>Ga0326727_10009365_pt1 | contig 24148 bp, 21 predicted proteins | sample MB2enrmetagenome_FD_207643 | JGI IMG/M metagenome (GOLD analysis project Ga0326727, IMG submission 207643) | Lab enriched peat soil microbial communities from McLean, Ithaca, NY, United States - MB29MY | ecosystem: Environmental > Terrestrial > Soil > Wetlands > Peat | place: USA: New York... | reverse complement strand
GTCTTCGCGTCATCGCCCAGTGGTCCGGCGACGCCAGCGTCGCCGAGATGGAGCGGGGGGCGAAAAGCCGGCTGAACCTGATCCACTGCTACCGGTCGATGAATTACATCTGCCGGCACATGGAAGAGAAGTACGGGATTCCCTGGATCGAATACAATTTCTTCGGGCCCAGTCAGATCGCCCGCTCGCTTCGGGCCATTGCCGACCTGTTCGACGATCACATCCGCGACGGGGCGGAACGGGTGATCGCCAAATACCAGCCGATGGCCGATGCCGTGCTGGCCAAGTATCGTCCGCGCCTGGAAGGCAAGCGCATCATGCTTTATGTCGGCGGCTTGCGGCCACGCCATGTGGCTGATGCCTACGGCGACCTCGGCATGGAGGTGGTCGGGACCGGGTACGAATTCGCCCACAGCGACGATTACCAGCGCACCACCAAATACATCAAGGACGGCACGCTGGTTTACGACGACGTCTCCGAATATGAGCTGGAGCGCTTCATCGAACGGCTGCGTCCCGACCTCGTGGGGTCGGGCATCAAGGAGAAATACGGCACCCAGAAGATGGGAGTGCCGTTCCGCCAGCTGCATTCCTGGGACTATTCCGGGCCCTATCACGGCTATGACGGCTTCGCCATCTTCGCCCGCGACATGGACCTGGCGGTGAACAGCCCCGTCTGGTCCCTGACCAAGGCTCCCTGGAAAACCGCCTGAGGCGCGCCCCCGCGGCGCAAGGAGTAACTGACCATGCCCCAGAATGCAGACGCGATCAAAGACCACGCCACGCTGTTCAACGAGCCGGAATATCGGCAGTTGTTCGAAAACAAGAAGCAGTTCGAAGGCTGCCATGCCCCCGAGGCGGTGGCCGCCCAGGCCGACTACATCAACAGCTGGGAGTACCGCGAGAAGAATTTCGCCCGCGAAGCCCTGACCATCAACCCGGCCAAGGCCTGCCAGCCCCTGGGGGCGGTGTTCGCCGCCGCCGGATTCGAGAAGACCCTGGCCTTCAACCACGGCAGCCAGGGGTGTACCGCCTATTTCCGGTCGCACCTGACCCGTCACTTCAAGGAACCCTGCTCGGCGGTCTCGACCTCGATGACCGAGGACGCCGCGGTGTTCGGCGGCCTGCAGAACCTGGTCGACGGGCTGAACAACGCCTATCACGTCTACAAGCCGCAGATGATCGCCATCTCGACCACCTGCATCGCCGAAGTCATCGGCGACGATCTCAACGCCTTTGTCGCCAATGCCCGTGAGAAGGGCAGCGTGCCGCAGGACTTCCCCGTCGCCTATGCCCACACGCCGTCCTTTGTCGGCAGCCACATCGTGGGCTATGACGCCATGGTCAAGTCGGTGCTGTCCACCTTCTGGGAGAACCGCGAGCGGACCCCGGGCGAGACCATCAATATCGTGCCGGGATTTGACGGCTACGCGGTTGGCAACAATCGCGAATTGAAACGGATACTGGCCGAGATGGGCATTGACGCCACCTTGATCTCGGACGTTTCCGACGTGTTCGACACTCCCACCGACGGCACCTTCCGCATGTTCGACGGCGGCACGCCGCTGGCCGATGTGGCGGCGGCGTTGAATGCCAAGGCCACGGTGGGCTTGCAGAAATACTGCAGCGAAAAGACCCTGGAGTACGCCAAGAGCAAGGGCCACGAAGTTCTGTCGTTCCACTATCCGCTGGGGGTCGGGGCGACCGACGAACTGTTGGTCAAACTGGCGGCGGTGACCGGCAAGCCCATCCCGCCGTCGCTGGAACGGGAACGCGGGCGCCTGGTCGATGCCCTGGCCGACTCCAACGCCTGGATCCATGGCAAGACCTTCTCGGTGTTCGGCGATCCCGACTTCGTCTACGGCATCACCCGCTTCCTTCTGGAGATGGGGGCCGAGCCCTTGCACCTGCTGGCCAGCAACGGCGGCAAGGACTGGCAGGCCGACATGGCGACCCTTCTGGGCAGCAGTCCCTTCGGCGCCAAGGCCCAGGTCTGGGCCGGCAAGGACCTGTGGCATATGCGCTCGCTGCTGGCCACCGAGCCGTCCCAGTTCCTGATCGGCAACTCCTACGGCAAGTACCTGGAACGGGACCTGGGCATCCCCTTGATCCGCCTGACCTTCCCCATCTTCGACCGGCATCACCACCACCGTTTCCCGGTGATCGGCTACCAGGGCGGCCTGGCGGTGCTGCGCACCATCCTGGACAAGATCCTGGACGTGCTGGACGTGGAAACCGCCAAGACCGGCATCTCCTACGACCTGGTCCGCTAGGCCTGGGCTTTCACAACAGGGGGGGCGAACCGCAAGGTTCGCCCCCCCGTTCCTTTTCCAGTCAAGTGTTGGCAATCCAACCTTTGGTCCTGATGTGATCGGGGCGGGCATCCGAGGCTTGGGAAAAATAGGGGGACAGGCCTGAAGCGCCTGTCCCTGTCCGTTTCAGCGTCGGCGCCCCTGTGCGTTTTGTCGGAAATCCGACAAACGTCCGACAATGTTTCCCCGACCGCCACCCGACAGCCCTGGATTTCCCGGATACCGGGACTTGGCCCTCTCTTTGCAATGACCATGGGGCAAGGCCTGATGGAGCAAGCGATGCTGAAAGCCAAGGTCGACGATGTCTTTCGCGAACCGGGGTGCGCCACCAACCGGGGCAAGACCGACAAGCAGCGCAAGGCCGGCTGTGCGAAGCAGCTGACGCCCGGCGCCGCCGCCGGGGGCTGTGCCTTCGATGGGGCCAAGATCGCCCTGCAGCCCATCACCGACTGCATCCATCTGGTCCATGGGCCGATCGGCTGCGAGGGCAACAGTTGGGACAGTCGGCACGTCAAGTCGTCGGGACCGCAGGTGTTCCGCACCGGCGCCACCACCGACATGGGCGAGTTCGACATCATCGGCGGCGGCGAGAAGCGGCTTTACCGGGCCATCAAGGAGGCTTTCGCCCGTTTCAACCCGCCGGCGGTGTTCGTCTATCAGACCTGTGTGCCGGCCATGATCGGCGATGACATCGAAACGGTCTGCCGGGTGGCTGCCGAAAAGCTGGGAAAGCCGGTCATTCCGGTCAATGCTCCCGGCTTTGCCGGGTCGAAGAACCTGGGCAACAAACTGGGCGGCGAAGCCCTGCTGGACCATGTCATCGGGACCCGCGAACCAGAGCGGACCACCCCTTGCGACATCAACATCCTGGGCGACTACAACGTTGCCGGCGAGTTGTGGCAGGTCGAGCCCCTGCTGGAACGCTTAGGGATTCGGATCCTGGGCCGGGTGACCGGCGACGCCCGCTATCACGACGTCACCGTGGCGCACCGCGCCCGCGTCAGCATGCTGGTCTGCAGCCAGGCGCTGATCAACGTCGCCCGCAAACTGGACGAGCGTTATGGCATCCCCTTCTTCGAAGGGTCGTTCTACGGCGCCACCGATACCTCGGCGGCGCTGCGCACCATGGCGACGATGCTGATGGAGCGTGGTGCGCCCGCCGACCTTGGCCAGCGCACCGAAGCCCTGATCGCCGAGCAGGAGGCCGCCCTGGCCGACGCCCTGGCGGTCTATCGGGACCGGTTTCGCGGCCGCCGTGCCCTGCTTTATACCGGCGGACACAAGTCCTGGGCGGTGATCTCGGCGCTGCAGGATCTGGGCATCACGGTCATCGGCACCAGCGTGCGCAAATCCACCGACGGCGACAAGGACCGAGCCAGGGCCTTGATGGGGGAGCAGGGGGTGTTGTTCGACCAGCTGGCTCCCAAAGAGATGTATCGCATGCTGAAAGAGGGCGAGGCGGACATCATGCTGTCGGGTGGACGCAGCCAGTTCATCGCCTTGAAGGCCCGGACCCCCTGGCTGGACATGAATCAGGAGCGCCACCACGCCTACGCCGGCTATGCCGGCGTCCTGGCCCTGGCCGGTGAGATCGACAAGGCGCTCGCCAATCCGATCTGGCGTACCCTTCGGGCGCCCGCGCCCTGGGAACAGGCCGTCGAGGAGGGCAGGTCATGACCGTCGTCCAGCCATCGGTCAAGGCGTTGGCGATCAACCCCTTGAAAATGAGCCAGACCCTGGGTGGCGCCATGGCTTTCCTGGGTCTTGATCGGGCCATGCCGCTGCTGCACGGCAGCCAGGGGTGCACGGCCTTCGGCCTGGTGTTGCTGGTCCGGCACTTCCGCGAAGCGATCCCCTTCCAGACCACGGCGATGAACGAGGTGACCACCATCCTGGGTGGGCTCGACAATCTGGAACAGGCCTGCCGGAACATCCATAAGCGTACCGCCTGCCGGGTGATCGGCATCTGCACCACCGGGCTCATCGAAACCCGCGGCGAGGATCTCGAAGGCGATCTTCGCCTGATCCGAAGCCGCAATCCGGACCTGGCCGACGTCGCCCTGATCCCGGTGTCGACCCCCGATTTCGCCGGTGCCCTGGAAACCGGGTGGTCGAAAGCCGTCGCCGCCATGGTCGGTCAGCTGGTGCTGCCGGCGGCGGGACGGCGGAGCGACCAGATCAACATCCTGGCCGGCAGCCACCTGTCGCCCGGCGACATCGAAGAGATCCGCGAGATGACCGAGGCATTCGGCCTGACCCCGGTCATCCTGCCCGACCTGGGCTTGTCCCTGGACGGTCACGTCCCGGGCCGGCATGTCGCCACCACCTTAGGCGGGACGACCCTGGAGGCCATCGGTGGCATGGGTGCGTCCTGCCACACGGTGGCCATCGGCCGGCATATGGCGGCGGCGGCCGAGCGCCTGCACGAGCGCTGTGCGGTGCCCTTTACCGTGCTGGAGGGATTGGTCGGCCTGCCGGCCGTCGACGACTTCGTCCGCCTGTTGCAGACGGTGTCGGGGCGCCCGGCGCCGTCGGCCCTGCGCCGCAGCCGCAGCCAGTTGGAGGATGCCATGCTGGACGGCCATTTCTTCTTCGGTGGAACCCGCATCGCCCTGGCGGCCGAACCGGACCTGCTGTTGTCCCTGGCAACCTTTTGCACCGACCTGGGCGCCCGGGTGGTCAGCGCCGTCACCAGCACCACCTCGGCCAGCCTGTCCAAGGTTCCGGCGCCTTCCGTCACCATCGGCGACATGGATGATCTTGAGTGCCAGGCCCGGGCCGCCGGCGCCCAGTTGCTGATCACCCATTCCCATGGGCGGATGGCCGCAGAGCGGCTGGGCATTCCGCTGTTTCGCGTCGGCTTTCCGATCTTCGACCGACTGGGCGCCGCGCATCTGCGGACGGTCGGCTATCGCGGTGCGCGCGACCTGATCTTTGCCATCGGCAACCTGTTGATCGAACAGGCCCACGACCCCGTGCCCGGGCAGTGGGCCGAGGGCATCGGTCCGGCGATGCGGGAGACATGACATGCGCCATTTGCGGCTTGTGGACGGAACCGGCGGCATGTCGGATCACCAGGAGGAACGGCATATGAAGGTCGCGTTTGCCACCAACGACATGACCCACGTGGACGCCCACTTCGGCGGCGCGCGCCAAATGGTCTTCTATGAGGTGACCGGGGAGGACAGCCGGCTGATCGAGGCCGTGCAGTTCGATCGCGTCAGCGGCGAGGACGGCAGCCATGGTCCCGATGACGGCGAGGATCGCCTGGGACCCAAGATCGACGCTCTGGCCGGCTGTTCGTTGCTCTTCGTTCTGGCGATCGGCGGGCCGGCGGCGGCCCGCGTTGTCGGGCTGAAGGTTCACCCCATCAAGCTTGCCGGGATCGAACCGATCGCCGCGGTGATCCTGCGTGTGCAAGGCATGCTGACCGGCAATCCGCCGCCTTGGTTGCGCAAAGTGCTGATGACCGATCGCAACAAGATGGATTTTCTGGAAGAGGAGGATGCATGAACGCGCTGATCGCCGATGGAGAGGTTTTGTCCCCGGAGGACCAGGCCGGTCTCAAGGATCCTTTCGTGCAAAGCCTGGTGTCGCTGATCCGTGCCCAGGACCGCTATGGCATGTGGGAGAAGCGAAGCGACGCCCGGTTGCTGGACCCCTTCGTCATCGACAAGGAAAAGCGTCGCCAGATTCCCATTATCGGCGACCCCAGTCCCGAGGTCCTGGCCCGGGTGGGGTGGTTCTACGGGGCCGTCGCACTGCGGGTGGAAAACCAGACCGGGATCATGGCATCCCCGATCATGGAACTTTCGTCCGAAGGGTTCGGCCGCATGGTGGTGACGGCCGGCCGACTGGTGGTGGTCAATCGGCATCTGCGTGACTTGCACCGCTTCGGTTTTCCCACGCTGGCGAAACTGGCCGAGGACGGCGGGCGCGTCGTCGGCGATGCCCTGATGTGGATCGCCAAATTTCCCGATGTAGCGAACGCCTGACAGCAAGAAGGAGGCAAGCCGATGACCTACCAGGCCCTGACCCGCGGCGGAAAGCCCTGGCAGCCCCTGTTCATCCGCGCGATCGACCAGCACGCCTGCATCGGCTGCGGACGGTGCTTCAAGGTCTGTGGATTCGATGTCCTGACCCTGATGGGGATGACCGAGGATGGCGATGTGGTGGACCTCGACTCGGACGAGGAGATCGAGAAAAAAGTGATGACCATCGCCAATGCCGACAATTGCGTCGGCTGCCAGGCCTGTGCGCGCGTCTGCGGCAAGTCGGCCCAGTCCCATGCGGCGGCCGATATCCTGGTATCGCAGTGATGTCGGCCCAGGCAACCTGGTATCGGCGCCTGGCCGATAGTCGGGGACGGGGCGATCCCTTCGATCGCCATGTTTTCGCCTGCCTGGTGGCCGCCGGACTGGCGCAGGATCGGCAAAGCCTGTGGGATTTCCTGGGGCTGATGCCGGGCGTCCTGGCCGATCTGCTGACCGACTATTTCCCCGACGGTGGGGTGGTCCTGCATGGGCAGTCCGTCCCCCGGCGCGGCATTGCCATCGAAGAGGACGACGTGCGTCAGCTGTTGCTGACCTATCGGACCCGAGGGGTGGTCGAGGAGGAGTGGCTGGCCCAGATCGTGGCGCGCCGGTCTCAGGAGCCCAATCATCTGTGGGAGGACTTGGGGCTTGCCTCGCGCGATGATCTGAATCGCCTGTTGAAGCGCCATTTTCCAGGTTTCTTCGTCCTGAATGGGCGGAACATGCGGTGGAAGAAGTTCATCTACCGGACCCTCTGCGAGGCCGAGGGATTGCTGCTGTGCAAGTCGCCCCACTGTGAACAATGCTGCGACTTTGCTTTGTGTTTCGAGCCTGCCGCCCTTCAGGAGTCAGCTGTACCGCTGGAGGTCTTTTTGTCGTAGCGACGGGTCTCCAGACCCGTCGTCCGCCTTGTTCATGACAAAGGGAAGTCCCTGCGGGACATCGCGGGTGTGGACGCCGGCGACGACTGCCCCCTGCTTCAGCGGACGGTGATGCTGTAGTCCAGTCGCTCCAGGTTGCCCAGCGGATAAAGGACCGAGACGGCGACTGTCTCCTGTCCGGTGTAGCCAGGGGTCGAGGTGTAGGACAGCACCTGGGCCGGGACCCGCTGGGTGTCGCATGCCGAGCGCGTGTTTTCCTTCGGATAATTGGGAAACTGCGGCGCCGTCTCGACGATCAGTTGGCCATGGGCCGGGGGCGTGACGATGGTGACGACCGGCGTACCCGACGGAGTGCAGTCGGGATTCAAACTCAGGAAATAGCTGATCAACTGCTTCTGGCCGCTTTCCGCGCCCTTGATCAGCGGCCCCTTATGCCAGGGGGCGGGCGCCGCCGGCTCAGGAGCGTTGGCGACCACAACTTGAGTGGAGTTCGAGCAGGCGGCGAGCGCGCCGCAGACGGCGATGGCCGCAAACAGAACCTTGGCTGTCATCATTTTCAGTCCCAAAAAGCGTTGGCGAGTATCCGATTCCGGCGGTTGTGCGTCGCAGGGGCTGTGACGGGTTGGCGGCACCCTTGTCGGCGTGAGTGGGGCGGGCGTCCGAGCCTGTGAAAAATTGTTCAGCAGGATAAGCATCCCCGCCTGTCTTTCCTGAAAAGCGTCAGAATTGTGCCATTTCGGCTACGCCGAATGACAGGCGCTTCAGGCCTGTCCCACTGCTTTTTTTCACACCCTCCCCCGCCCGTCCCACGCGACACTGGACCAAAACCAATCCGTCAGACTCTCCGCATCAGTACCCTAGTTGGGACAATGTTCTTTGCAAACAGGACAAAGGGCCTATCCGGAGCGGCCATTGTTCGCCCCGTTCCCGGCCGCCGGTTGTGTCGGGGATGCGACAGCGTCGTCGCGATGTCGTCTTTGCGACATGAGGCGGGACGACAAGCCTTGGGCGGCTGGGGACCGTGAACGGACGTCGTCATGGCCGCGAACGCCGGAATTCCTGGGCCGAGGAAACCGCATGTCCGCCTTGTCTGGTGTCCCGCTGTCGGGGTGATGTTGGCATGGCCCTTGCTCATCTGCTCGAAGAGGGGGATGGCCCGGCCATCTTACCGCGGACGACAGCGGATGGAGGCATCCATGGCAACGGTGGTGATCAACGACACGACGCTGCGGGACGGCGAACAGACTGCCGGTGTGGCGTTCTCTTCGGACGAGCGGTTGGCCATCGCCCGGGCGCTGGCGTCGGCCCGGGTGCCGGAACTGGAGGTCGGCGTTCCCGCCATGGGGCCGGCCGAGCAGGAGGACATTCGCGCCATCGTGTCGGCCCGGTTGCCGACACGCCTGATCGCCTGGTGCCGGCTGCGCGAGGATGATCTGCGGGCTGCCGCCGCCACCGGGGTCGGCATGGTCAATCTGTCGGTGTCGGTGTCGGACCAGCAGATCCAAAACAAGCTGGGCCGCGATCGGGACTGGGTGCTGTCGGAGGTGCCCCGTCTGGTCCGCCTTGCGCGCGACATGGGCTTTGCCGTCGCCCTGGGCGGCGAGGACAGTTCGCGGGCCGATCCCGACTTCCTGCTGCGCCTGATCGAGGCGGCGGAGACCGCCGGGGCCCGCCGCTTCCGCTTTGCCGACACCTTGGGGATCCTCGATCCCTTCGCGACGGTGGACATCTTCCGTCGGTTGCGCCAGGCGACGACGCTGGAACTGGAGATCCACGCCCATGACGACCTGGGGCTGGCCACCGCCAATTCCCTGGCGGCGGTCCGAGGTGGGGCCACCCATGTCAGCACCACGGTCAATGGCCTGGGCGAACGGGCCGGCAATGCGTCGCTGGAGCAGATGGTGGTGGCCTTGGGCCGCGTCTGTGGCCTGGAGACCGGGATCGCCCCGTCCCTGCTGAAAGATATCTCCACCTTGGTGGCGGGGGCCTCGGGCCGGCCGGTTCCGGCCGGTCAGCCGATCGTCGGCGATGCCATCTTCACCCATGAGTCGGGAATTCATGTCCAGGGCTTGTTGAAGGATCCTGCCAACTATCAGGCCCTGGATCCGCGGCTGCTGGGCCGCCGGCATCGCTTTGTCCTGGGCAAGCATTCGGGACTGGCGGCGGTCCGATGGGCCTATGGCCGGTTGGGCCTGGAGGTTGGCGAGGTGCAGGGGCGGGCGGTGCTGGCCCGGGTCCGATGCTTTGCCACACAGTGCAAGCGTCCCCCCCAGGCCGCCGACCTTCTGCAGTTCTATCAGGAGACGCTGGTGTTGACCCCGGAGGGCGGTATCGGCTGTTCCTCCAGCAGTTCCCACTGACCAGGAGACGGCCATGAACGACTTTCTGACCACGCTGGGGCGCCTGTCCTCGGCCGAGGAATTTCTCGACTTTCTGGGCGTCGAGATCGCGCCCGAGATTCTCAGGGTGCATCGGTTGCACATTCTGAAGCGGTTTCATGACTATCTGGCCCGGACCCCGCTGCCGGAAGGGGGGGATGGGGCGCTGAAGGCGGCCTATGCCGCCGCTTTGGCCCAGGCCTGTCGGGATTTCTCCACGTCCACGGCGGCGGCCGAGAAAGTGTTTTCCGTATTCCACCGCTCGGCCAAGGCCTGTTGTGCGACACCCGGCACCATGCCCTGTTGTCTGCCGTCGGTCGGTGCGGGGCCATCCTGAGCGAGGATTGCGCGCCTCCGGTCGCGGCGCCGATGGGGCAACGCTGGCGTCGGCTGGGTCACAGCACCAACCTGGTCGGCCTGCCCACCGATCTGCTGGCCAGTGTCCTGTTCAACGACCATCCGGTACCGGTGCACATCTCCGGTGTCCGTGAAATGAATCCCAGTCTGTTCGAGATGCTGGCTCAAGCCGCCGACGCGCCGGACGCCGGCGAGGCCTTCTACAAATATATGCTGGCCATGTTCGGCATCGATCCGGAGCAGCAGGATGGTCGGGCTGCGGCCCCATCCGGGGACAGAGCGCCGGTCCGTCACTACCGGTCCAGTTTCCTGCGGCTGCTGAAAGGGTGGGGATATGACTCCAACGGACCGGAGGGAGCCGTCCTCAAGGGGTGGGTGGAAAGCCGCTTCGGCCTGTTTCCCACCTTCCACAAGGTGCCGATCGACGGGACGTCGGTGCCGGCCTGGGCGGCATATGTGGCGGAAAAAATGTCGAGCAGGTTCCACAACAACGCCATCCACACCCAACTGGACCTGCTTTATGAATTCTGCCAATGGGTGTTCGACCGCTTCCATCCGGCGACCAGCCACCTGACCCTTTTTCGCGGCATCAATTCCTTCGACGAGCACCACATCGTCCAGCGTCTGGACCGCCACCGGGTGGTGATGCATTTGAACAATCTGGCGTCTTTCTCCACCCAGCGGGAAGTGGCCGACTGTTTTGGCGACACCATTCTCACCGTCCGGGTTCCCCGGGTGAAGGTGGTGTTCTTCAACGATCTGTTGCCGATCCATCCCCTGAAGGGCGAGGGCGAGTGCCTGGTGGTCGGCGGTGACTACCTGGTCCGCGCGGACTATTGGTAGTAGGTCACTTCAGTTAAATTGAATGGTAGTATTACTGTAGTAGCACCGGCCTCCCTGCCGGAAATACCGGCGGTGGCGCCGGCCATACTTGCAAATACTTACACTCTCCATTGATGGCTGATCGACTGAGCCGGGGGTTACAGCTTGCGCAGCTCGATCTGGTGCTTGCGTAGCGCATAGCCGATCTGGCGGGACGACAATCCCAGCAGGCGGGCGGCCTTGGCCTGGACCCAGCCGCACTTCTCCATCGCCTCGACCAGCCGTTCCCGTTCGCTGGGGGTGCGGGCCGGGGCAGTCGGGCGCGGCGGCATCTGTTCCGCGGCGTCGCCGGTGGTCGTGGCTGTCGGCGTCGCCGCCGGGATGCCGCTCCGTTTGCTCCAAAGCACGGCGGACAGACAGGCGTCGCCGCGACAGGACAGGTCCATCTCGGAGATGGTATCGCCTCGGGTCATGGTGGCGGTCCGATAGACGCAATTCTCCAGTTCGCGGACATTTCCCGGGAAATAGCAGCGCTGAAGGACCTGCAGGGCCTGCTCGCTGAAGGTGACGTCCCGCCCGTTTTCCTCGTTGAAGCGGTCCAGGAAGTGGTTGGCCAGCAGGGGGATGTCGCCGGGGCGCTGGCGCAGTGGAGGCAGGAAAATGGGGACCACGTTCAGGCGGTAATAGAGGTCGGCGCGGAACTCGTTGTGACTGACCGCGGCCTCCAGGTCCCGATTGGTGGCGGCGACGACCCGGACATCAACCTTGATGGTTTTGTTGCCGCCAACCCGCTCGAACTCGCCTTCCTGCAGGACGCGCAACAACTTGGCCTGGAAACTGGGTGAGATTTCGCCGATCTCGTCCAGGAACAGGGTCCCTTCGTGAGCCAGTTCGAACCGTCCCTTGCGGTCGCCGATGGCTCCCGTGAAGGCGCCCTTTTCGTGCCCGAACAGTTCGGATTCCAGCATGGTTTCGGGCAGCGTCGCGCAGTTCAGCTTGACCAGCGGCTTCTTGGCCCGTGGCGACAGCATGTGAATGGCGCGTGCCACCAATTCCTTGCCGGTGCCGCTTTCACCACGCAGCAGAATGGTGGCTCGGGTCGGCGCCGCCTGCTCGACCTGGGCGAAGACCCTGGCCATCGGTTCGGACCGGGCGACGATGTCATCCAGGCCCTTGATCGGACGGTTGGGACGGGTTTCCGCCACCGCCTTGGCCAGCCGGGCATTGTGCTGCATCAGACGGTCGCGATCGGCGGCGACCTTGCGGTGCAGGCTGACGGCCTGGCCGATCAGGGTGGCGACCATGGTCAGGAACCGCAGGTCATGCTCGAAGGCCGGGGCCACATCGCGGCGCCAGAACCGCTCCACCGACAGGGCGCCGCAGGTTTTGCCGCCGCTTTTGATGGGCAGGCTGAGGAAAGCCATCTCTTCATCTTCCACCAGGCCGGCCGATACGGCATAGGCGGCGACTTCCGGGTCCTCGTCGGCCTCCAGGATGACGAAGGGGACACCGGCGTCGATGACCCGCCGGACCAGTCCGATGGGGTAGTGGAGCGTGCCGGAGCGGGCCATCAGAAGGGACATGCCCGACACCGCCGCCAGCGTTGGCGTGGCGTTTTCGTCGCTGGCAAGGACCACCGTACCGTGGCGCATCGCCATGAAGGACGAGAGGACGTTGAGGACGTCGTGCAGTGCCTGGTCCAGGTTGAGACCCGCCGCCAGGATCTTGCCGACCTCATAGATGCCGATCAGTGGCAGGGCGCTATCGCCTGAAGCGTCACGGTTCATTCGGGATGGTCCCCTTCCGGTCGTCCGCCGCCTGTCCGGGCTTGCCGAAACAGTTCCCCTTCACTGTAAATGGTTGTTTTGCTCAATTCCAGTGCATTGATCTAATATGCCTAAATTATGTGCACTCATGGTCCTTGCTTCAATTGCGAGCGATTTGCGGGTAAGCTCCCGCGCCATGAGCCTGCACGACTGCTTTCGGGCCCCCGAGGCCCTGATCACCCTCGACCAAGCCCTCGATTTTCTGACCGAACGGCTGCAGCCGGTGGTAACGGCCGGGCCGGTGCCGCTGGTTGCGGCGGTCGGACGGGTGTTGGCCGAAAATGTGGTGGCGCCGGTGACCAATCCGCCCTTCGCCTGTTCGGCGATGGATGGCTTTGCCCTCGCTTTCGATGATCTGGCCGACGCCGGACAGCCGGCCCGCCTGACGGTGACGGCGCGCATCGCCGCCGGCCACGTCCACGACGGCACCTTTGGCCGAGGCGAGGCGGCTCGCATCTTCACCGGGGCGCCTCTGCCGCCGGCCTTCGACACCGTAGTGCTGCAGGAAGATTGCCGGCTGGAGGGAGACAGTCTCTGGCTGCCCGAAGGCGTCGGGCGGGGTGACTGGGTGCGGCCGGCCGGCCAGGATGTTCAGGCCGGATCCACGGTCCTGACCAGGGGGCGGCGATTGCGGCCGCAGGATGTGGCGATGGCGGCCTCGGTCGGCCGGACCCATCTCGAGGTCTACAGGCCGCTGGTCGTCGGCGTCTTTTCCACCGGCGACGAACTGGTCGAGCCCGGCCATCCCCTGCCGCCCGGCCGCCTGTACGGTTGCAATCGGGCGGGCATGCTGGCCGCGGTGCAGCAGTTGGGGTGCCAGGTGGTGGATCTGGGCAATGTCGAGGATCGCCTGGAGGCCACCCGGGAGTGTCTGGCCGCCGGGGCGGAACGGGTCGACCTGTTGCTGACGTCGGGCGGCATGTCGGTCGGTGGCGAGGATCACGTCAAGGCGGCGGTCCAGTCCCTGGGCGCCATCTCGATGTGGCGCATGGCCATCAAGCCCGGCAAGCCGACGGCGCTGGGCCATGTCGGCAAGGCGGCCTTCGTCGGGCTGTCCGGGTATCCGGTGTCCTGCCTGGTGACACTGATGATGATCGCCCGTCCGGTCATCCTGCGGCTGTCCGGGGCGGTTGCCGAGCTGGTCAGGCCCTGGCGCCTTTCGGTGCCGGCCGCGTTCTCGTTCGAAAAGAAGGAGTCGCGCCGCCAGTTCCTCCGGGTGTCACTGGACCGGGACGAGGCCGGTCGGCCGACGGTTCGCCTGTTCGCGTCGCAGGAGCCCAATGTGCTGTCGTCGCTGGTGCATTCCGATGGACTGGTCGATCTGGCGGAAGACCTGCACCGCGTGTCGCCGGGCGACATGGTGGATTTCATCCCCTATTCGGAGTTGTTACGGTGACCGTGGTGGCCCTGGGCGGTGGACGGGGACGATGAAGGTCTTCGGACTGGCCGGCTGGAGTGGTGCCGGCAAGACCACGTTGATGGTCGAACTGGTGCGTCGCATCACCGCACGGGGGCTTGCTGTATCGACCCTGAAGCATGTGCATCACGCCTTCGACATCGATCGGCCGGGAAAAGACTCGTTTCGCCATCGTGACGCCGGGGCGCAGGAGGTGATGGTGGCATCCGACGCCCGCTGGGCGCTGATGCATGAGCTGCGCGACCAGTCTGCCCCCGATTTTCCCGCCCTGGTGGCGCGGATGACGCCGGTCGACCTGTTGCTGGTCGAGGGGTTCAAGGCCGATCCCCACGACAAGCTGGAGATTCACCGGCCGGTTCTGGGCAAACCGATGCTGTGGCCGGACGATCCGCGCATCATTGCCGTGGCCAGCGACCAGGCGCTGTCCGGCGTGTCGCGGCCGACCTTCGATCTCAATGCACCGGAGGCCATTGTCGACTTCATTCTGGGTAGAACGGGACTTGCGCCATGAGCGATCAATGCGACGCCTTTCAGGCGCCCGAAACGATCCTGCGCTGCGCCGACGCGGTGGCCGCCCTGACGGCGGCGGTGCGGCCGGTCGAGGGGGTCGAGACGGTGCCGCTGTTCCAAGCCGCCGGGCGAGTCCTGGCCGTCGATGTGGTGGCGGCGCGGACCCAGCCGCCCGCCGACAATTCGGCGATGGACGGTTATGCTGTGCGGTCTGCCGATCTGGCCGCCCCGGAGGTTCGCCTGCCGGTTGGAGGACGGATTGCCGCCGGGCAGGTGTTTTCCCGTCCGCATCGTCCGGGCGAGGCCTTGCGCATCTTCACCGGAGCCCCGGTGCCCGACGGCGTCGATGCGGTGATTCCCCAGGAAAATTGTCGGGTTGACGGTGATCATGTGTGGTTGCCACCGGTGGCCAAGGGCGCCAATGTGCGTCCGGCCGGCGAAGACTTCCGAACCGGCGCGGTGGTCTTGCCGGCCGGGCGGCGTCTGCAGCCGCAGGACGTCGGCCATGCCGCGGCCGCCGGCCACGCCAGCCTGATGGTTCGGCGCCGGCCGCGAGTCGCCCTGTTCGCCACCGGGGACGAGGTGCGCGAGCCCGGCCAAGCGGACCGGCCGGGCACGATCATCAACTCCAACGCCTATGTTCTGCATGGCCTGCTGCGGCGGCTGGGGTGCCAGGTGTCCTATCTCGGCATCGTTCCTGACCGGCAGGCCCTGGTGCGCGATGCCCTGGCCGGGGCGGCGGCGGACGGCGTCGATGCGATCATCACCAGCGGAGGGGTCTCGGCCGGTGAGGAGGATCACGTCAAGGCGGCTGTCGAAGCCCTGGGGGCGCTGCATTTCTGGCGCATCGCCATCCGGCCCGGACGCCCCCTGGCCTTCGGGCGGGTCCGTGGCGTACCCTTCGTCGGCCTCCCCGGCAATCCGGTCTCCAGTCTGGTCACCTTTCTGATGTTCGCCCGGCCCATGCTGGATGTCCTGGCCGGGGCCACGCCCCACCGGGTGACGGGTTATCCGGCAGCGGCCGACTTCACCCTGGACAAGAAGGCCGGGCGGCGCGAGTGGCTGCGCGGCACCGCCTATCGGAGCGCGGACGGCGCCCTCACGGTCGGCCGCTTCCCCAGCGACGGATCGGGGATTTTCTCTTCCGTGGTCAACTCCACCGGGCTGATCGTTCTGCCCGAGGATCTGGAGCGGGTGGCCGTCGGCGACCGGCTGGATTTTCTGCCGTTCGACGAGCTGATGGCCCCGTGACCAGGCCGCGACATCGCGAAACACTTGTCAGTTTTGCGGTGCGGCCCTAATATCCAGAAAAAAAATATGGACTTTGTGTCGAGCGTTGCGCCGCATCCCGAACGGGTGTCCGCCGTTTCCAGGAACAAGGAATCTTCGCATGTACCGTGACCGCATTCGTATGCCATCGCTGATGGGCAAAGTTGTTACTCCGGAGGTCGCCGCGGCCCTGATCAAGGACGGCATGACCATCGGGATGTCCGGATTCACCAAGTCGGGAGACGCCAAGGTCCTGCCGGCCATCCTGGCCGAGCGCGCCTTGAGCGAAAAGTTCAAGATCAGCCTGCTGACCGGCGCCTCGGTCAGTGACGAGATCGACAGCCTGCTGACCAAGGCGGGGATCATCGCCCGGCGCATGCCCTACATGGGCGATCCCACGCTGCGCAAGGCGATCAACGCCGGCGAAGTGATGTATGTCGACCAGCATCTGTCGGAAACGGTGGAACTGCTTCGGGCCCAGCAGCTGGCCTCGATCGACGTGGCGATCATCGAGGCGGCGGCGATCACCGAGCAGGGCGGCATCGTGCTGACCACCTCGGTCGGCAATTCGGCCAGCTTCGCCATTTTCGCCGAAAAGATCATCATCGAGCTGAACCTGGCCCAGCCGGCCGAGCTGGAAGGCCTGCACGACATCTACATTCCCAGCCGCCGCCCCTACCGCGACGCCATTCCGGTGGTGGCCCCCGATTCGCGGGTCGGCACGGCCTATATCCCGATCGATCCGGCGAAGATCGCCGCCATCGTCATCTCCAACAAGCGCGACAATCCGGTCAAGCTGGAGAAGCCCGACGCCGAGACCAACGCCATCGCCGGCCATCTGATCGACTTCCTGAAGCATGAAGTGAAGATGGGCCGTCTTTCCAACCGCCTGGCCCCGCTGCAGTCGGGCGTCGGCGCCATCGCCAATGCGGTGCTGCACGGCTTCACCGACTGTCCGTTCCATGACCTGACCATGTATTCCGAGGTGATCCAGGATTCGGTGTTCGACCTGGTGGACTCGGGCAAGCTGGTGTTCGCCTCGGCGACCGCCTTCTCGTTGACCCAGTCCTGCTGGGACCGGCTGTTCAACAATTTCGAGAAGTACAAGAAGCACATGATGCTGCGCCCGCAGGAGATCAGCAACCATCCGGAGGTGATCCGGCGCTTGGGGCTGATCGCCATCAACACGGCGCTGGAAGCCGACATCTACGGCAACGTCAACTCCACCCATGTGGGCGGCACCCACATGATGAACGGCATCGGCGGTTCGGGCGATTTCGCCGGCAACGCCTATCTCACCACCTTCGTCACCAAGTCGATCGCCAAGGGCGGCGCCATCTCCTCGATCGTGCCGATGGTCAGCCACGTCGATCACCCCGAGCATGACGTCGACCTGTTGATCACCGAGCAGGGCCTGGCCGATCTGCGTGGCCTGGCGCCCCGCGAGCGGGCGCAGGTGGTCATCGAGAAGTGCGTGCATCCGACCTATCGCGATGCCATGCGCGACTATTACAAGGACGCCCTGAAGCGCGGCGGACACACCCCGCACGTCCTCGAGAAGGCATTCTCGTGGCACAACGCCTTCCGCGAGCAGGGAGACATGCGCAAGGCCTTCTAGTCGGGGTGTAAGTAGCGCCGGCGTCCACGCCGGCGCACCTGCAGTGATGCAACCGTTCCATGTAACGGAAGCGAGCGATGAGAGCAGGATGACTTTGGACCGAAGCGGTTCCGTTTCGGTCCAAAGTCTCAATCGCCCTCCACTTTATTGAGGGTGCTCTCGTGGATGTTTCACAGGCTTACCCACCCGACTCGCTATTGTCCTTACTCAATGAAGGGTGGTCCGCCGACCCGCCCAGCCTTCCGTGACCGCCTTCCTTCTCTTTGCGCGAATATTGGCGCGGAAATTCTCTCTCTCATTGCTGTTGCGCGGCGATTCTCCGCCCCACGGGGATGCCAGCCGGCGCTTGAGAATGGGGAATCTCTTAAACACCTATTTTCTTTATGGACATTGCCGCAAAGGAGGTTCACCTTATTGTTCATCCAAGGGTGGCCATCGATCATGCGAACGGGGCAACTTAAAGGGGCGTCTTACGGTCCGGTTTCGTTTCCTGGCAAAATGGGGGCGATCTGCCGTATTGTGTCCGGGCGGAGAGATGTTTCCGCCTTTCGGTTCCCGCCGCGTCGAGAGCGCCACCAGCCGACATAGTATTCAACTGGCTGGCAATGACGATGCGAACCGATGAAGCCAGCGTCAGGCGGAAAGAGTGACGAAATCCGCAAGCCGAGCCTTCACATCCAAGAGGAAATCGCACATGGGACGCGTAGTGGAAATCACTGATGTGATCTTGAGAGATGCGCACCAAAGCCTATTGGCCACGCGCATGGCGATGGAGGACATGGTCCCGGCCTGTGAGGATCTGGACAATGCCGGCTATTGGTCCCTGGAATGCTGGGGCGGAGCCACCTACGACTCCTGCATCCGCTTCCTGAACGAGGACCCGTGGGAGCGCCTGCGTCAGTTCCGCAAGCTGCTGCCCAAGACCCGGCTGCAGATGCTTCTGCGCGGCCAGAATCTGCTTGGCTATCGCCATTACGAGGATGGCGTCGTCGAGCGTTTTGTCGACAAGGCCGCCGAAAACGGCATGGACGTGTTCCGCGTCTTCGACGCGCTGAACGACCTGCGCAACCTGAAGACCGCCGTCGCCGCTGTCAAGAAGACCGGCAAGCATGCCCAGGGCACCATCTGCTACACGGTAAGCCCGGTGCACACCATCGAGGCCTTCGTCGAAATGGCCCAGCATCTGCAGGACATGGGCGCGGATTCCATTTGTATCAAGGACATGGCGGCGCTGATCAAGCCCCAGCCGGCCTATGACCTGGTCAAGGGAATCAAGGAAAAGTGCGGCAAGGACATGCTGGTCCACCTGCATGTCCATTCGACCACCGGCGTGACCATGGTGTCGCTGATGAAGGCCATCGAGGCGGGTTGCGACATCATCGACAGCTCGATCAGCTCGCTGGCCCTGGGCTCGGGCCATAACCCGACCGAAGCCGTCGTCGAGATGCTGGAAGGGACGGGCTTCGAGACCCGGCTCGACAAGACCCGCCTGCTCAAGGTCAAGGACCATTTCACCAAGATCCGCCCGCGCTATCGGGAATTCCTGAGCGATTTCACCGGTGTCGACACCGAGATCTTCAAGAGCCAGATCCCCGGCGGCATGATTTCCAACATGGAATCCCAGCTGAAGGGCCAGGGCGCCGCCGACCGTCTGCAGGAAGTGCTGGCCGAGGTGCCGCGCGTTCGTGCCGACTGCGGTTTCCCGCCCCTGGTGACGCCGTCCAGCCAGATCGTCGGCACCCAGGCAGTGTTCAACGTCCTGATGGGCAAGTACAAGGCCCTGACCGGCGAGTTCGCCGACCTGATGCTGGGCTACTACGGCAGCACGCTGGGTAAGAAGGATCCGGACGTTCTGGCCAAGGCCGAGGCCCAGGCCAAAAAGCCGGTCATCACCGGTCGTCCGGCCGACCTCTTGAAGCCCGAATGGGATCATCTGCGCGCGGAAACGGTGGCTCTGGAAGGCAACAACGGCACCGATGAAGACGTGCTGACCTATGCCATGTTCCCGCAGGTGGCGCCGAAGTTCTTCAAGTCCCGCCATGAGGGCGCGAAGAACCTGGGCAAGGACCCGGTCAAGAAGGACGCCGCCGCACCGGCCAAGGCCGCCGATGGCAAGGCCGATGCCAAGGCTGACGCCGGTGCCAATGGCAATCGCCTGTCCGGTCCGGTGACCTACGTGGTCTCGCTGCATGGCCGGGAACATAAAGTAACCGTCGCGCCCGGGGCGTAAGGACTGCGCCTCCTCAAAGGTGCCCGGATCGGAATTTGGAAAAGGAACATCTCGATGTCCAAGGATTTGGTAAGCCCGACGCACAAGACCATCGACGAGAAGATCGACGATCTTCGCGCCAAGCGGGCAAAGCTGGAACTGGGTGGTGGACAGGCCAGCATCGACAAGCAGCACGGTAATGGCAAGCTGACCGCCCGCGAGCGCGTGTCCAAGCTGGTCGACGACGGCAGCTTCCAGGAAATCGGTCTTTTCGCGCAGCATCGTTGCGACTTCTTCGGCATGCAGGACAAGGAACTGCCGGCCGATGGGGTGGTGACCGGATGCGCCAAGGTGGATGGCAAGGTCATTCATCTGGCCAGCCAGGACTTCACCGTGGCCGGCGGCGCCGCCGGCGAGGTGCACAGCACCAAGGTCGCGTCCATGCTGGAAATGTCGTTGAAGACCGGCACGCCCTTCGTGTTCATCAACGACTCCGGCGGGGCCCGTGTGCAGGAAGGCATCGACAGCCTGTCCGGTTATGGCCGGGTCTTCTACAATAACGTCATGCTGTCGGGCGTGGTCCCGCAGATCTCGCTGATCTGTGGTCCCTGTGCCGGTGGCGCGGCCTATAGCCCGGCGCTGACCGACTTCATTATCCAGACCAAGGGCGCCCAGATGTTCATCACCGGGCCGCAGGTCATCAAGCAGGTGACCGGCGAAGTGGTGACCGCCGAGGCCCTGGGTGGTCCCGGCGCGCAGATGAACACCTCGGGTGTCGTCCACCTGGTCGCCGAGAACGACGAAGATGCCATCTTCCAGTGCCGCCGGCTGTTGAGCTTCCTGCCGGCCAACAACCTGGAAGATCCGCCGCGCCTGCCGTTCAACGATCCGATCGAGTCCGATCCGGAACTGAACCATGTGGTGCCGGTGGATTCCAAGCAGCCCTATGACGTCCGCCCGATCCTCACCCGGATCGTCGACAACCAGGACTTCATGGAAATCCAGCCCGGGTTCGCGCCCAACATCGTCATCGGGTTCGGCCGCATCGAGGGCCGTTCGGTCGGTATCATTGCCAACCAGCCCGCGGTCCTGGCCGGTGCGCTCAACATCGACGCCTCGGACAAGTCGGCCCGGTTCGTTCGGTTCTGTAACGCCTTCAACATCCCGCTGGTGACCTTCGTCGACGTGCCTGGCTTCCTGCCCGGCGTCGAACAGGAATACGGCGGCATCATCCGCCACGGCGCCAAGATGCTGTTCGCCTATTCGGCGGCGTCGGTGCCGAAAGTGACGGTGGTGATGCGCAAGGCTTTCGGCGGTGCCTACCTGGCCATGTGCGGCAAGGAGCTGGGGGCCGATCGCGTTATCGCCTGGCCGACGGCTCAGGTGGCCGTGATGGGCGCCGAGGGTGCCGCCGGCATCGTCTTCCGCAAGGAGATCGAGGCCGCCGAGGACAAGGCCGCCAAGCGTGCGGAACTGATCGAGAGCTATCGCGAGACCTTTGCCAACCCCTATGTGCCGGCTGGCCGGCGCATGGTCGACGACATCATCGAGCCGTCGGAAACGCGGAAATATCTCGCTCAGGCCTTGGAAGCCCTGCATACCAAGCGTGAATCCCGGCCTCCGAAGAAGCACGGCCTGATCCCGCTCTGATCCGAGTGGACCTAAGGAATCGCAACGCGAGAGTAATTCAGGGGAGAACCCATGACCGCGTTATCGTTGGAAGAAGTACTGAAGGTCCTTGAGGACTTGCGCCGCGAAGTCTCGTCATTGAAGGCGGATGTTGCGGCTCTCAAGGCCCAACCGAACGGTGCGGCTTCGGCCGACCAGGAGGTCAGCGAAGAGACGCTGGTCCTGCTGGCGGCGGCAGCCACCACCTTCCTGGGCAAGAAAGTGCGCGTGCGTTCGGCCAAGATGCTGCAGACGCCCTATGAGATCGTTAATCCCTGGGCGCAGCATGGTCGTGTCTTTATCCAGGCATCGCACCAGCTGCATCGCGCGCGCTGACGCTTCCCGGCGCAGCCAGGACTGGTTCCCCCTTACGACTTTCGCCCGTCGGGGAACCAGTCCATCGATGAATTCGAGTTGTTTGGGCGGAACACAGCGAGGGGAGTTTCGGCCTTGAAGCTACAAATTGGTATTGACGGAAAAAAGTATGAGCTGGAAGTCGAGGTGATCGAGGAAGATCTCGGCCAGCGTCGCAGCCCCATTTCGGCCTATTCGGCTCAGCCGACGACCGTGCCGTCGGTTCCGGTCGCGGCTCCCGTGGTTCCCTCCGCGGGCGGCGAGGATGTTGCCGACGAGACCAAGGTGTGCCGCAGCCCGGTCTCGGGCGTGGTCATTCGCATCAATGCGAAAGTTGGTCAGCGCCTGCAGCCCAACGACCTGATCATGGTTCTGGAAGCCATGAAGATGGAAACCAACGTCACGTCGCCGGTGGAAGGCGTGGTGAAGTCCATCAAGGCGGTCCAGGGCGACGGCGTGAAGGTCAACCAGGTCCTGGTCGAGTTCGAGTAAGCGCCTCGGACTTCGTTGTCCGGAAAAGCAGCAGGGCGGATCGTAAGATCCGCCCTGTTTTGCATGGGCTACTGATGTTCGACCTCGGGCGTCGCGATGCCCTGGTCGGCGGCGTGGTGGATCGATTCGATCAAGTCGCGTCCCTTGGTTTCCGGCAGGAACAGGACCGCGATGAAAATCAGGCAGTAGGACGAGCCGGCGAAGATGGCGATGGCCACGCCCAGCCCATAGCTGTTGCCCAGGAATCCGACCAGGAACGGGGCCAGGGCGCCGACGCCGCGGCCGAAGTTGTAGGTGAACCCCTGGGCCGAGCCGCGGATGTGACTGGGGAACAGTTCGGCCAGAAACGATCCCATGCCGCTGAAAATGCCCGAGGCGAAGAAGCCCAGTGGGAAGCCCAACAGCATCATCTGGCTGTCGGCGATGGGCAGCAGGGTATAGACCAGCAGGGTGCTGCCCGAGCCCAGGGCATAGATGACGAAGTTCAGCCGCCGGCCGATCAGGTCGCACAAGTAGGCCGAGACGATGTAGCCGGTCAGCGAGCCGGCAATGACCACGCCCAGATAGCCACCGGTGTTCAGGACCGACAGTCCCCGCGTGGTCTTCAGGAAGGTGGGCAGCCAGGTGGTGACGGCATAATAGCCGCCCTGGGCTCCGGTACACAGCAGGCAGGCGAAAAAAGTGGTGGCCAGCACATCCAGGCGGAAGATGTCGAGGAAGTTGGACTTTTCGCCGGTTTGCTGTTGCGACGCCTTGGTCCGCCGATAGATCTCCGGCTCTTTGACCCCGGCAAACAGCAGGTAGACCGGGATCGCCGGGATGATGGCGGCCAGGAACAGGATACGCCAGGCCCACTGTTCGGAGGCCAGGGAGAAGACCAGGGTATAGACCATGGCGACCAGCGCCCAGCCGACCGCCCAGGAAGCCTGGACCAGGCCGACCGTTTTGCCGCGGTGCTTCGATTGCATGGTCTCGGCGACCAGCAGCGATCCGACCGACCATTCGCCGCCGAAGCCCAGGCCTTGCAGGCCGCGGGTCACCAGAAGCTGGGTGGGGGAGGAGGTCAGGCCACTGGCCAGGGTGAAGATCGTGAACCAGATGACGACGATTTTCAGCGTTCTGACGCGGCCCCAGCGGTCGGCCAGGATGCCGGCGCCCCAGCCGCCGATGGCCGACATCACCAGGGCCACCGAGCCCATCAGTCCGGCATCGCTTTTCGACATGCCCCAGACGGCGATCAGGGCCGGGATGGCGAAGCTGAACGCCATGGTGTCGAAGGAATCGAGCCCATAACCGCCAACCGAGGCGGCAAACGTGCGTTTCTCGTCGCGAGAACAGTCACGGTACCATCCGAACATTATCTTACTCCCCCAGGGTCATCACCATTTGCAACCTTAAATTGTATGAAGAATTTGCAAGCCACCATTGTCCAAGTGTCGGAGATGATGGTCAAATTCGCCGATTTTATGATTGGCGATAAAATCACGTTATCGCGACATGGCTGCCCGAGGCTGTGAGAAAAATAGTGAGGCAAACCGGAAGCGCCTGTGATTCAGGCCAAAGCCGGAATGGCGCAATTCTGACGCTTTTCGGGGAAGACAGGCGGGGACGCCTGTCCCGCCGACCTATTTTTTGACACCGGTCCCAGTCGGTCGATTCGCCATAAGTGAAGGTGGTCGGTATTGTCAGTAACGTCGGCATCACCGCCGGTATTGCCGGCACAGAGGCCGGCGCTACTGCAGTCATACAACCCTTCAACTTAACGGAAACGGCTGACTAGTCGGTCGATTCGCCATAAGTGAAGGTGGTAGGTATTGTCAGTAGCGCCGGCGTCCCCGCCGGTATTGCCGGCACAGAGGCCGGCGCTACTGCAGTCATACAACCCTTCAACTTAACGGAAACGGCTGACTAGTCCCAACTTCCTATTATTGCGCCGAATAACTGATTGATAACGCCTTATTTTCTGGGCGTTGGCGATGGATTTACTGGGTACGTTCCGGT
>Ga0326727_10009364_pt1 | contig 24149 bp, 16 predicted proteins | sample MB2enrmetagenome_FD_207643 | JGI IMG/M metagenome (GOLD analysis project Ga0326727, IMG submission 207643) | Lab enriched peat soil microbial communities from McLean, Ithaca, NY, United States - MB29MY | ecosystem: Environmental > Terrestrial > Soil > Wetlands > Peat | place: USA: New York... | reverse complement strand
CAGCGGCCTGCTGGCGCGCGCGCTGGCCGGGCGCACGGATCTGCGCATGGACTACCGCGCCGCCGGGGCGGCCGGATATCTCGGGCTCGGCGCTACCTGGGCGCTCGGCCTGAGCTCCTCAGCCGCCCAGCTTCAGGCCAATGTGGCCAGCCTGCCGAAGCCGCTGCTGAACATCACCGGCGTGCTGCCGTTCACCGAAACCATCTTCCTGTGGCAGTCGATGACCATGGCGCTGGTGCTGTGGGTCGTTTCGGTAACCATCAGCTGGCTGTCGGCCCCGGCCCCCGCGCACGCCGTCACCGCCGAAATGATGGGGATCAATCCGGACACCCGGACGGCGGCGCTGCCACCGCGCGAACGACCCGGCGAATGGCTGGAATACAGCCCGCTGCTCACCGTGCTGATCGTGGCGCTGACCGCCGGCTGGGCCGTGCAGGAGTTCACCCGGCAGAACCCGATCGTGGCGATTTCCAACCTCAACAGCTACAATCTTTTGTTCCTGATGCTGGGCCTGCTGCTGCACTGGCGGCCGCGCAGCTTCCTGGATGCTGTGGCGCGCGCGGTGCCGGCCACGACCGGCGTGCTGATCCAGTTTCCGCTGTACGGCGCGATTGCGGTGATCATGACCTCGGCAAAGGGAACCGGCGGGTTCAGCGTCGCCGACCGGGTGTCGAACATGTTCGTCGGCCTGACCACGACGGACAGTTTTCCGCTGGTGATGGGCGTCTATTCGGCGGTGCTGGGATTCTTCATCCCCTCCGGCGGCGGCAAATGGATCATCGAGGCGCCGTATGTCATGCAGACCGCCAACGCGCTGAAGGTGCATCTCGGCTGGGCCGTGCAGGTCTACAATGCCGCCGAGGCGCTGCCGAACCTGATCAACCCGTTCTGGATGCTGCCGCTGCTGGGCGTATTGTCGCTGAAGGCGCGCGACATCGTGGGCTTCACCTTCCTGCAACTGCTGGTGAACGCCCCGCTGGTGCTGTTCATGCTGTGGTATTTCGCGTCCACGCTCACCTACGCGCCGCCGGTGATGCCATGACCGGCTGCCGTCTCAGCGCGCGCCGGCGTCCTTCGCGGGACCGCCTGACGATTGAGGGTGAGGCGGCGGCCATGCGCGATGTGGAACCAGCCGGGGACCGGCAGCGTGGTGACGCCGGCAACCGCGTCGATCGGCAGCATCTGCTCCAACAGGTCGGATGACAGGCCATCAGCGCCGAGAGGTTGGCTTGCCGCCGGTCGCGCTCAGGGGCGGCCGGCAATGCGATGGCCAGTCAACGTCCGCCTGCAAATCGTCCCATGCCGTGCAGCGCAATCGTGACAGCCCTACCGTCGCCTGGCCGGAAAGCGGCGCAATCCGCTGCTGGCGGCAATCCTTCACGGGACAGGCGCCGCCGCATGACCGGCAAGTCGGCCGCCGGACGGCATGGTCCCTGGCCTGAGCGACGGCCAGCGCGTGCCGGCAGGCCGGGATGGCCGATATCAGCAAACCCATCCGGCTTGGCGATCGCCATCAGCGCCCGCTTTCACCAGCCGCAAGATCCAAGCGCAGAATCCAAGCGCAAGGTCCAAGCCACCCGCGCCATTCCAAAAAAGAGAGAATAGCGCCATACGCTATCGCTTATGCCGCGCACCCCCAACCATGGGGCAGTCCCGGCGCTGGTTGCCTTCCTGCTGTTCCAACGGCAATTTGTGCCGCACTTCATGCGCGCGGGCATCCGGTGACTGCCCGCCCCATATGGTGCATATTGGGGAAAGAAGGCCAGGGCGCTGCCCTGGGCCTGCCCGGCGCGACGGGGCAGTGGACCCCTGCACCCCATCCATTAAGTAAGCGATCCCGGGACTGTATCCCTGGCGAGGTCAGGGGGGCAAAGCCTGTCTTGCCGAAGGCGCGCCCTGCGCGGGACGGGGTTTGCGGCAGCGCCCCAAGCTTGCGTGCCGGGTCATCCTTTCTGCATTGCCGGAGCGTCACGAACATGCCTGAGGCACCTTGGATTTTCCCGGCACTGACCGGCCGGCGCTGGGCCAGGGCGGATCTGGATGCGCTGGCGCGCCGCGACTTTCCGGCGACGGACGGCCCCAATCCGCTGAACGATCCCTGGTTCTGCGAGCGCTGGGTGAGCGAGGTGGCGACCCGCCTGGGGGCGGATCATTGCTGGGGCGGCTGGCTGGAGGACCGCGCCCATTTGTGGCGGGGGCACTACCTGCCGGAGGGCTGCACCATCCACCTGGGCATCGACCTGAATGTACCGGCGGGAACGACGGTGCTGGCACCGGTCTCGGGCGAGGTCATGCATGCCGTGCCCTGCCGTGCCCTGGGCGGGGGCTGGGGCGGCTGGTTCGTGCTGCGCGCCGACGCGCCGGAGGGCGGAGCGGAGTACGTGCTGCTGGGACACCTGGCGCATGCCGGGTTGCCGCCGCCGTGCACATGGATCGCCGGCGGGACAAAGGTGGGGGTGATCGGCACCCCGCAAGAAAATGGCGGATGGTACCCGCATTTGCATTTGCAGGCGATGTCCGGTGAGGCATGGGAGACGGTGCAGCACGCGCCGGACGCATTGCTGGACGGCTACGGCTATGCCGACGCCGCCCTCAGCCGGCTGTTTCCCGATCCGGCACCACTGGCCGGCCTGCGCCGGTGATCGGGACGCCTCCGGGCCCAGGAACCAAGCGGGCGGCATAGCGAACCGCCAGCATGGCGGGGCGCGAAGCCCCGCCATGCCATGGTCCTCAGGAAGCCGCTTGCATCGCCGCGATGACGGCGGCCGGCACCGCCGGGACGGCGTTAAGCGGCATCACCGGGTCGGTAAGGTGCTTCACCACCGGGATCTCGGTGGGGTTGCTGGTACACCCCTCCCACCGCTCGGGAGTAAAGCCGTGGCGGGTATAGAAGCGGTAGGCGTCCGGTACGGCATTCAGACAGATCGTGTCGGCGCCGCAGTCGCGGGCATGGTTTTCCGCCATGAAGAGCATGACGGTGCCTAAGCCTTGCCCCTGCCATGGGTCGTCGATGGCAACGAGGCGAAAGATGGCGCGGCCGTCAGGCTTGAGGTCGATCCGGATGGTGCCGATGACGCGGCCGTCGGCGAGAAAAACCAGCGGACGGTTCGCCGGGTCGCTCTCGTCAGGGTGGTCGGGATCGTATTCGAAGTAATGCGGCGTACCCTTGCCGTTATACTTTTCGAACAGGCACCGCTTCCGGATGTCGTGGTAACGGGCCCATTCACGCGAGCTCCGCGGGGCGCGGAGCTGAAGACTTCGAGGGCGCACAGGGCGGCCCTTCTGCTGTTTCGTGAGAGGCGCTTCCGACGCCACTCTTGTCGTGGCGAGAAGTGTAGGGGGGCGATCGTGGCCGAACCATGAAAATTCGGCGTCATTTTCCGCCGTGGAACCCTGCAATTCCGGCATGGCTGACCGCTGAAACCGGGGCCGGTGCGACGGCGCCACCGAAAACCATCGTCCGTCATGTTTGCTGTCCTGCGCCGGCGGGGGATAACTCTGGGCAGCGACGCGGACCGGTGGGCTGTGCCCCGGCTGCCACCGGTCAGATCATCCGGATCCCGGCCGCATCAGCAGCCAACCACGTGGGCAGCAATCTCGTCCATGGTCGCGAACAGGACGGCGGGGGCGCGGGCGGCCAACGCCGCCGGCCGGGCATAGCCCCACGAAACCGCCCCGAAAGCAATGCCAACCGAGCGTGCCGCCTCGATGTCGCGAATCTCGTCGCCGATCGCGATAACCTCGGCCGGCTGGAACCGGCCGCGCCGCAGCAACTGCCGCATCCGGCCGGGTTTGCCGAAAACGGGAACGCCGCAGGCGTAGGCGTCGATCAGCCCCGCATTCAACGGCCCAAGCGTCCGGCGCACGTTGGCCTCGGCATCGGAACTCACCACCGCCAGCGTCACGCCCCGATCCTTCAGGCGGCGCAGCATCGCGGGAACGCCGGGGAACAGCGTGGTGCGATGGGCATCGTGCGCCTTCAACCGGCGCATGTGGCGCGCGATCAGCGGCAGCTTCCAGCGCGGCACGCCGAGTTCTTTCAAGGTTTCGAACGGTCCGGCGGACCGGAGCCTTTCCATCCTCGCCTCGTCCAGCCGCGCGAACCTGAACCGGTCGGCGACATCATTGACCACTTCCTGGAACCAGGGCAACGAATCGGCGAGGGTGCCGTCGCTGTCGAAAATGACGAGGCGATAACGGGTCGCCATGGCCGTTGCGTCCCGGCCGTCCTGGTGCGGCCCTTGGCGAGGGTCGCGCGCCGCCGCCTCTCCAACACGGGCGGCATCAGCCCCGGCGAGGCTCATGCGCGCGGCTCAAGATGCTGCAGGAGAACCACAGCGCCGGGCAGGTCGCGGCGCCTTTCGTGCAGCAGCCGCGCGCCGCCCACGGCGAAGACGGCGATGGCCGCCAGCAGGTCGCGAAGCCGGCCGGGGCTTTGCGCGTCGAACGGCAGCACGCACCCGCCCGTGCGGCTGGCCAGGTCGAAGAACAGTTCGGCATCGCGGCGCGCGTTCCAGTCGGCAACATCGTGCAGCACGATCAGCCTGATGCCCCGGCGCCCCATGTCGTCGGCCAGTTTGCGGCCGCGGCCGGGGGATTCCTCGTAGACATCGCCGATATAGGTCACGACGCGAACACCGGGCACGGCGAGCGAGCGGGCGAGGATGGGCAGAAGCTGCGTGCTGCCTGCCCTGCAGGCGATGGCGGCGGCGCGGTCGCGCAGCGTGGCCGGGTCGGCGGTGAAGCCGGTGAAGGTGTGCAGAACGGAGCCGCCATGGACGGCCAGGGCCACGTCGAGTTCGCCGGGCAAGGCCCGCACCAGAGCATCGGTCATCTGCCGCGCGGTGGCCCATGCCGGTTCGCGCGAGGCGGTCGCATCGAAGCCGAAAATCAGGCGAGGACGGTCCGGTACGGCCGTACCGGCGCTCGCCTGTTGCCCCGGCCGGGCCAGCGCCGGGGCAACGGCCAACAGCATGCCTCGCAGCCGGTCGAAGAAGGCGACGGACGTACCGCCCGGGCTGCCGTCGGTTTCCGGATGGGACTCCGGCACGATGATGAAATTCGGCTGGTCGGCCATCGCTGTTCGCCTTCGGTGGGAGGCATCGCCGCTCAGGACGTGGCAGAGTACCTGCGGGCCGGCAAAAAGTTAAGCGTCGTTGCCGGGCCGGACGACGCGGTCTTGTTTGTACCTCAGGTCACGATTCTGTTTAACGCGCGTTGCAGAGTCGTGTCCCGCGCCTTGCTTTGTGCCGAGGGAAAATCCGTCCGGGACATTGCGTGAGGACCGCGACCGCCGGCGTATGGTCCGCCAACCCCAACGCCGCTCTGCGCCTGGCCCCGGATGGCGAGCGTCGCGGCGCCTTTGACCGCCGCAGCCGGGGATCGCTAGGGTAGCGCGGCTTCCTGCGAGGCCGCGCAGGCGATCCTGCGCGCTTCGCCAACATCCAACCGGAGGACTCTGCCGTGGCCAAGAAACTCCTGATGATCGCCGGCGATTTTGCCGAAGACTACGAAACCATGGTGCCGTTCCAGGCGCTTCAGGCGGTCGGCCTGACGGTTCATGCGGTCTGCCCGGGCAAGCAGGCGGGGGACAGCATCGCCACCGCCATCCACGACTTCGAGGGGCACCAGACCTACACCGAAAAGCCCGGCCACCGGTTCAGCCTCAATGCCGATTTCGATGCGGTCTCCGCCGAGCAGTATGACGGTCTGGTGATCCCGGGGGGCCGAGCCCCCGAATATCTGCGCCTGGACGAGCGGGTGTTGGCGCTGATCCGTGCCTTTGCCGACGCCGACAAGCCAATCGCTGCGATTTGCCATGGCGCACAGTTGCTGGCGGCGGCCGGTGTGATCAGAGGCCGCACGGTGTCGGCCTATCCCGCCTGCGCCCCGGAGGTGAGCCAGGCCGGGGCCCGGTATGCCGAGATCGCCATCAACGACGCCGTGACCGACGGCAACCTGGTCACCGCACCGGCCTGGCCCGCCCATCCGGCGTGGCTGGCCCGGTTCCTCGACGTGCTGGACGTGCGCATCAGCCACGGCTGACGGCGCCGGTTCCGGGGTTGGCCCGCGACGGCGGCGCTCGGCCGCATGGCCCGCGGATTGCGTTGCTGCCCGGCGCAGTCCGTTGGAGCCGCCATCATGGAAGTTGCCATATCGCCAGCACCGACCGCTCCCCAGCCGGGGCAGCCGCCCCGGGCCGAGCATCACGTGTCTTTCCATGACGTGCTTTCCGTGTTGAACCCGCTGCAGTACTTGCCGGTGCTCGGCACAATCTACCGCGCGATGACCGGCGACCAGATTCCCGACCCGGTGCGGCGGATCGGGTCGGTCATCGTCAGCGCCGTGATCGGCGGACCTGTCGGCGCCGCCATCAACGTCGCCACCCAGGCCGCCGAGAAGATCACCGGCATCGACCTCGACCATACCGGACAAAGCCTGCTGAAAAGCAGCGGGGTGACGGGGCTGGTCGCTTCTCCCAGGCCCGCACCCGTGCCGCCTGCGCGCCCGGACCCACCCGTGCCGCCGGTGCCCCAACCGGTCGTGGCGTGGTCGCCGGCCCAGCTTGCGACATATGGGATTACCACGACCGGCGACGGCACCCTGAAGCGCGCCGATCTCATGGGCGCGGATGTGCTCAATGCGCTGGAATTATCGCGCATCCGTTCGGCGCGTTCCGCTTACGAACAGGCCGTGCGGCTGGCCGCCTGACCGCGGCCGTCCAAGCCGTGTCGCGCCTGCCACACCGGCGCCGGAGCCGTCCGATTCTTTAATTTCACGCCGAAGGCACGCTCCGCGCTTTGGGGGGCCAGGGCAGTACCCTGGCCTTCCTATACGGCCTCGTCGCCGAATATTTCGACCTGGTCCAGATGAAGGAATTGCCTGTCAAGCAACTGAATTCTGACATATCGGGCGAGAATTTTCTGTTCCGCAGACCAGACGAACGGGGAATGCCTTGTGCCCCGGAACAGGACCAGAGTATTTTTTTGAAAGATAGTTTGCCAATTTAAGTCGTCATCCGAAACCTGAATCCGGAACCGGCTTGCGCGGCGCATGATGTCCCGGTCGGCCGTTCGGTTATAAAGGCGGATTTGGCGAATATGGCAGGGTGCCTCCAGATCGACACGCCACCAGGGTTGGTCCTCAAGCGCGGTATGGCAGTTGTACTCGCCGGTCAGAGTTCCGCTGACCAGTCGCCCCGCATCCTGCTCCGGGGTGTCGCCGCGGGACCAGGGCGAAACCGAACTTTGCGTTGCCGGTTTTCCCAGCGACAGATTTCTGCCCGGGACGGCCGGAGCAGGCTCCTTGACGCCTTCAAGGACCATGCTCTCCAAATCCAGAAATCCCCGCGGCAGGCGGCTCTCGTTTTCAAGCCCCCGGAGAGGCGGATGCTCGCTCGCGTTCAGATCGCAGCCGACCAACCGGCGAAAGCCGGCCAGAGCCATCGAAAGCCCTAAAGTTTCGTGATCGTAAATAAACCGGTGCCCCCAGGCCCGCATGAAATTATTAACAAAGAACGCATTTGTGACAGAAGGGGCATCAGGAACGAAACTCCGGACGGACCATTGCCGGTAGCGCTCTTCCAGGGCGCCGCGGTCAGCGGAAGATACCCGGAACAGGAACCCCAGCGACGGCGTCACGATACGTATGATACCGCCCGGTTTCAGGACGCGATGGCATTCCGCCAGCATATTCTGACCATCAAAGAAATCGATATGTTCGATCATGTGTTCGGAGTACACAAAATCAAACGAGTCTGACGGAATGGGAAACTCCTTGCAGGCGTCAAGGGCGATCACGGGGAGTCCTGCAGGATTGACGCCGGCGTACAAATCCGTTGCCAGCCAGCCGGGCTTGCCATTTTGGCCAGCGCCGATTTCAAGCATATGCGGCGCAGGTTGCTTCAAATATTCAACCAAAGCGGGATCAACATCATCCATCGCGAGCATCCTGTCCGGCGTGGTACATTTAAACTCGGTCAACAAAATTATTTTACCGGAAAACGCTCCCGGAAGCAATGGCCGCCGGGATGGCAACGTCCGGATTTGTCAAATATAAAGTGATAATCCTTTATTTTTACCGGTGCCGAAAACAGGCCCGGAACAAGTGGCGTGCCAAGATTTCATCCCCCGCTAATGTTCCGACTCCGACGGATAGTGCCGTCGGGCCGGACCACTAGCCCCTTGATTTGGTGTTCCGATTCACGCGACGGGACGGACGCATTTGTCGCGACCGGAACACTAACTGATATACCGGTTTGCCATCCAACGAAACCCGCGCGCGGCCGCTGGTCTTGGCATGGATGAAGAAAACGGCTCCACTCCCGGACCGCTCGTGGCGTGGACTGGCCCTGGTGGTCAGGAACCGGCGACGACATCGCATATCAAACGGCGTTGACGCTCCTCAACGCACAACCTATAGTGGAAACGAAATGACGGGAATGGCGGCGCGAGGTTGCAGATGAACAGCCTTCTGGCACGCCTGTTGCTTGTTGTCTCGGTCGCCCTGGCGCCCGCGCTCGGATTTCAGGCCTACACCGAAAGCGAGGCACGCCGCGTCCGCCAGCAACTGGTGGAGGAGGAGGCGCTGCGTCTGGTGCGCCTTATCGCCTCCGACCAGCAGCGGATCGTCGAAGGGGCGAAGCAGGTGCTGGACACGCTCAGCGGCACCCCCGCCGTGCAGGACAACGACCTCCCGGGGTGCCAACGTCTGCTGGCCAACCTGCAGGAAACCTCGCCCCGCTACAACTCCGCCGCCGTCATCGGCCTCGACGGGCATCCCGTCTGCGCGGCGGTTCCGTTCGACCGCAGCCTCAACGTGTCCGCCAGCTCCTATTTCCGCCTCTCCCTGCAGACCGGCGGTTTCGCCATCGGCGAATACGCGGTCGGCCGGATCTCAAAAAAGGCGGGCATCCACCTGGCCAGGCCGTTCAAGAACCGGGACGGGGTGGTCGCCGGCGTGATCCATGTGACGCTCGACCTCGACTGGCTGCAAAGCCAGCTCAAGCTGCTCGCCTTGCCGGCCGGAGCGGTCGCGTCGGTGGTGGACCGCAACGGCACGGTTCTGGCCCGCTACCCCGACGGCAAGGGCTTCGTCGGCCAGCCCATTCCGGCAGCCAACCGCTTCACCCTGGACGGCGACAAGCTCGCGGTCTTTCAAATGACCAGCCAGGGCCACAACCTCATCGTCGGGTATTCGCCGCCCGCCGTCGAGCCGAAGGGGCTGCTCATCAAGGTGGGGCTGGACCGGGACATCACTTTCCCCGGAGTGACCCAGGCGAACCGCACCGGCCTGATGCTGATCATCGGCGGCGGCGGGCTGGGGCTGGCGATCACGGCCCTGCTCGGCAGGCAGCTGATCCGCCGTCCGCTCGACCGGCTGCTCCGGGTTGCCGATCGCTGGCGGACCGGTGATCTGGCTGCCCGCACCGACCTACCCAAAAACAAAGGCGAGTTCGGCCGCCTGGCCGATGCCTTCGACCGCATGGCGGCGGCGCAGGAGGCCCGCGAAAACGCCTTGCGAAACACGCTGGAAAGCACCACCGACAGCGTGGTGGCGGTCGACCGCGCCTGGCGCGTCACCTACCTCAACGAGCACGCGAAGACGCAACTGGCGCTCCAGGGCCGCGATATTCTCGGCCAGACGCTCTGCGAGGCGTTCCCCGCCCTGGTCGGCAGCGTGTTCGCCGATGCCGTCAGGACCGCCATGGCGCGCGGCGTTCCCGCCCACGCGGAGGGCTGCTCCCCGCTGTTCGGCAAACATTTTGAAGGCCATGCGTACCCGTCCAAGGACGGGGTGACGGTGTTTTTCCGCGATGTGACCGAGGCGCGCCGCGTCAGCCTGGCGCTGGCCGAAAGCGAGGCCCGGTTCCGGCTGTTCATCGACCGCGCACCGGCCGCCATCGCCATGTTCGACACCGGGATGCGCTACCTCGCCGTCAGCCGCCGCTTCGCGCGCGACTACCGGGTCGGCGATGGCCGGCCGGAAAACCTGATCGGGCGCAGCCACTACGAGCTGTTTCCGGATATTCCCGAGCGCTGGCGTGACAACCATCGCCGCGTCCTCGCCGGCGAGACGCTGTCGGCCGAGGACGACGCGTTCCCCCGCGCCGACGGGCATACCGAATGGGTACGCTGGGAAATGGCCCCCTGGCGGCACGCCGACGGCACGATCGGCGGCGCGCTTCTGTTCTCGGAAATCATCACCCAACGCAGGGAAACCGACCTGGCGCTGCGCCGCCTGACCGAGGATCTGGAAGCGCGCGTGCGCGAGGAGGTCGAGGCGCGGGAGGCCGCGCAGGCGCGCGCCGCGCAGGCCGAGCGGCTGCAGGCGCTCGGCCAGCTTGCGGGTGGCATCGCCCATGATTTCAACAACGTGCTGCAGGCGGTCGAGAGCGCCGCCATGCTGATCGAGCGCCGGTCGGAAGAAGCGGCTGTCGTTCGCCGCCTCGCGCGGGTCGTGGTCGAGGCGGTCGGGCGGGGCGCCTCCGTCACGCGCCGTTTGCTCGCATTCGGCCGCCGCGGCGACCTGCGCCCGGAAACGCTCGATGTGGCCCCCTTGTTGTCCGGCCTGCATGAAATCCTTGCCCACACATTAGGCGCCGGCATCGAGGTGCATGTCAGGCAGGCGGCGGATGTGCCGCCGCTGCGCGCCGACAAGGGCCAGTTGGAGACGGTTCTGATCAATCTGGCCACCAATGCCCGCGACGCGATGCCGGCCGGCGGCCGGCTGACCCTGTTGGCAGACACGGAGTTTGTCTCCCCGGACGGTCCGGCGCACCCGGCCGGGCTGGCGCCGGGGCGCTATGTGCGGCTCAGCGTGGCCGACACCGGCACGGGCATGGATGCCGACACGCTTGCCCGCGTGGGCCAGCCGTTCTTCACCACCAAGCCGATGGGCGTTGGCACCGGGCTCGGTCTGCCGATGGCCAAGGGTTTTGCCGGACAGTCCGGCGGGGCTTTGAGCATCGACAGCAGCCCGGGCCAGGGCACCACGGTCACGCTATGGCTGCCTGTGGCTGGTGCCGACAGCGGCACCGGCCTGGCAGGACACGAGTATGGGGCGGATACCATCGGCTCCGCGACCGGCAGGGCAAAGCCGTCCGTTCAGGTTCTGGTGGTGGACGACGAGGATCTGGAGCGGGAGACGCTGGCGGAAAGCCTGGAGCAGTTCGGCTTCACGGTGCTGACCGCTTCCTGCGGCACGGAGGCGATCGCCCTGCTCGCGGCAGGGGAAGAGGTGGAAGCCCTGGTCACGGACCTGTCCATGCCGGGCATGGACGGTCTGGCCGTTATCAGGTCTGCGCAGGAACACCGTCCCGGACTGCCGGCGGTGCTGATGACGGGCTATGCCGGTGACGGTGCGGCGCTTGCCGTCGGCGGAGCCATCACGGGCACTTTTTCGCTGCTGCGCAAGCCTGTCCATATCGACGAGCTGGCGGACCGGATACAGAGCGTGATAGCCGCACGGACCAAACCGGCCCGCTCCACCAGCCAGCGCTGAAAATAGATGGGTCCAGGGGGCAAAGCCCCCTGGTGGGGTCCGGGGCAACGCCCCGGCCGCGGCGCCGCCGTCACCCTCCCTCGTCGGGCTCCGCCGCAGCCAGAAACGGAAAACGCGCCAGCAACGCCACCCGCAGACGTTCCCGCGCGGCGATGTCTTCCCGGTCGGGCACCGGAAGGTCGGCGGCCAGGGCCGCCGGCCGCCCGTGCAGCACCAGAACGCGGTCGGCGATGGCCAGCGCGTGCTCGGCGTCGTGCATGGCCACCAGCACCAGCGTGCCGCCGCGCCGCGCCCGCGTGACCAGCAGCGCGCCCAGCGCGCTCGCCAGCCGCCGGTCCAGCGAGACGAACGGTTCATCCAGCACCAGAACGGCAGGATCGACGGCGAGCGCCCGCGCCACCGCCGCGCGGCGCGCCATGCCCAGCGAGAGTTCGCCCGGCCGGAGCGACCCGGCCTCCGCCAGCCCCACCGAAGCGAGCAGCGCCGCAATATCGGGTTCCGGCACGCCGTCGGTCACGACGAGGCGAAGGTTTTCCGCCACCGTCAGCCAGGGCAGCAGCCGCGGCTCCTGGAACACCACGCCCACGCGGCCGTGCGGCAGCGTCACGCCGCCGTTGAAATCGGGGTCCAGGCCGAGCGCAATCCGCAGCAAGGTGCTTTTGCCCGCGCCGGAACGGCCGAGCAGGGCGATGACCTCGCCCGGTCCGGCGCGGAAGCACACGTCGCGCAGCACCGCGCGCGGCGGCGCGCCGGCAGTGGTGAACCGCTTTTCGCGGACGCGAAGATCAAGCGTGGCGGCGCCAGGCATTGGCACGGCGTTCCCAGGGCTGCAGCAGCGTCGCTTCCGCCACCAGCATGATCGCGGCGAAGCTGAGCCCGTAGGCCAGGATTCCGGCGACATCGAAGTTCTGGAACTGCAGGTTCAGCTCGAAGCCGACGCCGTTCGGCCGGCCGAGCAGTTCGACGATCAGCACGATCTTCCAGGTGATCGACAGGCCGCTGCGCCCCGCCGCGGCCAGGTACGGCGCCAGCTGCGGCAGCGCCACCCGGCGCAGGCGCCGCAGGGGGGGCAGACGATACACGGCGGCCATCTCGTCGAGCCGGGGATCGAGCGCCCGCGCGCCCTCGCGGACCGTCACCACCACCGTCGGCGTCTTGGCGATCACCACCGCCAGCACGGCGGCCAGTTCGTTCAGCCCGATCCAGATATAGGCCAGCACGATCACCACCAGGACCGGCAGGTTGAGGCTCACGATCAGCCAGGGGTCGATGGCGGCATTGACCCGGGCGGACCGTCCGGCGAGGAAGCCGATCCCGCTGCCGATCATCATGGCCAGCACGAACGCCACGCCGACGCGCGCCAGGGTGATGGCGGTGTTGACCGGCAGATCGCCGTTGCGCGTCAGCCGCAGCAGCGTGGCCAGAACATGCCCGGGCGACGGCATAAGCTGCGGCGATGCGGCCAGGCCGGCGGCGATCCACCACACCGCCAGCAGAACCAGCAGCGACAGCGCCCGGTCGCGCAGCCGCCCGGCGGTGCGCACCGGCGCGGCCACGCCATCGCCCGGCCCGGCGAACGCAACCGGAGGGTGCAGGTCGGCCGGCGCGCCGGTCACGAGGATTTCCAGAAGATGCCCTCCGGCAGCCGGTCCATCTCGCCGGTCGCGCGCGTGCCGCCGGTGCGCAGCAGGATGTCGAACAGACGCGCCGCCGCGTGCTGCTGCTCGGCCGGTGTCAGCTGCGCCATGCCGTCGACGAAGCGTCGCCGCAGGCTCGCGAACAGGGCGTCGTCCGGCGCATCCATCAGCGGGCGGACCAGTTGCCATTCGGCATCGGACCGGGCCAGCAGATGGTCGGCGTCGGCCGCCGCGGCCAGGAAGCCTTCGATGGCGGCTTCGTGGTCGCGCGCCCAGCTGTCGTGGAACACGAAGCCGATCAGGCTCAGCTGTTCCGGCAGGCCGAGCGCCCGTGCGCACCCGGCCACCGAAATGACCTGGCGGAAACCCTCCGCTTCGAGCCGCGCGGCGAAGTTCCAGAAGGTCAGCACCGCGTCCAGTTCGCCCTGGCGCAGCTTGGCGTTCAGCAGCGGCGGCGCGCCATAGGTCACCGCCGCCGCGTCGGCCACGTTGATGGCGGCGAGTTCGCGCGCGGCGGCCTGAAACAGCAGCCAGGATTTGTCGAGCGGCCCGCCGGCAACGCCCAGCCGGCGTTTTGCCAGGTCGCCGATGCCGCGCACCGGCGAGCCGGCCGGCACCATCAGGCCGCCGCCGGCGCTGCTGAACGGGACGAAGCTCAGGGCGGTGCCGGCATGGCGCTGGCCGGCGACGAAGAACCAGTCGGAGACGACGATGTCCGCCGCCTGCCCCATCAGCGCCACCCGGCCGGCATCATTATTGGCCAGCGTCACCGTTTCCAGCGCAACTCCATGTGCCTGGTCAAACCCATGCCGGTGGATGACGTCGGCGACCCACTGGACCGTGCCGAACTGAACCACGCCAAGCCGCAGGCCCGCCGGAGCGGCGGCGAACGCATACGGCGTCAGCAGCGCGCCGGGCGCTGCGGCGAGGCAGGCGCGCCGCCCCGGACCCTTTGGGTTTCCTCCCGAATGCTTCATGCGGTCACACTGTGACGCTGTCTTCGGGAATCGCAAGCCGGATTGTGAGCGCGGACCCGGGGCGTTGCCCCCTGGACCCTTATAAAGGGGTCAAGGGGGCCACCGCCCCCTTGCGGGTCCAGGGCAGCGCCCTGGCTTTTTTTCTTTAGGCTGCCTGCATCACCGGCACCTTGGCGCGAATCAGCTTCTCGATATCGCGCAGGAACGGCCGCTCATCCGGCCCGCACAAGCTGATCGCCACACCCGAGGCACCGGCGCGAGCCGTGCGGCCGATCCGATGTACATAACTTTCCGGCACGTTCGGCAGGTCGAAATTGATGACATGCGTCACGTCGTCCACGTCGATCCCGCGCGCGGCGATGTCGGTGGCCACCAGCACCCGCGTGGTGCCGGCGCGAAACCCGGCCAGGGCGCGTTCCCGCTGGCCCTGGCTTTTGTTGCCGTGAATGGCGGCGGAAGGAACCCCGTATTCGTCGAGATACTTCACCACCCGGTCGGCGCCGTGTTTCGTCCGGGTGAACACCAGCGTCCGGCCCTTGGACCTGGCCAGCAGGTCACGCAGCGCCCCCCGCTTGGCGGCGGTATCGACGAACACCACGTGCTGCGACACCCGCTCGGCGGTGGTGGCGACGGGGGTCACCGCCACATGGGCGGGGTCGCGCAGCAGGCCGCCGGCCAGCTTGGCGATTTCCGGCGGCATGGTGGCGGTGAACAGCAGAGTCTGGCGCTGCGCCGGCACCAGGGCGGCAATCCGGCGGATCGGAATGATGAAGCCGAGATCGAGCATGTGGTCGGCCTCGTCCAGCACCAGCACCTCTGCCGCGTCCAGCCGCACGGCGCGGTCGTTCAGATGGTCGAGCAGCCGGCCCGGGGTTGCCACCAGCACATCCACGCCGGCGGCAAGCTGGCGGGACTGCCGCGGCTTGGGCACGCCGCCGAACACCAGGGCGACGGTCAGGCCGGTGTGGCGGCCATAGGCGCGAAAGCTCTCGGCGATCTGGCCGGCCAGTTCGCGGGTCGGGGCAAGCACCAGGGCGCGGCAGGTTTTCGGCGCCGGACGGGACCGGCTGGCGCCCAGCCGTTGCAGGATCGGCAGGGCGAAGGCGGCGGTTTTGCCGGTGCCGGTCTGGGCGATACCCTGCACGTCGCGGCCGGCGAGGGCGGGCGGGATGGCCTGCATCTGGATGGGGGTGGGCACGGTATAGCCCTCGGTCGCCACGGCGCGGAGCAGGGCGGCGTTCAGGCCGAGATCGGAAAAGCCGGTCATCAGGTCACTTTCATACGTAGCGGCGCACACCCCGCCCGGATGGTTACGGATGGAATGGGTATGCGTCATCGCGATCGACAGGATCGCGGGCCGGCGCAATCATTTGGGGAAAAGCGGGCTACCTGGGTGTGCGCCCGGGTGGCTTGCCCCGGCAACGTGCAGGGAGGCAAGAAACCTGGTCGGGCGGGCAGCGCACGAAACCACAGCAGGGCGCGCAGGAACATAAATGGGGAAGGGGGGAAGAAAAGTCAAGAAAACCGGATATTCACTGCGACCGACCGGCGTTGCCGCACCTATGCGGGTGTCGCCGTGCGCGGCAACCGCATCCATGCGGCCATCGCGTCAACCCGGTCCGCGTTCAGGCGCTCGCCGGCAAAGGCAAGGTGGAGGAAGCCATTGCGGCAGCCGGCGACCGTCGTTCGCAACCGCACCCCTTCGCTGGCCAGTTCCAGCACGACCACGGTGCCGGCCACGGCCTTGGCGGCGGTGGCAACCCGGGCGCCGCCGCGGGAGAGGTCGAAAACCTGGCCGCGTTCCTGCCGCCCTCCGACATGCAGGGTGGCTTCCAGCAGCACGACGCGGCGGGGCGCGCTGCGGCGGTCGGTGCGGGCGAAGGTCGCCGCGGGCGCCGGAACCAGCAGTGTCCTTGCATGGAACCGGTCCAGGCGAATCGGCAATGCGCGCCTGGGCACCGGCTTTTCAGGCCGCGCCGCGGCGATGTCCGGTGGGTCGAGGCCGGGACAGGCGCAATCGGCCTCATCGCCATGAGCCGGCGTCGTTTCCTGCATCCGTCGGTTTCCCCGCCTGCCGCGGCGGAGTGTTGCCGCAGGGTGGTTAACAAAACGTTGCGCTGCGCGGCGACCCGCCGCGACGCACGCCTGCCGGCGCGCACCAGCCGGTATCAGGCAGCCATGCGTTGCCGGTACTCGGCGCCGATGCGGTCGAGCAGACCGATTACCTGTTGCGATAATCCGTTGAGGCGTTCGAGCTGCCGGGCGGCCTCAGCGTCGCGTCCGTCCTGCAGAGCCAGCAATGCTTCGCGTGCGCAGGCATGGACCTGGCGGTGTGGTTCCTGAAGCGCCCGGAAGCCGGGCAGGGCGGACAGGGTGTCATCGGAAATGCTGTCCACCCAGCGGCCGAGACGGCAATTGTGGTGGGTGGCGATCTGCGAGGCGGCAAGCGTTATGTGGCCGGCCACCGCGTCGGCCACGCGCTTCACGAAAGCGCGGTGGTCGTCCTGCGTCACCGCGATCATGCGGTCGATGCCCCGCGCGGCAATCGCATCCACCCGGGCGGCGTCCAGCCGCTCGCCGGCGAAGGTGAGATGGAGGAAGCCGTTGCCGCAGGCGACGACTTTGGTTGCCAGCCGCACCCGCTCGCCCGGCAGTTCCAGCACCATCGCGGCGCCGGGCACGGCCGTGGCAGCGGTGGCGACGCGAGCGCCACCGCAGGAGAGGTCGAAGATATGGCCAGGTTCCTGCCGCCCGCCCAGATGCAGGGTGGCTTCCAGCAGAACGGCGCGGCGGGGCTCGCGGCGGCGCTCGGCCTGCGGCGAGGAGGTACGGATGGCACGGCGGAGCAGCAGGCTCATATTGGCCAGCGCGTCGTCCATGCGGGAGGCGCTGTCGGTGATGACGCCCGCCGTTCGGCCGGCGGCGCCGGCGCTGTCCGCCACCGAGCGCATGCGGCGATGCATTTCCTGCGCGTGCGTGGCGGAGAGGGCGACGCAGCGGGCGATTTCGCGGGTGGCGGCGTTCTGCTGCTCCACCGCGGCGGCGATGGCGGCGGCGGTGCGCTCCATGGTGCCGATATCGGCGGCGGCGGCCTCGATGGTGCGGGCGGTTTCGGCGGCGACCTCCTGGATGCTGGCGATGCGGCCGGTAATCTCGGCGGCGGCGCGGGCCGACTGGCCGGCGAGGGTCTTCACTTCGCCGGCGACGACGGCGAAGCCGCGGCCGGCCTCGCCGGCGCGGGCGGCCTCGATGGTGGCGTTCAGCGCGAGCAGGTTGGTCTGGCCGGCGATGCTGCCGATCAGGCCGACCACCTTGCCGATCTCGTCGGCGGCGGTGCCGAGGCGCCCGACCACGGTCTGCGCCGCGCGCATGCGCTGCACCGCTTCCTGCGCGGCGCCGGCGGCGCGGCCGACCTGGCTGCCGATCTCGGCGATGGAGGCGTGCAGTTCCTCGGCGCTGGCGGCCGCCATCTGCGACGAGCCGAGCGAGCCGCCGGCCGCCTCGACGGCGGCGCCGGTGTCGTGCGCGACCTCGGCGGTGGCTTTGTCCAGCGCGGTCGCGCTGGCCAGCAGGTCGCCGGTGGCGGTGCCGACGCTGGCCACCGTCTCGCCGGCCTGGGCGTCGATGCGTTGCACCATGGCGTCGATCAGTTCGTGCTGCGCCTTCTGCTGGACCTCCCAATAGGCCGAGATCGCCATCATGATGTCGTGCAGCACCGCCCGGCTGACGGCGGCGAGCCGCGCCGGCAGGTCGCGCCGGCCGCTCCGGCTGCGCTTCTCGCCGGCCATTGCCGCAAGCAGCTCGCCAAGCACGAAGGCATAGGCGGAAATGTAGCTTGCCGGATCAAGGCCACAACGGTGATGCGCCAGGTAGCCGCGGCGCGCCGAATCGCGCGTGGCGGCGTCGAACCGTCCGTCGAACAGCTGTGCCCAGTGGCGCTCCTGCGCCTGCCTGGCGAAGGCCATCCGGTCGGCACTGGCGAAGGTGGCGGCCAGGGTGGGAACCTGCTGCATCCGGGCGTAAAGCCGGTCCAGGATACCGGGCAGCGCCTGCTCCAGCGCCGGTTTTTCGGCCCGCAGCAAGCCGGTGGCCTGTGCGTCGAGACCGATGAAGGCGAGTTCCGCCGCATCGCCCTGCGCGGATGTCGTGTCATGCATCCGTTTTTTTCCCGTGTCCGTGGCGCCGGAAGGATGCGGCACGGCGGTTAGCAAACGGTTGCGCGGCGATACGGTCCGCCGCCTCGCGCGCCCGGCGGCGAGCGGCTAAAGGAAGCCCATGTCCGGCCCCGCCCGATCGCCCGCCGCCGACCGACCGCTGGACGCCGCGGGCGCCACCCCTGCGATGGCGCAATGGTTCGCCGCCAAGGCGGCCTATCCCGACGCGCTGCTGTTCTTCCGCATGGGCGATTTCTACGAGATGTTCTTCGACGATGCCGAAGCCGCCGCGGCGGCGCTCGACATCGCGCTGACCCGGCGCGGCGAGCATGCCGGCCAGCCGGTCGCCATGTGCGGCGTGCCGGTGCATGCCGCCGACTCCTATCTCTCGCGCCTGATCCGGCGCGGCTTCCGCGTCGCCGTCGCCGAGCAGATGGAGGATCCGAAAGCCCGCACGGGCAAAGCGCCGATCCGCCGCGAGGTGGTGCGGCTGATCACCCCCGGCACGCTGACCGAGGAGGCGCTGCTGGAGCCGGACCGTCCCAACCTGCTGCTGGCGCACGCCGCCGTCGCCGGGGCCGCCGGCGCGGCCTGGCTCGATGTGTCCACCGGGCTGTTCGAGACCCAGGCGGTCGGGCCCGGCGGCCTGCCGGGTTTGCTGGGGCGACTCGATCCGGCCGAGATTCTGGCGCCGCCCGGGCAGGCGCTGGGCGACTGGGAGCCTCGCCGCGGTCCCGCGCTTGATGCGCCGCCGCCGCTGGTGGCGCGGCGGCGCCTGGCCGAGGCGTTCGGGGTCGCCAGCCTGGAGGCGTTCGGCGCCTTCTCCGATGCCGAGGCGGTGGCCGCCGCGCTGGCGCTCGACTATGTGCGCGCAACCGGGGCCGGCAAGCTGCCGCGGCTGGCGCGGCCGGCGCCGCTGGGCGAGGCCGGGCGGCTTGACCTGGATGCGGCGACCCGCGCCAGCCTGGAAGTGAGCCGCGCCCGCGACGGCGGCACGGCGCACACGCTGCTGGCCGCCGTGCAGCGCACGCTGACCGCCGCCGGGGCGCGGCTGCTGGCGGAATGCCTGGCCGCCCCGCTGACCGGCACGGCGGCGATCGCCGACCGCCAGGATGGCTGGTCCTGGCTGCTGGCCAATCCGGCGGCCGCGGCGGCGCTGCGGGCGGCGCTGCGGCGGGCGCCCGACATGGCGCGGGCGCTCGGCCGGCTGTCGCTGGGCCGGGGCGGGCCGCGCGACCTGGGGGCCCTGCGCGACGGTCTCGCCGCCGGCCAGGCGGCCCAGGAAGCGCTGGACGGAGCGGCGCTGGGGGGGCCGTTGCCGCGCCTGCTGGCGGCGGCGCACGCGGCGCTGGCGCCTTGCCCCGGGCTGCGCGCGCGGCTGGCTGCGGCGCTGGCCGGGACGGTGCCGGCGCGGCTGGAAGACGGCGCCATCGCCGACGGTTTCGACCCCGAACTGGACGCCGAGCGGGCGCTGCGCGACGACAGCCGCCGCGTGATCGCCAGGCTCCAGCTCGACTACGCGCAGAAATACGGGGTGGCGAGCCTGAAGATCCGCCACCATGCCCAGCTCGGCTATGTCATCGAGGCGCCGGCCGCCGCGGTGGAAAAGCTGCGCGCGCAGGTCGACCTGACGCTGCGCCAGGCGATGGCGAACGGCGCACGGTTTTCCTGTGCGGAGCTGGCCGAGCTCGACCGCCGCATCGCCGAGGCGGCCGAGCGGGCGGCGGCGCGCGAACGCACGGTGTTCGCCCATCTGGTCGAGGCCGCCTTGCGGGAGAGCGAAGCGCTGGCCGGCTGCGCCGCGGCGCTGGCCCGGCTCGACCTGGCGCAGTCCGCCGCCGCGCTGGCCGCCCCGGGCACCTGGTGCCGGCCGGAGATCGCCGAGGGGCCGGAGTTCCGCGTCGAAGCCGGACGCCACCCGGTGGTCGAGGCGGCGCTGGCCGGCCAGGACGTGTTTGTCCCGAATGACTGCGACCTTTCGCCGGACCGCCGGGTGCTGCTGCTCACCGGCCCCAACATGGCCGGCAAATCCACCTATCTGCGGCAGAACGCGCTGATCGTGCTGCTGGCGCAGGCCGGGCTGCCGGTGCCGGCGGCGCGGGCGCGGATCGGCATCGTCGACCGCCTGTTTTCGCGGGTCGGGGCCGCCGACGACCTGGCGCGCGGGCGCAGCACCTTCATGGTGGAAATGACCGAAACCGCCGCCATCCTGCACCAGGCCGGGCCGCGCAGCCTGGTGGTGGTGGACGAGATCGGTCGCGGCACCGCGACGCTCGACGGGCTGGCGATCGCCTGGGCGGTGCTGGAGGCGCTGCATAACACCGTACGCTGCCGGGTGATCTTCGCCACCCATTTCCACGAACTCGCGCGGCTGACCGCGGAGTTGCCACGATTGGCCCCGCATAGTCTGCGGGTGAAGGAGTGGAAGGGAGAGGTCGTGTTCCTGCATGAAGTAGCCGAGGGGGCGGCCGGGCGAAGCTGGGGCGTGCATGTGGCCAGGCTGGCCGGCGTGCCGGCGCCGGTGGTGCGCCGGGCGGGGGCGCTGCTGGCGGCGCTGGAAAGCCGTGCCGGCGATCTGACCGAAGGCGGCGCGCTGCCGCTGTTCGCCGCCGCCCGGCCGGCCGCCCGGGCGCTGCACGGCCCCGGCCCGGAACCCGCCCCGACCGCCCCGTCGGCGGCAGATCCGTTACCGGCGGCGGTGGCGGCGCTCGACCCGGACCGGCTGACCCCGCGCGAGGCGTTAGAGGCGCTTTATCGGTTGAAGGCGATGCTCGCACCCGAAGCCCGGCCTATTGCGCCGGACGCCGAGCCGATAACATGAGTCGAATGTCATCGTTCCTGCCCCTGCCGGCCGAGCCGGCTGCCGCCACCGCCGCCCTGCACGAGGCGCTGGCCGCGCTCGCCGCCGGCTCCGACTCCGGCAGCGGGGGTATCCCGCGCGAGGCGGCCCTGGCCACCTTCCGCCGCCACCTCGCCCGCGTGCAGAACCATGTGCGCGAGGCGTTCGAGCACAACGACATGTCCGGCCTGGCCGCGGCGCGCCGGCTGGCCGCCCTGACCGACGGGCTGATCGCGGCGCTGCACGGCTATGCGCTGTCGGTGCAGGTGCAGGCCGGGCTGCTGCCCGCCGGTGCGGCGCCACCAGCCGAGGGGCCGGCGGCTTGTGTGTCCGCGAGCTCCGCCCTGGGGCGGCTCGGCGTGGCGGCCACCGGCGGCTATGGCCGCGGCGTGCTGGCGCCGTTCAGCGACATCGACCTGCTGTTCCTGACCGCCGACGAACCCAGCCAGCCGGTGCTGCGGACGGTCGAGTTCATGCTGTATTTCCTCTGGGATCTCGGCCTGAAGGTGGGGCACGCCACCCGCTCGGTCGCCGACTGCCTGACCGAGGCGAACGGCGACGTGACCATCCGCACCTCGCTGCTGGATGCCCGCCCGGTTGCCGGCGATGCGGCGCTGTTCAAGGATTTCGCCAGGCGCTTCCGCGCCGCCTGTGCCGAGGCGGGCGCCGCCAGCTACATCCTGGCCAAGCAGGCCGAGCGCAGCGCCCGCCACCGCCGCTTCGGCGATTCGCCCTTCGTGGTGGAGCCCAACATCAAGGAGGGCCGCGGCGGCCTGCGCGACCTGCAAACCCTGTACTGGATCGCCCGCTATGTGTTCGGCACCAAGATCATGGCCGAGCTGGCCGACCCGAAAGGCCCCGCCGGCGGCATCCTGACCGATACCGAGGCGCGGCTGGCCCGGCGTTCCTGGGACTTTCTGTGGACGCTGCGGTTTCACCTGCATTACGTCGCCGGCCGCGCCGAGGAGCGGCTGACCTTCGACCTTCAGCCCGTGGTGGGCGCGCGCATGGGCTACACGCGGCACGGCCGCCAGGACGGGGTGGAGCGCTTCATGCGCCACTACTTCCTGACCGCCCGCGAGGTGACCCGGCTGACCCATGTGCTGGAACCGGCGCTGATGCGCGCCGCCCTCGGCCCGCCGGCGCTGCCGCAGGAAACCGACGCGGCCCTGGCCGCCGCCGGCTTCGTGCTGGCCGACGGCATGCTGATGAGCGCCCGCGGCCGCGAGTTCCATCACGAGCCGATCCAGATGCTGCGCATCCTTCAGGTGGCGCGCGACCGCGGCCTGGTATTGCATCCGCTGGCCATGCGCGCGCTGATCCGCAACGAGCGGCGCGCGGTGGATTTGCGCGGCGAGCCGGAAGCCTCGGCGCTGTTTCTCGACCTGTTGTGCGGCCGCGACACCGAGCACAACAAGGCGGACGGCGCATTCTGGCTGAAGGTGCTGAACGAGGCCGGCATTCTCGGCCGGCTGCTGCCGGACTGGGCGCGCATCGTCGGCCAGATGCAGTTCGATACCTACCACGTGTTCACCGTCGACGAGCATACGATCGAGGCGGTCCGCGTGCTCAACATGCTGGAACGCGGCGAGCTGGCGCAGATCGCGCCGGTGGCGTCGGGCCTGGTGAACAACCTGCAGTCCCGCCGCGCGCTGTATATGGCGATGCTGATGCACGACATCGCCAAGGGCCGCGGTGGCGACCATTCCGAACTGGGCGCCGAGCTGGCGCTGGAAGTCTGCCCTGCGCTCGGCCTGACGGCGGAGGAAACCGAAACGGTGTCCTGGCTGGTGCTGCACCACCTGATGCTCAGCCAGACCGCGTTCAAACGCGACATCGACGACCCGAAAACCATCCTCGACCTGGCCGAGGTGATCCAGTCGCCTGAGCGGCTGCGCCTGCTGCTGGTGCTGACGGTGGCCGACATGCGCGCGGTTTCCAGCAAAGTGTGGAACGGCTGGAAGGCGACGTTGCTGCGCGAGCTGTATGCGCGGGTGGGCGAGGTGCTGGCCGGCGGGTTTTCCACCGCCGAGCGCGACGCGCGGGTGGAGCAGGCGAAGGAGGCGGCGGCGTTGCCGTTGCATGACTGGCCGGCGGCGGCGCGGGAGAAATTCCTCTCGCTGGGCTATGCCGGCTATTGGCTGGGCTTCGACCCCGATACCCATGCGCGGCATGCCCGCATGATCCGCGATGCCGAGTCGCGGCATGCGCCGCTGACGGTGGAGACGCAGCCCTTGCCGGCGCGTGCGGTGACGGAAGTGACGGTGTATGCCGCCGACCATGCCGGGCTGTTCAGCCAGATCGCCGGCGCGCTGGCGGTGGCGGGCGCCTCGATCGTGGATGCGCGCATTCACACGCTGACCAACGGCATGGCGCTCGATACGTTCTGGATTCAGGACGCCGCCGGTGGCGCCTTCGACGCGCCGCACCGGCTGGCACGGCTGTTCGTTCTGATCGAGCAGGCGCTGACCGGGCGACTTCAGCTTGCCGCCGAGATCCGCAAGCTTTCCACGTCGCTGCTGGGGCGGCGGGTGCGCGCCATCCACGTGCCGCCGCGGGTGGTGGTGGATAACCATGCCTCCAACACCTACACCGTGCTGGAGGTGAATGGCCGCGACCGGCCCGGGCTGCTGCATGACGTGACCGCGGCGATCAGCGAGCAGGGCCTGCAGATCGCCTCCGCCCATGTGAGCACCTATGGGGTGCGGGCGGTGGATGTGTTCTACGTGAAGGACGTGTTCGGCCTGAAGGTCGAGAACGACCGGCGGCTGCGCCAGGTGCGCGAGGCGCTGCTGGCGGCGCTGGGCGGCCCCGACGATGCGCCGGAGCCGGAGCCGCTGAAGCGGCGGCGCCCGCCGGATGCGGCGTGATGGGGGCGCTGCGAATCTGGCGCCCGCCCACCCAAACAAAACGAATAAAAGTTGTTGCTTCTTTTTTCAAAAAGAAGCCCTTCCTTGTTCTTCTTTGAAAAAAGAACCAAAAAACTTCGCTCTAGTTGCGAGCTGTGTTGCGCTGAGGCATTCTGGTGTGACGCGGTAGG
>Ga0326727_10009362_pt1 | contig 24151 bp, 21 predicted proteins | sample MB2enrmetagenome_FD_207643 | JGI IMG/M metagenome (GOLD analysis project Ga0326727, IMG submission 207643) | Lab enriched peat soil microbial communities from McLean, Ithaca, NY, United States - MB29MY | ecosystem: Environmental > Terrestrial > Soil > Wetlands > Peat | place: USA: New York... | reverse complement strand
CGCCTGGCTGGCGATGGACTGCTCCGGGCTGGGTTCTCTTTTGATCAGACTCATGGTTCTCTCTCCTTCCGGTGGGGGTAGACGGCGCAAACGCTCGCCGCCCGCAAGCTCCCAAGGGAGACGTCCGCGGATAAAATGCGTTGACGAGTGCGCGGAGGGCGAGGGAGGGCTACGCCGTACATGAGACAATTGTAGCTAACACTGATAGCTATTGTCAAGAGGGTATCGTCACTTTCTTACTACCGGTAGGAAGAAAAATTCAACCCAGCGCGGATTTTCGGGCAAAAAGGCCATAATACCTGCCGGCGGGAACTGCTGCCGCCCGTTGCGCCCCAACGAACCCAGCGCAAATCTGCATGTAGCGGCGGGTTTACCCCGCCATTTTGTAGGGCCGAACGGCGTTCGGCCCAGGGCCAGCGCTGCTGGCCCCTACGAGACGTGGCACGGGCATCCTGCCCGTGCTCGGGCACGGCCGGGACGGCCGTGGCACGCTCCGGGTTGCGGCGGCGCTACGCCTTGAGGTCGCGCAATAAGCGTTCGAACAACAACGCCACCCCCCGGTAGATTGGCTCCCAGGGCAGGGGAAGAACCGCGGACCGCAAAGGCGGCGGTCCGCGCTACGCCGCTCGGACGCGTCTAATCCTTGCCAGGGGGCGCCGGCAATTGGGCCTCAACTTCCTTCGCCTGCGCAGCCGCCGCTTGTTCGCCGGGATTGTTGGCCAGTTCCTCCTTGAATTCCTGGAGGGCGCCGGCCAGGTCGCCCTGGGTTTTCAGCATCATGCCCAGCGCTAAATGATAAGCGAAGCCGTTGGGGCGCAGCGCGATGGCCTGCCGCAGGCAAACCACGGCCTCGGGTGTGTGGCCGGATTTGAAGCGCGTCATGCCCAGATAAAAATATTCGTCCGGCTTGTGGGGATTGATGCGGATCGCCTGGAGAAAATACTTTTCCGCGTCCGGCAGATTTCCGATCTTGTAGTAGGTGAGACCCAAGTTGAAGGTCGGGATCCAGTAATCCGGGTAGCGGCTCACCACGTCGAGGAATTTTTCGAGAGCGGGACCGTACTGGCGGTCCTCCGCCAGGACGGTGGCGTAATTGGACTCGGCGTCGGGATTGTGCGGCGCCTGCAAAAGGTTATACGCGTAAAAAGTCAGGTTGTCTTTGAAGTAGAAACTCTCGGTGATGGTTCCGTAACTCATCACGGCGGCCAGGCACAAACCCCCGGCGAGAAGCGATGCGGGCATGCCCAGCCATCGCGGCGGTCCCCAGCACACCTTTTTCAGAAGCATCGCCACGAGAACGGCCAGGCCCACCGAGGGCAGGTACAGGTAGCGGTCGTGGGCAAAGTCGTTGGCAATGAAAACGCGGATGTTAAGGAGAGGGATCAAGGGCAGCACCAGCCAAACCGCGAAAAAGGCGGCGGGGCGGGACCTCCGGACGCAGGCGAAAAGCATGAGCCCCACGCAGACATCGAAAATAGCGGGGAGAATGAAATTCCTCAGCGTCGGATGGAGGACCGCCGGGAAATCATAAAAGGTACTGAGGCCGGTAGGCCAGACGAGGTGGCGAATCCAAAACCCGATCAGCGACGGCCAGGTGAAGACCAACTGCGCCGTGCTCAGCGGCGTCACCACGTGATTGAAACCTTTCAGGGCATAGATGCGGGCGGGAACATAAAGGGCAATCAGGAGGAAATAAGGCCAGATTCTGCCGAGGGCGTCGCGGCACCAAGGGAGAATTCTCCCCGCTTCGAGCGGCCTTCCCCACTCCCTCCCGAAAATCCACTCGTAGACAAGCAGCAGGCCGGGGAGTATCAGGGCGGTCTCTTTCTCCAGTATGGCGAGAGCAAACAGGACCAGGGAAATGACTTTCCATTTGAGCGTACCCGCTCCGTTGACGCGCGATTGAATATAAGCCAGCAACGCACCCATCAAGAAGATTCCCAACAGCGGTTCGGTGACCCCGGAAATCCAGGCGACGGTCTCAATGTGGGCAGGATGCAGGCCGAAAATCAGCGCCGCCAAAAGCGCCACATCACGGCCGATTCCCAACCGCCACGCCAAGAGGTATACGAGGAGCGTAGCCAGAACGTGGGCCAGGATCGTGGTAAGGTGCCAACCCCAGGCCTGATCTCCAAATACCACGTCGTTGATTCGCAGCCACAGCAGGAAGAGCGGGCGATAATAATTCCCCAGTTCCTCCGGTTTGACCGCTGCCCATACCTGCGCGGTAAAGTAAGTGGGGACGCCATGCCAGGAGTGAACCGCGGGATTCTCCACAATCTGCCCGCGATCGTCGTGTACGAACTGGTAGCGAAGCGTGGGAAGGTAAACCGCAAACGTCAGGGCAAGGACCACGGCAATCCCCCACCACGCGCCAAGAGGCGGAGCATGGGCGGGAATCACCTGGTCCCCATCCCCCTTCCCTTCGGGTAAAGGTGTGTCAATGTTGGTTTCATTCGTCATGCTTGTCGACCTTCGCCATGCCTGTCAACCTGCGTCCGTAAATTTCCCGGCTTGCCGCGCTCCAGCGTGCCACAACCCTGAGCGTCGGACAAGTATTTAGGTGCAATGTATCACCCCCGCCGATCCCGCGCCCCAGGGAAATATTTCGAACCCTCGCCGTCGGCAGGGTATAATATGTTGGGGCCGCAGAGCGAGCAACGAGACCTTCAGGCATCGCGGAAAAAAGAGGCTGGGGTATGGGATTCATCGAGAATCGCTACGAGAAAAACTTCATCGTCACCTCCGTGGATTATGTTTTCAACTGGGCGCGCAAGTCTTCCCTCTGGCCGCTGACCTTCGGCTTGGCTTGCTGCGCGATCGAGATGATCGCTTCCACGACCTCGCGGTTTGACATGGCGCGCTTCGGCGCCGAGGTCTTTCGCCCCAGCCCACGCCAGGCCGACTTGATGATCGTGGCCGGGACCGTGACGCTGAAGATGTCGCCGGTGGTCAAGCGCATCTGGGAACAGATGCCCGACCCCAAGTGGTGTATCTCCATGGGGGCCTGCTCGAGCGTGGGCGGGCCTTTCAACACTTATGCCGTGTTGCAGGGCGTGGATAAGATCGTGCCCGTGGATGTCTACGTGGTGGGCTGCCCGCCGCGCCCGGAAAACCTCTTTTATGCTCTACTGAAGCTGCAAGAGAAAATCGATAGCATGACCGTGGGGAAGCGGCCCACCGACGTTCGGCTGGACCAGAGCATGATTGAGGACTTCAAGAAATCCGTCCGCATCGGCAAGGCGGGGACGCCGGAATTTGTTCAGATCGGCTGAGCCGAATACTTTTATCCACAGATTGCACAGGTTACGCAGAAAGACAGAGAAAACGGTAAAAGCAAACCGTAACGATGCCACATTTCTATTGGGGCTGTGGGGGGCAGCGCCGGTTTGAGAGGGTACCCATAGCTTGCGCCGCTTGCTCCAGTTCTTTGCTTTTATCTTCGTTAAGCCACCTGTGAAATCTGAGTAATCTGTGGATTATGATTTCGAGTCGAGGAGGCGTAGATGCCTGACTTTGTGAAGGTCGCTAGTACTTCCGACTTGAAGCCGGGAACGGCGATGACTGTGGTCGCGAACGGGATCGAAATTGCCCTCTACAATGTGGCGGGGAAGATCTGCGCCACCAGTAACACCTGCCTCCATCAGGGCGGACCTCTCGGCGAAGGCATCCTGGAGGGAGAAGTAATAACTTGCCCCTGGCACATGTGGGAATACCACGTCCGCACGGGCGAAAAAGTTGGAAATAACTCCCTCAAGTTGGCGACCTATCCCGTCGAAGTCGAGGGCACTGACATCAAAGTAGGAGTTTAAAAGGCCGGGGTTAGGGATTAGGGGTTCGGGGTTAGGAGAAGCCTTGGATTCATTGGATCTACAAACCTGACCTGAATTCTGAATCATGTGCCGCCAATCCGCAGCGCCGAGTCCCTAATCCCGAACCCCTAACCCCTGATCCCGAGTTCTTAGCCATGCCCGAACTTCCAGAAGTTGAAACCGTGGCCGAAGGGCTCAGGCGGCGCGCGCTTGGACGCCGCATCGCGGCCGTGGAAGTTCGCCACGCCGGCGTCATCGCTGGCTCCGCGGAGGAATTCGCTTCCACCCTCAAGGGCAGACGGTTGGTCAAGGTGTCGCGCAAGGGCAAGGCCATTGCCGTCGAGCTGGCCGCGCAGAACGGCTCAGCGCCGCGCTTTCTGCTGGTGCGACTGGGCATGACGGGCCAGCTTACGGTCACCCCGCGCGAGGCCCCCATCGAGTCGCATACCCACGTCTTCATGGCTCTGGACGATGGCCGCGAGGAATTGCGTTTCCGCGACGCGCGGCGCTTCGGCCGATTGCGCTCCCTGACCCAGGCGGAGTTGGAGAAGGTTCTGGGGACGCTCGGCCCGGATGCCCAAAAGGTGACCGAGCCGAAATTCCTGGCGGCCATGCGGGGCCGCAAAGGCGCCATCAAGAGTTGGCTGATGAACCAGAATCTGGTGGCGGGCTTGGGGAACATTTACGCCGATGAGGCCCTGTTCGAAGCGCGCATCCATCCCCTCTCACAACCCGGTCGCGTTTCCGCCGGCAAAGCCCACCAACTTTATAAAGCCGTCCGCAAAGTGCTGGACCGCGCCGTGCGGCTGGGGGGAACGACCTTCAGTGACTATCTCGACATCGAGGGCCGGCCGGGCGCATTCCTCAAGAAGTTGCGGGTGTACCAGCACACCGGCGAACCCTGTCGGCGTTGCGGCCACACCATCCGCCGCATCGTCATCGCGGGACGCAGCAGCCACTTCTGCCCCCAGTGCCAGCCGCGGCCGCGCCGCACGGCCAAAATGCGTGGCCCCGCCCGGTTGTAGGGGTGCGGCTTGCCGTACCCGCTTGGTACGGTCGCACGGTCGAAATGAAGAGGGTACGGCAAGCCGTACCCCCACAACCGGCCAGTCGAGCCGCTAGCCATACCCCAAAGGAAAAATAATGCGCAAGGGCGCCCCGCGAAAATCCGTGTTCATTCTCACCTTGGTTTGCGGCCTGGCGATGCTCTTGCCGCGGCCGGAAGCAAGGCCGCCCCAATCCGCTGCCGCGGCGGCCTCGCAAGCCCACGCGGCCGAACTCCTCGCCGCGCGCGAGCGGGGGCCGACACCGCTCCTCGACGATTTGCGCGAGCTGTGCGACGGCATCGGCGGCCGGCCAACGGGCTCGAAGGCCTGCGATCGCGCCGTGGATTGGGCGGTCGCCCGCTTCCGCGCCGGGGGGGTCGAGTCCGCCTGGACGGAAACCTACACGATCCCCGGGTCGTGGGTAGGAGGCGCCGATCGCGCCGAGTGCCTGGCTCCCGTGGAGTTCCCCATCCGCGTCGCCGCCGGCCCCTTTACCGCTCCCACGCCCGGAGGGCGCGCTTTGGAGGCCCCTCTCGTAAATGCGGGCGACGGGAGCGCCGAATCGTTTGCCCGCCTCGGCGACCAAGCGCGCGGCGCGATCGCCCTGGTGGTCTCACCGGAACTGAAGACGGAGGCCGACCTCTTTGCCGAATATGGGCGCGACGGCGCCATGTTCGCGGCGGCCCAACGGGCCGGCGTGGCGGCGCTGCTGGTGCAGTCCACCCAGCCGCGCGTGCTCCTCTATCGCCACCCCATGGGATGGGGCGGCAACAGCCTCCCCCTTCCCGCCGCCATCGTGGCGCGCGTGCATGCAGCGCGCTTGGCGCGCCTATCCGAACGCGGCGAGGTGCGGGTGCGCTTGGACCTTCCCAGCCGCCTGGGCGGTCCCTATGAAGCCCGGAACGTGGTGGCGGAAATACGCGGCCGCGAGCGCCCTGACGAATTCGTCCTGATCGGCGCGCATCTGGACTCCTGGGACCTGGGCACGGGGGCGGAGGACAATGGCGTGAACGCCGCCATGATCATCGACATCGCACGCAGTTTTGTGGCGCTGGGCGTGGCGCCGCGCCGCACCGTGCGCTTCGTGCTATTCACCGGTGAAGAACAGGGCCTGTTCGGCTCCCAGGCTTACGTGTTGCGCCACGCCGCGGAAATGGGGCGGCACGTGGCCATGATCACGTTTGACACGGGCTCGGGACACACCACCGGCTTCTATCTGAACGGCCGCGAGGACCTCCGGCGGCCCATCGACCAGGCCCTCGCCGCCGTCCCGGGAATGGCAGCGGCCGACGATTCCCTGGAAGCCATCGATGGCACCGACAATTTCGATTTCCTCCTCTCAGGCGTTCCGAACCTGATCGCCCGGCAGGAATGGGGCTCTTACCTGCCGAATTACCATGCGGAATCGGATGTTTATGAAGCTGTAAATCCCCAGGAGGCTAAAAACAATGCCGCCCTGGCGGCGGTGCTGGTGTGGGGACTGGCCGAAAGTCCTGACCGGCCCGCTCCCCGCCAGACGCGCGCGGAAGTGGAAAAGCTTTTGCACGATGCCAAGCTGGACGAGCAGATGAAGAGCTTCGGCCAGTGGGATGATTGGGAAGCCGGCAAGCGCGGCGCGAACCCCTAGGGCGCGGCGGGGACGTCCCCAACCACTGCCCACAGTGCAGAAATTCCAACCATACAATATCTTGTGGCCGTTCCAAGAAAACCACAGAATATTGTATAGTCAGCCAAACTATTTTCATCTTCATGCGCATAGCCTCTTGACCTCATAACCTGACGCTCGATATCATCATGGCAATTGGGGCGCACGTACGGCCCCCGCCGAACGAAGATATTTCGTGGATCGCGCTAAGTGAGAAAGGAAGGCTAGGTCAGAAGGGGAATGGTTCTTGTGGAGATGGCAAAGTCAGGCCAGTGGCCAAAGGCTAACCGGCCCGATGGAGCGATCGATCCCGCCGCAGGAACGATCCCCGGCAAGTTTCCGGGAGGCAAGTGGGCGGGGCGAGGGTAAAGCTGAGGGGCTCCTCTCCCCCGCTCACGGTGACCGGAAGATCGACAGGCAATACTAACGGGGTCTCCACCGGGAGACCCCTTTTTTTTTCGCCTTTAGTTTCGGGTGGGATGCCGCCCAGTGTCAAGGAATCGTTAACCTTGAGCGAGCGGTCCGAGGAGGAGGATTCCGAATTCCGAATCCGAGCCCCGTGTCCCTAATCCCGAATCCCGTGTCCCGTGTCTCGACCCCCACAGAATTCTTGCGGCCCCTCCGGGAGTTGCTGTATACTGGTGTTTCGATGTTTGGAACCTACGCCAACTCGTTTTCATACTTTAGTTACCGGTATTGGAGCTTCGCTCCAAGCCGGTAGAGTGGCGTTGGTCTGAGGTAAAAGGCGTCGTTGAAAGGCCAGCCCACTCCCCGTGAGTGGGCTTTTTTGTTTAGGGGGAGGGAGCGATGATCATTTCCATGAAGCCGGATGCGACCCAGGAACAAATCGATCACGTTTGCGAGCGCATCCGGGAGTTCGGGTACAAGGTTCACTCCATTCAGGGTGAAGAGCGCGTGGTGATCGGAGTGATCGGAGTGGGTGACGTAACCGCCTGCCTGGAAGCAATCGAGGTAGCTCCCGGCGTCGCCAGCGCCGTGCGCATCTCCTCGCCCTTCAAATTCGTGAGCAGGGAATTCAAGCAGCAGCGCACGCGGATCCCGATCAACGGCGTTTCCATCGGGGGCGACCAATTCGTGGTCATGGCGGGCCCGTGCTCGGTGGAGAGCGAGAAGCAGATTATGGAAGCGGCGGAGTTCGTGGCTTCGGTGGGGGGAAAGATTCTGCGCGGCGGCGCCTTCAAGCCCCGCACCTCCCCTTACGACTTCCAGGGCCTGGAGGCGGAAGGGCTGAAGTTGCTGGCCCAGGCGCGCGCGGCGACCGGCTTGGCCATCGTCACCGAAGTCATCAGCGAGCAGGATGTTCCGCTGGTCTCCGAGTACGCGGACATCGTGCAAGTGGGGGCGCGCAACATGCAGAACTTCGCGCTGCTCAAGGGGCTGGGCCGCTGCCCGCGGCCGGTGCTGCTGAAGCGCGGCATGAGCTCGACCATCCGCGAGTTGCTGATGTCGGCCGAATACATCACCGCGCATGGCAATCCCAACGTCATATTGTGCGAGCGCGGCATCCGCACCTTCGAGACCGCGACCCGCAACACCTGTGATATTTCCGCCGTGCCGGTGCTGAACGAACTGACTCACCTGCCGGTCATCGTTGACCCCAGCCACGCCGCCGGCCGGCAAAGCCTGGTGCCTGCCCTATGCCGCGCGGCGGTGGCCATCGGCGCGGATGGCTTGATCGTGGAAGTGCATCCCTGCCCGGAAAAGGCCAAGAGCGACGGCGCGCAGTCCCTCAACTTCCCCCAGTTCCGCGCCATGATGCAGGAGCTTAAACCTTACATCGACATTTGGAAGGAGACGCGGGGCACTCAGAACACCGCCGCGACCGCAGCCGTCTAATGAATCAGGAATTGCACCACGAACAGCGCGGCGAAGATGTAGGTGAGCGTGGGGCACTCGCGCCCGCGGCCGGTGGCGAGTTTGGCGATGGCATAGGAAATGAGCCCGAAGGCGATGCCATCGGCGATGCTGAAGGTGAGCGGAATCCCTACCAGCACCAGGAAGGCCGGCAGATATTCCGTGGGATCATCCCAAGCGAGTTCGCGCAAGGGCTTGAGCATCATCGCGCCCACCACGATGAGCGCCGGGGCCAGCGTAGGATAAAGCACCGCCTGGCCCACCTTGACCCCGCCACCAATCATCGCAGCGAGCGGGCTGAAAAATAGCGATGCAGCAAGCAATATTCCGGTCACCACACTTGCCAGGCCGGTGCGGGCGCCGTCGGAAACGCCCGCTGCGGATTCGATGTAGCAGGTGATCGTAGAAGTTCCCAGCGCCGCGCCCGCGGTGGTGCCCACGGCGTCGGCAAACAGGGCGCGATCGACGCGAGGCAATTTGCCGTCGCGCACCAACCCCGCCTGCTGCCCCACGCCCACCAGGGTTCCCACCGTATCGAAGAGCGCAAGGTAGAAAAGCACGAAAATGGCCGCTCCCAAGCGCGCCGGAGGAACCCTCAACAGACCGGCCAAATCGAATTTCCAGAAGGTCGGCGCCAGGTGGAGCTGCAGCGAGAACAGTCCCTGGTAATGAACCAGACCCATGACCGCGCAAATCGCGGTACTGGCGAGAATCCCAATCAAGATCGCGCCGCGCAGCCGGAAGCCGAGCAGCACCACGATCAGAAGAAGTCCCGCTACGGTGGCAACCACCACCGGTTGGCGCAAATCGCCCATGCGCACCAGCGTGCCCGGCGCAGCCACCACCAACCCACCGTATTGGAGTCCGATAAAAGTAATGAACAGGCCGATTCCCGCGGCGATGCTGCACTTCAAGGAATTGGGAATCGAGTTCACGATTTGCGCGCGCAGGCCGGTCAGGGTGATGGCGATGAAGAAAATCCCCGCCAGGAGCACCGCCGCCAGCGCCTGCTGCCAGGTGAGGCCGAATCCCAAAGGCACGGCCCCGCAGAGCGTGTATGCGAAGAAGAAGTTCTCACCCATGCCGGGCGCCAGCGCTACAGGGTAGTTGGCCAGGAACCCCATCAGCAAGGTGGAAGCGGCGGCGGCGAGACACGTGGCCGTGAGCACCGCCTGGAAATTCATTCCCGCTACCGACAGCACCCCTGGCTGCACGAAGATGATATAGGACATCGCCAGGAAGGTGGTGACGCCGCCTAGGATTTCGCGTTGAAAGGTCGTGCCATGCTCTTGCAGCTTGAAGAAATGCGCGATGGAGTTCATGGGGGTAGTCAGTAGTCCGTTGTCAGTAGTCCGTGGTCCGTTGTCCGTTGTCAGTTGTCCGTTATCAGGAAGGCCAACAATGGACCCACCCGTAGTCCTTATCGACACCTGACCACGGACCATGGACGACTGACTACTGACAACGGACCACGGACAGCAGTTTACTCTTTCTGAAATAGCCGTTTCAATGCTTCCCCTTGCCCGGGATTTTTCTGCAACATGAGGCGGCGCAAGCGGCGGAACTCATCGGCGTCGATTCGTTGCACCGTGCCGCGGCCGCGATGAGGGCTGAAAGCGAGAATGTGGTCGAGGTCCGGCTTGCGCGCGAGAGGATTTTGCAAGCGCACGGATTGGCGTGGTGGGCAGAAATCGACGAGCGATCCCAGGCCCGTGTCACGGCCATCGGAGGCCGCCCGGGCCACTCCCACCACCTGCTTGCGGTCGGTCTCGTAGCAAAGGAAGAGGTCGCCGCGCTTTACTTCTTCGCGAAGGTAACGCAGGCTCGAGGCGCTGCGAATCCAGCCTTCGTCACCCATGGCGTATGCGCCGCGGGTGCGGGAGCGAAAGTACTCACCAAATTCCCATCCGCGCTTGGTATTGATTTTGAAAACCCAGACCCGCATGGGTGCGGCCGCCGCTCCTTCCTTTCCTCACTGAATGGCCCGCCAGCGTGGTGGCACGGGTGTCCCGCCCGTGTCAGATCATGGCCAGGATGGCCATGCCACGAGCCTTCAGACCTCCACCACCCGCACGGTGCGCACGGCGGGAATGGCGCGAATTTCCTCGAGCACCTCGTCGGGCACGTGATTGTCAACGTTGACCAAGCCGATGGCCTGTTGGGTTTGCGGGTTGCGTCCCAGGGTGAAGGTGGCGATGTTGATCTTGCGGTCGCCAAGAATGGTGCCCACTCGACCGATGACGCCCGGCACATCCTGATTGCGGATGAACAGGATGATGCCGCGCAGGGGCGCTTCGATATCGATATCGTTGAGTCCCATGATGCGCAGCGCACCTTGGAGGCCCACCATGCCCACGCCCGTGGCGGATTCACCCTCCGTGTAGAGTCCGATCCCCAGGGAGTTGGAGAACGTCGCGCGCCGCGCGCTGCGCAGTTCCGCCACCTCCACTCCGCGCTGCTGCGCGAGCGCCCCGGCGTTAATCAGGTTCACTTGCACGGAGAGCGCCGGCGTCAGGATTCCCTTGAGCACGGCGTTCTTCACCAGATGAGTGTTCAGCTCCGCCAACCCACCGTCGTAACTAATCCGCACTTCACGGATTCTTTCGCCCGCAAGCTGCGCCAGGAACGCCCCCAGTTTTTCGCCGAGCTGGATGTAAGGTTCAAGCTTTTTGAACTCCTCAGGAGAAACCGCCGGAAGGTTGACGGCGTTGCGGGCCACGCCTGAGATCAGGTAGTCGCGCACTTGCTCCGCGATGCGGATGCCCACGATTTCCTGCGCCTCTTCCGTGGAGCCGGCAATATGAGGGGTGGCGATGACATTGGGATGGCTCACAAGTTTCGAATCTTTGGGCGGCTCAACCTCGAAGACGTCGAGCCCCGCGCCGGCCACCCGCCCGCTTTCCAGCGCCGCCAGCAGATCCGCTTCATCGATCAGTTCGCCGCGCGCGCAGTTCACGATGCGCACGCCGGGTTGGGCGAGCGCCATGGTCCGGGCATTGATCAGGTGGCGCGTTTCGGGTGTGGCGGAGGCGTGCAGACTGATGAAGTCCGCTGACTTCAACACTTCCTCGAGCGAGCCCAGCTTTACGGCCAATTCGCCGGCGAGCAGGGAGGAAACGTAAGGATCGTAGGCGATGATCTGCATCTCAAATGCTTTGGCGAGGCTCGCCACGCTCGAACCGATTTGGCCCAGCCCAATCAAGCCCAAGGTCTTGCCGCGCAATTCCATTCCCTCGAGCTTTTTCTTTTCCCAGCGCCCCTGCTTCATGGAGGCATCGGCCTGCGGCAATCGCCGGGCCAGCGCCAACAGCAGCGCTATGGTGTGTTCGGCCACGCTCTGCGCGTTGCCCCCCGGCGTGTTCATCACCACCACGCCTTTCTGGGTGGCGGCGTCCAGGTCCACATTATCGACGCCGGTGCCGGCGCGGCCGATCACGCGCAGCCGCGCCGCGTTCGCGAGGAGTTGAGAGGTCACTTTCGTCGCGCTGCGTACTACCAGGGCGTCGGCGTCGCGAATTTCTTCCGCGACGTTGGCTCCCGCCTTCTTGGGCAGAAAGACCACATCCCAGGATTCTTGCTCGCGCAAGATTTCCACGGCACGTTCTGAAACGCTGTCCGCAACCAGAATTTTCATAGTTTGTCCTTGGTCCTTTGCCCTTGGTCCTCGGCCCGTGGTCGGTTGCGCCACCCCCCCACTGCATTTCTATCTATCGCATAAGCATTTCCCCATCTCCCCCACCTCCTTACGCAGAGGAGGTGTGCCGGGAGTGGGAGGGGTGAGGCAACGGACAACTGACCAAGGACCAAAGGCGATTTTCATTGTGCATGGCGTAGGTAGACTTCCTGCACGGCGCGCACGCCGGAACCAAGCACCACGTCCTGTCCCAACTTCACCAGGGCAATTTCTAGCGCGGCGAAGACGGCGAACAGATCGGCGATATCGTAATAACCCAGATGCGCCAAGCGGAAGATCTGGCCCTTCATGCTGCCCTGGCCATTGGCGATAATGGCGCCGAAGCTGGTGCGCAATTCTTTGACGATGGCGCCGGAATCCATGCCCACCGGTGCACAGATGGCGGTGGCGGCATTGGCGGGTGAAGATTCGGCAAAGAGCTTCAGCCCCAGCGCCTGGGCGGCGGCGCGCGAGGCTTCCGCCAGCAGCGCGGCGTTGGCGATCAGATTCTCGCGCCCGAGTTTCTTGATGTATTCAAGGGCCGCATGTAAGCCGATGATGAGCGTGGTCGCGGGAGTGTAAGCGGTCTCGCCCTTCGCCTGATTCTTGCGTTCCTTGGCGAAGTCAAAATAGTAGCGCGGCAGTTTGGACTTGGCGATCAAGCCCCAGGCCTTTTCGCTGACGCTGGCGAAGGCCAGGCCGGGCGGAATCATCACGGCTTTTTGCGAACCGCCAATCACGATGTCAAGCCCCCACTCGTCGATGCGCAAATCGGAGGTGCCGAGCCCGGTGATGGCATCGACCACCAGGGCAGTCTCGGGATAATTCTTCACCGCTTCGCCGAGCGCGCGCACGTCGTTCATCACGGCGGTGGAAGTTTCCGTGGCTTGGATGTACACAGCGCGGAACGGCCCGTCGCTCGCCAGCTTTTGCTTCATCGTGTCAATTTTCACGGGCCGGCCGTAAGGAGACTCCACCTTCACGGCCTCAATGCCGTAGGCCTGCGCCAGTCCCAGCCAGCGCTCGCCGAATTTTCCGGCCGTGCCCACTAACATGCGCTCGCCGGGGGAGAGCAGATTGGACACCGAGCCTTCCATGGCGCCGGTGCCGGAACTTGCGAAAATCAGCACATCGTTCGGGGTGTCGTAGTAATACTTGAGCAGCGCCAGCGTTTCCGTCATGATCTTGCGAAACGCTTCCGTGCGATGGTGAATGTTCCCCAGGGCCAGCGCGCGCGCCTGTGCTTCCATCAGCAACGGAGTGGGGCCGGGAGTGAAGAGCCGTTCTTTAATGATGCCGGGCATGATCATTTTCCTTTTGGGATGGTGAGTGGCTTCGGAAAAACCTGGGCGGTACTTGCGAGGATTGCCGAGAGTCCTATGCGGTTGAGCCGAAGCAAGACAGAATAGAAAACTGACGTGTAATTGTCAAATCAATTTCCCCAGAGATCAGTTCATCGAGCGATCGGGTCATCGGACCATCAAATCACTGGAAGATCGGTTCATCGAGTCATCTGGCCATCCGGGGATGGTGGGAACATTGCACGTGCCGATGTAAGGCGAGCGAGTGGCCGCGCTTCGCGAACCGCGCTGCTTAACCAACGCATTTTTACACTTATCCACCACGGACCCGCAATTGTTACATCCTCAAGAAGGTCCGGTGAATCGCATCGGAGGGGCCATTAAACAACAATAAATAAGGAACTTGGCACAAAAGCAGCGATTTGGCGACAATCTTGCCATACTCAACAGAGGGCCTTTGACTTTGTTTTGAATCGATAGGGAGGAAGCTCTTAGTTATGCCGCAACCGGACCTCAATCAGGCGACCAATCTCCCAGCCCAACCGCCTGAGGGTGATAAGGGCTTTTACTTAAATGACCTCCCCGACGGGGCGGTAGTGGATATCGAGACGCAACATCACCACTACCGTCTCGTCAAGCGCGCCGACACTCATGTGCGCATTTCCGGTCATCCCACCTTCTGCCCGGAACCCATTGAAGTGGAAATTGAAGGATCGATAGCCGCCGGACCCCTTTTAGCGCCCAACCCCGGATTCATCGGGCGCGGAATGTATCTGGTATTCAAGCATCCCCTCTTCGAGCAGGTCATAACCACTTCCCGCATCCGCGAAATCCACCAACTGAGCTAGTCATCAGGCCAAGGCATCGCTAGTCAGCAACAACGCCATCCCAGGCGTGACGTCCCTCCCGCCATTCTGCGCCGGCTCCAGAGTGACATCATACGCGGCGCGCTCCCGCCGTCTCCGCAATCACCGCGTGGTAGTGGTGTCATTTGGAAGTGCCACGGGCGTCCCGCCCGTGAACGGTCACGGCCAAGATGGCCGTGCCACAGCAAATGACACCACTACCCACCGCGTACCGGGCTGGACAATTTTGGGGACTCCAGTTCTAATACGTGCATGTCCAAGAAACACAAGGAAGCTGTCCAAAAGCAATTTACCAAGACGGCGGAAGCCTTCTCGACGTTTGCGATGCGCGACACACCGGAGGTCCTGAAGGAAAAGGTGGACTTTGCCAAACCCCAGCCTACCGACGTGGTGCTGGATATCGCTTGCGGACCGGGGGCGTTTGCTCTGGCGCTCGCCCCGCGCGTACACCTGGTTCGGGGCATCGACCTGACACCTGAAATGTTGCGGCGGGCTAGTGCCTTTCAAGCTGAAAAGCCGATTTTGAACGTTGCCTTCGTACGCGGCGACGCCGAACAACTTCCCTTCTCCGGCGGCGCCTTCGATCTGGTATCGTGCCAGTGCTCGTTCCACCATATGCCCAAGCCCCAACTGGTGCTGCGGGAGATGGTCCGCGTGGCCAAGCCCCAAGGCCGCCTCGTGATCATCGACCCCCTCGCGCCGGAGAGTGACTCGAAATACGAAATCTACAACCGCATCGAGCAATTGCGCGACCCCTCGCACACGCTCACCCTGCGCCTCACCGAATTCTTGCGGCTGTTTGACGAAGAGGGCCTGGAGATACTGCGCCAATCGGTTCGGCGGCGGCCACGGTCTTTCAACAACTGGATGCTGCGCGGCGGCCACGCGCCCGGAACCAAGCGGTACCTGGAAACCCGCAAGCTTCTGGAGGATTCCATGGCCGGCGACCGAGGCGGCTTCTCGGCCCAGGGCCTCGGCGAGGACATCCAGATAGTTCACAACGAGGGTATGTTCTTGGTGGGGAAGAAGGTAGACGGTGGGCCGTAGAGGCGAGATCCCCCGGAAGGGCGTGACATTGGAAATACCCGCGTATGAAGTCCGGCTAATTTCTTTGCAACTTGTGCGGCGCAGCGAGCATCACTTTACTATATCGAGATGCAGAGCGTGTATTAGGCGTTCCCCCGGTGGCAGCTTATTTGGTATTATGAATATTGCGCAGGGCTAAGCAGGCAGATTGGGTCCAAACCAGAGAAAGAGCGAGACGGCAACGTTGAGAGACGGGAGAAATTATCGGCACAAGTACTGGGTTCACGCCCTGATTGTGGGTGTGTTGCTCACCGGTGAAATCCACCTTTTCACCGCCGAAATCTTTCACCACCATGCCGAAGCGGCAAGGGTCTGCCAGATTGAGCACCATGGTGGAACCTACTTCCACGCCGCCCCGGAACCCAGTCCACTCTGCCCCCTATGCCAGATCGTTCGTAACGGTTCGGTTCGCCCCGCTGTCCAATCGTTTGTCCAGAAGCCCGAACAGGAATCCACTTATCAGCCTGTTGCTCGACAGGCGCGATATTCCCCCAACCTCACGTTATCGCTCCAAGCCCGCGCTCCTCCTCTCTCCTGAAAGCTTTGCCTCATTTCGATTCGACGCAAAAACTTCATGAGCCTCAAGGAGGAAAATACATGTTTGGCAGGCGCGCATCATTGTTTATGTTGGTTTTGTCTCTTGGAATCGCCGCTCTTCCCGCGTCGGTTGCCGCAGGGAGCTTGGGGAGTGCCGGTAATGTCACGGGCACGGTAAAGGACCAGACGGGCGCCGTAATTCCTGGCGCTACGGTGACCATCCATAATCCCGTTTCCGGCTATGAACGCACGGCTTCCACGGATAGTTCGGGCAGCTTTACCTTCACGAACATCCCCTTCAATCCATATCACCTCACCATTACCGAGGCAGGTTTCGCTCCCTACGTGCAAGACTTGGACCTTAACTCCTCGGTCCCCGTCAACCTCAACATCACGATGGAACTGGCCGGCGGAAAGACGACGGTGACGGTGTCGACGGAAGCTTCGGATCTGATCGAGGTTGATCCCACGGCCCACACGGACGTAGATCGCTCCCTCATCGACAAGTTACCACTGGAAAGTCAGTCTTCGTCATTGAGCTCGCTGGTCACCTTGACCTCGCCGGGGATCGCGGCCGACTCCAATGGCCTCTTTCATGGACTGGGAGATCACGCCTCAAACTCCTTTTCCATCGATGGCCAGCCCATTACTGATCAACAAAGCAAGGTCTTCTCGAATCAACTCCCTTCCGACGCCGTGCAATCGTTGGAGGTGATCGACGGCGCTCCTCCGGCGGAGTATGGGGGCAAGACCAGCGTAGTGATCGTGGCGACCACACGCTCCGGCATGGGCGAGACCACGCCGCATGGCGGTGTGACCGCTTCTTACGGATCCTTTGGAACTTCGAACGTGGGATTCAATTTGGGTTACGGTGGGCAAAACTGGGGTAACTTTATTTCCGCCAATGGACTGAACACCACTCGGTTCCTGGATGGGCCGGAGTTTAATGTTATGCATGACCGTGGCAATGAAGAGAACCTGTTTGACCGTTTCGACTTTAAGCCCTCGGAAAAAAACACGGTCAATCTTAACTTCCAGTTCACACGCTCCTGGTTCCAAACTCCCAATTCCTACGACGCCCAAGACGCGACGGCGTGGTCCGGGCTGGTGGTTGACAACGGAGGCTTGGGCCCTAACGGCGTGCTGGTGGGTCCCACCGATCAACGTTCGCAGATCAAGACGCTTGACATTGCGCCCACCTGGACGCGCCTGGTGAATAACAACACCGTGTTCGCGATGGGCGGCTGGGTGCGCCAGGATCGATACAACTACTTCCCGAGCGATAATCCCTTCGCCGACCTCCAGCCCGATCTTCAACTCCAGTCCATTGGCCAGACTCGCCGGCTGACCAATGCCGGTGGCCGCGCCGAGGTTTCTTACGTGAAAGGCATCAACAACCTGAAGGCGGGAGTAGTGTTTCAGCACACCTTTTTGACCGAAGACGACCGATTCGGCGTGGTCGATCCTGCCGCCAATGCCCCTTGTTTGAATGGCGACGGGAGCCCGTACAGCAACCCGGGGCTGACCAATCCGGCGGATTGCACCGGGACGCTCCAGGTGAATTCGGGTTTCATACCCATCCTGGGCTGCTATGACTTGACACGAACGGCGTCACTGCCAACCTCGGACGGTTGCCCGAATACCACCAGCGGTTTGTACCCTTATGACGTTCACTCTGACATCAAAGAGTTGGCGCTGTTCGTTCAAGACTCAATTACCAAGGGCAATTGGAACTTCAACCTCGGGCTGCGCGGCGATTTGTATAATGGCATCTCGATCGCCCGCCAAGCCGAGCCGCGCGTGGGCGGCGCTTACAACATCAAGAAAACCAACACCGTGCTGCGGGTTTCCTACGCTCGAACCATGGAAACGCCGTTCAACGAAAACCTGATACTGGCGAGCAACGGATGCGCAGATCCCGTGATCCACGCGATCATGTCGTCGACCATCTTCCCTTGCTTCAGCACCACTCCGCTCAGCCCCGGCACTCGCAATGAAATTCACGCTGGCCTCCAGCAAGCCTTCGGCAAGTACCTGGTTGTGGATGGCGAATACATTTGGAAGTACACGCAAAGGGGCTTCGACTTCAGCATCTTGGGCAACTCACCGATTACTTTTCCCGTCGAGTGGGAAAAATCGAAAATCCCCGGATACGCCATTCGCGCCAGCGTTCCCAACACGCATGGCTTCACGGCCTACATCGTGATGTCCAGCGTGGCGGCGCGCTTCTTCGAGCCGCAGGTTGCCGGAGTCGGTGCGGCGCCGATCTGCTCAGCGGCGACGGGATGCGAAGTGTTCCGCATCGACCACGACGAGCACTTTAACGAGACGACTCACCTGCAATACCAGCCGTTTAAGCGTGGCCCCTGGGTGGGCTTTAACTGGCGCTACGATAGCGGCCTGGTGGCCGGCCCCGTGCCCTGCGCGGGCGGTAATTGCGCCAATGGGCCGGGCGGGTCCTCCTCCGTCGTGGACGCGTCCATTATCACACCGGATCAGCAGTTCCAGGCTGGACTATCTTGCCACGGGGTGTTTGCCACCCCCACAACTCCGATCAGCCCCGATAGCCTGTGCCCGGCGAGCGAGTACGCTTCCAAATATGTGAAGATCCCCGCGCCCGGCACTGAAAACGACGATCACAACCCACCCCGCATCGCGCCCCGCAACCTCTTCGACCTTTCGGTGGGCGAAGACAACCTGTTCAACGGCGACAAGCACAAATGGAGCCTCCGCCTTTCCGCCATCAATGTGATGAACAAAGAGGCGCTATACAATTTCATTTCCACCTTCAGTGGAACCCACTACGTGACGCCACGAGCCCTTACGGCGGAACTGGCGTTCCACTTCTAAAATCAACTGCGTCCCAAAATTCCGGCCCCGGACCGGACGGAACTCCCGTCCACCGGGGCCGGCCTGGGTCTCGGTGTCAGCTATAGTCTTGTAAAAATAATATCGTGACAAGATAGTTGACATATCAACTCGTACTGGCCTAAAACGGTGAGAGGAAACAAGTTCCTCCTCCGGCCCGCAAGCCCCGGGCTAGGTTCACCGGTACGGGGGAAGAGATGAGGTGATTGCAACTTAGTTTCAGGTTTGGGGACTTGAAATGGCGATCCCTATCTCCCCTTGCGGGTCGTGGGATCATTTCGGGAAAAGGGGAAATGTTAACTATGAGAGTAACTCCCAGGACTACGCAAAAAATGACAAGGCAAGCCTTTGGATTGTTGCTGGAAATGCGCGAGCGCGAAAATGCCCATCAACTTCTGACCCAAGCCAACGCCCTTCTGGAAATGCTGGTGCGGCAGAAGGAGGTCAATTCCGCGCCGATCATGCTCTCCATTCGGGTGATGCAAGTGCGCAAATCTTAGACGCGGTCCAGACGAGGATCGATATACAAACCCGTGGTAACAGAATCCTGGTTATCCCTACACCTCATCCTCAACCGTCCAGCATCCTCTTCCCGGGATCGAGTTTTGTGGGATATGCCCTCGGGGAAACCGTTCCCGGCAGGCCGCCCCCAGAGGGCCCCAGTGCCCACCACGGGCCGAGTTAACGGTCGTCCCAGCGGGATGGCCTAGGGCTGAATAAGCTACGAACGTATAGGGCGCAGGGCTTAGCGCTCAGGCTTGGAACCTCAAACCGGCTAGGCTGCGTCCACACCTCACCTTCGGCGCGGCGAGGGCGGATCTTTGGACAATCTCCGGAATTGCGTCCCGCAGCGAGCGGTTATGCTGACGTGGGCGTGGTCGCGCCAGGCACGGGCGCCGGAGCAACTTCCTGACTTGCCCTGAGCTTGGCCATCTCGCGCTGCAGTTCGGTCGCCAGGTCCTCAAGGATCCGCAGTTGCTCGGTCCGGCGCTGAACCAGCGCTTCCAGGCGCGCTACTTGGCGCTGTAGTTTGTGATTCTCCCGGCGAAGATAGATAAAGCTGCCACCGGGAATACTGATCGTCCCCGCCCCCGCTTCCCCGGGCTTTCCCAATTCGCCGAGTTTGAGGTCGGGCAACGGCGCCAGCCGGGACTGGGTTTGCTTGATGAGCGCATCCAAATCTCTACGCTCCGCTCCCGCCGGGCAAAGCTGCCGGAGAGCATTGAGCCGGGCCAAGTCAGGATTATTGCGTCCCCTTTCCCAGTGCTGGACCGCCCCCTTGGTGGCATTCAGCAACCGGGCCAAACCCTCCTGGCTTACCTCGATTCGCTTGCGCACCCGGCGAACAACTTTTGCTGCAGTCAGTGGTTCCATACTAGCTTACCTCGCTTTCAAAATAGTTCTTGACAAAATTCAAATTCTAGCCTAGAATTTCCCGGTCGGCTCGTGGGGTCTTGCCGGGGATCCTCCCCGGCCAAGCCTCCGTGGCGCTGGCGCTCGCCCATCCTTGGCGAGCGACCTTTCCCCTCCGGTCCTTTGATCGGGGAAACCTGTTCTTGAATAGGTAACTTATTATGGACGATACTTAAATGGTAATCAACGAAGATCATGGTACTCGATTCTCTATCACCCATCCGGCTCTGCCGGCCTCCCCGGGATCCAACCTTCGGGCCTCCCCCGGGGCGACGGGGTTCAGGCGGACTCGCGCCTTCGCAGGAATGGGGTGGCGCGCGGTTCCCCTCCCCGGTTTTGCTCCACCCCCCCGCCGGGAGGGGCCTTCTTTTGGCGTGGCCTACCCTCTGCGGACGCATTCTCGGCTAGGGTGCTCGCCAAAATTCGCTTTCCTCGCTGCCTATCATACCACGTCCTGCGAATTTCGGCGCAACACAAATCAATGTCCAGACAAAAAATCTGGAGGTCTCACCGCTTCCCGTTCCCCCCTCCCCCTTGACCTGTCCTGTAGCCCATCATCCGCAGCGGTTTCCCCCGGCCGGGAAGCGGTGGCGACGCGCTCCCCGGGAAGTTCCTACTCCTACGGTTTTCCTAATCGATCGAACCAAGAAAAGGACTAACTACATGTCTAATCATATACATCACTTGCCTCCGTTGGTGAATACTCCCCCCCGGCCCCCCTCCGTGCCTGGTGGCGCACTCGCCGTTGAGCCCTGCCTGGCTCCCGTCCCTGCCGTCCCGGGGCCGCCCCCGCCGTCCGCGGTCCCCAGGCCGGAGAAGCCCACCTCCGCCCCCCCCGCCCCCGGTCAGTCGGCGAGGTGCTCGGTAAAAGGCTGCGTTTTCCCCGCCCTCTTGCCGGGGGGCAGGATGTGCCGTTACCACGAACTCCTGCACTCGGGGGCGGAAGCGGGGCTTTTCGAATCACAACAGCCAACCCTATTGCTGACGCTCCAGGCCCCCTTCGGCATTCCCGACTACGAGCCGGACGATTCCCGCCAGCAGGATCGAAAACGGCAGGCCGCGGAGCGCGAAGAGTTCCTCATGGATGAAGCCTCGCCCAGTGGGGATTAACGCAGGCATCCCGGCACGCGGTCCGGAGCTCTGGATGGGGAGCTTATAATAATAATGAGGGCTTAAGTTTCGTCGCCACGAACTGGGGCCGTGGAGTAATCACTCTTCTCAGCCTAGTTGCGAAACTGGGGATGTGGTCCGCGCTACCTCGCATTGAAATGCACGAAGTCCGCGCTACCCTTGCGCAGACCCTATGGGCCAAGACCCACCTGACCCAGGCCTTCGCGGAGGCGGTTGAGCCAAAGTTGGTCGAGGAAAGAGGGGTCGCGTTCGGCTTCGCCTTTTTCGGCTTTGAGCGCCACATATTTGGTGTGGGCGGCGGTGGCCTTGTCGGCCTGGCCCGTCTGCCGGTAGAGCGCCTCTTCTTCCTGAAAAGCCTTCGCGGTATCCGGTGCGAGTGTGGTGTAGGTTTCGTAATCGGCGAGCGCTTTGGCGGTCTGCCCTTGCCGCGCCATCACCCGGGCCCGCCAGAGGTAGGGCGGCGCCGCCTGGGCATCGAGAGCCAGGGCCTTATCCAGCTCCGGGAGGCTCTCCGCGAGGTTCCCCGCTTCAAACTGGGCCACGCCTCGCGCCGCGTGGTAGGAGGCCACGCGCGGATTCAGGGCCTCGGCCTGGCGCAGGGATTCCTCCGCCGCCCGGAAATTCCCCTGCTCGATCTGGATAACACCCCGCAGGAAGTAAACCTCGTCGGGCTGGTGAGTAAGGCGGAGGGCTTCTTCGCAAGCTTGCAGGGCTTCCGGATAACGATGCATCAACGCGTACGTCACCGCAATCTGATACGGGATGCTCTCCGTCTGCGGGTCCAACTGGCGCGCCTTGGTGAGCGTGGCGAGCGCGTCGGCGTAAAGTTGTTCGGACCCTTGCAGGGTGGCATAGGCGAACTGGTAGTTGACATTCGCCGGATCGGCGGTGACCGCCGCCGACAAATAAGGAGCGGCCTCCTGGGTGTTACCGGCCAGCAAGTACGCATTGCCTCGCAGGAAAGCCAGTTCCCCGGGGCTGCCGGCCTCCTCGGGAAGGCCTTTCAGCACCGCCAAAGCCTCGATCGGTTCGCCCGCCTTGACGCTGGCGTCGGCAAGCAGCAGCTTCAGCGTGACATCCTGCGGATTCAACTCGCTGGCGTTTTCCAGCAATTGGCGCGCTTTCTGCGTCTGGCGGTGATGAAGGCACAGGAACGCCAAGGTGGCGTCGAGGCGCGAATTCTCGGGGATGGCATCCACCGCCGCGTCGATGCTGGCCAACGCCTGGGGAGTTTCGCCGGCCTCAAATTCCGCCCGCACCAGGTTGGCCTGAACCTCCGCATCGCCCGGGGAATGGGCGCGCGCCTGGTCGAGATAAGGTATCGCTTCCTTGGCTCGCCCGGCGTTAACCAGGGCGATGCCCAGCGGCGTGTCCGCCTGGAAGAGCTTGGGATCTTTGCTGAGGGCCGTCCGCAGTTCGCGAATGCCGGAATTCGGCGCCTTGTTTTCGAGATACGCCAGTCCCCAGTAATAGTGCAGGTTGGCAGAATCATTGCCCAATTGCTGGGCCTGTTTGAAGTGGGCGATGGCCGGCGCGGCGTCTCCCGCCGACAATTCCGCCACGGCAAGATAAGCGTAGTTGGTGGCCGAGGGGTCCTGCTTGATCAACTCCGCGAAAATCTTCTCGGCGCGTTTGAAGTCGTTGGCGTGGAGCGCTCCCTTGCCCTCCTGGAGCATCTCCGGCGGGGATTGTGCCGGCGCCGGACAGGGCCGGGCCCAGCAGAGCAACGTTCCGATCAGCAGCATCACAGAGCGGGTCTGGGGCCTCACTGCGCCCCTCCGCGCGCCTGCCGAAGGCGCGTGACTTCGCGCCGAATGGTCTCGAGGTCGGGAAGCAGCAGGTGCTGTTCGTTGACGATCTTCAGCATGGCGGCGTTGAACCAGCCGGTGCCATCCAGGTATTGGACGATCATTCGCCGCTCCCGATAGTCAGCCGCATCGAGGTCGATGGAACGGTAGTTCGCCTGCCGCCGGCTGTAATCGAAATGCAACCTGGCCCCCTCATCGTGCATGCGGTAGCGGATGTTCTGAACGTACTGGAGAGCATTGGCGAAGAGGTCCTGGGCGGCGTAGGCCGGAAGGGGAGGTTGCGCCTGGCCCCAGTTGCGGTCCACCGCCATATCCAGGATTTCCGGGATCGAAACCTGGAAAAGGTGGCCGCCCGTGACCTGCACGTGAATAGGCGCTACGCGCACGTAAGGGAATTCGGCGGTCGCGGCGGCGTGGAAACCCGCCATCAACTGCAAAAAAGCCTCCTGCACTTCCGGCGGGGTGGAAGGATCCAGATACATGGCGGCGAGCTTCTCGTAGCTCATGCCGCAGGCGCCACTCGTGTCCACGACGTTCAGGTTATCCAGGCGGACGCTTCCATAGTGCCCCTCGCGGATGTGCAGGTAGAGGGTGGCCTCGCAATGTCCGTAGGTCGAACCCCCGTTGGTGCGGCAAGGGCAGGGGACAGCGCACGGGCAGCAAACCACCCCCTCGCCCTTCAAGTGCCAGTCGGAGCTGGTGGAGTGAGCGGTGCGGGAATGGGCCGACGCCGGGGCATCACACTGGGCAATTCCCAGAGCAGGGATACCCAATATAGATATTACAATGTAAAGAAATAACGGGTGTCTGATGGTTGTTGCTCCTTAAACCACGACGCAGCGAACGCGATGATACCCTTGTGGCATGGCCATCTTGGCCATGACTGCGCACGGGCGGGACGCCCATAGGCGCTAAGATAATCTCTGCAATCACATGCCAGCCCGCGTAGCGGGCGCCGTCATTTCACTCGTGTCCAAAACAAGTTTTTGAGGTGATGCGTGAGCGAGGCTATTGCCCTCCTGCGATGGCGGTTTCAGAATGATGTTGCTGAAGCATCTCTGAACGCCACTGAGGAGGGCGCCACCATGGT
>Ga0326727_10009361_pt1 | contig 24155 bp, 13 predicted proteins | sample MB2enrmetagenome_FD_207643 | JGI IMG/M metagenome (GOLD analysis project Ga0326727, IMG submission 207643) | Lab enriched peat soil microbial communities from McLean, Ithaca, NY, United States - MB29MY | ecosystem: Environmental > Terrestrial > Soil > Wetlands > Peat | place: USA: New York... | reverse complement strand
GTGCCAATGCGGGTGAAGTGATAACTTTTCCGAGCCAGGCTACTTCCAACCGCAACTATGGTTTCAACACGTGCGCCGACCTCTATAACGCCTTGGGAACGAAGATCGCGAGTAATCCCTGCAACGGTGTCAATGCCCCGTTTACCATACCCACGACCGCCGGCTACATCTTCGTCGTACACGACGTCGGCTATTACAATCAAGGCAACTACAACCTGAACTTGCAGTTTCTGACGGGACGGTGCGCGGGCAGCATCAGTTGTGCTCAAACCAGCAACGGAACGTTGGTCACGACGCAGCAGGATGTTTACAGTTTCAGTGCGAACGCGAGTGAAGTGATCACCTGGGCGAGCCAGGCTACTTCCAACCGCAACTATGGTTTCAACACGTGCGCCGACCTCTATAACGCCTCGGGCACGGAGATCGAGAGCGGCCCCTGCAACGGCGCCATTGCCCCGTTCACGATACTCACAACCGGCACCTACGCCTTCGTCGTACACGACGCCGGCTATTACAATCAAGGTAACTACAACCTGAACTTGCAGTTTCCGACCGGCCGGTGCGCGACTAGCATCAGTTGCGGCCAGATTAAGAGCGGAACGTTGGTGACGGCGCAGCAGGATGCATACAGCTTCAGTGCCAATGCGGGTGAAGTGATAACTTTTCCGAGCCAGGCTACTTCCAACCGCAACTATGGTTTCAACACGTGCGCCGACCTCTATAACGCCTTGGGAACGAAGATCGCGAGTAATCCCTGCAACGGCGTCAATGCCCCGTTTACCATACCCACGACCGCCGGCTACATCTTCGTCGTACACGACGTCGGCTATTACAATCAAGGCAACTACAACCTGAACTTGCAGTTTCCGACGGGACGGTGCGCGATCAGCTCGGGTTGTGGCCAGATTAATAGCCGGAGTTTGGTCACGGCCCAGCAGGATGTTTACAGTTTCAGTGCCCAGGCGGGTGAGGTCATCACTGTTGCGAGCCAGGCTACTTCCAACCGCAACTATGGTTTCAACACGTGCGTCGATCTCTATAACGCCTCGGGCACGATGATCGCGAGTGACGCCTCCTGCAACGGTGTTAGTGCCTCCATCACCATACCCACATTCGGCGCCTATATGTTCCTCGTTCACGACGCCGGCTATTACAACACCGGCAACTACAATGCAAATTGGACATTCACCCTGGGATGTCCCGCCGTCACGGGATTTCCCGCGGGCCTCAATTGTGGAACGCAGGTGCTAAACACGAGCAGCGTCTCCAAGACGTTGACCTTGGCAAACAGCGGCATCCAACCGTTGACGGTCTTGGGCATCACCAACCAAGGGGCAAATGCCGGAGATTTTGCTCTAAACACCAACTGCGGCACAAGTGTGGCGGCCGGGGCCAATTGCAGCATTGGTGTTACATTTACACCCACGGGGCCCGGCCCTCGCAAGACGGCCCTCACCATCATCGACAACGCCATCAACAACAACGCCATAGGAACCCCGCGTCGAGTGCTTCTGACGGGCGTGGGCACTGCTGTCAGCCTGTCACCGGAGAGCCTGAATTTTGGCAACCAGACCGTAGGCACCACCAGTAATTCGAAGCAGATTACCGTCACCAATGAGGGCAGCGCCACCGTGAACTTTTTCGAGATCGCGCTCGGAGGGGCGAATCCTGGAGATTTTTCGCAAAGCGGCACCTGCGGCAGCACCTTGGCTCCCGCCGCCACTTGCACGGTCAACGTCACTTTCAAGCCTACGGCAACCGGCGCGCGGACTGCGTCCGTGCTGTTCAGCGACAACGGCGGTGGAAACTTGCAGTCGGTTGGGTTAACAGGGACTGGCCAGTAGATGAGGGGCCGCTACGCGCTCCGGCGCGCCTGATACTCTGAAGATGCCTTGGCCGGCGGGAGCGTAGCCGGGTTCGCCTGCGCCGCCGGCCGGATGAGGGCATGGAAATGTTCCGGCATGAGACGCCGAGGCGTGCTCGGAAGACGTGTCCATGGGCGCCGCGGGGTTTGGGCCGTGGGCGCCATCATCTGGGCCTTCCCACTTGCCGCCTGAGCCGCCCCGTTTCAATTGACTCTCGCTGACGCCTAATTCTATCAGCGCCGGAACCCGGCCGAATTTGCTGCCGGCAGCACAGGTGCGATCCCAGCTCAGGATTCGTTCAATTCGGCCCCCTGGAATGCACCCTGGCTGCTGTGTGGCCGCGCGATGGCTGGCAAGAGCAGCCTAAGTGTCAAGGAAAGACGTACACTTCCAGCCAAGGTGTTACAAAACGGATTTGGGCCACGCTCATTTGGGGTGCTTTGCAGGACCCAGAAGAGCCACCGGAGCGGCACGACGGTACCTTGATGAGGGCCCTCCGCCGATCCCCGCTCGCCTCACCCTCAGCCCTGGAACAATCCGAGCTGGTCCGATGCTGTGGCGGCACTCGATGGCCTGGGCGAGGCTTTACGCCTGGATACGCTTTCTGGGGCCGAAACTCGAAATTCGAAAATCGAAATCCGCGGATGGCGTACACCGAGATGCTCACCCTTTCCCCCAAGGAAACTGGTGCCCTCTCCCTCTTGGGGGAGAGGGTGGCCCGCAGCCGGCGTTTTCTTCAGCCCGTCAGCCGACGGGGCCGGGTGAGGGGGTCTCGAGCCTACGTTCCGTTTCTGACATCACGGATAGCGGTCTTGGGCTACCCTCGCTCAGAATGACAAGCGCGGGTGGCGCCGACATCGCCGGTGGCACAGGCACTCTTGCCTGTGTCCAAAGCTGATGCCTCCCATGCAGTGCACACAGGCAAGAGTGCCTGTGCCACCCGCGAGTGGGGATACGGACAGTCGTATGACGCCGTGGGAGTTCGGCCCTTCTACCGAGCATCGCTTCTATTGTTTAGCAAGGGGGAGCAGTTCTCAACAGCTATGCACGACGTACCCTTTGGCATCCGCAAAGTGCGTTTTTCAGGCCGAATACCCACCAGCGCCAAACTTCTTTGAGCAGCGGCAAAAATTTTGTGGCCCATTTCGGTTGCCAGTCGATTTGATGGTTCTTGCGCTCTTGGTTTGTCGTGGCTAGGATGACACACGACTCCTGACTTGCGATGCTTACACCGCCTGCGATTTCGAGATATGGCGAGGATACTTGACATGCTTGTTGGCGATGTTGTATGATAATTACAACACTATGCAGGGAGGTGCAAAGTGGCTTCGACATTTGGGTCCTATTTCAAGGAACTGAGGACGCGGAAGGGATGGAGCTTGCGCCGGTTCTGTGCCTCGAACGGGTATGACCCTGGGAACATCAGCCGGCTAGAGCGGGGAGTTTTTCCTCCTCCCGAGTCGCCGCAGAAGCTGCGGGAGTACGCCAAGGCTCTAGCCCTGAAGGAGGGTGGCGAAGAGTGGCTCGAATTTTTTGACAGAGCTGCCGCATCTCGCGGGCAGCTCCCCGCTGACCTGCAAGCCGACGAGAAACTTCTCGGGCGACTGCCGGTGCTGTTCCGCACCCTTAGGGGGAGAAAGGTCACGCCGGAGAAGCTCGACCAACTCGCGGAATTGATACGAAGGGAGCACTCCGATTAAACTCCGCGTTCGCCGCCTCTCCTACAACGAAATCCGCAGAATATCAGAGCAGTTCTTGCGCGAATTTCATGCGGAGGGATCGATTCCCATCCCGATCGAAGAAATCGCCGAAATCAAATGCGGCCTCGACATCAATCCCTTGCCCGGCGGGCGGCGCACACGTCCCGACGTTTTTTGTCGTGGTGTATGCGCCCCTTGTGCGGGTAGCGCCTCCCTCTAACCCTTCACGGCACTCCGTCCACCGGCAATAGAGAAACGTCATTCAGAAAATAAAACCTCCAACCGGACCGTGGCCAATCGCCCGGCTGCATCCGAATCAAATAAGCGCGCACGCCGATAGCTGCTGGTGGTCAAATAATGCAGGTGATTCAGGCCGTAATAGTGCTTTCGCTTGGACACGCGCAGACTATACCCTTATTTGGGGCGCATACATCCGGACAAAAACCGTCCGGACGTATGCGCCACTCGCCCGCTATTGATGCGATTCACGAGGGAAGTGGGGGCATTTCCCTGACTTCCGTCTGTGTTTGAAATGCCTGCTAGAATAAATGACAGGCAAGTGCTAGGATTAACATGCACAACGACGGCTAGAACGAAATGACTGCGCTTGGGTCGGCTACCGGCAGGTACCAACTGGTCATTCTTGGCCACGATGGTGACCAGTCCGTGCTCGACTCTGCCGAGCGTCTTGATAGGGCTCTTGGGCTGTCGCTTAGCCACCTCGGGGTGAACACGAAGAAGTTTCTCGCTCAGATACCTTCGGGAGCCAGCGCATCGGCGCTCGACCGAAGACTTCCATCAGTTGCGGTCTTTTTCGGGGCAGTCAGGTCACCAAAGCTGTCGTCGCCAGATGCCGACCGCCTCGCCAAACTGCTGATTGATGGGGTCCTGGTCATCCCGATAGTGGAGGATATGGGGCAATTTAGAGAATTCGTGCCACCCCAGATAGCCCACCTTAACGGCATCTCCTTCTCTGACTGCGGAGCAGATTTCGAGCGTCTCGCCGCCCGGGTTCTTGAGGGCTTCGGACTGCTAAGAGAGACACGCCGTTTGTTCATCAGTTATCGCAGGAGCGAGACGAGCGGCGTGGCCGCCCAGCTTTATGAGGCCCTCGATGCTTCAGGTTTCGATGTTTTTCTCGACACCCACGGCACCTTACGACCTGGCGAGCCTTTCCAGGACATCCTTTGGCATCGACTTGCTGATACTGATGTTGCTGTGATCCTCGACTCGCCTGGCTTCCTAGTTAGTCGCTGGACTGACGAAGAGTTGGCTCGGGCTAACACATCGAACATCCAAATCCTACAGGTCCTTTGGCCTGGTCAACAGGAACTGGCACCTGCTGCATTCAGTACGTTTCAACCACTCTCACCCGACGATTTCGAAGACGCGCATCACCTGGGACCTACAGCACGCCTACGTGCTCAGGCCGTTAGCGCGATCATCGACGCGGTGGAAGGCTTGCGCGCGAGGGCCATCGGAGCGAGGCATACGTTCCTCGTGCGGGAGTTTGTTCTGGAGGCACGGAACGCCGGTTTCACCGTCTACACCACATTGGATCGCACGATCGTGATCGCGCGAAGCGGGGGGCAGGCAATCCTGGTGCAACCAGCCGTCGGAGTACCCGACGCCGTACGTTACGAAACGCTCGATAATTTCTATTACGAGGAGTCAGCAAGAGGCCGCAAATACGCCGTCCCGCCAATTCTGCTCTACGACCAGACGGGAATCCGTGCCCGGTGGTTGGAACACTTGAAATGGCTTAACGGTAATCTCACCCACGTCAGGAGCCTCAGCCTCACCGACGCCAAGACGTGGCTCGCTGGTGTGACGGGTGGATCGTCCGTTGGGAGCGGGCTGCTATGATTGCCGTTGTGCCACCACGACCCAGGATATTTCTTTCTGCAAGTGTCCCTCTCCCCTCACGCAATAGACTGTATTTCGATACCGCTGACGTGGTGGCCATCCGAGACGCCATTCGGGCGCTAACGGTGGTCATACTAGAACAAGGAGCGCAGATGGTGTTTGGTGGTCACCCGGCCATTTCTCCTATGATCCGCCTCCAAATCGCAGAAACTGGCAAACCAGTCGCAGATCACGTTGTCATGTTCCAGAGCCGGTTTTTTGAACGCAATTTTCCGAAGGATAATTCCGCCTTTGAAAATGTCGAACTGGTCGATGCGATCCCTGGCGACCGCGAGGTAAGTCTGCTGAAAATGCGCCTTGCAATGCTGTCGGGTTCGTTTAAAACAAGTGTTTTCATAGGTGGAATGGAAGGCGTTGAAGCGGAATACGCTCTCTTTCGAGAGCTGCACCCGAAAAGCCCCTCATTCCCGATTGCCTCGACCGGCGCGGCTGCGCGCCGTCTATTCGAGGCTGACACCGCGCTCCAGCACGCGCATCCTGAATTGAGAGATGAGATTAGTTATTTGACCTTAATGAGGTACCTAATTAACCATTAGAGTGATGCAAGGGAGGTCTCATGGCCAGAAGAGCATTCTACAGCTTCCACTACAAGGCAGACTCCCAACGAGCTTCCCAAATTAGGAACATGGGGGTCGTGGAAGGAAACAAACCCGCAACCGATAACGATTGGGAAGCGATCACGAAGAAAGGCGATGAGGCAATAAAGGACTGGATTAACGGACAACTCGATGGAAAGTCCTGCACCATAGTGCTAATTGGTGCAAATACGGCCGGACGGAAGTGGGTCAACTACGAGATCGAGGAATCTTGGAACGGTAAGAAGGGCGTGCTCGGCATTTACGTGCACAATCTAAAAAATCTTGAGGGGACGCAGTCGGCAAAAGGGTCTAACCCCTTTGACGGCTTCACCGTTTGCGAAGGAAAGAAGAGGCTGTCGTCGGTGGTTAAGACCTACGATCCACCATACATGGACAGCAAGCAGGTGTACGCCTATATACAGAAGAACCTAGCGGACTGGATCGAAGATGCTGTCTCAATAAGGGAGAACTTCACCTGTTAATGTGTGAGTTGACGCGGTACACAACGGAGGGAACCCGCGAACTGATTCACATGGAACTATCTGGCGGGCGCCGAAGGAACAATAATTCTGTCACATGCCTGGCAGATGGGCAGGCAGGGCGGACCACCCCTTTTGTGGTCCGCGGCTTTTCGGCCTTTTGACGCAGCGATCAAATTCGTGCGAGCGGATGGGAGGGCATTCTCACGCGGTGGACGATCAAACCGCGGCGTCCGGTTCGTTCGTCGGCGCTCATGCCAGCGTATTCATTGTAGCTTGACCATCGCCAATCTTCAGGGCGCTGGCTGGCGCAGAGCGAAGCTCTGCGCTTAGCGTCCTATATTAGCCCTAGTCATCCCGACCCACAAACGGCATCTCGCCGGCGGACGCCCCAACCCCTGAGCAGCAGCGCCTATCGCCCAGCCAAGTTTTTCGAGAGTCATAGGCCCGCCTGATGTCGGCCCAGTTTGTGGGTCGCAGAGCTGCGCTCTGCGCCAGCCCAGTTCTGCGTTGTATGGATTCTTTCTGCTAAGGGCCGCGGACCCCATCAAGAGGTCCGCGCCTGCATCTAGACGCTAAGCCTGGCGGCGGTTCCAGCCGATATAACATCCGAAGTCCTGATCGGCATAACATTTCGCTTGCATGTAACATCCGTATGTTATATTACATTCCTATGGCGCGTGGCACCTCTGGTCGAATAGTCGTGGAGATCGATCCCCAGGAAAAGAGGGAGTTATACGACGCCCTAACTCAGGACGGGTTTACCCTTAAAGACTGGTTTCTCCAGCAATCGGCGTGGTACCTAGGGAACCGTAATCAGGTCCCGCTTTTCGTGCCAGCGGTCGAGGCAGAACTGAGCTTGCTGCCCCCCTCAGACGGACAGAGAGTCCGGCGGAGCCGGGGCTCCGTCTCAAGTCCAAGAATGAGCACCCGCAGGAAACGGCCATGAACTTCATCGAGAACGAAACCAAACAGAAGCTCCGTGGCGGCTACTACACACCCCTCGACTTGGCCGCTTATATAACGCGCTGGGCGCTGGGAAAGCGCCCCCAAACCTTGCTTGAGCCGAGTTGTGGTGATGGCGTCTTTGTCCAAGCACTCTCGGAGGTAGGTTTCCCAGTGGCGCTCTCGTTTACGGGCTTTGAGATTTCGAAAACGGAGACAGCAAAAGCGCGGGATCGCTGCCGAGGCGTACCTCGGTTGAATTGGTCAATTTACGGACAGGATTTTCTTGAGTGGGCGATCAACGAAATGTTGGCTGGTCAGCCCAGATTCGATGCCGTGGTCGGCAATCCGCCCTTCATCCGCTATCAATACTTGCCGGAAGAATCGCAGCGCAAGGCTGAGGCGATCTTCAAAATACTCCACCTGCCGTTCACGAAGCACACTAATGCTTGGGTGCCATTCGTTCTGGCGTCAATCGCACTACTGAAGCCGGGCGGGCGGCTGGGAATGATCCTTCCATCCGAGATTATTCATGTAACTCATGCTCAGTCGCTTAGAACGTACCTTGGGTTGACATGCAGCCGCCTGCTGATTATCGACCCTGAAGAAATATGGTTCGACGGCACGTTGCAGGGTGCCGTGATTTTATTTGCCGAGAAAAAGAGGACCCTGGCGGAGCACTGCGACGGCCTCGGGATCGTGAAAGTGAGCGGACGTGAATTCCTGAATGACGACCCTGCCGGGCTCTTCAACGACACTGCCAGGATGAATGGGAAAACTGTAGCGGGGAAGTGGACTCGGGCGCTACTTACGGCAGACGAACGAGACTTGCTCGACGCCCTTTGCGAACGACCTGACGTTCATCGCTTCGACCAGATTGCCGAAGTTGATGTCGGGATCGTGACTGGCGCGAACAAGTTCTTTCTTGTGAATGATGAAACGGTCGAGCGGTTCACGTTACAAGCGTTCGCTCACCCGATGTTCGGACGGAGCGAACATTGTCCCGGCGTGATCTATGACGAACGCCAGCATCAAGAAAACAAGCGTGCTGGGATTCCGACGAACTTTATTTGGTTTAGGGGTGCTCAGGCTGCGCCGAGTAAAGACGTGCTCGAGTATATCCGGCTAGGCGAGGAGCAGATGCTTCACACGCGTTTCAAGTGCCGGACCAGGAAACCGTGGTACACCGTTCCCTCGGTGTATGCCACAAAGATCGGGATGCTCAAGCGGGCGCATGACGCACCGCGTCTGATCTGCAACCGACTTGAAGCCTACACTACGGATACAGCCTATCGAATCAACACGACGGGATGCGCCCCGGAAAAGCTGGTCTATTGCTTCCTGAATGCTCTCACGGCTTTGAGCGCGGAACTGGAGGGGAGGCATTACGGCGGGGGAGTTCTCGAACTAGTGCCCACTGAGATCGAAAAGCTGCTAGTGCCGCTGCCTTCGTCGGTTCGCCCGGAGATTCGGACGCTCGACACGCTGGTGCGTCAGTCGAGCATGGCAAACGTGCTGGAACAGCAAAATCGAGCGGTTCTCGGAGCGCTGGGCCTCCCTAAATCAGACCAAGATCAGCTTCTCGCCGCGTGGCTTCGCTTGAAGAATCGCAGACAGCGCCTCAGTGCGGAGGAAGAGGCTAGTCTATCTCAATTGTAAATTCTGGCGGCGCCGTGTCCTTCCGGTAGAGATACAAAATCCCTCCGAGCAAGTCGCCATAGCCATCGGCTAACCAGATTAGTCTATTTCAAGAATGAAGCGTGTCGGGTCAAGCTCATCGCGGTAAAGCGCCAACGTCCGGCCGATCAGATCGGGCCGGGCGATATGTTGGCGCACTGGCCCCCAGCTTAGGCGCGTCATTGCGTTCCGCTGCTTGTGCGTTTTGACTTTGGTGTTCGTGTGGCGAATAGGCAGATCGAATTCACCGTAGCTGATGCCCTTAAGAATCAGGTGGAATTTTGCACGAGCCTCATCGACGGTCTTGGAACGGGGTGCCCAAGCGAGATCCGAAAAAACCTCGTCGCGGAAGTAGATGCGGTGGTCGACCGCCTTCGGCAACAGGCCTTTATCAAGATTCACCGAACCTGTCTTGTGGGTTCGTTTCGAATCTGGAATTTGCAGATCGCGCCGCTTGAGAGGTTTGCTCTCCCAAACCAGATATTTGGCGACCGGCGGGGGCTGCACAACTGGCACGGCCGCAGCTTTGGCGGGTTTCATGGCAGCGAGTAGCTTGACCACTGCGCTCTTGGTTCGAGAATGACTCACTCGCGTCAGCCTCATGGGTGGGAGATCGTCACCCTTGCCCTTCTTCACGCCGCTAAGGGCAGATGGAAGAGGAACCAGGGTTTCGTCAGCAAGACGACCCGATTCAAAGAGCTCATCCGCGTGTTTCTCGTCCTTGATCAGGAAGACGTGCCTCGGGTGCTTCTTGAGCATTTCATCAAATGCGTTCGTTACGTCGCCGCTGAACTTCTTGTCCGCCGCGTCGGCGAGGTCGAGCTTCACATGAGCGCTCACCTCGATGTTGTTGTGTAACCCTCCGAATGTAAGGTTCGCGCTTCCGATGATCACCATCGCCTGGCTTAAGTTGGCTGAAAAATAGAGCTTGGGATGAAAGAGGGTGTTACGGGAGCCGGTATCAACCGCGTACAACTCCACTTTCATCGCCAACAGGCGCTTGACGGCCTGAATCGAAGTGATGTCATTTCGGATGCCGACAAAAAACCTTGCCCTAGCGGCAACTGGCTTGATTGCCGCCTCTAATGCATCAAGACCCGCCTCCTTAACGAATCCGACGCTTATGAGAGCTCGAGTTGGATTTGGAAGCCGCAGTAGTTCTTGAACGGCCGCAGCATGGTTCGCCGTGGTGACAGCCTGAAGGATGAAATCGAGTTCAGCCATTTGCTCCTGTCCGGAATTCCCCTCTCGACCTCGGGGCCCACCGATAACATACGCCGCATTGCCTCTGGATGCAACGGCCGTGAAAGGCAAAAACTCGCCTCCTCGAACATCGAGCCCCCAGCCGTTGGCAATACTCTCATGTGGTCGCGGAAGGATTCATCCGCTCGTTTCACTGCAAGTTGCTGCCAGGCGGACAGTTGTGATCCCAGCACAGGATTCGGCCTGAAAAGTCGCCTTCCTGGAAGGCACCCTGGCTGCCGTGTGGCCACGTGATGGCTGGCGAGAGCAGCCTAAGTGTCAAGGGAAGACGCACACTTCCAGCCAAGGTGGAGAACACTAGGAACCACCAAGACACCAAGGCACCAAGAGAGCCCATCCCCAAGCGATTGAGCCATTGAGTCATCGGGTCATCGGGCCATTGAGTCATTGAAGAGCAATTGCCTCGGTTCTTTTCATTGAATCAATGACTGAATGAACCAATGGGTCAATGACCCGATGACCCGATGGCCTGATGACCCGATGGCCTGATGACTCAATGACTCAATTGAAGGTGTCCTGGGCTAGATATCTGAGACGATTTCTCTTGACAATGCTCCAGCCTTGTGATAGCCTACTAGTGTGAAAAGCCTTGCCGCGGGGAAGTCCTTTCCCTGCTATCTCAACACTCCGTCCTAGGAGGAACCATGTCTTTACGCAAATCACCGCAACTTACGCCCGAATTGCTCTCCGCCACGCGCCGCAATGCCCGGCATTCCACCGGCCCGCGCAGCCCCGCCGCCAAGCAGCACTCCAAGCTCAATGCCTTGAAGCATGGCGCCTACGTCGCGGAGGAGAATTACCGCCCAGCCATGCACGCGCTGGGCGAAGACCCGCAAGAATTCGAAAACTCGAAGCAGGAACTCCTGAACGACCTCGGCCCCGGCGATGCGCTCTGGGAAAGGCAAATCGAGGACCTCGCCTGGCTTTACTCCCGCCGCGACCGACTGGAGCGGGCGCAAGAGGGTCTGAGGCGGCGCGCCTTGCAGGGGATCGACGACTGGCAACACCGCCGCCGGCAGGAGATCGCCGGCGCTACCTTCGACGCCTCGCAGACCTGGGCCATCGACTTCGACATGACGGAGCCCGCCGATCCCGGTGTGCGCCTGAGAATGCTGCTTTCCTTCCTCGAGGTTATCCGCGCCCAGGTCAAGCAGCGGAATTTCAAGGCTCGGCAGGCCTCCGAGATCGAAACCCTCTACCACAACGGCGTAGGCTGGCGGCAGGTGCGGCTTCTGGCGCTGCTGCGCCTCTTCAATAAGTCGTTCGGGCCCGGAGCGGACCAGAAAGACCCGGAGTTGGAGGAAATCCTGCGCAAAAGTTTCGGGCCCCGCGAGTCGGCGCGCGAACCTCAGTACCAGGAGCTTCTGCGTCTGCTGGAGGAGGAAATCGCCAGGGTGCGGGAAGAATTCGAATATGCGGAAAAGGCGAATGAGGAGAGGGCGGCGATAGAGCGAGAAGCGTGTTTGGCGCCGGAGGGTGAGACGTGGAGCATGCTGCTGCGCCAGGAAGCGGCCCTGGACCGCTCCATCGATCGCAAAGTGAGGATCTTGCTGAGGCTGCGGAAGGACTTTGCTGACCTCCCGGGCGCAGCCGCTGGTGAGCGCAAGGGCGGCAAGACGGAGAACAAAGAAGAGGCGGTTGGCAGCGACAATATGTCCGAGTATTCGAAGGGTCGAAAAGCGGTGGAAACTTCAAAAATGACGGAACGAAGCGGGAATGTCTCTGAAAACAAAGGGACGGTTCTTGAAACCGCGAAACGAAGCGGCAATGTCACTAAAAGCAGACATTCGCGGAGCGCGGGCATCCTGCCCGCAAACCCGCAACGAAGCGGGAATGTCGCAGAAAGAGAGGTAGTTGGTATGTCGTAGGTGGTATGTGGGGGAGAACAGGATTCAGGATTCAGGATTCAGGAGTCAGGAGTCAGGAGTCAGAATGAAGAGCATCTGCCCCTTACCAACTGCCTACTGCCGACTGCCTACTGCCTTCTGCCTACTGCTTCGGCATTGACACTTGCGCCCTCGTGGGGTAGTTTGATGTCCTGAAACGAGCGGCGCATATGCCTATGGGGGACACTTCGATGACGAAAATGGGACTGAGATTACTTGCCATTATTGCCGCGCTGGCGGGGATGACCTGCGGCGCCGTGGCGCAAGATGCTGCCAAACCTGCCTACCTGGACACGAGCCTGCCGGTCGAGCAGCGGGCGGCGGACCTGGTACGGCGGATGACGCTCGAGGAGAAGGCCTCGCAATTAGTGAACCAGGCGCGGGCGATTCCGCGGCTGAACGTCGCGGCTTACGACTGGTGGACTGAGGCGCTGCATGGTGTGGCTGAGGACGGAACCACCGAGTTTCCCGAGCCGATTGGCTTGGCGGCGACTTTTGATACCGCGGGCATCCATGAGATGGCGGTGGCCATCGGCATCGAAGGGCGCATCAAGCATGTTCAGGCGGTGCGGGCGGGCCACAGCAATGTTTTTGAGGGGCTGGATTTCTGGGCGCCCAACATCAATATCTTTCGCGATCCCCGCTGGGGTCGCGGGCAGGAGACTTATGGCGAGGACCCGTTCCTGACCGGCCGGATGGGCGTGGCGTTTGTGACCGGGATGCAGGGCGACGATCAGCACTACTACCGGACGATTTCCACGCCCAAGCACTACGCCGTGCACAGCGGCCCGGAGCCCGCCCGCCATTCCATGAACGTGCAGGTGAGCAAGCACGACGAACTGGACACCTATCTGCCCGCCTTTCGCGCCACGGTGACTGAGGCCAAAGCCGGCTCGGTGATGTGCGCGTACAACCGCATCAACGGGCAGCCGGCGTGCGCGAGCGAGTTTCTGCTGGAGGATCAGTTGCGCGGCAAGTGGGGCTTTCAAGGGTATGTGGTTTCCGATTGCGGCGCGGTGATCGACATTTTCAGGGGCCACCACTTCACAGCCAGCCAGCCGGAGGCCTCAGCACTCTCGCTCAAGCGCGGCATGGACAACGAGTGCGTGGACTTCGCCAAGGTGACGGACAACCACGACTACGCGCCGTATTTGGAGGCGGTGAAGCAGGGCCTGCTGAAAGAGAGCGACATCGACGTGGCGGTGACCCGCTTGATGACCGCGAGGATCAAGCTGGGGATGTTTGACCCGCCGGAGCTGGTTCCTTACACGAAGATCAGCGAGAGTGAGTTGGACGGTGCGGCCCATCGCGCTATGGCCCGCAAGCTGGCTAACGAGTCAATGGTGCTTTTGAAAAATGACGGCGTGCTGCCCATCAAGCCGGATGTGAAGCGAATCGCCGTGGTCGGCCCGCTGGCCGACCAGACCAGAGTCCTGCTGGGCAACTACAATGGGAATCCCACGCACTCGGTGGCGGTGCTGGAGGGCCTGAAGGCGGAGTTTCCGCAAGCGCAGATCAGCTTCGTGCCGGGCACGCAGTTCCTGCGCAACGATGGCCAGCCTGTTCCAGCGGCGTGGCTGACCACGGACGGCAAGCCAGGCGTGCGAGCCGAGTACTCGACCGGCAACTTGATGGCGAAGCGCACGCCGTTGACCTCTCGCCTAGAGACCGGCATCGACCTCTCCGCGCAGGCGTTACCGCCGGAGGCCAGGGGCAAGTCGCCCATCGGCGTGCGCTGGACCGCAACCCTTACGCCGCCGACGACCGGCTACTACAAGCTGGGGGTGCAGGGATCCGGCTTCGCGCGGATATCCATGGACAACAAGCACGTTGTTTCCGCCTGGATGGGCGGCCGCGCAGAGGGCCATATGGGGAAGGTCTACCTGGAGAAGGGCAAGCCTTATGCGCTGAACGTCGACTATGGGCAGATGCGAGGCGATCCAGCGCTGCGGCTGATCTGGGCGCCGTTCGACATGACCCCTTCACCTGAGGCTGTTGCCGCCGCCCAGGATGCGGACGTGGTGGTCGCCGTGGTGGGAATCACCAGCGAGCTGGAAGGCGAGGAGATGCAAGTGAACGAGGAGGGCTTCAAGGGCGGCGACCGCACAAGCCTGGACCTGCCCAAGCCGGAGGAAGACCTTCTGAAAGCTGTGGCCGCCACGGGAAAGCCGCTGGTGGTGGTGCTGATGAATGGCAGCCCCCTGGGCGTGGTCTGGGCCAACGAGCACGCCAACGCCATCCTGGAGGCGTGGTATTCGGGCGAAGAGGGCGGCGCCGCCGTGGCCGAGACCCTCTCAGGGAAGAATAACCCCGCAGGCAGGCTGCCCGTGACCTTTTACAAAGATGTCAGTCAGTTGCCACCTTTCGAGGACTACTCCATGAAGGCCCGGACGTATCGGTACTTTTCAGGAGCGCCGCTCTATCCTTTCGGCTATGGGCTCAGCTACTCCACATTTACATACAGCAGGCTGAGCGCGCCGAGGAATGTGCAGGCAGGCCAGCCGCTGCCGGTGGTTGTGACCGTGACCAACACCGGCAGCCGCGCCGGAGACGAAGTGGCTGAGTTGTACCTTAGCTTCCCGGATGTGAAGGGCGCACCGCTCCGCGCGCTTCGAGCCTTTCAGCGGGTCCACCTGGAGGCTGGCGCCTCGCAGGTGGTCCACTTCAGTCTGGGGCCGCGGGACCTGAGCATGGTCACCGAAGCTGGCGAGCCCATCATCGCCCAGGGCGAGTATACCGTCTCCGTTGGCGGGGGACAGCCTCGCACCGGGGCCGCGGTGGTCACACGCACCTTCCGCGTGGACGGTCAGTTGGCGTTGCCGGAATAAGAGGGGCCGCCATGTTCGGGGCCTGTCTGGCGGGTGGCGCCCATCCGCGGCGGCGGACCTATTATGCCGGCGGCCGGTGAGAAGCCAGGACGGGACGCGGAAACCGGGATGTTGGGCATTCGTGGGGCGCATACGCGAAAGATGCGCCTCGGCGGATATGTGCCCTGCGGACGGCCCGGCCGGCGCTACCGTTTCGCCGGTTCCGGCCCGACCCGAACGAGCAGCTTTCCGAAGTTCTGGCCCCTGAACAACCCCTGGAAGGCGGCCACCGCATTCTCAAGCCCTTCGACCACATCCTCCCGGTACTTGAGCTTGCCCTCCCGCAGCCATTGAGCCATGTCCATCTCGAACTGAGGCTGCTGTTGCAAAAAATCGGACACGATGAATCCGCGAAAGGTCAAGCGCTTGGTGAGAATCGCCCCCATCAGCATCGGCACGCCGTCCGGCCCACGCGGTAAGCTCGTGGCGTTGTAGTACGCGATCAGGCCACACACCGGCACGCGCCCAAATAGATTCATAAGCGGCACCACCGATTCGAGGACATGGCCGCCGACGTTTTCAAAGTAGATATCAATACCTATAGGACATGCGGCCTTCAATTCCACTTTGAATTGATCGCTGTGATAATCCACGCAGGCGTCGAAACCCAGCTCGTTCACCACGAAATTGCACTTCGCTTTTCCGCCCGCGATCCCCACGGCACGGCAGCCCACGATCTTCGCAATTTGACCCGCAACGGAACCGACCGCCCCGGCCGCTGACGAGACCACCACGGTCTCTCCCGCCTTGGGTTGCCCGATATTCAGCAGACCCGTATACGCCGTCATGCCCGGCATCCCCAGTACGCCCAAGGCGGTCGATATCGGAGCCAGCGTCGGGTCGATTCTTCGCAAGACGTTCCCGCCCGCCACTGAGTACTCCTGCCAGCCAGTGTAGCCGACCACCAGGTCGCCGGGCCGCAGCTCGGCAGCCTTCGACTCCAGGACCTCGCTGGCGGCGCCGCCCTCCATGACCTGCCCGACCTCCACCCGCGGCGCGTACGAAGGCCCGGCGTTCATCCGGCCTCTCTGATATGGATCGAGGGACAAGTAAATAGTGCGCAAGAGCGCTTGGCCCTCGGCGGGCGCTGGAATGTTCGTCTCTTCCAGCCGGAAGTTCTCGTCCTTCGGCTCGCCCACGGGGCGCGCCGCGAGGACTATGCGTCGATTCTTTGTTGCTGGCATCAGTTACTCCCTGTTTATCCTTCTCCGCGAGACTACGGCGGCTTGGGTCCTTGGACCACCTGGACCAGGTCGTTGGGGCGCAGGCAGTGGGCGAATGCGGCTTGGATCTGGACGCCGGTCAGGTCAAGGTAATGCTGGGCGGCGATGAAGGGCTCATCGAGTGGCAACCCGAGGGCGGAGCGCGCGATCCAGCCGCCGGCGATGCTTTGGAAGCTCGATTCGCTGAGCGGGATTCCCCGCAGCACGAGCGCCTTGGCCTGCTCCAGCTCATCCGGTTCAGGTGGCGAGGTTTGCATGGCCTTCAGATCGCGCACGATGATGGCGCGGGCCTTGGAAACGTTGGGCGGATCGCAACCGTACCCCACCGAGTAAATCGAGCGCGTTTTGCCGGCCTGGAGTGAGGACCCCACGGTGTAAACCAGGCCCGCGCTTTCGCGCAGGTCCTTGGAAAAGCGGCTGGCGTAGAAGCTGCCGCCGAGGATCTGATTTCCGAGTTCCAAAGCGTAGTAATCGGGACTGAAGCGCGTGATGCCAAGGGTTTCGGCGAGGGTCACGCTGTCCTGCACGCGGCTCGAATCCGGCACTTCGGTTGCAAGCGGTTGATTGGCAGGAACGGCCGGCAGATCCGTGGGCGGCTGGGGTCCCGTCGCTCGCCAGGCGCCGAAATACTTCTCGACGGTCGCCTTCGCTTCCTCCGGCGTCACCTTGCCCATCACCACGATCGTGGTGAGGTCGGGCCGAAAGACGTGACTGTAGAAGCTCTTTACATCATCGAGGGTGAGCGAGGAGATGGTCTGGGGCGTGGCTTCGCGCAGCGTGGGATCGTCCTTCGGAAACAGGTCCGCGTGCAGTGCGTGCGCGGCCAGGTGGTCCGGACTCTCGAGCTCGCCCGCGGCGTAAGAAGCCAACTGCGGCTGGGTAATCAGAAAGGCTTGCTGGGGTAAGGCCGGATGAAGCTCGTTATCCGCGAGCAGTTCGACGGCTCGGTCGAAGTGGCTGGCGAGCGCGTGCAGGGAAAAATCCAGGCCGGCATTCTCGTCCGCTCCAATATCGTCGAGCGCCTTTTGGAAGGCGACGCGGTCGAGCGTAGTGGTGCCGTAAGAGAAAAGTTGGCCCAGGACGTCGTCCACGCCATCCTGGCCTTTGGGCGTTTCCAGGTTGGCGTCGCTCTTGATGTGGCCGAAGACATCCACGGTGTCGCTGACGTCTTCGGGCTGCACGATAAGCTTGATGCCGTTTTCGAGCATCGTCTCGGTGGGATGAGTGGTGGCCTTGGGGACCGCCAGGCGATGGAGCGCCTGCGTGGCCCACTCCGGCAGCGGGACGCGCTTCGCTTCCTTCGGCGTGAACGATTCCTGACCGCCAAAAGTGCTGTGCGAAGTCGGTTTCCCCGAGGGCTGCGGCGCAAGGATAGCCGTGATGGAGTTTGGCAACGTGAGGCACAGGTGAGCTACGCGGTTCACGTCATCGACGGTGACCTGCTGCATAGCCTTCACGTCATCGTCGGGCGACTGCCTTCCTTCCACCGCCACGGCGGCAGACCAGGCGGAAGCCAGGCCTTCTACCGAGTTTTTCTCCAGCTCGGCGCTGGCCAGCTCGCGCAGCTTGGCGGCGGCCACCAGGTCCGCCGGGAAGCCGTTCTTGAGATCTTCCTCGAGGATTTTTCGCGTCTCGCCCGCGAGCGCGTTGGCGTCAGCCCCTTTGGGGTAGGCTGCCAAGGCGAAGCCAAGTCCCGCCTGGGGCAGCGATTCCATCTGAAAGCCGGCGAAGAGGGCTTTGCCCTCTGGAACCAACCCGTAGAGCGTTCCGCGCTGGCTGCTGAGCACGTCGCCCAGCACCTGGGCCGCGGCGTAGTCGGGGCTCGATGTACCCGGCATGCGGAACGAAATCAGCGCCAGGCCATAGGGCAAGTCCGTATCCAGATTCATGGTCTGCGACTCCACGGCGCTGAGGTGAATTTCCGGCCGGGCGGGCAGCTTCTTCGACGGAATGTCAGCGAAGAAGTTCTTCACTTGCGCGAGGGCGGTCTGCGGATCAACGTCGCCCACCACAATCAGGATGGCGTTGTTGGGAACGTACCACTCGTCGTGGAACTTCTTGAGCATCGCCGCCGTCGTCTTGTCGAAAGAGGGCCGTGTGCCCAGGCCGGGATCGGCCAGCGGTGTGCCCTTATACATGGCCGCGAGCAGCTTGGTGTAAAACACGAAGACCGGATTGGAATAATCCTGCGCCACTTCCTGCTCGATGGCGCCCCGTTCCTTGTCCCACTCCTGCGAGCTGTCGTCAACGCCCCGCATGCGGTTGGCCTCGATGCGCAGGGCGACGTCCAGATCCTCGGACGGTATGGTGTAAAAGTACTGCGTCACGGTCTGCTGCGTGTCGGCGTTAAACGACCCGCCCATGGCGGCGGCGACCTCCGCCAGTTGATCCGCGGAAAGGCCCGGGCTGCCGCGGAACATCATGTGCTCCTGGGCGTGGGCCGTGCCCGGGAAACCCTCGGGCGACTCGTTCGAGCCCACCAGGTAGTTCACCATCGTGGTGACGACCGGGGCCAGCCGATTCGGCACAATCACCACCCGCAGGCCGTTCGGCAGTGCCGCTCGCAGGACGTTCTCGCTCGTGTCAGCCTGCTGATCACGAGCCGCGTGGAGACGAGGCGCCAAGCTCAGAACTGCCGTGAGCACAAGCGCCAGGACGAACGATGGCCAAAGCGACCTTGGGCCGCGAGAATTTACGGCGGGGAGGCGATCAACCAGCAAGGAGATGTGTGTGCGAGGGGAGATTTTCATGGGAATCCAAAACCAGGACTTTCAACTTGTCATCGTGAACCATGTCAGTATACCCCGGCTTCGTTCGCAGCCGCAAGCATGCGTATCGCGTGTGGAACGTTGACCGCGGAACGCTAGCAGCGCTATCATTGCAAGCATGGCGAACCTCAATATCCGAAACGTGCCCGAATCGACCCGGAGGCGCTTGCGGCTTCGCGCGGCGCGTAAGGGCCGCAGCATGGAGGCCGAAGCGCGCACGATTCTGGCGAAGGCGGTACGGGGAGAGACGGGAAAGCCCTTCGATCCGGAATCGTTGCAGAATTTTATCGCAGGACTGTTCAAAGGCGAAACGCCGCGCCTTACGGACGAGCTCATTCGTGAACGCCGCCGCGAAGCGCGCCAGGAAAGGCGGCTGTGATCGCTCTGGATGCTTCTGCGTTGCTGGCCTTCCTGCTGCGCGAGCGCGGACACCAGCGGGTTCGTGAAGCGCTTGGAGAGGCTTGCATGTCGACGGTAAACTTCTCCGAGGTGCTCGGCCGTTTCGCGCGTGCCGGTCAGAATGTGGGCCTGATTGCGGAAAAACTTCTGGCGGCGCCGATCGAACTGGTTGAATTCTCAACCGAGCAGGCGGTGATGGCAGCAGCGCTGGTCCCCGCGACGCAGGCTAAAGGGCTTTCGCTGGGAGATCGTGCCTGTCTCGCGCTGGCGCGGGAGCGTCGAATCCCGGCTCTGACGGCAGATCGGGCGTGGCGCCGGCTCGACCTGGAAATGGAGATCGAGACGATCCGGTGACGTCGACGTCCAACGGCCCGCCTCAGAGGGGTGGACAAGGCGGCGCTGCCGCCCGCCTGGGGTTGAAACGAACCAACCTGCTTACGCGAATGAAAAGGCTCGGGATTAACCCGCGAAGCTAATTGCTTGAGCCCCCCGCTTGCCTTTGTTACACTGTGCTTACATCATCGTCAGGAGAGGCCGGTTATGCATGCAACCTTTGAAGAAATTGCGGCTGACGCCATGAGACTTCCCCCGAGAGATCGGGTGAAGCTTGCGCAGCGTCTGGTTTCCACCCTCGACCCCGGTGTTGAGAAAGACGTTGAGGGGCTGTGGCTGGTGGAGGCGGAACGGCGGCTGGAAGAACTCCGCACGGGCGAAGCCAAAGGCATCGGCGCTCCAGAGGCCTTCCGGAAGGCGCATGAAGCTCTCAAAAGGTGAAAACCGAATTCCACCCCGAAGCCTACGAGGACATGCGGGAGTCAGCCCGGTATTATGAGGAAAGATCTCCTGGACTGGGCAAGGACTTTCTCGCCGCAGTTCGGGAGACGACGCGGCAAATCAAGCGGTCGGGTAGAAGGAAGAGGGAAAAGGTGCCAGGGGAAAAGGTGTCAGGGACCTTTTCCCGGGGCTGCCAGGACAGAATCCTACCGCTCTTTCCCTTGGAACGAAAAGGTACCTGACACCTTTTCCCCGCCAATAGTGACGGCGTCCGGTTGCTGATTCGCGTGAGCGCGTAAGGAAGAGCCGCACCGGGATGGACAGTGCATGTCCGTGTGGGTCGCCCGCTCCGAAAGGGTACCTGACACCATTTCTCGAGAAGAAATCCTGCGGACCGCTGTTACGAAACCGGAGGGGAGAATTCAAGTGAAAATCGGGCAGCATCAATGGCACCATCGGATCGCACTTGCGTTTGCCGCAGGGCTGCTTGCCAGTCTCTTGACACCTCGCGCAAAAGCACAGTCCCAACCTCCGCAGTACGTCACCACGGTGTGGCAAACGGAGCAAGGCCTGCCGCAGAACTCCGTGAATGCATTGGCGCAGGACCACGACGGCTATCTCTGGGTAGGCACATTCGGGGGGCTCGCCCGCTTTGATGGCGAACGCTTCCGAGTTTTGGGCTCGGCGGATCTGCCAGGTCTCGGCAGCGTTCGGATAATATCTCTGTATGAAAGTCGCTCCGGAGTGTTGTGGGTCGGCACGGCGGGCGGCGGTCTTACCCGGCTGCATGACGGCGTTGCCACCACATACACCGAGCGCGACGGCTTGCCGAGCGGGTTCATCAGCTCGATCCGCGGCGATGCCGAAGGGAACGTCTGGATTAACACTTCGGGGGGTCTGGCACGTTTTGCCGGCGCGAAGCTGGAAGCTTACCCCACTCACCGGGGGAAAGCGGTCAGGGAGTTTTACCTGCAGGCGCGGGACGGAAGCATGTGGTTCCGCTCAGGGGAAGAAGTTCTGCGTTTCGGGGCCGACGGGTCCATCGCGACCCTGAATGTCCCCAAGCCGAGCGTTTTTCTCGTTCACGAAGCTCGCGACGGAAGTGTCTGGATTGCTGTTCGCGACGCGTATCGGCTGGTGCGCTATTACCAAGGGGTATTCTCCGATGTACCGTTACCGCCGATTGGGCGGAGAGAGTTGACCGCCGGGTATCGCGTGTATGCCGTCACCATGGCGGAGGATTCGGATCGGGAATTGCTTCTGCTCACCCCGGCCGGACTCGTTCGGACTGTAGGCGGGAGGCTCAGTCCTCCCGAAGCACTCCCCTTGCCTGCGAATGGCGCCGAGTTGCCCAAGGTGCGTAGCCTGCTGGTAGATCGCGAAGGCAACCTGTGGGTTGGAATGATGGGGACCGGGCTGGTTCGTCTCCGGCCAGCCCCTTTGACAGCCTATGGAAAGGCCGAAGGCCTCTCAGACTCCAGCTTCTATGCCGTGTTTCAGGACCGGGAAGGTCGCGTCTGGCTGGGCGGAGACTTGCTCTACTGGTTCGACGGGCATCAATTTCATCTTTTTCCAGGCGTGCGGAATATTCGAGCCGTTGCCCAGACACGCGATGGCGACCTGTGGTTCGGCGGATACGGCGGGCTGTATCGTTGCCGATCGGGCGTGCTCACCCATTTTCAGGTTGAAGCACCCCTCGTGAACGTCATTCATGAGGACCGGGAGGGCACGCTCTGGATCGGTGGGGTCAAGGAGGATCGGCCGGGCGGGCTTTACCGTTTTCGTGAGGGGAAATTCGATCAGATCCCCGGTATTTCCGACGCGTTCCAGATTATCGATGACCGGGACAGTGGCCTTTTGGTGGCCGGCGTCGAAGGGCTCTTCTATGTGCGCGGTGACAAAGCCATCCCGCACCACCCGAACCAAAGTCTACCCGGCCACCTCGGGAATATCTACCAGGATTCGACCGGGACTTTCTGGCTTCCGACCCACGATGCAGGACTGTTCCGTTTGCGCGACGGCCGGTTGAAGGCGATTACGACCAAGGACGGTCTGCCCAATAACATGCTGCTGTGCATCCTGGAGGACGGAAAGGGCAATCTCTGGGCCAGTTCCAATCACAATATCTTTCGCCTCAGTCTTAAGGAGCTTAATGACTTTGCAGACGGGCGAATCTCTTCCGTTTTGCCGGTCTCCTACGGGATCGCCGAGGGCATGAGGACCAGCGAATGCAATGGGGGGAGCCCGGGAGGCTGGAAAACTACTGACGGGCGGATATGGTTTCCTACCCTGCGCGGTGTGGTGGCGATTGACCCCGGCGCGGGCAGCCGCCTCCCTCCGCCCGTCGTGTTGGAGGAGGCATGGGCAAATCAGTTGACCCTGGCGCGCGGCGGCCAGACTTCCGTACCCCCCGGCAATAACACGCTTGATTTCCGCTTCACGGCCCTCAGCCTCTCCGCTCCGGAAAGGACGCGCTTCAAGTACCGGCTCGAACCCTTCGATAAGGACTGGGTGGACGCCGGGACGCGACGTACCGCTCACTACACGAACATGGCTCCCGGAAAATACTCATTCCAGGTGGTTGCGGCGAACAGCTACGGCATCTGGAGCGATCAGGGGGCGAGCGCGCGTTTCGTGCTGCGGCCGCACTTTTATCAGACGCTGTGGTTCCGGCTGGTTCTCTTGGCCGGCATAGTGCTGTTGGCCGTCAGTTTCCATCGGCTGGCTGTAAGGCATCTACGTGCGAGGGCAACGCAATTGAAGCAGCTCGCGGATACTCTGCAGGAGCAGGCAGATCTTCTCAATCTCACGCACGACACCATTTTTGTAGCGGATATGCAGGGGGTGATCAAGTACTGGAATCGCGGCGCCGAGGAGCAGTACGGCTGGACCGCCGAGCAAGCGGTGGGCAGAGATGTTCACGACCTGCTGAAGACCGTCTTCCCGGCGCCGCTGGAGCAAATTAAGGCGGAAGTGACGCGTGCAGGCCGTTGGGAAGGCGAGCTTGTGCAAACCAAGAAGGACGGAACCCAGTTAGTGGTGGCGAGCCGTTGGTCGTTGCAGCGAGGCGAGCAAGGTGCGCCGCTTGCCATCCTGGAAACCAACAACGACATCACCGAGCGCAAGCGTGCGGAGGAGGCGTTGTGTCGTTCGAATCGCGAACTGCGAGCGATCAGCAACTGCAACCAGACCCTGCTGCGCGCCACCGACGAGCAGAGCTTGCTGGACGAAATCTGCCGCATCGTCTGCGAGGAGGCCGGCTACCGCATGGCGTGGGTGGCCTATGCCGAACACGACGAGGCCAAAAGCGTGCGCCCTGTCGCGTGGATCGGAATTGAGGAGAGATATCTCGCAAACCTCGGTATTACTTGGGCCGACACAGAGCGAGGGTCGGGCCCCACCGGAACGGCCATCCGGAGCGGGAAAACTTGCTGCATTCAGGATTTCGCCGCGGATCCTCGGCTCACGCCCTGGCGGGAGAGCGCTTTGCCGCGCGGTTTTCGTTCCGCGATCGCCCTGCCGCTCAAGGACGAACACGCGAGCGCCTTCGGCAGTCTTAGCATTTATTCCGCCCAGCCCAACGCTTTTACGTCGGAAGAGATTCGTCTTCTTGAGGAACTGGCTGCCGACCTGGCGTTCGGCGTCGTCACCCTGCGTTCCCGGGCCGCACGCGAACAGGCAGAGCAGGGTCTGCGGCAGAGTGAGGCTTATTTAGCGGAATCGCAGAGGCTGACCCACACGGGTAGTTGGGCTTTGGACCTGGCCAGCGACAAATATGTCTACGTTTCGGAGGAGGACTTTAGAC
>Ga0326727_10009360_pt1 | contig 24156 bp, 22 predicted proteins | sample MB2enrmetagenome_FD_207643 | JGI IMG/M metagenome (GOLD analysis project Ga0326727, IMG submission 207643) | Lab enriched peat soil microbial communities from McLean, Ithaca, NY, United States - MB29MY | ecosystem: Environmental > Terrestrial > Soil > Wetlands > Peat | place: USA: New York... | reverse complement strand
ACAGTCGCGGCTCGGTAAGCACAGTCGCGGCTCGGTAAGCACAGTCGCGGCTCGGTAAGCACAGTCGCGGCTCGGTAAGCACAGTCGCGGCTCGGTAAGCACAGTCGCGGCTCGGTAAGCTTCCATCGGCTCCACTTCTATGTCGCGCACCCTCTGGCCTGGCGGCGGATTCGCGGGAGGGCGCTGACCGGGATCCCGACTCAAGGCTCAGAGATGGGGGTGCGGGGGTTAGAGGCGGGGCTCGTTTCTATTGCGTGGTGTTGAAGGAAATCTTGGTGGGCACATAGAGGACCGACCACTCTCTGAGCCTTTGGCAATCGTCATCACGTGCTGTGCAAGGCAATCGCCGTACCAAACAGCAACTTGCTGAAATGAAAAGGTGAAGCGCCAACGCCGTCACCGCGCCGCGAAAAAAGTGCATGGTCGGCGAACGCAGGCGTGCAAATTAGGCGGGCTTCAAGCCCGCCCTCCAAACCCTTGGAATCGACCACCCCACACTAGAACGTGGTGCCGACGCCGACAGTCGCTTCGAACTGGTGCATGAATCCGCTGGGGAAGTCCGGCAGGTCGTATGGTTTGCCTCCGATGTAATCGCGGAGGTCGAGCCGCGCCAGCGCGTGAGGGAAGAGCTTGAGCTTAACGCCTAGGCCCCAGTTCAAGCCGTAGTGCCTGGTGTGCCCGGTGGTCCAGTTCGGGATATTGGGTTCGTGAAAGTCGTTCGCCTGTGCGCCTCCAGTCACGAACGGCCGCCATCGCTCGCCCTTGGGCATGAAGTAGATCAGGAAGTTGTAGTTGAGCTGCGGTACCCACACCCGGCTCTCGACCGTGCCCGTTATCGTCCCCGTCCCGCTCGACGGGGTGAATCGCAGGAGCGCCCGGATGTTAACGGCGCTCTCCATGAAGCTGATTTCCTGGCCGTAGTAGCCATTCGTGTCGTATGTGATCCAGGCGCCCGCGGTGTAATCGCCGCGCATGGTCGTGTCCGTGTAGGTGGGAAGCAAGAGCGATGCCGAGCCCAGCCCTCCGGTCGTCATGCGCGGATAGCCGCCAAACAGGCCGAATTCGTACGTCTGCGCCGACGCGGCGCCGCATACAAGCAAGCAGAACAGGAAAGCCAAAGATGGTGTTTTCACGATTGTCTTTTGTTCGGTCAGAATGCCGTGACTTCACGGTGTGACGCGCCCGAGCCGGGTCGCGACTCAATTATTATCGCATCTCAGACTCGGTTTTCCATCCGCGGGCGCGGGGGCGGGGGTCGATCCCGGCCGCGGGCGGAGGGCTTGGCGAAAGGCCCGCCCTCCCGCGCCCGCCAACGCATAAACGCGGCCGCAACGGAGCGCAACCGTTCCCACCGAAGCCGGGCGCTTAGGGCGCGGTTGCTGATCGCCCTCCAGGTGCTGCCGCCAGGCGCCCAGTCGCCCGTCCATGGATCATCTCACCAACACCAGGACCCGCAGTGCCGCTCCCGGCGATTTCGATAACGCCCCCGAACGTGAAAAAGCACGCGATCGAACCGCGTCCGAGAAGCGCGAACACGAGTTTGTCGCGCGTTTTGCGGCGTTCGCAAAAGCCTGGAATGAGCTCATCAAGCTCAGCGAGAAGGGCATCTGGGACCCGAAGCAGGCCAAGGCGCCCCACCAGGCATTCGAACGTCTCGTAGGTTCTCAGGGCTGGATCGAGGCCGCTCACAAGGCAAAAATCGGCGGGCTAGGTCCTCGACCGTGAAGTCCGTTTCTTTACGGTAGCGGCATCTACCTGTAACTGAGCCGCGACCGTAAGGGAGCGGTAGCAACGCATCACGCGGTCGAGGTACTAGGTCCTCGACCGTGAAGTCCGTTTCCTTACGGTAGCGGCATCTACCTGTAACTGAGCCGCGACCGTAAGGGAGTGGTAGCAACGCATCACGCGGTCGAGGTACTAGCCCGCCTTTCTCACAGGTTCGTACACACGAGGCGCGCGAAGGCCGGCGGCCGGGCGCAATCAATTAGATATGGGATACCTGCGTCGCAACAGACAGCGTGGTAGAACCGAGGCCGGGCGCGGCCGCCTTGCGGGTGTTCCCGGCCGGGTTCACCGTCCTCATCGGCCGCGCGCCGCTGCCTGATCTTACTGAATGAGGGCGATTCCGCCCCCGCCGCCGCCCAGCCCATCGAGAGCGCTCTGCTCGATGTAGGTGTTGCCGGAAAACACGACGTTCTTGACCACCAGCCCGATATTCAGCGCCTGGACGTTGCTGCCTCCGGAGAAAGTCAGCGTGGCGTCCGGAGCATAGAAGGCGCCGGTCACGTTGACGTTCGAGCCTCCGGATAGCGTCGCCCCGCTGGTGTTGCTTCGACCCTCGTAAAACGCGATGCCGGAATAAGTACCCGAGGTGGGCGCCGTTATATCAATCGATCCGGTACCGCTCATCGTGATGCCGCTGCTCGGGGAATAGATCGTCACCCCCGTGCCTGAAATGGATGTCGAACCGCTGAGAGTTATCCCGCCTTCGAGTATGTACAGCCCCGGGTTCATTGTGATCGTGCCGCCGCTCGCCGTGATCCCGTATTCGTAAGTGCCCGGGTTCAGAGTCACGGTTTGAGAGCCGCTCAGGACTACGGGGCCGCTTGCGTCCTGATAAGTTGAGCTCGGCGTGGGCGTGGGTAGGCTGGCCAGAGGATCGGTGATAGCGGACTGCGCGACCTCCGTCGGACTCGGCGAAATTATGCCGCAGTTCGGCAGACAGCCTCCGGCCATGAAGACCCCCGCCCCGCCCGTGGCGGTGATCGACGGTGAGCCGGACCACAACACCGAGTCGGCATTGTTGGATTTAATATCAATGCCGCAACTGCTGTGAATGCCGGCGCTTCCACTGAACGTCACCGAAATGCCGGTGGGATCCAGGATAGATACGCAAGCTCCGCCTCCCCCGCGAAGGACCCCCGCGGTCGATACGGCACTGACGCTGAGTGTCTTGTAGCCTAATACCCGGGAAAACCCTTGCGGCACGCTTTCGGTCACGCTCGCCGTCGCCCAGTAAACCACATTGAGCCCATTCGGCGCGTTGGCTTGCGTTCCCGACGACATCACGACATTTTGGCTGCCCCCCGCGGTGACCGCAAAGCCGTTGTCCTTGGCGAAGTAACAGCCATCCTGCAGGTTGCTGGTGGTTGGAGAGGGAAGCGGGCTTGGACAGGTATAGGAACTGCTGCAGACCACGGAGTCCGCTCCGCACGAAACACTCCCGCCCGAGTCAAGCACGGCTACCCGCACCGCGCCAAGCGCGGCGGCGTCGGCGGCGGCTTGCGCGGCCCGCTGCTGGAAATACGCCCAGCCGATATCCGTCACCAGACTGACGATCCCCAACATGGGGACCAACATCAGGGTGACCATGATGAGGGACTGCCCCCTCCCGTGCCGTTTATGTTTCATGATGACCAGCCTCAAAACTGAATGAGTTGAGTCGAGGAAGCCGGCAGATTGAAAGAGCCGCCCATGCCGTAGTTGAACGTATATTGCGCCGAAATCGTAATCATCTTCCCCTGAGTATTGTCGTTGTTCGCGGAGGGCGGCCAAGCCGTGGAGTTCGATAAGCAAGTGCTCAACGGCGTGCACGCAGTTTGCGCGCCGCTGTCGGTTGTCAGCCACAGGTCCATCTGGCCGGACGGCAAACCCACCGCCGCGTTACTGACCTGTTGGGCGATGTTTCCAACCGTGGCGCACGCGGTATTACCGTTGGCCGTCGCGCATTCCTGGCCCTTAACCGCCGCGTAGCGGGCTCCTGCTGTCACCGCATACGCGAGCGTGTCGTACTCCCATAGCCCGATCGAAATAGAAAAGGTCCCGATCAGCGTAAAGATGAGCGGCACCGCGATCAAAGTGAACTCGATCAGCGAACTTCCTCTCCGGCCGTATCTGGATCGCATATACTCTTCAGTTCTGCAGCGCCATGGTTACGCTTCTCGTCCACGTGTACTGCCCACTAAGAACGCCTGGAATCGGGATAAGCTGGGGCGACGCATACGTGACCGACGCCTGCGAGGCCGGCTTGCCATCGGAGGCCGTCACCGCGGTCGCCGTAACCGTCAGCGGACTGGCGGTGCATGTGGCCAGACTCTTGACATTAGGAATGTCCTGCAACTCCTTCAAGACGTAAGTGCAAGCCCCGGTGGAGTCGCTGGCCGTCGAGGAACTCTGGGAGGTGTACAATGCCGCCACGCGCGCGGCGTCCTGAACCGCGACCAGATCATAGCAAAAGAACCCGAGATCGGATGCTCCAACAAACAGGAAAAACAACCAGGGGACACAAAGGCTGAACTCTATGAGGGCGTTGCCACGCCGCCGGGACTTACGTTGAACGAAACCCTCGACGCGCATATTTTCATTCTCAGTCAAAGTTCATTAGGCGCAAGCTTGCTGTTGGTGAAAGTCACTCTGTGCGTTGTTCGAACAGCCCCGAACACGGTTAGCGGCATTTTCCATGCCCCATAACTTGGAGTCTAGACGGAAGTTCAGCGATATGCAAGACCTATTTGTGGGTACCGGATTGGTATTGTGGTGGGTAAATGTTTAGTACAATCGATCTAGGTCCTCGACCGTGAACTCCGCTTCTTTACGGTAGCGGCATCTACCTGTAACTGAGCCGCGACCGTAAGGGAGCGGTAGCAACGCATCACGCGGTCGAGGTACTAGTCAAGCCCTATAATTTCGACGAACTTGAGTTAGTTGAACCCTCTATTCCGGCTTGCCGAGGCATGAACGAATTCAGGCCGCGGATGAACCCATCGAAAACAAGGCATCTTATGGCTGCCAGGTTTCTCGATGGGTTTTTAGCAGGCGGTCCAATACGCACGTTTCCGGAATCCGGTACTACGCCTGCGCCTGCATGCCAAACGCGGCCCATTCCTCTTTCGCAGGCCCGTACACCCCCGGCACCTTGAGGCCCGCCTGCCGCATCAGCACCGTCATCTGGCCCCGGTGATGGCATTGGTGGGCAATCAGGGCGCTCAGCGTGGCGCCCCTGGTCCACCGCTCGCCATACATCGGAATCTCTCCGGCCAGTTGCGAATCTTTCCAGCTTGATTCGACTACTTCGGCCAGGTTCCTGGCGGCCCTCTGGTAAGCGGCGGCGATTATGGCGGCGCTCGCCGGAACGGGATCCTCCTGGCGAGGCCCGTCGACTTCCAGGCCCGCCTGGCCCGGCAGCTCGCTCAGGGTCGTCGTGATGTGCCAGGCCAGGAAACCCAGAGCCCGCCCATCCGGCGTGACGCGTTGGTCGAGTGAAGAATCGTTGAGTTCGCGGAGTACTTTCAGCGTGGATGCACTCTCATAATCCCAGCTCTTCAGGAAATCCGAGATCGTTCTGAACATGGCCAAATAGATACCACATCGGCGCCTGCGGCGGAAGGGGCCGTCTTCCAGCAATCAATCCCGCCGTTTCAGCAACTCCCGCAACGGCCGCAGCACCAGCTTCGCCGTGTCGAATTTGCCGCGCGCCAGCTCGTGGCCCGCGCCTTCGACTTCGATCAGCGCGGTCCGCTCCGGGATCAGGTCGAGCGCCGCGCGCAATTCTTCGGTGGTTGCGAACGGGTCGCTGGAGCCGTGTACGAACAATGCCGGGGTCTTAAGGGAGGGAAAGTGGTCCGTTCGCAACTGCGCCGGCTTTCCGGGAGGGTGCAAGGGATAGGAGAGCAGCAGCAACGCCTCCACCAGCCCCGGTTCCCCGGCCGACAGGATGCTGGCCTGCCGGCCGCCGTAGGATTGCCCGCCTAGAAAAACGCGGCCCGGCACGATCGAGCGCATGGCCAGGACGGCATCCTTCAGGCCCGCCTGGTCCCTGACCGCATCCGCGCGCGAGGGAGGCCCGTGCGGCCGCTTCTGCCGGAACGGCAGATCGCACCGCAGCACCGCGACTCCGTCCGCGGTGAACGCCCGCGCCACCGCGGCCAGGAGCGGCATACGGCTGTTTCCGCCGGCGCCATGGGTCAGCACCAGCCCGTCGGCGAGCTGGCCATCGGGCCGGTCGAGGAACCCGCGCACCGATCCTTCCCGGAATTCGCTACTCCCGTTCGTCAGTGCGATACCGCTTCAACCTCCACTTTGCGCCGGCTCAGCGTCGGAGCTTCTCCGCCCGCCGCGGCGGCGGATGCCTTCAGCAGATACTTGCCGGGTTGCGCGGGAGCGCGCAACTTCAGCGAAAGGGTCGTCTCGCCGGCCGCGGGCAGCACGAAGGCGGTCTCGGTGCGCTCCACCTCTTCGCCATTCCCGGACACGAAGGCCAGGGCCAGCTTGCCCGACGCGGAGCGCTCGCCGTCGTTGATCATCATGATTGGGAACTCCCGCTCCGCGCCCGGCGCGATTTTCGGCTGCCAGAAATTGATGTAGACGCCAAGCGGCTTGAACGCTTCGCCGACCCAGTTCTCGAAGTTCGGCTCGAGCCGCAGCGTCTTCACATCCTGGAAGTTGTCGCCCGTGAACGCATCCGGGCGGCTGCCCGTAAGGTACACGAAATGGAGCACGCCGGCGAAGTGCCGGTGCGCACGCCAGAATTCGGTGAGCCCGGCCACGTAGTAGGCATAGGCCTCCAGCCGTTCCTCCCCGGTCGCGTTCGGGCCGAGCAAGCGCGCGTAGATCCTCTTCGTGAGGGTGGTCGGCGAACCATCGCGCGAGAGCCACAGATAGCCGTACTCGTTCAAAATGGCCGGGTGGGTCGCGCCGGGCGGCGGAGCGCCATCCATCTTTTCCAGAGCCACCGGGCGGAAGCCCCGTTCGCCGAACAGGTAGGGATGCTGTGACTCGGGATCGCTGGGACCCGCTGGCCGGTTGTAGGTTGGCCCGTTTGAACCGTTTTCCCATGGCCTGTTGGAGAGGTCCAGGCCGCGCACGGCGGGAATCACTTTCTCCGCCAGGATTGGGGCCAGCGTCTCATTGCAGGCGCCCCAGATCGCCACGCTGGGATGGTTCCAGTTATCCCGCATCCACTCCTTGTATTGTCCGATCAGTGAATCGGCATCCCATTCCTTGTGCCAGTTGACCCAGCCCTCTCCTCCGGTCCATATGAAGAATTCATTCTGAATCAGCAGCCCGGCCTCATCGGCGATCTCGAGCCAGCGGTCCGGCACGGGTCCGATACAAAAACGGAAGCTGTTCCAGTGCATCCGCTTCGGAATGTCAATCAGCAGCCTTCGTACCCACTGCTCGTCCCAGGGCAGCCCCTTCCGCTCTGGATCTTCAAAGAACCGGTGCAGCGCAATATTCGATCCGCGCATGAAATACACTTTGCCGTTCAGCATGGCGCGCTTGCTGACCGGATCGAAGCGGAATTCACGCATTCCAAAGCGGGTCGTCGCCGAGTCGCCGCCCGTGTTCGTCTCGAGCGTGTAGAGGAACGGGTCCTCCGGGCTCCAGAGCTTCGCATCGGGAATGCGGATCGTCTGCTCGACGGTCTTGCTTTCGCCCGGGCCCAACTGCACCTGCTCCGGCGCTGCCTCTACCGCCAGGGTCCCGTCCTGCCAGGTCTTCACGCTCTGCTTGAGCGGGACCGACACCGCGACGCCGTAGTTGTGCAATACCGTCTGGACCACGATCGAGGATGTATCGATCCGCGGAGCCACCTGGACGCTCTCGACAACCGGATTATCGGAAAGGAGCAGAGTCACCCGGTCGTATATGCCGGGAGTCCATCGCAGCTTCTCGAAATCCGTGCCGGCCGGCACATTGAGAGGGACCACGGCGGGGTGCGCGCCGATCCGGACGAGGAGGACGTTCGGCTCGTTCCAGTGCATCGCAGCGGTGAGGTTGAAATAGCCCGCGGAAAAACAGCCGTCGTGTTCCCCTATTTTCTTCCCGTTGAGCCAGACGGCGGTCCCGAACTGAGCCTTGTTGATCCGGAGGATCGCGACTTGTTTTTTCGCCGGGGCCTCAAACGTCCTCCGGTACCAAAAATAGTTCCTCTTCTGCAGCGGGATGCCTACGGGCGCTTGGGCCGCGGCGGGCGGCAGGTCCTTCGGCCTGGTGATGGGATGGTGCGCCAATTCATGGCTGACAAACCGGTCCACGTCTTCGAAGGCGGGGCTGGCGAGATCCGCCAGGCCGGGCACGGGCACGTGGTGGCCGAAGGCGGCCGGGATTTCCGTGGCCGAGACGCTGTCTTCGATTTGCCACAAGCCGTCGAGCGGCAGGGTAACCCGCTGGCTCCATGCCGGCGGCAAGAAAAGCAGAATACCTGCGAGGGAACTCCAGAAGAACGGTTTCATGGCCATTTGTAAGGGACATGGTACGCCCGCGGCCATTTGGATCGCAAGCTCTTCGGCTGCCGATGTCGGGACGCTTGCGTTCAGTGTTTCTCGTACTGCAGGATCACCGAAACGCGGCGGTTCCGGCTCTCCATGGAATTAGCGGTGATCGGATGGCGGTCCGCGTAGCCGCGGATCTCGGCAATCCGGTCCGGCGGGAGCCCGTCGGCGAGCATGATTCGCCGGGCCATGTTGGCCCGATCGAAGGACAACTCCCAGTTCCCGTACGCGTCCGGGGAGCTCCCGCGGAATGGCTTCGCGTCGGTGTGGCCTTCGAGGGTCACCGCATTCGGAAGCGCCCGCAGTTGTCCGGCGAGCATGCGGAACAGATTCTCGCCTCCGGGGGTCGGCCGCGGGCTGCCGGTCTCGAAGAACATGCCGCCGCCACTCTCCATCAGTTCGATGCGCAAGCCCTCTCCGGTCACGGTGAATTGCACGTAGGGCGCGAGCTTCCGCAAGGCGGGCGTGTCCCGAAGCGTGCGTTCCAGCCGGGCTTTCAGTTCCTGGACATTTCGCTCGGTGAGGGCGAGGGCTTCGCCCGAACCGGCGACGCCGGACCCGGTCAGGTGCGGATGCCCGCGCGGACTCCGGAAATAGCTCCTCACTGCCTCTTGGATATCGGGGCTGGCGCCCATCAGCCAAAGCACGATGAACAACGCCATCAGTGCGGTGACGAAGTCGGCATAGGCTACTTTCCAGGCTCCGTTTCGCTGGGTGGAGCTTCCGTCACCGGATTCCGAAGAGTAGTGTGACATCTGTCAGGCGCTTTCGACCTGTCGCACCGCGGGCAAGCGGGTGTTCCTTCGCAGGTCGATTTCCATGTCGTCGTAGGTGGGCCTCAGCTCGACGGGGATGGACCGCCGCGCGAACTCGGCGGAGACCATCGGGGAACATCCGCGCAAGGATGCGGCCAATCCGGCTCGCAGCACCTGGAGGAGCTCGATCCTCGCCCGGTTCCGGTTTTGAATGTTCGTGGCAAGTGGTCCGACGACGCCATAGCAGAGCAGAATGCCCAGGAATGTGCCGACCAGTGCCGCCGCGACCTTTTGCCCAATCCCCGCGGCCGGCCCGCCGAGTGCCTGCATCGTGATCACAACTCCAAGCACCGCGGCAACGATGCCCAATCCCGGGAGCGAGTCGGCCACGGCCAGGAGCGCGTTCACCGGTTGCTGCTGTCCCGAACGCTGCACTTCCAGATCGATGACCATGACGCGATCCAGTTCCTCCGCCGTGATTCCCGTCGCGGTTACCGTGCGGATGGAGTCGCAGAGGAACCGCAGCGCGGCGGGCTCGTCCCACAGCGCGGGGTACTCCGAGAAGATGTTGCTGGCCCGGGGCGCCTCGACGTGCTGCTCTAGAACCGCCGCCCCAAGCCGCTGCGCATAAGCAAACAATACATACAGCAGCTTCAGAACACCGAGATAGAACCCGGCCGAGTGCGGCGATGTCCTGCGTAGGGACCACAAAGAGGCGCCCAGCTTCTTCAGGTTTCTCCGGGGATTCGAGATCAGCACGATTCCTAGCGCCGCGCCCGCGATAATGATCAGCTCCGCGGGCTGCAACAGCACCAGCAACTCTCCCCGCTCCAGCAGGAACCCGGCCGCCACCGCGCCGAAGACGAGTGCAAATCCGATAAGTATGATCATGAACCCGTGTTTTCCCGTACGGGGCGCGGCAGCCGCGGCCGTGCCGCGGTGCTACACCTAGGAAGGTCTTATCGGCCCGGGTATGGGATTTATTGAGAACTTTTCTCTGGCTTGCCTATAGCGGCGGCTCGATCGGCAGCGCCAGGGGCGGCTCAAGCAGGAAATCGAGGCGGCTCATCTCCTCGACGGCTTCGCGCACGGCCTGCTCGGTGGTGGGCTCAAGCGTGATGACGAACGGCAGATCGTCCTTGCCGGGGTAGGGCAACTGCAGCACCGCTTCGAGGCTGATGTGCTTGCCGGCTAGGATGCCGGCGAGCGCGGCGAGAATGCCCGGCCGGTCCGCGACGCGGAAACGCAGATAGTAAGGGCGTGTTTGCCGCGTGACGGGGATCGGCTTGTATTCTCCCAGGCGCTGGTGCGCAAAAGGAGACACGCGGTCGGGGCTGCCGCGCCGGATTTCGCGGGCCACCCGCATCAGGTCGCTGACCACGGCGACGCCGGTCGGCCGCGGGCCCGCGCCTTTGCCGTAATAGAACGTATCTTCTCCATAGAAGCCTTTGACCCATACCGCGTTGTACGATCCTTGCACCCCCGCCAGGATCGTGGCCGAGGAAATCAGCGCGGGGCGGACCGAGAGAACGAGACCCTCCGGAGTCTGCCGCGCGGTCGCCAGCAGCCGGATGGTGTGGTCGAGGCGATGAGCGTATTCGAAGTCGATCGGCGAAATGCGCCGGATTCCCTCGGTGAAGATGTCGGAAGGCGTGATCTTCTCCCCGAAGGCGAGCGCGGAAAGCAGGGCCAGCTTCGACCGGGCGTCGAATCCATCGATGTCGGCGCTCGGGTTGGCCTCGGCGTAGCCCAGCCGCTGGGCTTCCTGGAGCACGGCGTCGAGGCTGGAGCCGTGCTTCTCCATCTCGGTCAGGATGTAGTTGCAGGTGCCGTTCAGAATGCCGTAGAGCGCGACGATCCGGTCGCCCGAGATGCCCTCGCGCAGCACGGCGTGAATGGGGATGCCGCCCGCGACGCTGGCTTCCATGGCGATATTGGCGCCAGAGGCGATGGCGCGCTCCCAGATATCGGCGCCGCACAGTCCCATCAGCTCTTTGTTCGCCGTCACGACCGACTTTTTCGCGGCGATTGCGGCGTGAATAACCTCCGAGGCGACCGTGGTTCCACCGACCAGCTCCACAATGATGTCCAGATCGGGATCGGAAACCAGTTGACGCCAGTCGGTGGTCTTGAACACCGGAGGGAGGGCCGCAGGGAGTTTCTTGCTCTCGACCAACAGGTCGCAGACCGATTTCACACGGAGCCTGAAGCCGAGTTTGAGGTCGATCTGCTCCGCGTTCTCGGCCAGGATGGTCAAAGTTCCGCCGCCGATGTTGCCGAGGCCGACGATACCCACGTTCACTTGCTGCATAACCCGCTATGATAGCAGCGGGTTTACTGTCATCGCTGAGGCGCGGAGGACGCAGAGAGGAAACCCCGCGGCAACCTCGGCGCAAGAACTGAATCGATGATCTATGGAACATGATTCGCCTGCCGGCGGACGCAACTTTGTTCAGCTCGGCGGCAAGCTGCCCATTTTGAACGGGCCGCCGCAACTCGCCAAGGATCCGGTTTGCGGAATGAATGTCGATCCGCGAACGGCCCGGTTCAAGCACGATCGCGGCGGGCGGACTTACTACTTTTGCGCGCAGGGATGCCTGGATCGGTTCGCGGCCGATCCGGCGAAGTATCTCGGCGAGCGGCCCCCGGCGCCGGCGGCTCCGAGCGCTGTCTATACCTGCCCGATGCATCCCGAGGTGCGGCAGATCGGACCGGGCGCCTGCCCGAGGTGCGGCATGGCGCTCGAACCGGTCGAGGTCACCGCGGCCGAGGTTCCGAACCCGGAGCTGGCCGAGATGTCCCGGCGGTTCCGCGTGAGCGCCGCACTGGCGATTCCGCTGCTGGTCATCGCAATGGCCGGTATGTGGAGGCCCCTGCACTGGCCGGGGATGCATTGGGTCGAGCTGGCGCTGGCGACGCCGGTGGTGCTTTGGGGCGGCTGGCCGTTTTTCGTACGCGGCTGGAAGTCCATCGTCCACCGCAGCCCAAACATGTTCACGCTGATCGCGATCGGCACGGGCACGGCCTATCTGTACAGCCTAATCGCAACGCTCGCGCCGGGGATCTTTCCGGAATCGTTTCGCGGCCCGGATGGGGAACTCGGCGTGTATTTCGAGGCGGCGGCGGTGATCACGGCGCTGGTCCTGCTCGGCCAGGTGCTGGAGCTGCGGGCGCGATCGAGAACCTCGAGCGCGATTCGCGCCTTGCTGAGGCTCGCTCCTCCGGTCGCGCGCGTGGTGCGCCAGGACGGGTCGGAGCAGGATGCGCCGCTCGCGGAAGTGCATCCGGGAGACCGTCTGAGGGTGCGGCCCGGCGAAAAGGTGCCGGTCGACGGCGTGCTGCTCGAAGGCTCGAGCGCGGTGGACGAGTCGATGCTGACGGGTGAGCCGATCCCGGTCGAAAAAGCAGCCGGAGATCGCGTGACAGGTGGAACGGTGAATGGCACGGGCGGCTTCCTGATGCGCGCCGAGCGCGTGGGCAGCGAGACGCTGCTGGCGCAGATCGTGCAGATGGTGACCGAGGCCCAGCGCACCCGCGCGCCGATCCAGCGGCTGGCGGATGCGGTCGCAGCCTGGTTCGTGCCCGCTGTCGTGCTCGCCGCTCTGGCGACGTTCGCCGTCTGGGCCGTCGCCGGACCGGAACCGCGGCTGGCCCACGCGCTGGTGAATGCGGTTGCGGTGCTGATCATCGCATGCCCTTGCGCATTGGGGCTCGCGACGCCCATGGCCGTGATGGTGGGAACCGGCCGGGGCGCGGCCGCGGGGGTGCTCATCAAAAACGCCGAAGCGCTCGAAGTACTGGAGAAGGTGGACACCGTGGTCGTGGACAAGACCGGCACTCTGACCGAGGGCAAGCCGCGGCTGGCAAGCGTTTCGCCGCTCGCGGGCCAGGACGGGGCCGAAGTGCTGCGTCTCGCCGCCAGCCTCGAGCGCGCGAGCGAGCATCCGCTGGCGGCAGCCATCGTCGCGGGCGCCAAGGAGCGGGGGCTGAGACTGTCCGAGACGACGGATTTTCACTCCTTCACCGGCAAGGGGGTCACCGGCACGGTGGAAGGCCGGAGGGTTGCGCTGGGCAATCGCGCTCTGTTCGAGCAGCTCTCCATCGACCTGAGCTCGCTCGACGCCCAAGCCGAGGCGCTGCGCGGGCAGGGGGAGACCGTGGTGTTCGTCGCGGTCGAGGGAACGCCCGCCGCACTGCTCGGTGTAGCCGATCCGATCAAGCCGTCCACGGCGGAGGCCATCCGGATGCTGCACGCGGACGGCGTGCGGGTGTGGATGGTGACGGGCGATAGCCGCGGAACCGCCGAGGCGGTCGGGCGCGAATTGGGCATAGATGAGGTCCGCGCCGAGGTGCTGCCTCGCCGCAAGGGCGAGATCGTGAAGCAGCTCCAGGCCGAGGGCCACAAGGTGGCGATGGCGGGCGATGGCATCAACGACGCTCCGGCCCTGGCCGAGGCGGACGTGGGAATTGCAATGGGCACGGGAACCGACGTGGCCATCGAGAGCGCAGGCATCACGCTCGTGCGCGGAGACTTGCGCGGGATTGTCAGGGCGCGGCGGTTGAGCCGTGGGACGCTGCGGAACATCCGGCAGAACTTGTTCTTCGCCTTCGTCTACAACCTGCTCGGGGTGCCGATTGCGGCGGGCGCGCTGTACCCGGTGTTTGGCTTGCTGCTGAGCCCGATGATCGCCGCGGCGGCCATGACGTTCAGCTCGGTTTCCGTAATCGCGAACGCTTTGCGGTTGCGGACTTTGGAGTTGTGAACAGAGGCGGGAGCGGGTGCATCCGCCTTCTCACATGCGCCCAGTTTGGCGATTTCGTAGCCTGTCACCGAAGTTTCTCCGAAGTTTCTGTCACCGAAGTTTCTACCGAAGTTTCCGAAATTTGTCCGGGGCGAATGCTAATATTTGTGCTGAGAGGACGAGCAACCATGGCATCCGCGGTCGCGAACGTGTTTGCGAGAATTACGCTCTTTGCGGCAGCATCCGTGCCCTGCTGCGGTCAATATTTCGACTGGACCTTACAGCCGGAAGAGGCCCAACTTCAACCAGGTGATTTAAAGCAGGTGCTCGCTTATTTTTGCCCGGGGCAGGAATTTATTGGCAAGGGGAGCGGCTGCCACGGATGCCCCGCGAGAACCAGTGAAGCCGGCAACAAGAACATCGACCTGAAAATAGCGTCCGCCATTCGCGGACACTTTCGGGCGCCGGATTCCGACGACCTCTTCGTCACTACGCACGGGTGTGAGCCTCACGTTGCCCTCGGGGGCGGAGCCGTGGTGTTTACCAAGTCCCCAAAAGGTTGGCTACCAAGCCGCCAGTATGAAGCCGGGCCGCTGGGATCATGCCGCACGGTTCGGAACCGCCGCGGGCTGGATGGTCTCCTCTGCTTCGAGGAAGACGGTCACGCAGGCGACCAGGAGGGCTGGGTTTCGTTCGGCTATGAAGGTGAGCGCGACAGGGCGGAACTGGTCTATCTTCGCGATGACGCGGACTTCATCTGCGGTAGCACTATAGCGGTCGAGCCAGTCGTGGTTGAATCTTCCGTTGAGCGATTCGAGTCGCAGAAAGACAACCATGGAGCCCTTACGCTGAGCATCGACGTCAAATGCAGAAGGGCCAAGAATGATCCCACGTTTCAAAACCTTTGCATGGACAGAACTGACGAGAACGGTCAGGAGAACGGTGGTGTGATCCCGGACCGGGCGTTTGAGCCTTTTCACAGCTACCACATCGAGTATAGATTCGACGGAGAGAGGTTCGTTCTGGCTCAATCCAGCGCAGCGGCAAAGCGGCAGTTCGAAGCTTGTCTCGAAGTTCCACCGCCCGTGGATGCCGGAAGCAAGCCCGCTGCGCCGCCTACACAGCCGGATTGTTCGCCGCCCCTTCCGACAGGCGCGCCTTCACGTTGACCGTGCGGCCGTTCCGGAAAATCGTCACGTTCACGGCGTCGCCGGGGAATCCGGGGGAATCCGGGGGACGGGATCCGGGGGACGGGATCCGGGGGACAGACGGGATCCGGGGGACAGGATCCGGGGGACAGACGGGACGTATTCGACGATCCGGGGGGGGGATCCGGGGGACAGACGGGACGTATTCGACGATCCGGGGGACGATCCGCGGGACAGACGGGACGTATTCTTGAGAATACATCCCTCGCTGGCTCCCTGTCTGTCTCAATATCCCCAGGGAACGCCGGGTACGGGGAGCGATTTGTGTTTCTGGCTGGGCAGTGGACCGCCGCCGTCGGTGGAGGCCGCGGCGTGCGGCATGGCGTTGCTGAAATCCAGGTCCTTGTCGTCGAACGTGATGGGGCGGTCGAGGACCATTTCGACCGTGGAGCCGCGGGCGAGGACCGCGTCCGGGCCGCGCGTGAGCAGCACACCCACCAGGCCGGCCGCCGCGCCCGCCGCCGCTCCGATTCCGGCGCCCATTCCGGCGTGGCCCGCGGCAGCGCCCGCAATCACGCCGACGGAGGTTCCGGCCGCGGCGGTTTCGCCAACCGTGCGCGCGTCGCCGCTCTTGTTGCCTTCGCTTTTGACCTTGCCTTCGGCCTTATCGAGCTCCTCGCTCGCGCTGCCATCGAGCCCGCCGATGCGCGCCCGAAAATCCCGCGTGACGCCATTCGGCAGCGTGAGCGAGTCGAAGCGCAGGTACAACTCGCCGCGTCCCTTGACGCGTCCGGGGCGCTTGACCTGCGTGACAGTGCCCGCCACGTAGCTGCCGGGCGGGATCACGATCCGGCTGTTCACCAGAATAGGGAAAACGCTCTCGAGATAGATGCGATCCCCCGCGGCGGAGTGCTTCGTGCTGACGCTATTGATGAGGCTGAGCGGAATCCGGGTGCCGGGTTGGACGATGAATTCGCCCTGTTTGGCGGGCTGGGCAGGCTCGCCGGCTTGCCGCCACTGGGAAGAAGACGCCTGGTCCGCCGCCGGCGCCTGGGCAGCCGCGGCCGATGCCGCCCCCGCCACCAGCAGACTGACCACACCGCAAACGACCCGCATAGGCCGCTCCTCTCGAAGCTATTCTACGCTCTTCAAGAGGTGAACGCGGCCCGAACTGAAACGGTTGCGCGGGCTAGTACCTCGACCGCGTGATGCGTTGCTACCGCTCCCTTACGGTCGCGGCTCAGTTACAGGTAGATGCCGCTACCGTAAAGAAACGGAGTTCACGGTCAAAGACCTAGCGCTCCAATCGCGCGTCTACTCGACGGTGAGGTGAATGCCGCTAGGGCTGAGGGTCCCTCCGAGGCCGATCTGGATCTCCGGGTTCGGGCCTACCGTTTCGGGCAGTTGCAGGTTGATCTGATAGTCGCCGATGAAGCCCGGCGCTGCGCCGACATACTCGATCAGTTGGTCGTCGACCGGCTTTCCGTCGAGCAGGAGGGTGAACTGGCTCCGCTGTGCGATCGGGTCGGCGGAGGCAGGCACGGCGTTGTCTTCGTTATCGAAGGCGAGCGAGTACGGGCCCAGGCCGGTGGCGTACAGGATGACGTATTCGCCGGCCTGGGCGGGCGATGCGGGCGTGACCAACGTCCAGTCCGGGTGGGCAGCGACCACCGTGGGGGGATTGGTGGCCGGATATATGGGGAACAGAGCCGGGGCGCAGGCAGCCAGCGCAACCACGAAGGCGGGTCCATAGACGCCATCGCGGGTGAGCTGGATCGTCGCTTCGTTCCCATGGTCCCACGGGATGAGGAAATTCACCTGGGTGGGGGAGACGTAGGAAAGCAGCGCGGGGACGGAATTCACCAGCACGTTGACGCCGCCGAAGCCCGGAAGCTCGTCCTCGGAGGTCCTGCTGGCAGTTTCCGTGGAGAGATTCGTGCCGTAGATGCTAACCCAGGTGTTGGGCGCCAGAGTGCCCGGCTGATTGCTGGCGGCATTGACGATGCCTGCGGCGGAGTAGCAGGGAGCGTTAGCGACACAAGAGCCATCCGCCAGCAGCATTGCGGCGGAAGCGAGCCAAGCGAGGGCGAACCGCAAGAGAGCGCGCATAGATGAAGCTAGTGCGCGGCCGGGGTCAATTATCTCTGGTCCGTGTGACGGTCCGTGTGGCGGAGCGCTTTTCTTGCGAGGGTGCTCAACGGGGTCCGCTCGAGCTCGCGTGCGGCAATCCAGCGGAACGCCGCCGGAACTTCCGCGATCTCCGCCTCGAGCACCGCTACCGAATAGTGGTGATGCGTGATGGTATGGCGGAAGCGGCCGAGTTCGCCCGTAACGGCGGCCTGGGGCAACTGCGAAAGCTCCGGGAGTTCCCAGAAACCGGCCATGCGGCCGGAATCGGGCGGCCGCTGCCAGAATAGGTACTTTCCCTTGCGCCGGATCACCAGCAACGTGCGTTGGATGTGGATCGGCTTGGTCCGGGGCGATCTTACGGGCAAGCGATCCTGAACGCCCCGGCGCCGGGCCTCGCAGAACCCGGCAATGGGACAAACCGGGCACCGCGCGTCTCCAGGGAGGCAGACCGTGGCGCCGAGTTCCATGAGCGCCTGATTGAAGTCGCCGGGCCGCTTGCGGTCGAGCAGGGCCTCGGCGAGGAAGCGCAGGCGGGTCCGCGTATGCGCCACGGCGAGGTCGCCGGCATCGTTCGACAGGCGCGCCAGCACGCGCAGCACGTTGCCGTCGAGAACCGCGTGCGGCAGACCGAATGCAATGCTGGCGATGGCGGCGGCGGTGTAATCGCCCACTCCGGGCATTTTGCGGATCGAAGCATGGTCCTCGGGGAAGCCCCTCGAAACAATGATTTTCGCCGCCTTGCGCAGGTTTCGCGCGCGCGCGTAGTAGCCCAGTCCGGCCCAGGCGGAGAGCACATCGGATTCCCGGGCGCCCGCGAGCGCGCCGGCATCCGGGAAGCGTTCGATGAACCGCTCGTAGTAACGAACCACAGTGGCAACGCGCGTCTGCTGGAGCATGGTCTCGGAGACCCAGATGCGGTAGGGATCCTGCGTGCGGCGCCACGGCAGATCCCGCCTGGCGTTTTCATACCAACGCCGGAGCGCCCGGCGGACCTGCGCCGCATCCACGGAAACCACAGCTCAGTATCCTACCCCGATATGGCCTCCCGGCGCCAGAGCCGTGTCGAGACCCCCAGGAAAAGCCGTCCATTGTGTTTCGCATCACTTCGGGTTGCGCGAACCCCGAATTACGGTCAGAATGGTTGAAGCGCTGAAAAGAGGGGCAGTGATGCAAACAAATAACCCCAATCGACCATCAGGGCCGGGTGCAGCCTCGCGCAAAGACCTGGAGGATTACTTGCAGAGACACGAGAAGCTGCTGCCGGCCCTCCTTGACTCAGCCGCCCAGGCCATATTGAGCGTCGATCGGAGCGGCCGCATTGTACTTGCGAATGCCAGGACCGAGGAAATGTTCGGGTACAGCCGCCCCGAATTGATCGGCGAACCCATCGAGAGCCTCCTGCCGGAGAGCAGCCGCGAAGCTCACGTGAAGCACCGGACCGACTACATCGCCAAGCCGCGCGTCAGGCCGATGGGTATCGGATTGGACCTGGCGGGCCGCAAGAAGGATGGCACGGAATTCCCCGTCGAGGTGAGTCTGAGCTTCCTGGAAACCGACGAGGGGCCGTTCGGCATTGCTTTTGTCACGGATATTACACCGCGCAAGCGGCTCGAAGAGCAGCTTGTGCACTCCCAAAAAATGGAAGCCGTGGGCCGCCTCGCCGGAGGGGTCGCGCACGATTTCAACAACCTGTTGACCATCATCTCCGGGTACGAGCGGATGCTGCTGGATCGGCTCCCGGCCGCCAGCCCGCTGCGGGACTACGCCGAGGAGGTTTTGAAGGCCGCCGACCGTGCCGCCGCCCTGACGAACCAGTTGCTGGTGTTCAGCCGGCGCCAGGTGATGCAGCCCCGGGTGGTGGAGGCAAACGCCCTGGTCCAGAGCGACGAAACGATGCTGCGGCGTTTGATCGGCGAGGAGATCGATCTGGTCTTGAACCTGGCGCCCGAGGTTGGAAATATCAAGGTCGATCCGGGACAACTCTCGCAGGTTGTTTTCAATCTGGCGATCAACGCCAGGGACGCCATGCCGGGCGGCGGCCGCCTGACCATCGAGACCGCGCCCGCGCACCTCGACGAGGAATACGCGAAAACCCACCTGGGCGTCGAGCCCGGCGACTACGTGATGATCGCGGTCAGCGATAACGGAACGGGCATGGACGCCGAAACCAGGAGTCACATCTTCGAGCCGTTCTTCACTACCAAGGAGCAGGGCAAGGGAACCGGCCTGGGCCTGGCTACCGTGTACGGAATCGTCAAGCAGAGCGGCGGCGACATTTGGGTGTACAGCGAACCGGGCAAAGGGACGACGTTCAAGGTCTACTTTCCGCGGATTCGAGATCGAGCCGCTGAGGCCGCGCGGCCGCTAGCGGCGGCGCGCGCCCATCGGGGCCATGAAACGATTCTGGTGGTCGAGGACGAGGCAGGCGTCCGGGAACTGGTCGCGGAGATGCTGAGGCAGTACGGCTACAACGTTCTCAAAGCCGCCAGTCCGCTCGAAGCACTTGAGTTGAGCAAGCAGCATGACGGCCCGATTCAGATGCTGCTCACGGACGTGGTGATGCCGCAGATGAGCGGGCGGCAACTGGCCGGCCAACTGCTGCCGCAGCGCCCCGAGATGAGAGCGCTGTACCTGTCCGGCTACACGGAAAACACCGTGGTCCGTCAAGGCGTGCTCGAGCCGGGAGTCGAGTTTCTCGCCAAGCCGTTCAGCCAGGACGCGCTGGCCGGAAAGATTCGAGAGATCCTGGACCGGCCGGAGTGAGTGAGCGCCGGGAGCACAACGAGACGCCTTCCTGTCCCCCGGGATTTTTTCACAGCTTCCGGCGGTTGCGCCTCGGAACCGGTCTCAAGTTTTGCCCTGCCGTGCCGATCTGACTATGGGGTGACCCTACCGGTAAGCACAAATGCGGAGCTGGTCCGCGGGCAGGCGATCGAGGGCCTTGACCGGCTGCCCGCGTTCTCGCCGATTCTGAACCGCCTTCTGGCGATGGTCGCAAGCGATGACGTGTCGTTCGCCGAAGTCGCCGTCCTGATCGAGAACGACGCGGTCCTGGCTGGGAATGTCTTGAGATACGTAAACTCCGCGCAATACGGATTTCAGGGCACCGTCAACTCGGTTCGCCACGCGGTGGCGATCCTCGGCGTCAACACGATCCGCAATGTAGCCTTGAGTTTTTCCATTTCGAGGATGTGGACGCACGTACGGATTCCGGAACCGTGGTCGGGCGCCAAATTCAACGTGCATTCGGTGGCCACGGCGCTGCTGGCCGATCTGATCGCGCAGCGCGCCCGGGCGCCGTACCCGGAGGGGGCGTTTGTGGCGGGGCTCCTGCACGATGTGGGCAAGCTCATCATTGCGGTTTCGTTCCCGCGGGAATTCGGCGCGATTCGCAACCTCTGCGAACTCACCAGCCGGAGCGAGCTGGAGTGCGAAGGGGAGCTGATCGGTCCCACACATGCGCAGCTCTCCGGGCTGGCGCTGGAGCGCTGGCGCCTGCCGCGGCCGATCGAGCGCGCCGCCGCATGCCACCATGAACCCGGGGAGGCCGATGCGGGACGGCTCCATCTGGCCCACATCGTGCGGACGGCGGACCGCCTCGCGAACGAACTCGGATACTCGGTTCTGGAACATCCGAAAAGCGCCGAGCCGTCCGATAGCGCCTGGGACGCGCTCGAACTCGGCCACTGCGCACAGCGGATTCTGGACGAATTCCAGGTGGAGTTCGAGTTGTCCCGGGCGTTGTTCTGAACACCGCGTCCCGAGCGCGCTATCATAAGAAAACCCATCGAGAATGCTCGCTCAGACGCGCACTGTACGCTTCGGTTCGCTCGCACTGGATTGCGGCGAAACCCTTGCGCCCGTTGACCTCGCTTACGAAACCTACGGCCAGTTGAACGCGGCCCGGTCGAATGCCATCTGCATTTGCCACGCCCTCACCGGCGACGCGCACGCGGCCGGGATCTCGCCCGAGGACGGGAAGCCCGGCTGGTGGGACAACATGGTCGGACCGGGCAAAGCGTTCGATACCGATCAGTATTTCGTGATCTGCTCGAATGTGCTCGGCGGCTGCCGCGGCACCACCGGTCCCGGCTCGCCCGATCCGGCCACTTCCCGGCCGTACGCCATGAACTTCCCGGTGATTACGATTCCCGACATGGTGCGGCTGCAGAAAATGCTGACGGACCACCTCCGTATTGAGCGGCTGCTGGCGGTCACGGGCGGCTCCATGGGCGGCATGCAGGCGCTCCAATGGGCGGTGGCGTACCCGGATTCGGTGGTCGCGGCGATCCCGATCGCCACTACGGCGCGGCACAGCGCGCAGCAGATCGCCTTCAACGAGGTCGGCCGCCAGGCGATCATGGCGGACCCCGAATGGAACCAGGGCGACTACTATAGCTCGACGCCTCCCGCTCGCGGATTGGCCGTGGCGCGCATGGTGGGACACATCACCTACATGAGCGATGAGTCGATGCGCGAGAAGTTCGGCCGGCGGCTCAGGGACAAGGACAAGCTCGGCTTCGACTTCTCGGTGGATTTCGAAGTGGAGAGCTATCTGCGGTACCGCGGCAGCCAGTTCGTGAACCGGTTCGACGCCAATTCGTACCTGTATATCACGAAGGCCATGGACTACTTCGATCTGGCGAATGAGACCCAGTCGCTGGCCGATGCTTTCCGCAACGCGGATACTCGCTTTCTGGTCATCAGTTTCACGTCGGACTGGCTCTATCCGAGTTACCAATCGGTGGAAGTGGTGCAAGCGCTTCGGAGCATGAACCGCGACGTCGCGTATTGCGAGCTTCCATCCAACTACGGACACGACGCGTTTCTGGTGGACGTAGGGGAGCAGACCGAGGTAGTTCGCGGCTTTCTGGCCAGCACGTTCAAGGCGAGGGCATAGGCGATGGCCGAGACGGCGGCCGGTCCGAAGCGGAAGCCGTTTGTCAGGGATATCCTCGGCCGCAGCGACTATGCCATCATCAGCGAGGTCGTCGAGCCGGACTCGCGCGTGCTCGACCTGGGCTGCGGCGAAGGCGAGCTGCTCGAATGGCTCGCCCAGAACAAGAGTGTCGAGGGACGCGGCATCGAGTTGGACGGACGCAAGGTGCAGCGCGCCATCGCGCGCGGCGTCTCCGTATACCAGGGCGATATCGACGAAGGATTGAGCGATTATCCCAACGAGTCCTTCGACTACGTGATCCTCAGCCAGACGCTCCAGGAATCGCGCCGCCCGCTGGAAGTCTTGAACGAGATGCTGCGCATCGGCAGGCACGCGATTGTCGCCTTCCCCAACTTCGGGCACTGGAGGGTGCGGCTCGCGATGCTGTTCCACGGCCGCTCGCCGCGCACAAAGTGTTTCCCGTACGCGTGGTATGAATCGCCGAACATCCACTTCCTGACGATTCGCGACTTCGAGCACCTGGCGCGCGAGCAGGGTTGGACGGTGGAGCGGGAAATATTCCTCTCGGGCAAGCGCACCGGCACGTTCCTCGCGAACCTGCTGGCCGAGGTGGCGGTTTTCCTGGTAAGGCGCTGATGGCAAGCAAGGTTCTTTTTGTCGGCGAGATCAACGTGGACGTGATGATGGGCGGAATGGAAACTCCGCCGATCGTGGATCGCGAGGTGCCCGCGAAGACCTGGGACGTGGTGATTGGCGGCTCAACCATGATCAGCGCCTGCGCGTACTCCTCTCTCGGTGGAGACGCTTCGTTCGCGGGTCTGGCCGGCAATGACGAGTACGGCGATTTCATGCTGCGCGGCATGCGCGAGCTGGGGCTCCATACCGAACTTGTCGAGCGCTCGACGAAAGTGCGCACCGGCGTAACCGTGAACATGATCAGCGGGAACACGCGCACGCAGGCCACCTATCCGGGCACGATCGAGGAATACGACGGCTCGGGTCTCGATGAAGCGGCGCTCGGCCGGTTCCGGCACGTTCACTTCGCCGGCGTGTATCTGGAAACCAGGCTGCGGCCGCACCTGGCGCGCATTCTCGAGACGGCACGGCGGCTGGGCGCGACCACTTCGCTCGATCCGCAGTGGGATTCGACCGGGCAATGGGAGTCGATGGACCGGTGGCTGCCGCTGCTGACGTACCTGTTCGTAAACTCGGATGAAGCGGTGTCGATCACCCAGGCACCTTCGGCGGAGCAGGCGCTTCGATCGCTCGCGCAGCGGACGAATTGCGCGCTGGTGAAGTGCGGCCGCGATGGCGCGCTGGTCTGGGCCGACGGGGAAGTGAAATCCGTGCGCGGAAGGGAAGTCGAGCCGGTGGACACCACCGGCGCGGGCGATTCTTTCAATGCGGGGTTCCTCTACGCGACGATCGAGAAGCGCCTGCCGCTGGTCGAAGCGGTCCGGTTCGCCAACGCGACCGCCGCGCGGAGCTGCCTGTTCACCGGCGGCACGGAGGCCCGCTCGAGCTATGAAGACGTGCTGAAGTTCCTGCGGGAAGAGTGAAGAGCCACCGGCCTCCAGGAGTGAGCCCGTCCTTACCACGACTGGAACGAACGCCTCGACGCCGAGTGCTATGCTCCCGGCAATGGCGACCGCGCAACCGACGCCTGGGGGGAACGGCTTCGCGCACTGGGCGCGAAATTCTCGGTCCGGGTGGAATGAGATGAGCGGAGACACTACGGCATCGCTGGCGGCGGGAGAGCTGTGAAACAACCCCGGGAGACACGCCTGCGCGCGCAGTGACGGTTCCACATGAGGAACCCGGAGTGTCCCCGGATTGTTTGGGCGGGTCTGGAGACCCGCCGCAGGCGTGGACGCCTGCCCCACTTCGTTGGCTTGAAATCGTCTGGCGTTGGGCGCCCTGCCGGACGCCCAACGAGGTGCGAGAGAACAACGGCGGCTCGGACGGCAGATCCTGGAAGAAGGAATCCGCACGGCATACGCCCCCGGCCAAAGGGACGTAGCTGTCTGGGGGAAGCTTTGCCGAAAAGGGTCCGCCTCGCCTGGCCCGCTGCTCTCTGCTTGGGTAGTCGACTGCCTCCTATCGTTTCCCGCGCTTCCTCTTATGTCCGGCGCGGTAAGCCCTCTTTCACCCTCCACAGTGCATATAGCCTGCTTCAGATTCCCGAGGACGGGGGAATGCACCCTGGAC
>Ga0326727_10009359_pt1 | contig 24157 bp, 15 predicted proteins | sample MB2enrmetagenome_FD_207643 | JGI IMG/M metagenome (GOLD analysis project Ga0326727, IMG submission 207643) | Lab enriched peat soil microbial communities from McLean, Ithaca, NY, United States - MB29MY | ecosystem: Environmental > Terrestrial > Soil > Wetlands > Peat | place: USA: New York... | reverse complement strand
AAATTCGAGCACGCCCTCAGCTCCATTGAGCACCTGCGCGCCTTTGCCAAGCCGCTCGGAGTGCGCCTGCTGCTGGAAAATCTCCTCGGCGATATGGGCGCCCCCACGCGCATAGCCGAACTGATCCACGCCCTGCACTACGAAGATATCGGCATATGCCTCGACCTCGGCCACGCCCACATCGAGCCCGGCATCGAGCAGGCCTTTGAGTCCGTGCGTCAAATGGTGCGCAGTGTGCACGTGCATGACAATCACGGCGAAAAAGACGAGCACCTTTGGCCCGGAGCGGGCACCATTGACTGGAAAAAGACGATGGATCTGCTGCGCACCGCCCCGCAGCCACCCAACCTGGTGCTGGAGGTGGAGGGCGACCCCGCGGGCGATCCCGACTTCGGTCCGCAGGTTCCGGCTAAGATGCAGGAAGCGTGGAAGTCGTTGGCGTAGGCCTCCGGATGCGGCTGACAGGTTGGTCGCAAGTCCCGCGCGGTACTTGCTTTCCCCGATAGTTCAAGCATCGCCACAGCGGCCAGGTGCGGCATTTTTAGGATGATCCCGAAAGTGACGTGCATCACAAACGGCTGTGGTTTCCAGGGCATATAGTAGTTTGGGTTGAGAACATGAGATGAATAGTCACCCCATGCGGCCGCTCCGCAATTTTTCCTAGAGGATGAAACATATGTCAGTGGAAGGCGGGGACAAGGCTCCCCAGATTTGGTCGAACACGCAGGCCTATGTGATGGCGGTACTGTGCTTGCTGGTGGGATTTGCCGTGGGCTATCTGCTGCGCGGTTCGGTAAGCAGCACGACCCCGGCGCCGGTGGCGCAGCAGCAGGCCATGCCTCCGGCCGGCATGGGACAGCAGCAACAGCCCTCGCCGGAACAGATCAAGGCCATGGCCGACAAGCAGGCCGCTCCACTGCTGGAACAGTTGAAATCCAAGCCCAACGATGCCGCGCTGCTGGCCCAGGTGGCCAACCTCTACTACGACGCGCAGGTCTTCCCGGTTGCCGTGGATTACTACCAGAAGTCACTGGCGGTGGATCCGAAAAATGCTGCGGTTCGCACCGACATGGCTACTTCGCTCTTCTACATGAGTGACTTCGACCACGCCATCGCCGAGTTCGATCGCGCGCTGAAGGATGACCCGAAGAACAGCAACGCTCTGTTCAACCGCGGCATCGTCAAGTGGCAGGGCAAGATGGACGTCAAGGGTGCGGTCGCCGACTGGGAGCAGCTGCTCAAACAGGATCCCGGCTACGCCCAGGCTGACCAGGTGAAGATGTACATCACGCAGGCCAAAAAGCATGCTGACATGAAGCCGGGACAGAAGACCGACAAGCCGGCCATGTAGGTTCTTTTCTTCCGTAAAGACATCGCCCCGCGGAAGCCTCCGCGGGGTGGTTTTTGCGAGCGGGTTCAGCCGTCGATTAGCAGCCATTCATGCCTTTTGCTCTCCATTTCGGGCGGGACAATTCGCTTCCTCAAAGTGCGCCTCCGCACGCCGGCGAAGTTGCAGCGCGCCGCGCTCTCATTGTGCTCATCCTGCTTTATGCCTTTCTAGCCGGGCTGCACACGGTCAGCGATCCCGACCTTGGCTGGATGCTGGCCACCGGGCGCTGGATAGTCACGCATCACTCGTTGCCCAACGTTGATGTGCTCTCCCATACCGCTGCCGGTCGGTCATTTCTATATCCTGTGCTCTCCCCCCTCATTCTCTACGGCGCCGTTGCACTGGGCGGCTTCGCGCTGCTCTCCTGGATGGCGGCTGCGGCCACGCTGCTCACCACTGCGCTGCTGCTTCGACATGCGACATGGGCCACGCTGCTGCTGGCCTTGGTCGCCGTGCCTGTGGTGGCGGAGCGCACCGTCCCCCGCGCCGAGCTCTTCACACAGATTCTCTTTGCCGCCTTCGTTGCCATTCTTTGGCATTACCATCGCAACGGCCGGGGAGCGCTCTTCTTGTTGCCACCGCTGATGGCGCTCTGGGCCAATCTTCATCCGGGATGCATCGCCGGGCTGGCGATGTGCGCCGCCTACCCCTGCATCGAGGCTGGAGAGGCCCTTATCCATGGCTGGACAGAACCCCTTGCCCGGCTGCGCCGTGCGGTTGGCTGGATCGTTGCTACCTTTGCGGCCGCCCTGCTCAATCCCTACGGCTATAGTCTGTTCACCGGCATCTTCAGCCAGGGTGAGCTTCGCCCCCGCGCCGGCTGGCTCAACGAGTGGATGCCGATGCGCTTCCACTCCGGCACTCTGCGCGAGGCCCTCGTCTTCTGGCAGCCGGAGAGCAGCATGCTCTGGTTGCTTCTACTGGCCATCGTCTGCGCCGCCATTGCGTTCTACCTGCGGCAAATCGTTCCCGCCGCCATGCTGCTGGCTGCAGCATTTTTAGCGGCCCATGCCATTCGCATGCGTGGCGACTTTGCTGCCATTGTGGTGGTGCTGGGGGGCACTCTGCTGGCCGAGGCCTTTACCGTTGTGCCTGGGTTACGCACATTTCGTGCGTGCCTTACACCCGCGCTGGCCGCTTTGCTGCTGCTACTGCCCGTCGCCCTGATTGGTGTGCGGATCTTCGATCTGGTCAGCGACCGTCTCGCCATGCGCCAGCATCCTGCCATCCGCTTCGGAGCCGCGGCGAGCACGGCCTATCCAGCTAACGCCGCAAATTTTGTCCGTGACAATCATCTGCCGCCCAATCTCTTCAACGATTACAATTCCGGCGGCTATCTCAGCTTTGCCCTCGGCCCGGAGTATCGCGACTACATCGATGGCCGCGGTATCCCCTTTGGCCCGGAGCTATTTCTCCCCGCGCGCTCTCTGCTCGAAGACTCGCTCGACTCTCCCGCCTGGCGGCAGGAGGCCGAGCGCTACGATCTTCAGACCATAGTTGTCTCCATTGACCCGGCCGTTGGTGCCGGAGCCCTGGGCTCCCTGCGCCAGTGGTGCCAAAGCCAGAGTTGGCGACCGGTCTATCTCGACGACGTGGCCGCGGTCTTTGTGCGTGCCACACCCGCCAACGCGGAGTTGCTGAGCCGGCTGGCCATCCGCTGCGAGACACAATCGCTCAAGGCATCATTTGCCACCCCGGCCGCGCCCGCTTCCGCCGACCGATTCCATCACGAGCTCAACTCGGCGGCCATCTATCTGGTGCTCGGTCGCCCACAGGAATCTCTTGCCGCTGTCGCCCGCGCCGAGAACATCTATCGCGGTAACTCGCAGATTGGCTACTTCAAAGGACTCGCTCTGTTGCAGACGGGCCAGCCCAGCGCTGAAGCCGAACTGCGCCGGGCCGTCGATGACGGCTCACCGGATGCCGCCCTTCTGCTGGCCTCGCTCGACCGTCAGGGCGGCCGCTATGACGATCAGGTGCAAATGCTGCGTCGCGCCGCCGAGCTCTCCATATTTCCGCCCTATTCCATCCATCTGCAACTTGGCTACGCCGAACTTGCCGCCGGCCATGTCGGCAAAGCCATGGACGCTTTCGCCGATGCTGAACACGATGCCGAGCAGGTGGATGAGAACGAGCTTCAGGCCACAGGCTTCTGGCAGGCCCTTGCCGCCGGTCGCGCCCAGGCTCAGGGAGGAGCGCCGCGCTGATGACGACACTTACCATGCAACATCCTCAGGCTGACTTCCTGCACAATTCTTTCGCGAGGTTGATTCCCGTTACACGCAGGCAGAAGATGTGATGACACACAACTTCACCATCGCCGACATCACGCAGACCATCGCTGCAACTTTGTCGTTAGCACTCTTTCTGCTGCCGGCGGGCTATCTGCTCAGCGTGGCTGGAAATCTCTTCGGTTTCCGGCGCAGCGGCGGCGCAGAGAAATTTCTGTTCAGCGTTGCGGTCTCGGCAGCGGCCACGCCCATCCTCGCCGTGCTACTGGTACGCTATTTCGGCTTCAACCTAGCGCTCGGAGTCTTTCTGTTGGCGGCGCTGGCTGCACTCGTGCATCTTTTTCGCCGTTGGATTGCGCAAAGACCCAGCTTAAAGTTGCAGCCTACTACATGGATCGGCATTGGACTGGCCATGGCCTGGCTGCTGGTTGTGCTCCTCTCGCTGGCCGATTGGCAGGTTGGGCACAAACTCTACGTCAGCTACGTCATGTACGACCATTCGGTGCGCATCCCATTTGTGGCTGCCGTCGCGCACACCGGAGTGCCACCGCTGAATCCGTTTTACGGCTTGGGTCAGCCACCGATGCTGCGCTACTACTACTACTGGTACGTGGTCTGTGCGTTGCCCATGAAGCTCTTCGGACTCAGCCCCAAGGCATGCCTTGATGCCAGCATCTTTTGGAGTGCGCTCGGGTTGGCCTCCACTATTCCGCTTTTTCTCAAGCACTTCTTTTTACATCAAACCGATATACGGCGGCGCTCGCTGGTGGGCATTGCGTTACTGGCGGTCACCGGACTCGACCTGATTCCCTACGCGGTAATCACGCGTCTGGCGCATCGCATCTTTGCCGACATGGAATGGTGGGATACGAATCAGGTCACCTCTTGGGTTGGATCACTTTTGTGGGTGCCGCATCACGTTGCTTCGCTTACGGCATGCATGGTCGGCCTGCTTTTCCTGGCATCCATTGATGAGAAGCAAACACTCCGCGAGCGTGCCTGGATGGCAGCCATCTGCGGAATGGCCTTTGCCGGCGCCACTGGGCTTTCCATCTACGTCACTTTGGTCTTTGCAATCTTTGTGATGGTGTGGTCGCTTTGGGTGCTGATGCAGAAGGAATTTGCCACGCTGGGCACCTACGTTGCTGCCGGCGCTGTCACGGTTCTGCTTTCATGGCCATTTCTGGCGGATTTGATGGCCAAGGGCTCCGGTAGTGGTGGCGAACAGCGTATTGTTTTCTTCGCTTTCCGACGCCTGACATTCGTTTTTGACCTTCTGGTTGCAAATGGCGTTACCAACCCACTCATCCATCGTTTGCTCGATTTGCCGGTATTGATCGTAGTGTATTTTTTTGAGTTTGGCGTCTTCTTTGTCACTGCCGTCCTCTACCGCCGTATGGAGACACAGAGCGGCATACGGATAACACGCCAGCAGCGAATGGGGTGGACAATGTTTGTCACGGCGCTCACAGCCACCACTTTTCTGCAATCCGCGGCCACCGATGCCAACGACTTCGGCTTCCGTGGAATTCTAGTGGTGCAGTTTATCCTTTTGTTATGGGCTTCCGAGGTCGTGTACGAAGTCTTTTTCGCCATCAATGATATTTATAAACAAGGACTTGGCTCGTCTTGGATCAAGCCGGTTCTGATGTTGGCCCTGATACTAGGGGCTCTGGCTAGTGTTTATCAAATAAGCATATTGCGCCTCTATGCGCCACTGGCCGACCGGGGCATTCTTGAACGCACCGAAACGCGCTTGGGCGGGACTGATTTTGCCGAACAAACCTATTGGCTGCGTGAGGGTTACGAGCAATTGCAGGCAAAACTGCCGGCCCACGCTATGGTGCAATACAACCCTGACAACAACGAGGTTTTGATTACGCACCTGTATAACCAGCGCCAGGCGCTAGCCGGCGATGCTGGCTGTAACGCCGGTTTTGGCGGTGATCCTCACGCCTGCGCACAGCTAATGCCTTACATACAAACGGTTTTTAACGAGCCAATCTACGTGCGGCAATGGAATCTGGATGGTTTCTGCCGACAATTTCATGTGCACGTGTTGGTGGCCACTCCGGCCGACCCGGTCTGGAGTGATCCGGAGAGTTGGGTCTGGCGAAAACCCCTGCTCTACGGAAATGTTGGGATGCGAGCCGTGAACTGTGGAAAATAGATGCAAGATATTGTATACGCTAGGCTTACAGAAAATTACTCACGAATTAACCTAGGCGGACCGATGCAGTAAGGATGGCATACAAATCTGGTGTAGCCCATATCGGAAAGATTAAGTTGGGGCATTTCACATAGGGGGGGAGGGGGCATGCGTAAGAATTCGCAATGTGTATACGCCATGCAATTTTCCCAGCGTCAAAGCGGTGGATTTTACGAGCAATAATATAGCTGTATCCTACTGATAATAATAGACATTAATATTTTGTTGAATATTCTGCCGTGACATTGTGATTACGGTGATGCAATTGCACATAAGTGGCTGGAGGCTGATGTGAGCGTGGTTCGCAAGATAGCCGGCATCCTGATTTTGATGAGTGCGGCCTGTATGGCCGCCTGGGCGGGTGTTCATCCCGTCCCGCTGGATCCGAAACAGGACCCAGCCACCTGCGCTCAGTGCCATGAGGACAAGACCAAGGGCAAGTCGGTTCATTCGGCAATCGCCATGGGCTGCACCAGCTGTCACGAGATTCGAGTCAACCGCGATGTCACCCGCGTCAAGCTGATCACCACGACCACGGTCGCCCTCTGCATCACCTGCCACGCCGACAAGAAAGCCGCCGACATTCACGGCAAAGTTCATGCCCCGGCCGTTCGCGACTGCGTCAAGTGTCATGACCCGCACACCTCCGATAACAAGAACCAACTGCTTAAGCCAGCCAGCGGCGACAGCAAGGACACCAACCTTTGCCTGACCTGCCACAAAATTGGCGTGGATGTTCCCAAGGACGGCAGCCGCCATGCGGCGCTGGACATGGGCTGCGACACCTGCCACGTGACGCACAAGACGGGCACGCGTGGCAAGCGCGAATTTGATTTCCATCTGACGAAGGATGCCCCGGCGCTATGCGTTGACTGCCACGACCCGAAGGACGAGACGCTGATCAAGGCGCACCAGGGCCAGCCCTTTGGTACGGCAGACTGCCTGAGCTGCCACGATCCACATCAGTCTGCCAGCAAGAAGCTGATGGCGCGCTTCACCCATGTTCCTTTTGCCGGTGGCCAGTGTGACAGCTGCCACGCGCCGGCCAAGGACGGCAAGGTGGTGCTGACGGCGGCCACTCCGAAAGAGATTTGCCTGACCTGCCACAGTGACAAGGGCGATCAGATTGACAAGTCCAAGGTGCAGCATCCGGGTGCAGCTGGCGATTGCACAGATTGCCACAATCCACATGCCAGCAGTCAGGCCGGATTGCCGAAGACGAATAGCGTTGACATCTGCCTGGGCTGCCATGCCGATCAGGCGGCCCAGGGCAAGAAAGCACATGTCCACCAGCCGGCCTTTGAGCAGGGTTGCGGTACCTGCCACGAGCCGCACGGCGGAGATAATCTGCACCTGCTGCGTGCGGCCACGCCGAACGCCTTGTGCCTGGAGTGTCACGGGCCAGATTCCAAGCCCGCGAAGTTGGAGGGCGAGCACCTGGTGACTATCTTTGGCGGCAAGGTGAAGCTGCCGGACGAGTACTTTGGCACCGTCTCCATTCTGCCGCTGCAATATGGCGCGGGCCATCCGGTTCCTGGGCACCCGGTGTCGGATGTCAAGGATTTCCGTGATGCCACAAAGGTAATCAAGGCGATCAATTGCCTGACCTGCCACCAGCCGCATTCGTCGAACAATGCCAACCTGCTGGTAAAGGATCAACAGAACAACAAGGAATTCTGCGCGACCTGTCATCAGGGAAACATTGGGGCGCAGGTACAGAAACAGGGGGCGATGTAGATGTTGAGCGTTGGCATGAAGCACATCATGAAATTTGGAGTTATGGTGCTCCTGCTGATCACCTTCGGGTGGATGGTGCCTACGTCTGCGCACGCGGACAAAAAGAAGAATGCGCCCGCTCAGGCCAAGCCTTCCGATGGACTGAACTGGGTGGACGGTGTGCCGGATTTCACCACGATTGTCTTCCCGCCGGCGCCTTCGGTGCCGCGCATCCGCTACCTGGATTACTTTGCGTCATCGCTGCCGGAACTACCGAAGGCAGAGCGTCAGAAGCAGAAGGCAGGTTGGATGGATCGTCTGGCCGGGGTGGATCCCAACGAGGGCGACAAGAAGGTGGCCAAGGTTCGCTATCACCTGTTTGCGCCTTACGGTGTGGCGGTCGATTCCAAGGGACTGCTTTACATTGCAGATACCAAGGTGGGCGCCGTGTTCATCTTCAACACGGAAAACGACCACGTGGAACTGATCAAGGCGGGCGTGGATGCGCAGTTCAAGAACATCTTCGGCCTGGCCATGGATGACGCCGATCACCTGTTTGTTGCCGACGCAGGCCGCCACGAGATTCTTGAGTTCGACGCCACGCATAAGTATGTGGGGGCTTTTGGTTTTCACGATCTGCGCGCGCCTTGCGGAATTGCCATCGACTCTGAGAACCGCTTTTTCTATGTGGCGGATCCGGAACTGGACCAGGTAGTTGTTTTTAACGCTGACACCCATGCCGTGTTGCGCAAGTTTGGCACGACGGGCAAGAACCACACGCTCACCGATGCGGGCAACTTCAGCAAGCCGACGAATGTGGCTGTGGGTAAGGATGGCAATGTTTATGTTGTCGACACGCTGAACGATCGCGTTGAGATTTTTGACGCCGACGGAAACTTCATCCGCACCTTTGGGCAAAACGGTGACGCCGTGGGCAACTTTGCCCGCCCCAAGGGAATAACGGTGGATAGCGACGGGCATGTGTGGGTGGCAGACGCCATGCTGAACCGCATACAAGTTTTTACCCCCGAGGGGCAGGTGCTGATGTCGTTTGGCGGCTACGGTATTGGGCCGGCGCAGTTCCAGGCATTGACCGGCCTGACCTTTGACGCCAAGCGCAACCGTCTGTTTGCCGCCGAGCAGATTTTCGGCCGGGTGCAGATGTTCCGCTATTACACGGATGAAGAGGCGCGGATTGAGATTGCCAAGCGCCGCGCCGGCAAGAGCGACGAAGCTGCGATCAAGGCGAAGCCCGAAGAAGTGAAAAGCGGGCCGCAGCTTAAGCCACCGCCGGAGGCCAAGCCTTAAAAGGGCTGGCCGGCAAAAAGATTTAGTGGCCACACGTTGGCTGCTAATGCAGGGGCAAAAGCCCCTGGTAAGGGCAAGGCAAGAAGTAACAAAATAGAAATTGCTGATCATATCAGGAGGTTTACTAAAGTGAAAAAGATTCTCTTTGTGATGACGCTGGTGGTTCTGTCCGCCGGCATGATGCTGGCTCAGTCCCCCGCCCCCACACCGGCTCCTTCGGGCACGCAGGGTGGCACGGCTGGCGCCACCTACGGAGCTAGCGTGACCGGCGTGTTGAACTACATCCCGAACTACGACGTCATGGGCGCGCACGAAAACGGCGGCCGTGGCTGCGCGGGTTGCCACGCTCCGCACAATGGCGCCATGGGCAACGGCGGCACGAATGCCAGCGCTTCTGGTGCTTACCTGACTGCTCAGGGCGGCCTGTGGGGCGAGGACACCAGCGCCATCATGTCCACCTACTCGTCTGGCATCACCTTCAACGGTGGCAACAGCCACCACAGCGGCCAGTTGACCTGGGGCGCGGCTGCCCTGGCTCCGGCGACTGCCTGGACTGACTCGACCTACACGGGCGTTGCCACCTGCCTCAGCTGCCACGACGGTGCGGTTTCGAAGGGCGCCATGCTGAGCGGCGTTGCCTATGAGCAGGCTTTCGGCCTGTTGAACAACGCTGCCCCGGTGGGCTTCAACACCGCGCGCAACGGCGCCCTGAGCACCGCGCTCTACGGCACCAGCGTTGCGATTCCTACCTTCCTGGGCGGCACCACTGGCCTGGGCTACAACTACCAGCACCCGGTCGGCCAGACGGCCAACCTGGGCGCCGCCCTGGGCTCGGTCCTGACGAACAGCTACTATGGTCTGACTGCCGGCATCAACGGCAACAAGATCAGCGTGGCAGCCCTGACTCCCAACAGCCCGTATGCCAACTTCGTTGCCTCGTACTATCCGGGCGCGATGCTGGCGACGGTGGCGAACGGTGCCAGCCCCAGCGCGAGCTTTGTGGTTTGCACCACCTGCCACAACCAGCACAACATGTCGGTTTACGGCGGCGGCCAGCGCAACGAGTCGCTTCCGGCCGGCGTGACCCAGGTTCGCACGATCTTCTTCGTCAACGGCGGCTACAACCCGGGCGCTCCCTATGACCCGACGCACGTGCCTTCGACGATGCGCTTCTGCCAGCAGTGCCACTTCTCGTTCTCGTCCGAGTACTTCGGCGCGACGAACGTGGGTACCGCTTACTAATCAACTTCAGCCGCATAGGCTGAATATTGTGGGGGAGGGGGAGTCATCCTCCTCCCCTGTTTTACGCTCAGGAAAGTTTTTATCACGCGGTAAGACATACCGATTCCTGTGAATTTCAGGGATTATCGAGTTTTCTGAAGACGATCGCAGCGGCTGTAGGTAAAGTAATCAGATGGGGTGGCCGTTTGGTGTTGCAGGAGGATTCCTGGTGAGAAAGCTTGGTTTAGTGATGGCATTTCTCGCACTTGCCTCCAGTGGAATGGCGGGTCAGGTCTCTGCCGGGAAGGCGGGAGCCAAGCCCATGGATGGCGGTAGTACGAGTTTTACCGGAAGCATTACAGGCGAGCTCAGCTATATACCGAACTACGACACCATGGGCGCACACGAGAACGGCGGCCGCGGCTGCGCCGGATGCCACGCTCCGCATAATGGAGCCAGGGGTAACGGCGGCACGACGGGCGGGTATGGAACATACACAGATGCCCAAGGCGGGCTGTGGGGCCAGGATACAAGCTCTATCATGAGCAATTACGCGGCCGGCATCACCTTCAACGGCAACAGCACGAATCACAGCTCACGGCTGACCTGGGGTGCGGCAGCATTGAATCCGCTGACGGCTTGGAGCGACCAGACCTACAAGGGTGTGGCAACCTGCCTGAGCTGCCACGATGGCGCGGTGTCTTCCGGGGCGATGATGAGCGGCGTCAGCTACGAACAGATATTTGGACTGCTGAACGGAGTGGCCATCGGCCTGAATAGCAATCGCAATTCGGCGCTGTCCGGAACCCTGTACGGGAACAACGCGATCCCCACTTTTCTTGGTGGCAGCACGGGCGCGGGATACAACTATCAGCATCCAGTCGGGCAGTCGGCCAACCTGGGTGCGGTGCTAGGCACAGTGCTGACAAACAGCAGCTTTGGCCTGATATCCGGTGTCGCCGGCAACAAGATCACGGTCACGGGGTTGGCGCCGAACAGCCCCTATGCAAATTTTGTCGCAGTCTACGTTCCTGCGGCATTACTGGCGGCGGTGCCACAGTCGGGCAACGCGGCCGACAACTTTCTGGTGTGCACGACCTGCCATGATCCGCACAATATGAGCGTGGCCAAGCAGGTGCCTGCCGGCGCAACCCAGGTGCGTACGGTGTTCTTCGTGCGCGGTGGCTATAATCCGGGAGCGCCGTTTGATCCCACGCACGAGCCCTCAACAATGCGCTTCTGCGAGCAGTGCCATTTCGCCATGTCCGCCGAGTACTACGGAGCAATGAACATGGGTACGGCATATTAATCAGTTAACTGTCCAGGGCGCAGTCCTGCGCAGTGGACGCATATTCAGCCTATAGGATGGAGTTTCCATGAAGTGGAAGTTTGGCCTTACCGTTGCGCTTGCCGCAACCACAATTCTCGGACAAGCGCAGGTAGCCTCGCATAGTCCTGTACTGAAGAAACAGGCGCCGCAAGAACCTCAACTGAAGACCACGACAATCATTCAGCCGACCGGTAAGCCGGTGGCGAAGGTCAACGGAGTGGTGCTGACCGACCGCGATCTGCTGCGCGAGATGATGACAATCTTCCCGTATGCACGCACCCACAACGGCTTCCCCAAGGGTCAGGAGGAGATGATCCGCAAGGGCGCATTGTCCATGATCGAATTTGAGGAGCTGGTATATCAGGAAGCTGTGCGTCGCCAGATGACTGTGCCGCCGGAGAAGTTGAAGCGGGCAGAAAATGCCTTCCGATCCAACTTTCAGACTGATGAGGAGTTTGAGCAGTATCTCAAAGTTGAGATGAATGGCTCACATGAGCAGTTCAATAAGATGGTCCGGCGTTCATTGCTGATTGAAGCCTACCAGAAGGCTCGCCTGGATATTCCCTCCAAGGTGACTTTGGCCGAGGCGCACGCTTACTACGACAAGAATCCTATGAAATACAAACACGGCGAGTTGGTCCAGTTTCAGACCATCTCCGTGCTCCCACCGGAGAACGCCACCGCGGATGTAAAGGATAAGGCTCGCAAGCTTATCCATGAAGTGTGGGATCAGGCCAAGAAAACCAAGAGCTACGAAGACTTCGGGTTGCTGGCGGAGAAATACTCCGAGGACGATTTTAGAGTGAACATGGGCGACCACAAACTTGGTCCGCGGGGCGCGGTTCCTGAGCCGGTGCAGAAGATTCTGGATGCAATGCATCCCGGACAGGTTAGCGACATCTGCCAGTTCGGACCGTACTACGCAATCTTCCGTCTGAATTTACGGAAGCCGGCTGGGCTGACACCGTTTGCCGAGGTTAAAAGTACGCTGCTGGATGATATGCATAAGATGAAGTACGACAAATTACGAGGGGATCTGGACAAGAAGCTTAGGGCCAGCGCCAAGGTTGAGGAGTTTTAGAATCGCCCCCAGAGGGGGAGGGATGGTCTGGCTCGCCAAAGCTCGGTGCTTGATCATGGCACTCATGCTGTTGTTTATGGCAGGAGCGCTGGCGCACGCCCAAGGAACGGATGATGGTTACCATGTAGATGGATTGCACCTGCAACATGCCACTGCCAGCATGTCGGCTGGCTATGACGGGCAGTACGGCACGGATGAAAGCTCCTCGCACGACTTAGGTTTGAGTGGAAACCTGAGCACCGGTGGCTATTATTACAATCCGAATTTTCTGTCCTTTATTGCAAATTCATACTACGACCGGGCGGAAAGTAATGCTGATTCCGCGAGCCTAAATACATCGAAGGGATACAACGTTAGCGCCCATGTCTTCGGGGGCAGCAGTACTCCTGGAAATGTGAACTTAGGGCAATCATGGGGCAACAATGGCACGTATGGAATTCCCGGCCTGGTGGGGGCAACCAGCACTACGAATTCAAGGGACTTTGGCGTCTCTTGGCTGTTCAAAAGGGTTGCCTTCCTGCGAAATGTAGGAGTTGGTTTTGCCGACGATGCAGGCCACATGGAAATTCTAGGCCTTGGCATAACGGCCGATACACATGTCAGGTCCTACTCGATCGGCACCGGCGGATATCAGATAGCAGGTTTCCCGTTGAGCGGAGGATATGAACATTTGACCTCGAGTACGACCAGCAATCTGAGTACTGGTGGTGGGTCGGTGAGTAATGGAACCAGCACGACAGACCTCTTCAAGTTCGCAACCGGGCACGCCCTGCCCATGCGCGGAAAGATGATTTTGTCGGCCTATCGCATAGTCTCCAATAACTCGTCTGGCACGACGACAGGGAAAAATGTCAGCAACGAAGTAGATGCTGCAGTTACTTCTCGCGTGTGGCGCCTTCCGATTTCTGGAAATATTAACTACAACGACAACGTGTACGGCTCCATGATACAAGAATTGAACATTTCAGGGCAGACCGTGTTAGTTGCGGACAACTCGCCACGCATTGGCACATTACTGATGAATGTCTCCAGTTCGTATACGTTTCCCCATCACGTTTTCTTGACCGGCTATGCCAGCCGGCAGGATGAGTATGTCGGCGGCGCGACTGTAGGACAGACCACCTGTGGCGGGAACGTGTCTTACAACTTCGGAAAAATCTTGAATGGTTTGACCATCATCGCTGGAATGCATGATTCTGCATCACAGGCGGGTAACAGTGGTGCGGGGATGATTGCGACGGTCACTTATACAAAAACTTTGAATGGGTGGCATATATCTGCCAACTTCAACTACAACCAGAATGTGCAGACGATGCTGGCGCTTTATACAAGTTCCTCCATGTCCACGTCGGCCTCAGTACGCCGCCAGGTACGCCATGGCCTGCAATTTGGCGTGAGTGGAAACTATGGGCGTAGCGTCTTCAATGAACAAAGTGGTACCTCAAATTATTCGGAGAGTGTGTCAGGAAATATATCGCAGCATAAACAGTCAGCTACCTTCTATTGGGCGCGCTCCGGAGGCCAAGCAATTATGACAAGCACCGGACTGTCTACATTGCCCATTTCTGGAGTTCCCAACGTGTCGGTGCCCTTTTCTGGTCACAGCTATTCTGCCGGATACTCCAACAACATGGTGAAGCGCCTGACGGTGGCGGTTGGCTGGAATAAATTCATGAGTGATAGCTCGACAACGGGAGTCCTGAGCAACGTCTCCTCGACGAACTACACGGGCAGCCTAAATTACAACTACCGAAAACTAAATTTCATTGCTAATGCGTCACGCTTAAAACAGGGTGTGAGTGTCACCTCAGCGCTGCCCAACCAATATACGGTGTATTACTTCGGTGTTTCGCGATGGTTCAACTTCTTTTAGTCCGGGCGTCGACTTGGCGCGCCACTGTACTGCTGGCCTGTCTGTTGCTGTTGTGGTGTGTGCCCGCTGCTCTGGGCCGCTCTGACAAGGGCAAGAAAATTGCGAACCCGCCGGACATTCTACTGGAGGGCGATCGCAAGCTGAGCTGGGTGCAAAGCTTTGCCAGTGAGCGCGAAGTGCGGGGCAAGCTGGGATTTTGGACGAAAGTGCTAGACGTGGTGGCCGGCGAACCCGATTATCATCGCGTCATACGACCCTACGGTATTGCAGTGGATTCACGCGGACGTGTGATTGTGGCCGATCCAGGTGCCATGGGCGTGCACGTCTTCGATTTTGTGGAACACAAGTACAAGTTCCTAGATCGCAAGGACAAATCGAAGCTCCCCATGCGCACGCCCCAGTGTGTCGCAGTGGACGCCGAGGACAACATCTATATAACGGACTCAGAGGCGGGAGAGATCTTCGTTTTTGACGCACACCTCCATTTCCGACGTACGATCGGTAATCTGCGAGGCGGCGAGGGTTACTTCAAACGGCCTACCGGCATCGCCGTGGATTCGCGCGCCCGGCGTATCTATGTGACCGACACGCTGCGCGACCAGATTTTCGTGCTGGACATGGAGGGTAACGTTCTGGCCAAGATTGGCCAACATGGAACCGGCTCTGGAGAATTGTACTTTCCCGTCGAATTGCGCCTGTTGCCGGAGGGGCTGATGGTGGTAGACGCCATGAACTTCCGCCTGCAGTTCTTTTCTCTCGACGGCACTCCGCAAGGTAGCCTTGGGCAACTGGGTGACAGCGTGGGAGATATGTACCGTCCCAAGGGCGTGGCGCTGGATTCGGAAGGGCACTATTACGTAGCCGACGCGGCCCTGGGCATGGTGCAGGTCTTTAATCGTCAGGGGCAGTTGCTGTACTACTTTGGAAATCGCGGTGTGGAATTCGGTGAATTTCAACTGCCGTCGGGGTTGTGGATCGACAAGAACGACCGAATTTATGTTGTGGACTCGTTTAATTCGAGGATCCAGGTATTTCAGTATTACGGCGCGAAGAAGGCCGAGGGAGCAACGAAGTGAAGAAACGTTTGGCTGTGGCCCTTATCTGTCTTGCCGCGGTGGCCGCCAACGCGCAAATCAACTCCAGCGTGCTTGGTTCGCATAATCTATCCAGCACCCAGTCGCCGATTGTGGGTGGTCTGCCCCCGTGCCTGTTCTGCCACGCTCCCCACAATGGAACCAAGAACGCCAGCGGACTGTGGAGCCAGAAGCTCTCCACGGTACAGAATTACACACTGTACTCCAGTGGGACGCTGATGAATGTGCCGCAGCAGCCGGTGATGGGCAAGAACAGCAACCTGTGCCTCAGCTGCCATGATGGCACGGTGGCTCCGGGCAGCACGAGCCCCTATGGCGTTATCAAGATGAGTGGTGCCATGACGCCTTACGACGTCTTTGGAAGCGATCTAAGCACGGTGCATCCATTTAATTTCAAGCTGCCGCTGGTGGCGGCCAATGATGTGTTGCCGCAAGTGACGGCGAATCCGGGCAGTACAGCCAATCCGGCGGTACACATGATCCAAAATAATATTCAGTGTGAGACCTGCCATAATCCGCATGTGCAGACCCTGGACGCCTCCAACATGTTTCTAGTGGTGGACAACAGCAATTCAGCCTTGTGTCTGGCTTGCCACATTTCCACTCCCACGCAGACGGCAATGGTTAAGCCCAGCTCAAATCCGGCAAACTCAACGGTGGGAGCCACGTCGCACAGCAACAGCACTAAGCCTGTCGCGTGCAACGCCATGACGGCCTGGTCGACGAGCGCACACGCGCAGGGTGGATTCCAAATAACCAAGGGTGCCAATGCCGGCCCTTATGGCAATCTGCGCAAGAACGCCTGTCTTTCCTGCCACACAACCCACAAAGGGCAGGGCAAAACTGTGTTGCTGGCGGCACCAAAGCAGGCCGTGGCCAGCATGGATCCCAGTGCGCAGACCTGTATGAACTGCCACAATGGCGGCTCCGTGGTGTCACCGGCGATCACCAATGTCTACCAGGAGTTCATCAAGAAGGGGCATCCCTTCCCGGCCGGGAGCAACACGCATTCCCACACCGAAAGCACGGTGTTGGACCAGAATCGCCACGCCACATGCGTGGACTGTCATGAGCCGCACGCGGCGCAGAAGTCCGGCAGCTTCAATACGATCAGCATCCGCCCGTCGCAAAGCGGCGTGAATGGAGTGAGCGCAACGGATGGCAGCACTCTGGTGACTCCGGCTGTATACCAATACCAGACCTGCCTGCGTTGCCACGGCAACAGCACAGGCAAGCAGCAGTTGATTACCTACGGCTACCAGCCGCAGCGGCTGGTAAGCAACGGCGACCAACTGAGCCTTGTGCCCGCCTTAAGCACAACGGCCTCCAGCAGCCATCCCATCTCGCATGACCGGCAGAGCCCGTATGGTCAGCCCAGCTTGCTGAAGGCGATGTGGAACTTGGACGGCCACACCCAGGGCCGTATGATGGGCACTCGTTTGTTGTGCACCGACTGCCACAATGCTGACGACAATCGTGAATTCGGCGGCACCGGGCCAAACGGGCCTCATGGCTCGCAGTACTATCACATCCTGGAGCGACGCTACGAATTCAGTCAGGTGGCTGTCGGAACCGGCACGGGAATGGGACCGGGCAGCGCTATCCAGAACCTTCTGCCGATGGTCGTGGACCCCTCCGCCAATGGGCCATACGCAATGTGCGCCAAGTGTCATGACCTGGCCAACATCCTCTCCAATGCCAGTTTTAGTAAGCACGCACTGCACCTGAACGCCGGTTTCTCCTGCTCTGCCTGCCACACGGCGCATGGCGTGGCTGCCGCCACTGCCGGGCTTACCGGCGAGCGCCTGATGAATTTTGATATTAAGGTGGTTGGGAGAAACGATGTAACCATGGAACCCATCACGTATAATCGTGCCGCGAACTCCTGTACTCTGAAGTGCCACAACTACAACCACTTCTCTAATGGAACGGTGGCGGTGTCGCAGGGGATCAGAAACCTTCGAGTGACCAAACATTGAGCGAAGTAGTACATCCAAACCTGGAATCCATTGAGCCGGAGCGTGTCACGGACGCTGCTCCGGCTATCTATGCCAGCCAGTGGAAAAAGGCAGCCACGTCGCCGGTGCTTCGCTTTCTGCTGTTGTTGCTGCTGTTGACGGCGGGGGCTTTCCGGGAGGCGCAACTGGTTTCTGCCTTTTCCGGCGACGACGTGTGGCGCTTTCTCCGCGTAGGCAGTTGGATTCTGCAAAACCACTCGCTGCCGCACACTGGAATCTATTCGCAGTTTGCAGCTTCGCCGTGGGTGGATTTGAACTGGCCCTACGAGTTGTTGCTAACCTTGAGTTGGCGGCTGGCCGGTTTGAGGGCTTTTCCGCTGATGTTAATGGCGATGAAGGCCGTTCTGGCCGCAGCGATTTTCTACCTGGCTGACGGAATACGTCATTACTGGCGCGCGCTGTTGCTCTCGGCGGCCGTGCAGGTGGTGCTGCTGGATCTGCTGCCGTTGCCTATGTTCTTCTCCATACTTTGCTTCACTCTTGCGCTTCGGGCATTGTTAGAGGTGCGACGCAGCCACAATCTGCGCTCCATCCTTTGGCTGCCGTTCTTGTTCTGGCTTTGGATCATGATGGACGCGTACTTCCTGCTGGGCTGGGTACTGCTGGCGGTCTTCATGCTTGCGGAAGGTTGGGAGCGACTGTTTGATGCAACCGGTGTTGCACCCAACAATGCAGTACGCGTGCCATTTGCCCATCTATCCGGAGTGGTTACGGCTTCGGTAGGCGTGGTGCTTTTGACGCCGTACTCTTTCCGCTGCATTGCACCAGCCTTCGATTCTTGTTACAGCCTGACACTGTTCAAGAACTTCGGTTTTATGGCGGCGATGAACTTTCGTCAGGCTGCGCATTTTGTCGTGCTGCTGATGGTGCTCAGTGCATGCTTCGTGATGGGCCAGCGAAACCGTCGTGACGCCTTCCACGTTTTGCTGCTGTTGAGTTTTAGTTCACTCGGCTTCCGCATTCAGAACAATGTATGGGCGCTGGCAGTGACTGCCGTGGCAATTCTTTCCTGCGCTCACAGCGAACAAGCAAAGCGCGAAGCGCCAGCTTACATCATCACAAAACAAATGCGACTGTACGGCGCATTGTCGGCTGCTACGGCAGCGCTAATCGCCGTGGCCGCGCTGCTGCTTCCCAGCAATCAGGAGATTGATCGGCGGTTGGCATTAGTGGTGCCGGAAAAAGCTTGCAACTTCATTGAGAAGACACGTCCTGCCGGACCAATCTTCGACGATTACAACTGGTCGGGATACGTGATGTGGAAGCTGCCTGAGTATCCTGTGGCGATAGATTCCCGCCTGCCGCTTTACGGCGGCGACGCGCAGGAGCATTACTTCCAGGTGGTGATGGGTAAGCAGAAAATGGAGACACTGGAGACCTTTACCAGCGCGCGTGTTTATCTGCTGCCGTCACAGTGGGGAATGACCCGCGCCCTGACTGAAATACCCGAGCTGAAGCAGCAGTTCCGCGAGGTGTATCGCGATGATTTGGCCGTTGTGCTGGTGCGCCAGTAACCCGCCGCAGAGAATTTATGAATTTTCTTGATGAGTTGAGAGCCTTGGGGAGACGGCAGGCCGTGCAGTTGACGGCCCTGGGAGGCCTGTTCGGCCTGTTCCTGTATTTCTCCCTTGCTACCCGTGGATATCTGCTGGATCCCGACATCTGGTGGCACCTGAAGGTGGGGGACTGGATTGTAGTGCACAAGGCCGTGCCCTGGACGGGTATTCTTTCCCGCACGGCCGCCAACAAGCCCTGGGTGGCATACAGTTGGGGCTTTGAGGTGATTCTCTCTCGCATATATGCCTGGTTCGGGCTGGTGGGCTTTGCCTACTACGGTGTCCTGCTGGGACAGATGGTTTCGGCATCGCTTTTTGGCGTTTGCTATGCGATCTCCGGTCGTTTCTGGCGCTCGTGGCTGCTGACCTTGCTAGGCACGTTGGCTTTTGCCTACTCACTCTATCCGCGTCCGGTCTTTTTCAGTATGGCGCTGTTTGCCGTAATGCTGTACATGATGCTACGGGCGAAACGCTCGGGACGCATTGCGATCCTTTACTGGCTGCCTCTGATGTTCTGGGTGTGGGCGAACCTGCACATTCAATTCATTTACGGGCTGGCCACGCTGGGATTGATGACGACTGTGGAACTTGCATTGTATCTAGCAGCGCGCCTTGGCTGGCCGCTGACAGGTGTGGAGGGACCATCCCTGCCGCTGGGCAAGCTGACAGGAATTTTAGTTGCATGCTTCGCTGCCGCCTGCATTGGTCCGTACGGCTATTATCTGTTTATAGTGGTGGCGAAGTACTCCAAGGCTACGCAGACTTATTTTGTAATTCAGGAACTGCAGGCGCCCAGCTTTGTTAACTACACTTACTTTATTTTTCTATACGTTATTCTTGCAGCCTTCTATGCAGTGGGCAAGCGCGAGCGGGTGGACGTCTTCCGCCTAGCCCTGCTGACGGTGGCCACCGTGCTGTCGTTTCGTACGGTGCGCGATGCTTGGTTCGCAGCTATTCCGGCGGTGTTGTTTTTGGCCGATGTGCCGCAGCGCGAAGATGGTGTGACTGAGCGCATAGGCATGCCTACGTTTGCTGGGTTCACGGCCGCAATGGCGTTGTTCGCTGTGCTGCTGGGAAGCAATATGGGCTTCACAGCGCGCGGCATTGATTACATGGTCAGCCAGGAATATCCCGTGGACGCCTCGAACTTCGTGCGACGCCTGCATCCGCCCGGTCCGCTCTACAACGACTTCAATTGGGGTGGATTCCTGACCTGGTACATGCCGGACTACCCGGTGGAGGTGGATGGGCGCAATGATCTTTATGGCGATGAGTTTGTAGCCAAACACATTATCTTCAACTCTGGAGACAAGACGGAGGGCGATGAGCGGCTGGATGAATCCAACGTACTGCTGCTTTCGGCCAACTCCTCGCTGGCCAAGCTGCTCAAGCAGGACAAGCGCTTCCAGTTGGTATTTGAAGATCGCCTGGCAGATGTCTACGTTAAGAACTAGCTTCGGAGAATCACTGCAGGGAAAGTAGCGGGGAAAAGAAAAGCGCCGCGAAATGATGTTCTGTATGAACATCATTTCGCGGCGTAGCTATTAGTTGGCTGGTGCAGCGGGCTTGGCGCCCTTCGTCATCTTCGCATGCTGTTTAGCCTGCGCAATCAACTGCTTGACCTGTTCAATCTGAGGATGATTCGGATTGGTCTTAACCAGGGTCTCCCAGCAGGCGATGGCGCCATTCAGGTCGCCCTTGACCTGCCACTTGAGCATGCCCAGGTTATACAGCGCGTTGGCCGACTTGGGATCTATCTGGAGAGCCTTATTCAAGGTGGCCATGGCCTCGTCGCCCTTGCCTCCCATCGCCTCTGCGTTGGCCAGGTGCGTCAGGTTCTCAGTCGTGGCCTTTACGTCCACGGCTTTCTGATAGTAATTGCGCGCGTCGTCAAACTGTTGGGCGGCCATGTAGAAGCCGCCAATCTTGAGCAGAGTGTCCACGTCCTTGGGATTCTGTTTGAGCTGATCGAGCAGCGGAGCCACTTTCTTATCGGCCATGGACTTCATCTGCTCGGGGGTGGGTGGTTGCTGCGGCATTCCACCCGGCATTCCACCGGGCATGCCCTGCGCGGGCATCTCGGGCTGCTGTTGTACCGCGGTCGGCTGCGTGGCCGGAGCCGCGCCATTTGAGCTGCGGAACAAGTACCCGACGGCGATGCCCACCACCAGGCAAAGTACGGCCATGGTGTATACCTGTGTGCTGGTCCAGCCGGATTTGGCTGCGTCTACGGCTGCGGGTTGGGCGGCAGGCTGAGCATCCAACTGCTGCGTCGGTTCTTCCTTGGGTTGCTGCTGATTTTCTTCGCTCATCTCGTCCTACGACTCCTCTGGCAAGAAAATACCGTCCTGAGGGGGCCTTGCCCAGGTAACTGCGCAAATTTGTGCGGCAGGACGGAGATATTACTCAAAATTGGCGTATCAGAACTAATTGAGTGCATGAACCATGCCAAACTCAAAATGCCGGTCATGGACTGTATCGTCCTGTTGCTCAATGTATTATAAATGCTGAATTGCCGGGCTGAGGGGTTCGTGTGTTCTAAGCTGCGGGAAACCGCGCTTTTTGCGCTGATTTTGCCCCATGGCAAGTATGAATATTTCGGACCGCCTCGGGTGGTTCCATGGTCAAGCAGACGAATATGAAACCACAAGCCATCATCATTGGCGGAGGCCCTGCGGGGCTGACCGCCGCTTACGAGCTGCTCACCCGCACCGACGTGCAGCCCATCGTGCTGGAGCGTTACGACTACCTGGGTGGCATCAGCCGCACCGTCCAGTACAAGGGCAACCGCATGGACATTGGCGGCCACCGCTTTTTCAGCAAGAGCGACCGCGTGATGAACTGGTGGCTGGAGCACTTGCCCGAGGAGAAGCCCGGACAGGCCGAGCGCGAAGACGAGGTCATGCTGGTGCGCGGGCGCAAGTCGCGCATCTATTTTCTGCGCACGTTCTTCGAGTACCCGGTGCAGTTGACCGCCGCCACGCTCGGCAACCTCGGCCTCTGGCGCACGATGAAGATCGGCGTCAGCTACGTAAAGGCCATGGCGTTTCCCATCCGCAAGGTGGAGAACCTCGAACAGTTCTTCATCAACCGCTTCGGTCGCGAGCTCTACCTGACATTTTTCAAAAGCTACACGGAAAAAGTTTGGGGCGTTCCCTGTCACAAGATCAGCGCCGAGTGGGGCGCGCAGCGCATTAAGGGACTCAGTATTCGCAAGGCCCTGCTGCACTTCATCCAAAGCTCTGGCAAGAAGAAGCAGGATATTCAGCAGAAGGAGACCGAGACCTCGTTGATCGAGCAGTTCCTCTACCCCAAGCTTGGCCCCGGGCAGATGTGGGAGAAGGTCGCGCGCGAGGTAAAGGAAAAAGGTGGCCAGGTGGTGATGAACTTCAACGTCACCGCCGTGGAAGTGAAGGATGGCCGCGTGGTGGCCGTACGCGGCGTCTCCGCCGATGGCAGCGAGCAGCGCTACGAGGGCGACTATTTCTTCTCGACGACCTCGGTGAAGGAGCTGATTGCCGCCATCGACGCCGGCAGCAACTCGGTGCCGGAGAACGTGCGCGAGGTGGCCAGCAAGCTCGAGTATCGCGACTTCATCGCCGTCGGCCTGCTGGTGGATAAGCTGAAGGTCAGCGAGCCGGGCGGCAAGGTGGGCGAGCTGGTGCACGACAACTGGATCTACATCCAGGAGCCTGATGTGCTCATCGGTCGCCTGCAGGTCTTCAACAACTGGAGCCCGTACCTTGTGGCCGATCCTGGCAAGGTCTGGCTGGGCGCCGAGTACTTCTGCTACGAGGGCGACGAGCTGTGGACGCTGCCCAAAGAAAAGATGGCCGCCCTCGCCGCCGATGAGCTGGCCAAGATCGACATCATCCGCCGCGAGGATGTGCGCGACAGTGTAGTGGTGCACATGGCCAAGACCTATCCGGCCTACTTCGGCATCTACGACCGCTTCAACGAAGTGCGCCAGTACGTGGACGCCATCAGCAACCTCTTCCTGGTGGGACGCAACGGCATGCACAAGTACAACAATCAGGATCACTCCATGCTGACGGCCATGACCGCCGTGGACAACATCGCCGCCGGCCGCACGGACAAAGCTAACCTGTGGGAAGTGAACACCGAGCAGGACTACCACGAGACGAAGGAGAAATAGAGCGGCCCGCTCAAGGCCGCTCCCTTTTTGCCGTGACGGGAGAGCAATGTGAGCGACTTTGTAGTCCAGCCCCTGGCCTTGCTGCAACCGTTACACTCTCTCCAACTGCTTGCCCTGATTCAACTACCTGTTTCGGCACGGCCATTCTTCCGGCATGACCTTTTGCAAGGCGCGCTGGCCGTAATTGCCTTTTCTGTTTTTCTACTTGCTCCGGGCTATATGCTGGGATGGGCGGGTAATTTCTTCGGCTTCCGCCGTTCAAGCGGAGCCGAGCGCCTGCTGTTGAGTGTGGCGCTCTCCGCTGGCATCTCTCCGGTGCTGGCCGTGCTGGTGACGCGCTGCGCGTCACTCACTGCAACACTCTGGCTCTACATCTTCATTAGTTTGATCGCGGCCGTACTCGCTTTCAGAAAAGGCTCAGAGCGCAATCCGTGCCGCTGGACGCTGAAAGGCAGTACCTGGCTTGCGCTTGTGATGGCCGTCCTGTGGGCCGCGCTCGCACTCTTTGAACTGGCTGACTTGCAGCTCGGCCATCGTCTCTATCTCAGCGTGACCACCTATGATCACTCCGTGCGCACGGCCATGGTGGAAAGCGTGCTGCGTCACGGTATTCCCGCCACCAATCCGTTCTATCTGCCGCATGCGAAGCCGGCGGGGCTGCGCTATTACTACTACTGGTATGTGTTGTGCGCGCTTGTCTCGCGCGCGGTAGGCGTGCCGGCTCGGGCGGCGATGACGGCCAGCGTGGTGTGGAGCGGCCTGGCCCTGGCGGCGATGATTCCGCTTTATCTCAAGCACGTGTTGCGATGCCGCGAAGGGCTTCGCCGGACATCATTAATTGGTTTTACGCTGCTGGGCGTTACAGGTTTGGACGTCATTCCCAACCTTCTTCTCTACGCGCAGCCGGTCAGCGTGATCTATCCGGATGCCGACTGGTGGGATCCAAACCAGGTGACGGGCTGGATGGCGTCGCT
>Ga0326727_10009356_pt1 | contig 24167 bp, 22 predicted proteins | sample MB2enrmetagenome_FD_207643 | JGI IMG/M metagenome (GOLD analysis project Ga0326727, IMG submission 207643) | Lab enriched peat soil microbial communities from McLean, Ithaca, NY, United States - MB29MY | ecosystem: Environmental > Terrestrial > Soil > Wetlands > Peat | place: USA: New York... | reverse complement strand
GGGCGGCGTCAGAGTGACTGAGATCGTGCAGCTGGAACTCGCTGGCAGCGTGCCCGGATTCGGACATGTCCCCCCGGATACAGCATAGTTAGTGGGAACCGTGATCGAAGTGATGCCCAGCGGCGTGGACTGGTAGTTGTAGAGCGTAACCGTCTTGGGGGCGCTGGCCTCGCCGACTACTGTTTCTCCAAAATTGATCGAAGACGTCCAAAGCAAGGTCGGCACAATCCCCGTACCGGACAGCGATACCGTCTGCGTACCGTTAGTAGGCGCAGTTGTAGTGATGGTCAGCGTCGCGGGTTGCGAACCCGTCGTCAGCGGACTGAAGGTGAGTTCGACGGTGCAACTATTGCCCGCCGCCAACGTGGGGGTATTGCACGTCGACGCTGGGAGGATGGAATAGGGAGTTCCCGCCGTCCCGGTGAGCGAACTGATGGTGATCGAGCTCGTCCCGGTGTTCTTGAGGGTAACGGTCTTGGTAACGCTGGTGGTCTGCTCCACCACGTCGCCAAAGCTCACCGTTGTTGCCGAAATTGTGGTCTGCGCGGCCGCGAAGGCCGTAGAAAACAAGCAGAACATCGCCGTTAGAGAAACCAGAACCGCATTTTGAAACTTTCTCATGAGATTCTCTCCACGATTAGCCATGACCGAACCCTCCATCACATCCCCTTGCCATTGCTGGCGAACTTCTTCTTAGCTCACGCTCAGATAGCGCAAAAACGAGGACAACTGCCTCAGCTTCCTCATCGCGATCTCTTTCCTCGACGATGCCGGAGCGGAACGCCGATGGCGCAGTATTCCAGTCTCTGCTCGCGCTCATCCCAATGAGCGTGAATCACTAGATTTCCGATAGTTCAGAACGACCTCCGACACTGATGAAATCGGGCCGGAGTAACCCTCATCCCACAACAATCCGCAGAGAAATCCTAACGACTGAATTCGAACATAGACGGGGAAATCTGCTGAATTGCCGGAGAATGAGCAATTGTGAACAGATTCTATGCAGACAGTGATTCTATAAGCAAGTGAATTTTTATGATTTTTTCTGAAATCTCCATGAACCTCAGAATTCCCTACATTAGCGCTATCCATGACCTCTTGTGGTAACCATCCCCGGTTATTACCTAAAATATAACTTTCACAAGCTTCACAATGCATCGAGAAAGCTGGTCAAGGAGTCTCTCAATCTGGAAAAACGATTGGTAAACCATTAATATCTATCGGTATCCTGTACGCAGAGCCTTCCACCGAGATGTTAACTACTCCGCCACTGGATCGTATGCAACACAAGTCTCTCACTTCTCCGATTATCGTAAGCTTCTCCTTGCTATATAGGACTATTTATGTCCGATTTTTTCTTGCTTTCCTTCTTTGCCGATGTGATGAGGCCCATTGACCTGCACACGCGGCAAGTCTGCCTCCGTCGAGGGCGTTTTTCCCCCTCCCGGCGAGGCTGCCGGCGCGGAAGAAGCTGCCTCGCATCGGGGCAAACAATCGTAATCTCCGGATGAAAATATCCCTCATCCTGGCATCGCGTTCAGCGAATCAGCTCAAACCAGTATTCTGGAATGTGACCACAAGGCTGAATACATTCCCCCAAAGAACGTTGCGGAAGGGTTTCCTCCGCTCCATGATTCGCTGGCTCCTCATCGGCGTGGTGATTCTTTGGTCGCTCGCCGCACTGATCCTTGTGGCCGCCCGGTGGATCGACCCGCCGACGACCGCGGTGCACCTTCAGCGCCGCGTGCAAGCCTGGATGCACGGCACGCCCTATCGCGAACACTATGAATTCGTTCCCCTCAACCAAATCTCGCCCGATCTCCAGCACGCGGTCATCGCCGCCGAGGATGCGCGCTTCTACCAGCACCACGGCTTCGATTGGCAGGAGATCCAGCTCGCTGCTCAAGAAGATATGGAAGGCGAACGCACCCGCGGAGGCTCCACGCTTACGCAGCAACTCGTAAAGAACCTATTCTTCGGTACCGGCCGCTCCTTTCTCCGCAAAGGCGCGGAAGCGACGCTCGTGCCGGTGGCCGAATTCGTCCTGGGCAAGCAGCGCATTCTAGAACTCTATCTCAACCTGGTCGAATGGGGCCCTGGCATCTACGGGGCAAATGCGGCCTGCCAGTATCACTACGGGACCACCTCCCGGAATATCGGTCGCGATCAGGCGGCGCGGCTCGCCGCGATTCTGCCGGCTCCTCTCAAGCGACGGCCCCAACGCATGAATCACTACAGCGAGATCATCCTCAAGCGAATGAGCCAAGTGGGTTGGTAAGATTGCGATACTCTGAAAGAGTACTCACTTCCCTTCCCCGCGCCGGGTGAACCCTTGATTGTCGAAATTGAACATCTGACCAAGATTTACGAGACGAAGCTCCGCGTGGTGGCCCTGGACGGCATCGACCTGGAATTGCAGCAGGGCGAGATCTTCGGCCTCCTCGGTCCCAACGGCGCCGGCAAGACGACCACTATTTCCATCGCCACCACACGCACACTGCCCACCAGCGGCCGGGTTTGCATCGCGGGCATCGACGTCGTCCGTCATCCCGCCCATGCGCGGCGGCTGATCGGAGTCGTCCCGCAGTTCAACACCCTCGACCGCTCGCTGACCGTCTACGAAAACCTATACTTCCACTGCCGCTACTTCGGCTTCTCCCACGCCCGCGCCAAATCCCGGTCGCTCGAGCTGCTCACCCAGTTCATGCTCACCGAGCGCAAAAGCGTTTACCCGGCGCAGCTCTCAGGCGGCCTTGCCCAGCGCGTGCAGATCGCCCGCGCCATCGCCCACCGCCCCACCGTCCTTTTCCTCGATGAGCCCTCGGCCGGCCTCGACCCGCAGAGCCGTATGGCCATGTGGTCGGCCGTCCAGGAGTTGCACAAGGAAGGCATCACCGTCCTGCTGACCACTCATTATATGGAGGAGGCCGATTCGCTCAGCGACCGCCTCGCCATCCTCGACCATGGCCGCGTGCTCGCCCTCGGCTCGCCCGAGAAGCTCAAGCAAACCCTCGGCGCGCACACCATCTTCGACCTCAAACTCAAGTCGCATCAATCACTTGAGCCTCTGCTGGCTAAGCTCAACGTTCACCCGGACGTGACCAGCGCCGAAGTCACTCCCGACGGCCTGCGGGTGATTGCCGCCAGTTCCGACGGCCTGCTCCCCGATCTGGTCCAGGCCGCCACCGCTTACGGCCTGCGCGACCTCCAGATCACCGAGCCAAGCCTGGAGACAGTCTTCATTCAACTCACCGGGAGGGATTTGCGTGAATAACTTAGGAGCAGGGAATAGCCACTTCGGCCCAGGAATCTTTTTCAAGTCCTTCCTCGGCCTTTTCCTCCGCGATCTTCGGGTCCTCACCCGCGAGTTCATTCCCTTTCTACTGCGCGTGGGAATGCAGCCGCTGCTCTTCCTCTTCGTCTTCACATTCATCCTGCCGCGCATGAGTACCGGCAACCCCATGTCCGTCGCTGGCGGCGCCGACTTCGGCATCATCCTTCTGCCGGGACTCATGGCCGTAGCCATCATGTTCTCCGGCATCGCCGCCGTCGCCCTGCCACTCTCCAGCGAGTTCGGCATCACCCGCGAGATCGACGACCGCGTCATGTGCCCGCTGCCCTTGTGGGCCGTCGCTCTGGAAAAGGTCTGCTTCTCCGCCATGCAGAGCATCATCGCCGCCCTGCTGGTCATCCCCATGGCCTATTACGTTCCCGCCAACCCCGTCGCCGCACATATCGCCAACTGGTTTCTCTTCGCATTTGTCCTAGTGCTCGCCAGCCTGCTCGCCGGATCGCTCGGCCTGGTCATCGGCTCCACGGTCAACCCCCGTCAGATCGGCCTGGTCTTCTCCATCATCGTCGTGCCAATTACCTTCCTGGGCTGCGTCTACTACCCCTGGTCCTGGCTCGACAAGATTCCCTGGGTAATGTACGGCGTACTCTTCAATCCCATCGTCTACATGAGCGAAGGTCTGCGTGCCGCGGTCACTCCCGGCATCGCGCACATGCCCTGGTGGGCGATTCTCGTGGCTCTGGTCTTCTTCACCGCCGCGCTGGGCCGCTGGGGACTCAAAGGATTTTTAGGAAGAGTGCTATCGTAGTGCTGTTCACTAAACCTTCCCCACCGGCTTGCTTCTCTTTTTCCGCGGGCGCAGTCGATACAATATAGGTTGGGCTTTTGACCATGCGGCTGTCTTCCAGGAATCTTCCGATGCTTCTGGCTCCGGCGCTGTTGCTCGCCGCCGGTTGCGGGAGCGGTCTGGTCAACGCCAATTCCTCGAATTCGGCCTTTTCTGTTACTCCCGGCCTCACATCCATCGACACGAACTGCGCCGGGTGCAATGCAACCAACGCGCAAGGCTCATCGGTTCATCAGTTTACGGCCACGCTCCCGAACGGCCGCTCGGCCGAGGTCACCTGGTCGGTATCAGGCGGAGACGCGGCAAGCGGGCCTGGAAGCATCAGCGCCAGCGGCCAGTACACGCCGCCAAGCTACTTAACCGCCGACCGCGCCGAAGTGGTAGTGACCGCAACGCTTGAGGCAAATCCCAGCCTCCGCGCCTACTCCGTGCTGACCGTGACGCCGGGATTCCTGCAACCGCTCACGCCGGAGAATGTGGCTCTGGGCGCGAATGGAAGCGTCGCCATCACCGGCTTTCTGGCCGAGGCGGGCGGGACGACCGGGATCAATTTCGAGCTGGCAAGCTCGCCAAACGGACAATCCGGCGGCCAAGGCTCGCTCAGCGCGGCCAGTTGCCAGCGCGACAGCAAAGCCTTCACCTCCTGCACGGTCACCTACACCGCGCCGGCCACAGTACAGGCAACTGGCGCAACTTATGTAGTGGCCACGGTGGGCGGGGCTTCGTCCAAGGCAACTTCGGTCGTGCTGGTCAACGCCGCCGGCGTCACGAGCAACCCGGCCACCCATCAAGCCCCGTTGCCGGCAACGCTCCCGCTGGGCAGCTCGGGCGGTAACAACACGGACTACGACACGCGCGGCAGCCAGATTGTAGATTGCTGCAGCGGCACGCTGGGCGCGCTCGTCGAGGACGCAAGCAAGCGCCAGTACCTTCTGAGCAACAACCACGTGCTGGCCAAGAGCGACCACGCCAGCGTGGGCGACACCATCGTCCAGCCGGGGCTGATCGACAACAACTGCACACCCTTTGGCGACGGCGCGGGTGTGGAGCCTGTCGCGTCTCTGACCGGCTGGCTGGCGCTCAGCTCGAAGCTGACCAACGCCGACGCGGCGATTGCCCAGGTCACCTCGCGCGCCGTGGATCCCAGCGGCAGCATTCTGGAGCTGGGCGGCAGGCAGGCCGACGGCACGCTGGCCGCCGCGCCTCCCGGCATCAGTTCGACCGGCGGGCGGGGCGAAACCGCATCGATCAATCAGCAGGTAGCCAAGAGCGGCCGGACGACAGGGCTGACCTGCGGCGGAATTTCGGCTCTCGATCTCGATGTAACGGTCGATTACTACCTCGATTGCGCGGAGACCCGGCCCTACCTGAGCAAGACCTTCACTCATCAATTGGGCCTCAGCGGCAATCAGTTCAGCGACGCAGGCGACTCCGGCGCGCTGGTCGTCGATGCCGCGAATGCGGAGCCGGTCGGCCTTTACTTTGCCGGAGGCACAGACATTGCAGGAGTTAGTCAGGGCGTGGCCAACCCGGCGGCAGAAGTCTTGAATGAGTTAGGCGCGCAGTTAGGCGGGAGTTATAGCTTTGTGGGCGCTGCCGATCATACGGTCAGTTGCCTGAACTACGGCGACAGCACCATCCCCGCCGCGCAAGGCCGTGCGCTCAGCGACGCGGAAAACACACGCGCCCAGCAGGCTCTGGCCCAGGCACGCATGCTGGTGAACTCGGCGGCCGGCATTCTGGGCGTGGCCACCGGCAAAAGCAGCGACCACCCCGGCGAGGCCGCGGTGATCCTTTACACCGACGAGAGCAAAACGGTCAGCGTGCCGGCCACGGTGAACGGCGTGCGCTCCATCGCGATTCCCACTACGGCTAACGCGGTGACCTACGGCTCCGCTCCGCAGACTCCATTCGAATCCAGCATTCCGTCGCTCACGTCAGCCGCTCTGATGCAAGCCGCTGCCGTCAAGAACCAGGCCGCCACCGGTCTGATGCGCCAGAATCCGGCCTTCTTCGGCGTGGGCATAGGCCAGAGCCTGGACAATCCGCACGAGGCCGCGCTGGTCATTTACGTGGACCGCAATCGCCTTCCCGCCCAAATGCCCGCGACCGTGGACGGCCTGCGCACCCGCTATGTGGTGATGGACCGGCTGCACGTCACCCGCTCTTATGCGGCTCCGGCGCAGACGCGGCTGCACTGTATGCCCAAGCCGGCCGGCCAGCCGGCGCGCTTCGATCCCCTCGGCCTTCTACTGCCACGGAGTTTGAAGCTGAACTGAGCCAGGATTATTTCTTCGCCGTGGCCTATTGCATCCGGCGCACCCCTCACTTGCCCGCCAGCGCCTGTGCGATCAACTGCCCGTGGAAACGCCCATTCTCGATGAAAATCTCATTGGTGCGCGAGCCGGCTACGATGACGCCGGCCAGATAGATGCCGGGGACGTTGCTCTCCTTGGTCTTGGGATCGCAGACCGGCAGTCGGTCCTCGCCTTCAAGGCGCACTCCCAGGCGCTCCAGGAACTCGAAGTCGGGGTGGTAGCCGGTCATCGCGAAGACAAAGTCGTTCTTGATGGTTTCGCGGCCCTGAGGCGTGTGAATGAGCACGTTGTCGGGGTTGATTTCGACTACCTCAGAGAGAAAATAGGCCTTGATATCACGATTCTTGATGCGATTTTCGATATCCGGCTTGATCCAGTACTTTACATGGTCGTGAATCTCGCTCTCGCGGTGGACCAGCGTGACCCGCGCGCCGCTGCGCCACAACTCCAGCGCCGCAATGGCCGCCGAATTCTTGCCGCCTATTACCAACACGTCCATTCCGAAGTAGGGGTGCGGATCGAAATAGTAGTGATGCACCTTGCTCAGGCTTTCGCCGGGAATGTGCAGGTAGTTGGGCAAGTCATAGTAGCCGGTGGCGATGGCCAGCTTGCGGGCCTGAATCTTGCCTGAACGGCCAAAGCGGTCCAGCGTATGTACCGTGAAGGCGCCGTCTGAGCCTGTCACCCGCTCCACGCGATGGTACGCACGCACGTCCAGCCGGTAGTAGGCCGCCACGTGCCGGTAATACTGGAGCGCCTCGTTGCGGTTGGGCTTGGGATTGGTGCTGGAAAAGGGAATGTCGCCGATCTCCAGCAGCTCCGGCGTGGTGAAGAAGGTCATGTGCGCGGGATAGTGGAAGAGAGAGTTGCAGACGCAGCCCTTGTCCACCACCACGGCGCGCAAGCCAACCTTCCGCGCTTCAATGGCGCAGGAGAGGCCGGTGGGTCCGGCGCCTACCACCAGTAAATCGAAGACTTCATCCTGCGTAGATGGCGTTGCCAGTGTGGAGTTGTTCATACTTCTAGCTTAGGGCATCGGGGAGGGATGGATAGCGCTGAATCGTCTGAATTTTTATGCGGATTGAAATCGAATGCATCATACCCTCTGATTGGGTTGCGGGCTTTGGGACCGCTATCAGCTCCGGACGCGTGCCAGTTTGAGCTGGAAACCGCGTCCTGGGAGTTGGGCATCTAGGGAATAAACCTCAGCGGGGTTCCCGCAGCCAAAGCGGTGTGCGATCATGCAGGGCCTCGCGGTTCAGCTTAGGGATTTCGCCCATAGGAAACCCCTTCTCCATCCGAGCCATGGCGTCCCGCATCGCGCGCTCGTAACCCTCCTCGGCGCTGCTTGGTAGTTCAAACGTCCCGCTGATGTTCTTGGCATCGGTTGCGCTGCAATCCGTCATGCGCTATTTCCTATTCCCTGTTCCCTGCGTTTTCACTGCTTGCCGAAGCGGATGACGATGCCGGTCGTGAAGCCGCGAGTGTACTGGACGGTCGAACCGAAGCCGGTGATGTAGTATTCGGGAGCGACGCGCAGGCCAACCTTCGGCGTCAGGTTGTACTCCACCGGAACGCTGGCGCTGCCTGCGAAGGTATATCCGTCCGGCCAGAGGCCTAGTTCCGTGGCGAGGGTGGGGTTATGGTTTATGTCGCCGGAAAAGTTTCCTTTTTCGATCCCAACCAGAACACGGCCGGAGACGGAGAACTTGGGCTGCAGGTAGAAGCGATAGGTGGGGCCGGCCAGAGCGGCATACTGGCTGATCGCCGGATTGTTCATTCCAGGTACATAATATGGGTTGTTAGGTTCGAGGGGTACGTAGGCGGTGGCGTAATAACCGCGGCCATCGACGGTCAATCCCAGCCGCTCGTCACGGTAGCGGGTGAAGCCGACGTTCCATGCATACTCGTGGGCGTGCTCCAGGCCGCTGCCGGCAGAATACCCAGGGCCGGCAGGATAGCCCGGACCGGGGACAAAGCGCAGATAGGCGAAGCCGGTGTAGGTCTCATAGCGGTGGGCGTAGGCCTCGTGAATTGCGGCGGTGCGGCGCTGTGCGCGTCGGGCGCGAATGCGAGCCTGGACGCTTAGCGCGCCCTGGGTCTGGGCGGCGTCCTGCACGGCCATCGACGGAGGCTGAGCTTGATCGGTTTGGCTGCTGCTCGAAGTCGAGCTTTGGGCCAGAGCGGCGGTTGCGGCGGCAAGAACCAGCGCCAGCAGAAGGGCAAAACAGCGAAAAGAAGACATCGGTATTGGGATTCCTCCACGGGAGTACGGCAGCGCCGGCACAGCGCTCCCCCCATAAGTTATTAAACCACCTTGGGGGGAGCCTCGGATGCGAACCGGCACGGTTTGGACGTGCGGCGGAGGAATATGTGGCCGGATGGGCTACTTGATCGCCTTCAGATCGGCCTGCAACTGAGCCTGGTTAAAGCCGCTGGGAGCGCCTTTGGCGGTAAGCCAGTCCTGGCCGAAGAGGGTGTGGGCCTCATCGCAGTATTTCTTCCAGAAGGCGAGGGTCATGGTCTTCGGCTGGCCCCAGGTGATGCAGGTAAATCCGTTTGCGTCATATTTGGGCACATAGACGCAGTGGCCGCCCCAACTGCCGGGCTTGGCCTTGGCGCCGCCGCCTTTGACCACATCCCAAACATCCTGGGTCTGGGCCGTCAGCGGCAGCGAGAGGCCGATGTAGACGCCGCCGAACAGAGCGATGGATTGTTGAATCTCGACCAGAATGGCTGGCTTGGGATCGGCAAAGGCCAGCAGCGAGTGGCCGGCAAAGCCGTTCTTTTGCCAGTCGTTCAGTACGTCCAACTCCACGCCGCCGTTGTCTGTGTTGGGTTTGCCGGGAACGTAGCCGTCCCACTGCTCGTAGTAGCTTTCGATGGTGGGGTCGGGCACAGTGACAATGCCGCTGGTATTAGCGGTCCACACTTGCACGGCATGGCCGCAACCGGCGATGGTGCAGTCGCCAAGGGTGTCGTTCAGCATCATGCCCCAGCTGGTGATACCCTTGGTCCAGTCGGCGGCGGGGGGCGGTGGCGGAAGCGCCGGCGTAAGATAGTCGCCGAAGGCCAGCGTCCGCGTGTCGGTCTTTATGGCCTTGCGGCCCAGTTTCATCTTCGAGTGGTCTGCCATGGGGGAAAGCTCCTTCTGTGGGGGATGGCCGCAGACAGCGATGGCCGTTGAACCTACCGCTGCGGCATGGTGAAACTGTGTCAAATCTGGACAGTTTTGTCCAGAATATCCTTATAGTGCAATTAATACGCAAACTGTTACACGGCGGCCTACATCCATGAGCGCACGATGAATTCACTGTTTGATGCAGTGAGAATCCACTACCGCAAGGATGGCGAAGCCATCTTCCGTGCGAAAGGCTTGATGCTCTACGATGAAGGGCAGTGGAGGATGAAACTACGATGGGGCGGATTCTGCTGGGTGTTTTGCTTGGGTTTTTGCTTGTGCCGGTTGCCTTGCTGGGTTGGTTGCGCTTTGGCAAGCCGCCAGTGGCTGTCGCCGATCCGCCGTTCTTCCAGGAGCGGCTGCTGACCGCCATTCCGTTGCATACGCGTATCGACCGCGAGATGGTGAAGAACCCGGCCATCCAGCCCGATGTGGGCAGCCTGGTGGCCGGCGCGCGCATCTACAACGAGAAATGCGCCGTCTGCCACGGCTTTCAAGGCAAGCCATCGCCGTTTGGCGCGCATATGTTTCCCGATGCGCCGCCCTTGTGGGAGATGCACCACCACGGCTCGGAGACGATGATGGGGGTAACCGACGACCCGCCGGGCGAGACCTACTGGAAGGTGGCCAACGGCATCCGTCTGACGGGCATGCCGGCCTACAAGGAGGTGCTCACCGATACAGAAATCTGGCAGGTGAGCCTGTTGCTGGCCAACGCCGACAAGCCGCTGCCTCCGGCGGCTGTGGAGATTCTGCGAGGCGAGCCGGCGGCGTCGATGATGAATGAAGGCCCTTCGCAGAAGAAGTAGCGCAGGGCATGGAAAGGAATCGAAAGATGAATATGCTTGAGTCACTACGCAAAGGCTTCGGCTTCCTGCTGCTGAGCTTTGGTGTCTCCAGCCCGGCGCAGAAGCCGCGACCCGCGACAAAATCCGCCGCCAAGGCCGAAACCGGCAAGCGAGGCCGGGGCAATTGAGATCGTAAGCTTCCCGCGCAATTCACAATATTTTACGTTGCGTTCTATCCGTTGATCTTGTAAAGTGTCGTAGCAGCAGGATATTCCGCTTCCGATTCAGCACAGTATTCGCTGTGCAGAATCCATCCCATTCGGTCCTGCACAACCAATGAAACCAACCCCAGGTGATTGGAGGAAGATATGAACTTGCAGGAAACACTCCAGGCCGGAAGCCTGATACAGTGGGCCTACTCTGTCTACGACAGCAACCAGCCCAATTACGACAATATGACGCAGAACGGATTCAAGGTTCTGCAAACGATCTACGCCAACGATCTGGCTACGGATATCACTATACTTGACCCGGTGAAGATGGTTTCTATCGGTTTCGTTGCGCAAAGCATCGCTGATCCGGACGAGTTCATTATTGTGATTCGCGGCACGGACGGAATCTGGGAATGGATTGAGGACGCAAAGTTCCTGCCACAGACGTTTTCCGCGGTTCCTGGCTCTGGACTCACCGAGGATGGCTTCACCGATATGTACAATTCCTTTCGCGTGCAAGCCGATATAAACTCCGGCCGGCTGACACCCGCGCTGGCTGGCCTGCTGGGGCCGGTCAATGCCAACACCAAGCTGACAATCTGCGGTCACAGCCTGGGCAGCGCATTAGCTACCTTGCTGGCGCTTGATGTTGCAGTGAACACGCCTTACAAAGACCCGGCGCTGATCACCTTCGCCAGCCCCAGGGTAGGCGATCTTCACTTTGCCAGTTACTTCAATAACGCTGTTCCGGACTGCGACCGCATCGCCAATCAGAAGGATCTGGTGACTCATCTTCCCTTGCCGCCGCTTTACATTCACGTGGGAGATGAGACGTTGTTGAATCCTAAAGATTCAGTAGCAAACAACCTGGTCTGCCAGCATATCATGGACACTTATATGTTCATTCTGGACCCGGTCAATCACCCGCTGGACAAAGGTTGTCTTCCGCCCCCGGTTGCTGCGTAGCGTAGAGGCAAAGATTTTCTTCTTAAATCCTTTCATTGGGTTACCCATCCTTGCCGGGCAGTCCTTCCGAAGGCAGGGATGGGAAGCCATCTTGCTAGAATTGATTTATGCCGCTGACCCGCCAACAGGCTCTCGACCACTTCCACTCCCCTGACCTGATCGGCCTGGGCTTCGAGGCCGACGCAGTGCGCCGCCGCCTGCACCCCGAGGGCGTGGTCACCTACATCATCGATCGCAACATCAACTACACCAACTTCTGCACCGAGTACTGCACCTTCTGCGCCTTCTACCGGCCGCTGACCGGTGCACGCTCGGACGAGGGCTACATCCTCGACTTCGAGACGATCTGCGCGAAGATCGCCGAGACCGTCGAAATGGGCGGCACCGGCGTGCTGATGCAGGGCGGCATTCATCCCGACCTGAAGATCGACTGGTTCGAGCGCCTCTTCACCGGCATCAAACAGCGTTTTCCGCAGATCTGGCTGCATTGTTTGACGGCTTCGGAGATTCTGGCCATCGCCAAATATTCCGACCTGCCTCTGCGCGAGACCATCATCCGTCTGCGCGCAGCGGGCCTGGATTCGATCCCCGGCGGCGGAGCCGAGATTCTCGACGACGATGTGCGCCATCGCATCGCCCGCATCAAGTGCAACACGGAGGACTGGGTCAGTGTGCATCGCACTGCGCACCTGTTGGGGATGCGCACCACGGCGACGATGATGTTCGGCGTCGGCGAAACCTTCGAGCAGCGCATCAATCACTTCGAGGTGGTGCGGCGCTTGCAGGAAGAGACCGGCGGATTCACCGCCTTCATCCCCTGGAGCTTCCAGCCTGGCAACACCGCCCTCGGCGGCCGCGGTTGGGAGGAAGCGACGAGCGTTGAATACTTGAAGGTGCTGGCCATCTCCCGCCTCTATCTCGATAACATCGAAAACGTGCAGGCAAGCTGGGTAACTCAAGGATTAAAAGTATTAGAGTTAGGCTTGCACTTCGGCGGCAACGATGTAGGCTCGGTGATGCTGGAAGAGAATGTAGTCAAAGCCGCGGGCACAAGTAACTGCACTACGGAAGAAGAGTTGCGCCGCATCATTCGCGACGCCGGCTTCAAACCCGTCCAGCGGGATACACTCTATCGGACGATGTTCTTGAACTGAGCTTGAATGGATACTGGAAATGTTTTCGTTCTTACTGATTCTTTTCCATCTTTAAATCGTATTCGGCCCATTGCTTGAACAAACTGCGCAAACCAACTGACTTACCGTTTTGGTCTGGATAGTTATTGTAATAGAAATCAATAAAAACCCAATGATCGTTCTGCCTTTCTAACTCAGCTTCCACACTGGGCGTCGTCTGTAAAACTCCATCACGTTCTTCCATCATCGGAACCCTGCATCGGTTACCTTTCAAGTGAACGTCCTTCACCAAATACCTCGGTGAAGGGTCCTGGCTACCGACAAAAGGATCAAAGTCTAAATCGCAAATTCCCTGTGTCCTGATCTGGCAATCATTATCGCTTTTAAAGAGAGAATATATCTTCTTGTCTAGTATTTGAGGCCTTCGTTCCATGACGTCGAACATATTCAAGCTGCTATCGGGATTTTTTTTGTTCAATTTGTCTGGTGCGGTATACCAATCATAAAACTCCTGGACGAACTTCTGGCAGGAGCGCTCCTCCTTGTTTAGGGGGCGTTTCGGCTCCATCTTTGCCAAATCTGTTTGCTGGGAGGCTTGAGGCTCTGTCAGCGCCACATCTGGCTGTTGCTGACCAGTGGTCCTGGTGGCGAGAGGCTCCTTCTTGCAGGAAGAGATCGCTGCAATCGCAAGAACCGCGCAAGAGAAAACGGTGAAGGCAATACGTCTCCGCCGACTGGACCATCCGCCGCGCTGATTCGTTCCTGAATCGCCACTCATCATAACCAGGACTCCTCGCTTTCGGCTGTCCTAAGACGCTCCCTCTATCATTCCACACCCGCAGTCAGCAGGAAGACACTATTTGTAGCTTTTATGCTACAATCATCCTTGTGATCGAACTCGTTTACTACCGGGATGAGAACGGGCGTTCCCCGTTCATCGAGTGGATCACGGCGCTCCGGGACAAAATGGCAAAAGCCCGAATCGCGGCAAGATTGAGACAGATCGAATCCGGCAACCTTGGCGATGCAAAACCAGTGGGCGAGGGCGTGACAGAATTGCGAATTGATGTTGGCGCTGGGTATAGGGTTTATTGCCGACGCCACGGCCAGCACTGGGTCATCCTTCTCTGCGGAGGAGATAAAGACAGCCAAACAAAGGATATAGCCCGAGCCCAGGCGCTCTGGGAGGATTGGAAAAGGAGACAGCCATGAGCAAACTGGTTGGAGTCGGTTCTTATCACGAATGGGAAGTCCAGGAGTTGCAAAGGGACCGGGAGTTTGCTGTTGAATACCTCAAAGCAGCCATGGAAGCTCTCGATAACCCAGAGGAGCGCGCAGGCGGGCTGATGATGCTGCGAGCCGCGGCCGAGGCTTACGGCGGGGTGGGCGCGGTGGCGGCGCAGGCGGGCATCAGCCGGGAGTCGCTCTATCGCTCACTCTCGCCCAAAGGGAATCCGACGCTGAAGACGCTGATCGCCGTATTGAAGACCCTGGGTTTGCGGCTCTCGGTTATGCCGGCCGAGCAAGTCCAGGCGCGGCAAACGAAAACGCAAGACGATTCTGTCGCCGCCTGATCGCACCTGATAGGATTTGCCGCTTACGAGGGAATCGTCGGCACGCCGCTTATCGTGCTCCAACCGTATAGATAAGCAGACCCTGTTCGGGCCAACTGAAGAGCTGCTCATGGGGCCGGCCTTCGAGGTATTCTTCCAGCGCCGCCGGGGCTTGCGGGTCCGCGCCGCGGCCGGAGACGCGCATTACCAGCAGGTGCTGCTCATCCGGTACGCCGTCCTCCTCGTAGTTGGCCACTTCGCGATTGCGATAGAACGAAAGTCCATATTCGACATCGCGGCGCACGCGAAAGACCGCGACCGTCTCGTCGCCGGGAGCCAGCTTGGCCAGCCGCTCGGCCAGTGGGCGCGCCGAGTAGGAGCGGTCCAGCAGGTGAATCACCCGCTTGGTTTGCGCAATGGCCGGAAGGCCGAAGAATGGTCCTACGCCAAAGAGGAAGAAAAGCAGCACCACCAGCACTCCCGAGGTGACCAGCCGCAGCCTGGCCAAGCCGTAGCCTTTCACCACAATCAGGATCAGCAGCGCCGCGCCGGTCGCCGAAATCGCCGCCACCAGCAACGCCGTCAGCGGCGGCATCTGCCGGCCATGGGCCACAAACCATGGCAGCAGCAGCGCGGCCATGGTCATTACGCCGCAAAGCACCGCATGGCCCAGCAGCACCCAGCGGTTAAGTCCCTGTTGTCGTCGCCGGAAAAGATAGTCGCCGGTGAGGATGGTAATAGGCGGAATAGAGGGCAGGATGTAGCCCGGCAGCTTGGATTGCGAGAGGGAGAAGAAGACAATGGGAATCAGCGCCCACAGGACCAGGAACTCCGGGAAAGCGTCGCCGGGGCGGCCGGCGCAGGGCTTGCAATTGGAAAAGTTGCGCGCCCGCCACTCGCAGACCGAGGTATGGATGCCGTCGATGAGCGCCCGCACAGCGACCACCGTCCAGGGCATCACGGCCAGCAGCGCCACTACCAGGTAATACCAGAAGGGCTGCTGATGCTCATAGCGATTGGTGGCAAAGCGCTCAAGGTTGTGTTCCAGGAAAAACTCGCGGAAAAAGGTGGGATTCTGGTACTGGACGGCGATAAACCAGGGCAGAACCATGGCAAAGTAGAGCGCAGCCCCCGGCCACCAGAAGGAGCGCCACAGAATGGACCACTCGCGGCGCAGAAGAGCGAAGGCGGCCACAATCACCAGGGCCAGAAACGGCGCCACCGGCCCCTTGGCCAGCGTGGCCACGCCGGTAAAAAAGTAGATGTCGAAGAGCCAGAACTTGGAGTCGGTCTCGTACCAGGCGTACCAGCCCAGAAGGCCGATAGCCAGCGGCGCGGCCATCTGCATATCGGTGGATGCGCCGCGGGCAAAACCCATGATGCCGGCGCAGGCGACTGTGATCAGCGCCGCGTCCAGATGGCCGCCCGGCCGGAAGCGCCGCATATGCAGGTAGATAAGCGCCACCATGATGAAGGCGAAGGTGGCCGAGGGCAGCCGCGCGGTCCAGTCGTGCACGCCGAAGTCCTGGAAGACGAACATCGCCCGCCAGTAGTAGAGTGCCGGCTTTTCCAGCCAAGGCTGGCCGTAGAGGTAGGGAGTGACGCAGGCGCTCAGCTTGCCCTTCAGGGTGTGCGCCGCGTCAAAGCGGTCCAGCATCTCGTGCGCGATCTGCGCATAGCGGGGTTCATCGGCTCCCACCAGGCCCAGGCCGGCGCCGCCCGTCAGCGGGGTCTGCCCATAGATCAGAAAGAAGACTGTGAAGCCAAGAAAAACCGCAGCCTCGCGAACGGTGGCCCAACGGGGCAGCCGTCTGCGCCAACTTTGAGGCGAATCCGGAGCGGATGGTTCCTGAATAGTTTCCACTTTCAGTATTTCTCCAACGGGGCCTTCACGCGGACAGCAATCCCCGCTCCGGTCAGGTCGATGGGGGGAGCTGACTGGCCTCGGTTTGGGGTCCGCACATCGATGCTACGCGGAGTTTGTGCTGCGCCTTGACAGGGTCAAGGCTAACAGATTCGGGCAAAATCTCCATAACCTTATCCGTTCGCTTCTCCATCAAGCATGGCCACGCTAGGGCGCAGCAGGGCCAGAATCTCCTCGCGAGCGCACTCCAGAGACCCACCCAGTGTGCAGCCGGAAGCGCTTACGTGGCCTCCTCCGCCCAACCGCTCGGCTATCGCGGCCACGTTCACATTCCCTTTGCTGCGCAAGCTCACTTGAATGCGCCCCTCCGGCTGCTCGTAGAGAAAAGCTGCGGCTTCCACCCCGGAGACGCACAAGGCAAAGTTCACAATGCCCTCACAGTCCTCCTCGACGGCGCCGGCGCGCTCCATATCCTTGCAGGTAACCCACAGCCAGGCCAGCCGGCCCTCGTGCTGCAGATTGCCCAGCGCCGCGCCCAGCAGCAGCAGTTTCGAGGCGGGCGTAGAAAAATACACCTGCTGTGCGATGCGCAGCGGGTCGGCCCCGGCCATCACCAACTCCCGCGCCAGAGCGAATGTAGAAGCCTGCGTCCCGCCGTAGCAGAAGCCCCCGGTGTCGGTCAGCACCGTGGTATAAAGGCAGGTGGCCATCTCCGGCGTTACCTGAGCCCCGGCGGCCTTTACCAGCCGGTAGACCATCTCGCCCACACTGGCCACCGAGCGGTCTATCCAGTTAAGGTCGGCGTACGCGCGGGCGGTAGCATGGTGATCGATGTTGACCTGAAAGAACTGCTCCAGGCCGCTCAGCCGGGTGCGTTCCAGCCCGTCGCATTCCAGCAGAATCGCAGCGTCGTAGGGGCCGTCGACGCGCTGGGCGGTACGAATGCCGTCCGCGCTTGGAAGCGCGCGATGGATCTTCGGAACCCGCTCCGCCGTCACCAGGTCGGATTGCTTGCCCAACTGCTCCAGAAACATTCCCATGGCCAGCATCGAGCCCACCGCATCGCCGTCCGGCCGGGTGTGAGAACAGACCAGAAACCGCTCGCCACGGCGTAAAACATCGAGAATCTCTTCGATCCGGATCGCCGGCGAGGGATCGGCCGCGGAGTCCGGTATGTGGATGTGCACCTCGTCCGGCGTGGCGGGCGCGGCGCTCTTCGGATGAAAGGCCAGATTGCGATTGGAATGATCCATGCTTGGCTACTCGACTTGTACCTTTGGCTCTGCCCCTTGAGTCGGCCCACCTGGCGCCAGTTGCACTTGCCCCTTCTGCCGCTTGCGCTGCCGGCCCATCAATTCTTCGATGCGCGCCTGGAAGCGCCCCGAGCGGTCGGCCAGAAAGCTGAGCTCGGGCACGTGGCGCACCCCCATCCGCTCCTTCAGTTCATAGCGGATGTAGCCCTTGGCCGCCTCCAGGCCGTCCACCGTCTCCTCTTCGGCTTTGGCAATGTCCTGGACGGCGCTGTCGACGGCGACATACACCCGCGCCGACTTGCCGCCGGGATTCAACGCCACCTCGGTAACATAGCAGAGATTAATGCGCGGATCGACCAGCTCGCCCTCGATGAGCACGCCAATCTCCTCGCGCAACGTCTCCGCAACCCGATCCTGATGGTGCTTCCGTCCCCTATGCAGCGGCATGACCCCCTCCTCGTACGGGGTGAACAATCAGCATAACAGAGGCGCGGCGTAAGGCGGGGAAAAAGCTGGCGGCCATGGCTCTTGGGGTGGAAATCGTTCATACGATTGGTCCAGGGAAAGAGGAAGACTGACTGCGTAAAAGGAAGTACATGGCTGCCGATCCTGTTCCCTGGACCACGTAAACGTGATGAACGACACTACCGGGATTTGCAAAACGCAAGTGAATTCGGTAGCTTGATTCTGCGGAGAGATTGCGCCGTTGAGCGGATCGATTCCGCGCCCCTAAATCCACCGTTCACTTCTCCATTCCATTCCCCGAAAGGAAAACGAACCGATGAAACTGACCACTCACCTGCACTATGGCGGCAACTGCGCGGAGGCTCTTCGCTTCTACGAGGAGCATCTGGGCGCAAAGATCCTCTTCAGCATGACCTACGAGCAGATGCCCGAGCCGAAAAACATTCCGCCGGGATGCGAACAGGGCATTCTCCACGCAAGCATGAAGATAGCAGACACTACGATCATGGCCTGCGACGCTCCGCCAGACAGCTTTCAGCCGATGCGCAGCGCCTATCTTGCCCTTGCGGTTGACACCGATGAGGAAGCGGAGCGCATCTATGCCCTGCTCTCCGAGGGCGGCGAGGTCTTCATGCCGATGGCAGAGACCTTCTTCGCCCACCGCTTCGCCATGCTCCGGGACAAGTTCGGGATCTTGTGGATGCTGATTCACGAACGTCCCATGCCGGCCGGTGCTTGAAGAGCCGTCGAAATAGTTGGATCGCACAACGGGAAGGGGCTCTGGCTATTCCCTAGTCCCTATTCCCTATTCCATGTCTTTCAGCTCTCGATGTAATCCCAGAAGGCGTCGGCGATCTCCGCGCCCAGTTCGTTAGTCATGCGGCGGGCGGCGCGCTCCACCTCTTCGATGAGGCCGTGCAGGTAGTCGCGGGAGCGGGAGATCGCCACCACGCCGATCGTCGCCGACTGCCAGGTCACCGCCTCGTCCATCTCGGCCACCGAAACATTGAAGCCCTGTTTCAGTTGGTCCTTGAGCGAGCGCACCACCTGCCGCCGGTCCTTGAGCGACTGGGCGTGCTCAATGCGGATTTCGAGCGTCAGTTGGGCGACTGGCATGGCATTTCGGAGTTACATCGCCAGTGTAGGCCGGTTTGCAGGGACGGGAAAGAATTATTTTGCATCTCTTCGGGCAGAATTCGACATTGATCGAAGGAGCTTCGTAGGACTCCATAGGGAGCAGCTCGACTTGCGTCTGCAAGTTACGCCAGCAATGAACCCGCTAACTAGCTAACCTGCGATCACCGCGCAGCGGTGGCTAACCTGCTAAATGGTTAACCAATCCTCGCGAGCATTGGAGAAGGGATGGAGAAAACCCAACTCTCAACCAGCTTTGTTTATTAAGAGTAAACTGCTTCCAAAGCCTTTCTGCCGTCAGGCCAGAAGGTAACAAGGAGGAAACTGATTGTGAGTCAGATCATCGTTGATACGAATTTGTGCAAAGGGGACGGCATATGCGTGGCGGTGTGCGCGGCCAGAGTTCTTGCTCTCAATCAGGAAGGATTTCCTGAGGAGCTTCCAGAGACCCGTTGCATTCTTTGCGGCCACTGCGTTGCCGTGTGTCCCAACGATGCTCTGACTCACACAGGCCTGCCACAAGAGGCTTTTTTGCCCGCGCCCAAAGAGCTGCCGGCTTCGGCGGTGATCGACGGTTTTTTGAACAGCCGCCGGTCGGTGCGTGAGTTCAAGAATCAGCCTGTCGCCCGCGAGACATTGGAGGCGCTGCTGGACGTGGCGCGGCGTGCTCCGACGGCTTCCAACTCCCAGAAGCTGAACTGGATCGTCGTAGGAGGCGGGGATAAGGTTCGCGCCCTGTCCGCGGAGGCGGTGAACTGGATGCGCGAGTCGGGCGCCAGTTCCGCCCTGCTGGCACAATGGGACAGCGGATACGACTTTATCCTGCGCGGGGCTCCTACAGTTGTTGTAGCCTGTACGCCGGAAGATTATGCATGGGGAAAACTGGATTGCGCCATCGCCCTGACCTTCCTTGAGCTGGCGGCGGAGGCGCGCGGCCTGGGCGTTTGCTGGGCAGGTTACCTGACCCGCGTCGCTGCCGTTCATGCTCCTTTGCGTCAGGCGTTATCAGTTCCTGAGGGGTTCACCGTCTGCGGCGGCCTGATGCTCGGCGAACCCAGGTACAAGTATCGGAAGATCCCTCCCAGAAAGCCGCTCAGCGTGCAATGGCTTTAGCGCCCTAATCCGCAAACTGCGCCAGCTGTTCCGGGGTCGGTTTGGGCGTACACAGGCTCACCACGATCATCGCCGCCACCGCCGCGAAGAGCGCCGGGAAGATGGCATCGCGGTCGGCCAGTATGCGCGGAAAGAATCCCTTCACCGCAGGCAGGTCCCAGGCCAGCGTGACCACCGTGCCGCTGGCGATGGCCGCCACCGCGCCCCAGGCGGTGACGCGCTTCGAGTAGAAGGCCGCTAGCACCACCGGAGTCAGCGCGGCGGAGTAAATCGTGTAGGCCCAAAGCATTTTTTGTAGGATGCTCTCGGCATAAATCGCCTGGTAAAGCGCCCAGCAGCCCAGCAGCACTACGCAAAGCCGCGAGACAATCAGGACTCGCTTATTCGACGCTCCCGGCGCGATATAGCGCACGAAAACGTCCTCGACCAGATTCGTGGCCGGAGAAAACAAATAGTTAGAGGCCGTCGAAATCACCTTGGCGAAGACCGCGCCCAGCAGCACCGCGCCCATCACCGCGGGCAGCCCGTGGCGGGCCGTGTAGGGGATGATCTCGCGCGGATGCAGCGCCACTTCGCCGGTTGGGTAGAGCGCCCGGCCGAAGACCGCGATGGCCACTATCAGTGTCTCCAGCAGCACGGTGCCCAGAACCCAGCCGACGACCGAAACGCGCGCATCCCGCTCGCTCCGCGCGGAGAAGAACTTCTGGTACATCACCTGGTTGCCCAGCATCAGCAGCAGGACGGGCACCAGGAACTCCATGCCGCGGATCACGCCCATTCCCACCGGCTGGCGCACATGTTCGGGGCTCATTCGGTAGTTGCCCAGCACCTGAAAGTACTCCGGAGGCAGCGAGTGGTGCAATCCCGCCCAACCGCCAGCCTGGAGAAACAGGTAGGGCGCGGCGATGATGCAGATGACCGTGACCAGCGAGCCGATCGCCACGTCCATGTAGGCCACCGACGACATTCCCGCCAGCGCCGTGGTGAGGATGACGAAGACGGCGATGATGTACGTGCCCAGCAACGGCGTCACCGTGTCGGGAAAGATCAAGTGCAGCACGTCACCGCCGCCTTTGAATTGGTAACTAGTGATGCCGATGTAGGCGAAGAGAATGGCAATGGTGCCCAGCACGCGCGCCGTCTGGTTGTAGCGGACCTCGAGCAGATCTGGCAGCGTAAACTGTGCGAATTTTCGCGCGCGCGGCGCAATGAAGTAGATCAGCAGCAGCCCCAGCCAGCCCCCGGCCGGCTGCCAGAGCGCAGCAAAGCCGTTCTTGTAGGCGTTCTCCGCTCCGGCAAAGAGGCTCCCCGCTCCGATCCATGAGGTCAGAAGCGTGAGCACCAGCACCACGGCCGGCAGCGACCGCCCGGCCACCAGGTAGTCGGCCTTGGTCTTCACCCGCGAGGTGCGATAGAGCGCCACCGCCAGCAGCACTACGACAATGACAGCCAGTACAGCAACATACAAATGAGACACGGGCGGGGCTCCTAGCGCGGATGAACGGGTTCTCAGCAGTTTACCGGAATTGGCCAACACCCGGCACTAGTCGCCATTTGACCCCTATGCAAGCAAGTTGGTAGACTGTACCTGCGGGGTGGAGCAGCCCGGTAGCTCGTTGGGCTCATAACCCAAAGGTCGCTGGTTCAAATCCAGCCCCCGCAACCAAGAACCTTAAGAAAACACAGAATTTAGGATGGGGCCGTGAGAAGCGGCCCCTTTCCATTTTCGGCGAATGTCCGTGAAATGTCCGTGTTTTCGGTGGAGGTGCAGTTCCAGAGTAGCCAGCCGCGTAACAAGAAGACCCCTGAAGCTGCCCACAAGCCAGTTTTCGGCCCCTTGAGGAGACTAGCTTCTTGAACTTACGGGCAATCCAGTTCTTGGAACATTTGGCTCAGGAGTTGCGATTGCCTTTGACGGGTAATGTCTGCATCGGCAACGATCCAACCAGAACCGAATTGCGGTCCATGGTTCGGCTGGATGAGTAACTCGGGTTGTTTAGGTGTAGCTTTAGTCGGCGTGGGCAAATCAGCGAACGCTGGCCGGTCGGGTCGAGGACTGGCGCAGCATTCCGAAGGTCCAGCCTAGCCGTTTCTCCCCGTTTCCTCTGGGAGTGCCTCAGTAGCCAAACCGTGAATCCGTTTCCAGCCCCCGCCACATCGCACCCAGCGTGCGGATTTCCCGCACTGGGCGCACCTGTTTGCTTCATGTCAAGAGTTATGTGACCTATCGTGCTGGGGCGACTTTCGCGCCTGACCATCGAATGAGCCGGTAGTCGTTAAACAAACCCAGCCGACCATATAGCCATTCGCTACTCCACCGCGCCCAGCCGAAGCCTTTGCGTCCCCGGGCACGCATCAAATGACGCCGCACCTTCTCTTCTACCCAGCGTTTGACCACTCCAAAACAAATGCTCGAATGACCGACCCGAAAGTAGTTCACCCAGCCACGCAGAATCGGATTGATTTTCGCAATCACAACTTCGACGGGCCAGCTGACATGCTGTCGGAAGACTTCCCTGAGCTTTTCATACAGCGCTGTCCGCTTCTTCAGCTTTGGCGCGTAGTATGGCCGCCACTTCTGATTAAAGCTGAGTATGCGCCGGTACTCAAATCCCAGGAAAGTGAAGCTCTCTCCCTTTTTCAGATCCACCATCCGACTCTTGTCTTCGTTGATCTCAACGCGGAGCTTCGCGAACTCCTCGCGCAGCCGCTTGTCTATCGCCTTCACCAGCCAGTCACTCCGCCGTTCGGCGTCGATCAAGATCACCATATCGTCCGCAAACCGTGCATACTGGACGCTGGTTGACTTGCCCCTTCGCGTGGTGTCCACCGCCTTTTCCAGCATCCGGTCTACCTCATTCAGATAGAGGTTACTGAGAAGAGGTGAAATCACACCGCCTTGGGGAACGCCTTTCTTTCCGGTCGCCTTCAGAATCATCTTGAGCAAATGCATGACCGCATCATCATGAACCCGCCGAGCCACTTTCTCTAAAAGCAGCGAATGCTGCACGTTATCGAAATAGGAGGCTAAATCCAAATCAATGATGCGCGTCTTCTCTTCGACGATCGCTCTGGCTACCCGGGCTACGGCTTCATGCGCCGTCCGCTTCGGTCGATATCCAAACGACCCTGCTTGGAAGTCAGCTTCGAAGATCGGCTCCAGAATGAGCTTTAACGCCCCCTGGACCACGCGATCACGGATTGCGGGAATCGACAGGACGCGGACTTTCTTTCCCCCGTCCTTTGGAATCTCCTTTTTCCGTGCCGGCATGGGCCGATACGTGTTGGTAACTAATTCATCCCGAATCTGAAGGAGAAAACTCTCCGCTCCGCTTTCCTCAATGGCTTCGAACGTGACCCCGTCAATACCCGGCGCCCCGCGATTGCTTCTCGCCATCTGGTAGGCTTCCCGCAAAGTCTCCATCTTGCAGACGTGGACGTTTAGTCCCCAGAAACGCCAAGACGGTTCTGCCTTCGCCTTGACATATAGACTCCTTCTCAGGTCCTGCAAACTGATGGGCGCTGTTGTCATCTCACCCTTGCCTCCCTTTTTGTTAGAGCCGTTACAAACAGCAGGGCCTCTTCGCTCCACGGACATTACTCCGCTTCATCACTAATACAGACCCAGCCGAATCCCTCTCGCCGTCCACCGACTTCCCGGTGTCACCGGTTATACGGCTTCCCTGCTCCGCTGATTTCGCAACGGGGCGAGGAGGGCTTCTCCAGTTGCTCAGCATGACCTTGTCACCGTGCTGTCCCTACCAACCCCGCCGAAGTGTTACGCCGCTTCAGTCCGTGCGACGCTCCATGCTGCCTTCGCCCGAAAAGTGAGGGCTCGGCCTTCGGGGTTTAGTACTTTCGAGGCCATATGGGTTCACTTGCGTTACGGCCCGGCGACTCGCTCACCACCCTTTTCAGATGGCGTCGTCAATAGGCTTCAGGATTTTCAGTTTCCATCCTTCCTGCTATTCAAGCTACGGGGCTCGGACTTTTACCCCGGTGGGACTTGCTCCCACTGATCATGCCAGCCTTCGCTGGACGCACACTT
>Ga0326727_10009355_pt1 | contig 24168 bp, 21 predicted proteins | sample MB2enrmetagenome_FD_207643 | JGI IMG/M metagenome (GOLD analysis project Ga0326727, IMG submission 207643) | Lab enriched peat soil microbial communities from McLean, Ithaca, NY, United States - MB29MY | ecosystem: Environmental > Terrestrial > Soil > Wetlands > Peat | place: USA: New York... | reverse complement strand
CGTTCGGCGTCGATGGCAAGGGACGCCGGACCGAAGTCGCGCCCCAGGATAGCCGTCAGCCGCTCGAGCCGAGCGGTTTCGTCGTCTCCACCACAGGCCGGCAGCTTCAGGACGGCACGGCCATCCGAGACCAGGCTGAAAGCGATGCCGGGATGGGCCATGGCCAGTCGTTCCAGCACCTCGCGCACATGGATCATCTCGGTGCGCGGGTGCTTCAGGAACTTGAGACGGGCCGGCGTGGCAAAGAACAGGTCGCGCACCTCGACCCGGGTGCCGGGGGCGTGGGCGGCCGGCTCCGGGGCATCCTTGCGCCCGCCCTCCACCAGCAGCGACCAGGCCTCGGAAGCCTCCCGGGTGCGGCTGGTCAGGCGCAGGCGGGCCACCGAGCCGATCGAGGGCAAGGCCTCGCCGCGGAAGCCCAGATGGTCGATATGGGACAGGTCATCGTCCGGCAGCTTCGAGGTGGCATGCCGTTCGACCGCCAGGGCAAGCTCGTCGGGCGTCATGCCGCAACCGTCGTCGGTCACGGAAATCAGCGCCTGCCCGCCTTCGGCCAGCACCACGTCGACGCGGCCGGCACCGGCGTCGATGGCATTTTCCACCAGTTCCTTCACCGCCGACGCGGGCCGTTCGACCACTTCGCCGGCGGCGATCTGATTGACCAGATTGGACGGCAGCAACCGGATCGTCATGAGACCCGGAGCGCCTTGAAATGGTTGATCAGGCCATTGGTCGAGGAATCGTGCGTGGCCACGGTCGCCGCCCCCGCCAACTCGGGCAGGATGGCCTTGGCCAGCTGCTTGCCCAACTCGACGCCCCACTGGTCGAAGCTGTTGACCTGCCACAGGGTGCCCTGGACAAAGATCTTGTGTTCGTAAAGGGCGATCAGGCGTCCCAGGGTACGGGGAGACAGCTGGGCGTACAGCAGCGAGTTGGTGGGATGATTGCCGGCGAACACCCGGTGCGGCACCGCCCGTTCCAGCGCTTCGCCGCCCAGCCCCTGGGCGGTCAGTTCGGCGCGGACCCGATCCGCCGTCTTGCCTGTCATCAGGGCCTCGGTCTGGGCGAAGAAGTTGGACAGCAACAGGGCGTGATGGTCGCCCACCGGATTCTGGCTGTTGGCGGCGGCCAGGAAATCGGCCGGCACCAGACGGGTGCCCTGGTGGATCAGCTGATAGAAGGCATGCTGGCCGTTGGTCCCCGGCTCGCCGAACAGCACCGGCCCGGTCTGCCAGCCCACCGGCTGGCCATCGAGACGAACGCTCTTGCCGTTGCTTTCCATGTCGGCCTGCTGGAGATAAGCGGCGAAGCGGTGCAGATACTGGTCGTAGGGCAGGACCGCATGGGCCTCGGCACCGAAGAAGTTGATGTAAAGGACGCCCAGCAACCCCAGGATGACCGGCATGTTGGCTTCCAAGGGCGCGGTGCGGAAATGCTCGTCCATGTCGAAGGCTCCGGCCAGCAGCTCTTCGAAGCGATCGAACCCGACGGCGATGGCGATGGACAGGCCGATGGCCGACCACAGGGAATAGCGCCCCCCCACCCAGTCCCAGAAGGCGAACATGTTGCGGGTATCGATCCCGAATGCCGACACCGCCTGGGCATTGGTCGACAGGGCGACGAAGTGACTGGCCACCGCCGTCTCGCCCAGCGCCGCCACCGTCCAGGTCCGGGCGGTGCGGGCATTGGCCAGGGTCTCCTGGGTGGTAAAGGTCTTCGAAGCAACGATGAACAGGGTGGTTGCCGGATCGCACCGCTTCAACACCTGATGGATGTGGCTGCCATCGACGTTGGAGACGAAGTGGGAGCGCAGGCCGTCACGCGCGAAGGGCTTCAAGGCCTCGACCACCATCAGCGGCCCCAGGTCCGACCCGCCAATGCCGATATTGACCACATCGGTGATGGTTCGCCCGGTGGCGCCCCGCCAGGCACCCGACCGCACCGCTTCGGAAAACTCTTTCATCTGCTCCAGGACGCCACGAACCTCGGGCATCACGTCGACGCCATCGACGGCAATCGGACGGTCGCTCCGGTTGCGCAGCGCCACATGCAGGACGGCGCGGTTCTCCGTCACATTGATCCGCTGTCCGGCAAACATGGCGTCGCGCCGGGCTTCCAGCCCCGTCTCGCGCGCCAGCTGCATCAACAGCCGCAACGTTTCATCGGTGACCCGGTTCTTCGAATAGTCCAGCAGCAGATCGTCCAGACGGACCGAGAGACGCGGAAAGCGACCGGCATCGGCCGCAAACAGATCGCGCATGTGCAGGGTTTTAAGGGTGGCCACATGCTGGGTCAAAGCCTGCCAGGACGGCAGAGAGGACAGAGGGGGCATGATCGATCCTGATCGTGGAAGCTCGCGGCAGCGCGCTTCAGGGAATCCGCCCGGCGCACCGCGCGGCAAACCGGGCTGCGCGCCGGAACCGTCCTCACGCCGCGGGCCTCGGCGAAAGCCGCCCATCGGGGACGTCCCAGGCCCGCCACCAGAGGGCGGCCCCACAAAGTAGCAGAGCCGCCGGCCAGCCGCCATCCCCCCGAATGCCAGGTCGCGAAAGCCATTTCTTTCACATGGCACGAACGTTGGCCAGGAAGCGGCCGACGCGCTGATCCAATTCCTGCGACTGGTGCGACAAGGCGCGCGCCGTGTCGAGAACCACTCCCGAACCGCGTCCGGTATCCTCGGCCGCCACGGTCACGCCGGCGATATTGGCCGACACTTCGCGGGTGGCCGCCGACTGCTCTTCCACCGCGCCGGAGATCGAGGCATTGATGGCGCTGACCTGGGCGATGGTGGTGGCGATCTCGCGGATCGAGGCGGCGGTCCCCTGACTGGCGTCCTGGATGGCCTTGATCTGCAGGGCGATCTCGCCGGTGGCCCGGGCCGTCTGGGTCGCCAGGCTTTTCACCTCGCCCGCCACCACGGCAAAGCCTTTGCCGGCGTCGCCGGCCCGGGCGGCCTCGATGGTGGCATTCAAGGCCAGAAGATTGGTCTGGCTGGCAATATCACTGATCAGTTTGGTGACCTCGCCGATCTTGGCCGCCATGTTGACCAGGTCGACCACCACCTGCTCGGAGGTCTGGGCATTGACGACGGCAGTGTCGATGACCCTGGCCGCCTCGGTGATCTGGCGGGCAATCTCGTTGGCCGAGGTTGCCAGTTCCTCGGTGGCGGCCGCCACCGTGGCCGACTGTTGGTTGGTCTGTTCGGCCGCCGCCGCCAGGGATTGGGCCGTCTCCTGCATGGCATCGGACGAGTGGGACACCTCATCGACCAGGGTCTTGACCTGGGCCTCGAATTCCGCCGCCAAAGCCGCGTTCTGCTGTTTGCGCCCCGACAGGTCGAAAGCGAATTTCACCACCTTGCAGATGCGGCCGTTAAGATCGCGGACCGGGTTGTAGCAGGCTTCGATCCACACCACCTTGCCGTCCTTGCCGATGCGCTTGAATTGGCCGGCCTGGAATTGGCCCTGGCGCAAATTCTCCCAGAACCGCCGATAGTCGGCGCTGTCCTTGTAGGCCGCCTCGACGAATTGGGAATGATGGCGCCCCACGATCTCGTCCAGGCGATAGCCCAACAGGGACAGAAAATTGTCGTTGGCAGTCAGCACCTTGCCATCCAGGTCGAACTCGATGACGGCCTGGGAATGACCGATGGCCTCGACCTTGCCCGCGAGATCGGCAAAAGCGGCCTTGCGCGCCGACACGTCGGTGGCGTACTTGATCACCTTGACCGGGCGTCCCAGCCTGTCGCAGATCGGGTTGTAGGACGCCTCGATCCAGACTTCGCGTCCATCCTTGCCGATCCGCTTGAACTCGGCGGCCTGGAATTGGCCGTGCCGCAGCGCTTCCCAAAACTGGCCATAGGCCGGGCTGTCCCGGTACGCCTGCTCGACAAACATGGAATGGTGACGCCCCCGGATGTCTTCCAGACGATAGCCCATCGCCTTCAGGAAGTTCTCGTTGGCGGTGATGATCGTACCGTCCAACTTGAATTCAATGACGGCCTGCGACTTGTCGAGCGCTTTGAGAATCGCTCGTGCTCCTGTTCCCCCGAAATACGACATAACTACCTCGCTCGCCAAAATCGTTCGAGCGGAGAATGGCGGATTGGCAGAACCACAGCAGTCCCTGTTTAGGGAGGTTCCAAAATTAATCGCGACGAGATCGATTTTGTATTTGCGACGAGAGTCTCGATCACCATATTCCCACAACGGGGCAAGGGACTCACCCTGGTCATTGCAAGATTTATTATCCCATGAAGATTGTTACACACCAGGCACGATCAACGCCTCGGGATCGAACGGCGAAAGATTGCTGAGGAACTGTCGGGTGCACGCCTCCCACGAGAAGGTCAGGGCATGGCCGCGGCAGATGTCGGCGGGAATTGCCACCGCAGCCCGGGCCGCCGCGGCCAGGTCCTCATCGAGAACACCGGCCGGTGACCCGCCAACCACGTCCAGCGGACCCGGCACCGGATAGGCTGCCACCGGAACGCCGGAAGCCAACGCCTCCAGCAGAACCAGCCCGAAGGTGTCGGTCCGGCTGGGAAAGACGAAGACGGAGGCCGCCGAATAATGGGCCGCCAGTTCCTCGCCGGTTTTGGCCCCGGTGAACAGGACTGCGGGATACCGGCGGCGCAAGTCGTCCAGTTGGGGGCCGTCGCCCACCACGACTTTGCTGCCGGGCAGGTCGGCCGCCAGGAAGGCGGCGATGTTCTTCTCCACGGCAACCCGGCCGACATAAAGAAAGATCGGCTTTGGCAGGGCCAGCACCGCCGGCACCAGGGCGAGCAGTTCTTCGCGGCTGCGCGGCCGGAACAAGGTGGTGTCGACGCCGCGGGACCACCGCCGGATCTTGCTGAAGCCCCGTGTTTCCAACTCTTCCTGAATGGTCTGGGTGGCCACCATGATGGTGGCCGAGGGATCATGGAACCGGCGCATGATCTTGTAGCTGATGCGCAACGGCACGCGGAAGCGGGCGCGAATGTATTCCGGAAACTTGGTGTGATAGGCGGTCGTGAAGGGAACCCGGCGCTTCAGGCAATAGCGCCGCGCCGCCCACCCCAACGGCCCTTCGGTGGCGATGTGAATGGCGCAGGGCTGGTTGGCCTCGATGGTCCTGGCCAGCCGCCGTCCCGGCCGGATGGCCAGGCGGATCTCCGGATAGGTCGGACAGGGAACGCTTTTGAACTGGTCGGGCGTGACGAAGACAACGTCATGGCCGACACGACCCAGTTCGTCGCGCAGGGTCCCCAGTGTTCTGACCACGCCGTTGACCTGGGGATACCAGGCGTCGGTGACGACAAGGATACGCATGGGCGAATGGTCTCTCTTCCGGTTCAAGGGAGAAGGGGGGCTCCGGCCCGGTTCAGTCCTGCTCGGCAGGAACCAGCTGGCTGTCGAGCAGGGACAACTGCCGGCTTTCCGCCCAGCGCAGAACTTCCAGCCGACCGTCCATGTGCTCGACCAAAGCCGTGCAGCTTTCCACCCAGTCGCCGTCATTGGCATAGCAGATGCCGCCGATCTCACGCAGTTCGGCATGGTGGATATGGCCGCAGATGACACCGTCGACGCCGCGATGGCGGGCCACTTCGATCATCGCGTCCTCGAACTGGGCAATGAACTGAACGGCGTTTTTCACCTTGTGCTTCAGATAGGCCGACAGCGACCAATAGGGATAGCCCAGCTTGCGGCGGCACCAGTTGAACCAGTGGTTCAGAGCCAGCGCCGTGGTATAGGCATGGTCGCCAAGATAAGCCAGCCACTTGGCGTATTTGACCACGCCATCGAACTGGTCGCCATGCATGATCAGGAAGCGGCGGCCGTCCGCGGTCTGGTGAACCGTCTCGTTCAGGACCTGCACGTCGCCGAAACTGAAATCCAGATAGCCCCGGGCGAACTCGTCATGGTTGCCGGGAACGAAGACCACCTTGGTGCCCTTGCGCGCCTTGCGCAGCAGCTTCTGCACCACGTCATTGTGGGCTTGCGGCCAGTACCAGGCGCGGCGCAGCCGCCAGCCGTCGATCATGTCGCCGACCAGATAAAGATAGTCGGACTCCGTGCATTTCAGAAAATCGAGGAGGAATTCTGCCTTGCAACCCCGCGTGCCCAGATGCACGTCGGAAATCCAGATCGCTCGGTAGCTTTGCACCGCGGAGATCACCGTCATCCTCGCCTGGCCCCACTTGTCCCGTCCCCGGACTGGCAAGACAGGCTTATAGTAGGCGAATGACTCGCTTGTACATAAGCTTTACGACGACTATATTGCAATTTCACAAAACCGCCCAAATAATATCATATAACTTTCATAGAACCTGCGGCCCGCGACAGGTATAGACGGTCCTCATGTCGATGCCTTTACCCGACACCGTGCCGGAGACAGGAATTCGCCGCCGGCGCGTCCTGGTTATCTACAACCCAACCGCCGGCCAATGGCGTCGCCGACGCTTGGCGGCGACCCTGCGGCAATTGGAACGCTGCGACTGCATTCTTACCCTGCATAAGACGTCCCGCCCCGGCGATGCCGAGGCCCGGGCCCGGCAGCTGAGCTATGACGATGCCGATGTGGTCGTCGCGGCCGGCGGCGACGGCACCATCAACGAGGTGGCGAACGGCCTGATGCAGGCCGACGGCGCGGTTCCGCCGCTGGCCATCATTCCCTTGGGGACGGCCAATGTCCTGGCCCAGGAAATCGGGTTGCGCGGCAAGCCGTCGGCAGCCGCCCGCGCCATCACCGAAGGGGGTCGCATGCGGGTGCATCTGGGCCGGGCCGGGACGCGGCACTTCCTGATGATGGCCGGCGTCGGCTTCGATGCCCATGTGGTGGCCAATATCAATCTGGCCCTAAAGCGGCGAACGGGAAAAATCGCCTATGTGCTCGAGACCCTGAGCCAGGCGCTCAAATACGGCTTCCCGACCTGCCGGGTCACCATCGACGGCAAGATCCACCATGCCCGTTCGGTGGTGGTGTGCAACGGCCGCCATTACGGCGGTCCTTTCGTGGCGGCCCCGGCCGCCGACCTGGGCTCGCCGTCCTTCGAAGTCTGTCTGTTCGAACATGGCGGCTGGACCCATGTGCTGCGCTACGGTGCCGCCCTGGTGATGGGCCGTCTTTGGGCCCTGCCCGATGTGCGCATCGTCAAGGCCAGCAGCCTCAGAATCGACGGCCAGGGCGGCCTGCCGGTCCAGGCCGATGGCGACATCATCGCCACCCTGCCGGTGCACATCACCGTCGCCGAACGCACCCTGGACCTGATCGTCCCCGAGGGGCGGTCGGCCTAAAGGGTGCGAAAAATGTGCTCAGTGGGGACAGGCGTCCCTCCCTGTCTTTCCCCAAAAGCGGCGGAATTAAGCCATTTCGGCTTTGGCCTGAATGACAGACAGGTCAGGGCCTGTCCCACTGCCTTTTCAGGCTCCGGCGATGGTCATGCCGTCGATGCGCAGGGTCGGCGCATCGGTGCCATAAAGCCAGACCAGATCGTTGGCCGGGGTCACCTGGCGGAACATCTCTTTCAGATTTCCGGCCACCGTCACCTCGCTGACCGGATAGGCCAGTTCGCCGCCGACGATCCAGAAGCCGGCGGCGCCCCGTGAATAGTCGCCGGTCACGCCATTGACGCCCATGCCGAACAGTTCGGTCACGTAAAACCCTTCGGTGATGTCGAGAATCATCTCGGCCGGAGTCACCGCGCCCGGCTCCATCCAGAAATTGGTCACCGACGGCGACGGCGGTCCCCCGACCGACCGCGACGCGTGGCCGGTGGTCTCCATCCCCAATTGCCGCGCCGAACGCAGATCCAGGACCCAACTGGTCAGCACACCGTCCTCGATGAACGTGCGGCGGCGGTTGGCCACCCCCTCGCCATCAAACGGCTTCGAGCGCAGTCCACGCTGGCGATGGGGATCATCGATGACCGTGATCCCCTTGGCAAACACCAGCTTGCCCAGGCTATCCTTGAGGAAACTGGTGCCACGGGCGATGGCGCCGCCATTGATGGCGGCGGACAGATGTCCCAGCAGCGATCGGGACACGCGCGGGTCGAACACGACGGGCAGTTTCGCCGTTCGCACCTTACGGGCCCCCAGTCGGCGCACCGTGCGCCGTCCGGCCTCGGCCCCGATATCTTCGGGCGTCCGCAAGTCGCCGGCATGGATCGCCGATGAGAAATCATAGTCCCGCTCCATGCCCCCGGCGGTATCGCCCGCCAGAACCGCCGCGGCAATCTGGAAGCTGCTGAGGCTGTAGCTTTGGGCCAGCCCGTTGGACGCCGCCAGGGCAACCCGCGTTCGCCCCCACCCGGCCTCGGCCCCTTCCGAGTTGGTCACGCCGGGAACCGCCCGGGCGGCATCCTCGGCCCGTTTGGCCCAATCGACCAATTGCTCCGGTGCCGGCTCCACCGGATCGCAGATATCAAGATCGGGCGGGGTGCGCACCAGTTGACCGGGCAGCGCCAGGCCGCAGAAGGGATCTTCCGGAACGGTTCGGGCCATGGCCACCGCCCGCTCCACCAGGTCATCCAGCGCCGGCAATCCGCGGTCCGACGATGACACCAGGGCCTGCCTTTTGCCGATCAGCACGCGCAACCCGATGTCGCCTGCCTCCGACCGTTCCACCTTCTCCGGCCGCCCCAGGCGGAACGCCACCGACAGCGACGACTGGTCAAGCAACAGGGCATCGGCCTCGTCGGCCCCAGCCGCCTTGGCTTTGGCGATCAGGTCGGTCAGCAGAGTGAGTGCATCATCAAGGGCCATCAGCGGCCTCCTTTTCCGCGGTTCCAGACAGGGCGGGAGCAAGCCCGCCCGCAATCGTCATTTCCAGATCGGCCGCCCGGTTCCCGGCAGGCCATAACGGTCCCATTTCCGCGTGACATCCTCCACGACCTCAGGCGTCATGGCGATCTTGCGGCCCCATTCGCGATGGGTCTCGCCGGGCAACTTATTGGTCGCATCCATGCCCAGCTTGCCCCCCAGTCCCGACTCCGGCGAGGCAAAGTCCAGGTAGTCGATCGGAGTGTTTTCCACCACCATGATGTCGCGGGCCGGGTCCATCCGGGTCGACATGGCCCACATCACGTCTTTCCAGTTGCGGGCATCAATGTCGTCGTCGACCACGATCACGAACTTGGTATAGACGAATTGACGCAGAAAGGACCACACCCCCATCATGATCCGCCGGGCATGTCCGGGATAGGATTTCCGCATCGACACGACGGCGATGCGATAGGAACAGCCTTCGGGCGGCAGCCAGAAATCGACGATTTCGGGGAACTGCTGGATCAGAAGCGGGATGAACACCTCGTTCAAGGCTTCGCCCAGCACCGACGGCTCGTCCGGCGGCCGGCCGGTGAAGGTGGACAGGTAGATGGGATCCTTGCGCATGGTGATGGCCGAGACGGTAAACACCGGAAAGCGCTCGACCGAATTGTAATAGCCGGTGTGGTCGCCATAGGGTCCCTCGTCGCCGAAGTCGGTCAGGGATACATGGCCCTCCAGGACGATTTCCGCCTGGGCCGGCACCTTCAACGGTATCGTCTTGCAGTCCACCAGGTCGACCTTGCGGCCCCGCAACAGCCCGGCAAACTGATATTCCGACAGGGTGTCGGGGACCGGCGTGACGGCGGCCAGAATGGTTCCCGGATCGGCGCCGATGACGACGGCGGCCGGCAAGGGATCGGCCTTGCGTTCGGACCAGCGCTGGTAATGCTGGGCGCCGCCGCGATGGCGCAGCCAGCGCATCAGGGTGGTGTTGCGCCCGGTCACCTGCATCCGATAGATGCCCAGGTTGAAGCCGTCGCGACGGTCGGCGTCGCTTCCCTTGGCCTTGGGGCCTTCGGTCACCACCAGGGGCCAGGTGATCAGGGGCGCCGGCTCGCCCGGCCAGCAACTTTGAATGGGCAACCGCCCCAGGTCGATCTGGTCGCCGGTCAGGACCACATCCTGGCACGGCGCCGATCCGACGGTCTTCGGCCGCATGGCCATCACCGTCTTCAACAGCGGCAGCATCTCGATGGCTTCCCGCCAGCCGCCCGGCGGCTCCGGCTGTTTCAGGAAGGCCAGCGTTTCGCCAACCTCACGCAACTGGTTGGGCTCGCGGTCCATGCCCCAGGCGACCCGTTCGACCGTGCCGAACAGGTTGACCAGGACCGGCATCTCATAGCGACGCCCGCCCGCGCCGACGACGTTCTCGAACAGCACGGCCGGCCCCCCTTCGGCAAGAAGGCGGGTCTGGATCTCGGTCATCTCCAGCACTGGGGACACCGGTTCGGAGACGCGAACCAATCGGCCGGCCTTTTCCAGGTGGGCCAGAAAGTCGCGCAAGGAGGCGTAGGGCATGACTGTGGTGTTACCGTTGACGGGAACGGCTATTGGAAGGCCATTACCCCCCGGCGTCAAGGCATTGGAGGTCCGGTCCCGTCGTTCGCCCCGGACCGCGCCGCGATGCGCGCGGCATGATCGTCCTTCGCCAGGCCGGCCGCGACATGACAACGGCCCCGCCGCAGGGAAACCTGCAGGCCGGGGCCGTCACCGGGGTTTGCCAAGCGATTGCGAGGACTTAGGCGGCCTTGAACAGCCCGGTCAGGGCCTGCACGCGGGCGTTGATGGGGGCGATGCTCGAGGTGACCACGCTGTTGGCCAGTTCCTGGATCTTGCGGGTCTCGGCGAAGAAGCTCTCGAAGCCCGACTTGGCCAGACCGGAGTAGATGGTCTGGAATTCGGTCGGAGACTTGGCGGCGGTCAGGGCCTTCACGGCGGCCGAGGTCTGCTCGAAGGACTGGTTGGCCAGGGTCGAATAGGCTTTCGTCAGGTCCTCGATGCCCTTCACGGCCAGGCTGCTGCTCTTCACCAGGGCCTCGACATTGTCTTTTCCGAAAGCAATCAGTTGGTCGAAATTCTGAGTGGTCATGGGGGGCATCCTCGCTTGTCGCTGATTTCTATGGCGTTGCCGATCGTCCGGGACGATTGCTGCACTGCAACAATGCGAGAATACCGAATTTACCCTAGGTTGCAAGCACAATTTTGTGCGTCGCACAAAATTCACCGTGCACTGCGAGACAGGCAGGGGAAATGTCGCGCCCCCTCTTTTTGCGGGACACCGGCGGGGACGCCGGCGCTACTGAGGACATTCCTTCACACCGGCGGGGACGCCGGCGCTCCTGAGGACACTCCTTCACACCGGCGGGGACGCCGGCGCTACTGAGGACATTCCTTCACACCGGCGGGGACGCCGGCGCTACTGAGGACATTCCTTCACACCGGCGGGGACGCCGGCGCTACTGAGGACATTCTTTCACACCGGCGGGGACGCCGGCGCTACTGAGGACACTCCTTCACACCGGCGGGGACGCCGGTGCTACTGAGGACATTCCTTCACACCGGTGCTACTTGCCTTCACGCCCCCAGGGCGGCTTCGATGGCGGTCAGCACCGCACCGGACTGGCCGTTGTCGGGACCACCGGCCTGGGCCATGTCCGGCCGGCCGCCGCCGCCCTTGCCGCCCAGGGCCTCGGCACCGACCCGGACCAGATCGACCGCCGAGAAACGGCCGGTCAGGTCGTCGGTGACCGCCACCACGATGGAGGCCTTGCCATCGGCGGTGCCGACCAGGGCAACGACGCCGGAACCGATCTGTTTCTTCAACTCGTCGGCCATGCCTTTCAGGTCCTTGGCCGGAACACCCTCCAGGACCCGGCCTGCCAGGGTCACCCCGGCAATGGTCTTGTTGGCCGAAGCCTGGCCGGCTCCCGTCGCCATCTGGCGCCGCAGGTCCGAGATTTCCTTTTCCAGACGCCGGCGATCGTCCAGCAAAGCCTCGATACGAACCGGCAGTTCCGCCGGCGTCGCCTTCAGCGCCTGGGCCGCACGCCCCAGCAGGTCCGCCTGCTCGGCCACCCAGCCTTCCGCGGCGGCGCCGACCACGGCTTCGATGCGGCGGACACCCGCCGCCACCGCGCTTTCGGCGACCACCTTCAGCAGGCCGATGTCGCCAGTCCGGCGCACATGGGTGCCGCCGCACAGTTCGACGGAATATTTCTCCGCGCCCGTGCCCATCGACACCACCCGCACCTCGTCGCCGTATTTTTCCCCGAACAGGGCCATGGCCCCGGCGGCGATCGCGTCGTCCGGCGTGGTCAACAGGGTGTCGACCGGCAGATTGGCGCGGATGCGGTCGTTGACCTCGTCCTCGATGCGCCGGATCTCGGCGGCCGACAAGCCCTTGTTGTGGCTGATGTCAAAGCGCAGGCGATCGGGGGCCACCAGCGATCCCTTCTGGGTGACATGGTCGCCCAGGTGATGGCGCAGGGCCGCATGCAGCAGATGGGTGGCCGAATGGTGGGCGCGCAAGGCCGAACGGCGGACGCCGTCGACCTGCAGGTCGGCGAAATCCTCCACCGCAACCTCGCCCTCGGTGACGGTGCCCAGATGGACGATCAAGTCGCCCAGCTTCTTCTGGCTGTCGGTAATGCTGACACGGCCCTTGCCGGCCACGACGATGGTCCCGGCATCCCCCATCTGCCCGCCCGACTCTCCGTAGAACGGAGTCTGGTTGGCGATCAGGGCGACCGAGGCTCCGGCCTTGGCCGAGGAAACGGCCTGGCCATCCACCAGCAGGGCGAGGATCTTGCCTTCCGCCCGTTCGGTGTCATAGCCCAGAAACTCGCTGGCTCCGACCTTCTCACGCACTTCGAACCACACCGCTTCGGTCGCGGCCTCGCCCGATCCGGCCCAGGCCTTGCGGGCCTCGGCCCGCTGGCGCGCCATGGCGGCATCGAATCCGGCGACATCGACGGACAAGCCCCGCGCCTTCAGGGCGTCCTGGGTCAAATCGAGCGGGAAACCATAGGTGTCGTAAAGCCGGAAGGCGACCTCGCCGTTGAGACGACCGCCGGCGGCAAGATGCCCGGCCTCCTCGTCGAGAAGCTTCAGTCCCCGCTCCAGCGTCTGCTTGAACCGGGTTTCCTCCAGCTTCAGGGTTTCGGTGATCAGGGCCTGGGCGCGCACCAGTTCGGGGAAGGCCTGCCCCATCTGGGCCACCAGGGCCGGCACCAGACGCCACAGCAGCGGCTCGCGACAGCCCATCAGTTCGGCATGGCGCATGGCGCGGCGCATGATGCGCCGCAGGACATAGCCGCGTCCCTCGTTGGACGGCAGGACGCCATCGGCAATCAGGAAGGACGACGACCGCAGGTGGTCGGCGATGACCCGGTGCGACACCCGATGGGCGCCGTCGGCCGCCGCCCCCGACGCCTCGGCCGAGGCGGCGATCAGGGCGCGGAACAGGTCGATGTCATAGTTGTCGTGGACCCCTTGCATGACGGCGGCCAGACGTTCCAGCCCCATGCCGGTGTCGATGGACGGCCGCGGCAGGGCGACGCGCTGGTCGGGCGACACCTGCTCATACTGCATGAACACCAGGTTCCAGATCTCGATGAAGCGGTCGCCGTCGGCATCGGCACTGCCGGGCGGTCCGCCGGCGATGGCCGGGCCATGGTCATAGAAGATCTCGGAACAGGGACCACAGGGGCCGGTATCGCCCATGGCCCAGAAATTGTCATGGGTGGGGATGCGGATGATGCGCTGTTCGGGCAGCCCGGAGATACGGCGCCACAGATCGAAGGCCTCGTCGTCGGTGTGATAGACCGTGACCAGCAGGCGGTCGGTGGCCAGGCCATACTCCTTGGTGATCAGGCGCCAGGCAAAATCGATGGCGCCCTCCTTGAAATAGTCGCCGAAGGAGAAATTCCCCAGCATTTCGAAGAAGGTATGGTGGCGCGCGGTATAGCCGACATTGTCGAGGTCATTGTGCTTGCCGCCGGCGCGCACGCATTTCTGCGAGGTGGTGGCGCGCACATAATCGCGCTTTTCCATGCCGGTGAAGACGTTCTTGAACTGCACCATCCCGGCATTGGTAAACATCAGGGTCGGATCGTTGCGCGGCACCAAGGGACTGGACGGCACCTGGGCGTGGCCGTTCTTGGCAAAGAAGTCGAGAAAGGTGCTGCGGATGTCGTTTGCTGTCTGCATGACTTTCTGAATACCCAAAGACGTCGGACCAACCACCATGGCGGACCGGCTTATCCAACCGATCGGCTGTTGTAACAAGCCCCTGGCCGAGTGTCCATGGCATCGCGCCCCGACAACAAAACAGCCGCCCCGTTGCGGACGGAGCGGCTGTTTCGCGGCGGGCCCCGGCCGGGATGCCGGTGTCGCTTAAGACCCCTCTTGCCGGCCGATGGCTACTCTTCGGTCACCACACCGTCGGCATCGACGGTCGTCCCCGTCAGGGCATCGGAAATAATGCCGGCGTTCTGCCGGATCGCCGCTTCGATTTCGGCGGACACCGCCGGATTCTCGCGCAGGAAATTCTTGGCGTTCTCACGCCCCTGTCCGATGCGCTGCGAATTGTAGGAGAACCAGGCGCCCGACTTCTCCACCACGCCGGCCTTGACGCCCAGGTCGATCAATTCGCCGGTCTTGGACACGCCTTCACCATACATGATGTCGAACTCGACCACCTTGAACGGCGGCGCCAGCTTGTTCTTGACCACCTTCACCCTGGTCTGGTTGCCGACCACCTCGTCCTTGTCCTTGATGGACCCGATGCGGCGGATGTCGAGGCGGACCGAGGCATAGAACTTGAGCGCGTTGCCGCCCGTGGTGGTCTCGGGCGAGCCGAACATCACGCCGATCTTCATGCGGATCTGGTTGATGAAGATGACCATGCAGTTGGACCGCGACACCGTCGAGGTCAGCTTGCGCAAGGCCTGGCTCATCAGGCGGGCCTGCAAGCCGACATGGGAATCTCCCATTTCGCCTTCCAGTTCGGCCCGCGGCACCAGGGCGGCGACGGAGTCCACCACCAGAACGTCGATGGCCCCGGACCGGACCAGGGTGTCGGCAATCTCCAGGGCCTGTTCACCGGCGTCGGGCTGGGAGATCAGCAACTCCTCCAGATTGACGCCAAGCTTGCGGGCATAACCGGGATCCAGGGCATGCTCGGCGTCGATGAAGGCGCAGGTCCCGCTCTTCTTCTGCGCCTCGGCAATGACATGCAGCGCCAGCGTGGTCTTACCGGAGCTTTCCGGACCATAGATCTCGATGATGCGCCCACGCGGCAGACCACCGATCCCAAGCGCCACATCCAACCCCAGGGACCCGGTGGAAATGGCCTCGACGTCGACGACGTCGTGCGACCCCATGCGCATGATCGAACCCTTGCCGAAGGCCCGCTCGATCTGCGTCAACGCGGCATCCAAAGCTTTCTGCTTATCCATCGTATCCTTGTCCACCAGACGGAGTGCGGTCTGATCCATGTTGCGGTCCCCACTTATTTCATACCTTGCAAGGGCGATGCAATCCGCAACACTGTACACTTTTTGTTCCTGTTCGCAAGCGCCGTGTTCTCATTTTGTGCCGGGACTCACCGGGTGTGGGCGCAGGCGCAGGCACACCGGACACCGGCGTCGGAGGGAGCCTTGTCGCGGCCCCTGTCGAGGTACCTCCGCGGCTTTACCGTTCCCCTTATGCTGCCCGCGGCTGGATTTTGGCGGCGATCCGATCGCCCACCTCGATCTCGGCCCGTTCCAGGGCCAAAAGGTGATTGCCGGGCGTAGGGGGTTGGCTGCGCCTGCGGCGCCACATCCGATTGGTTAACCGTCCGAGAGAGGCGTCACGCCGGCTACCCCAGGACGTCCTTGACCTTGCCGGCCAGTTGCTTCAGCGAAAAGGGCTTGGGCAGGAAATGGATGCCGTCCTCGCCGGAAAATTCCCCCAGGGCCACATCCTCCGAATAGCCCGACATCAGGATCACCTGGATCTGCGGTCGCTCGATGCGCACCAGGCGGGCCAGGGTGGCACCGTCCATGCCCGGCATCACCACGTCGGTGACCAGCACATCGACGTCGTCCTCGACATGCAAGACATCCAGGGCCGTTTCGCCGGAGCGGGCCTCCAGCACGCGGTAGCCTTTGTTGCGCAGCGCCCGGGCCCCGAACAGGCGGACCGCATCCTCGTCCTCGACGATCAGGATGGTCCCGCTGCCGGTCAGGTCGCCACCTTGCACCGAACCGTCGCCGCCCCCCGCCCCCCTGGCCGGCGCCGCCGCCTCTCCGGCCTTGAAACGGGGCAGGTAGATCGAGAAGGTCGAGCCTTGGCCGGGCTCGCTGTCGACGAAGACGAAGCCGTCGGTCTGGCGCACGATGCCATAGACCGTCGATAGTCCGAGCCCGGTCCCGGCCCCCACCTCCTTGGTCGAGAAGAACGGTTCGAAAATCCGTCCGATGTTGTCCGGATCGATCCCCGTGCCGGTGTCGGAGACGCCGATCACCACGTAATCGCCCGGCGGCATGACGTCGGCGCCGCGCTGATAGGGACGCTCGTTGTGCATCGCCTTGGTGACGATGGTCAGCTGGCCGCCGCCGGGCATGGCGTCACGGGCATTGACCGCCAGATTGACGATGACCTGGTCGAACTGACCGGGATCGACCCGCACCAGCCCCAGGTCGCGGCCGTGGGTAATGGACAATTCGATGGTTTCGCCCAGCAGGCGGCGCAGCAGGTTCGACAGATCGGCCAGCGCGTCGGTGACGTCGAACAGGCGGGGCTGCAACGCCTGCCGGCGCGAGAAGGCCAGCAACTGGCGCACCAGACTGGCCGCCCGGTTGGCATTCTGCTTGATCTGCATGATGTCGGCGAACGAGGCGTCGCCGGGTCCGTGCCGTTGCAGCAAAAGGTCGCAAAAGCCGATCATGGCAGTCAGCAGATTGTTGAAATCATGGGCGATGCCGCCGGCCAGCTGGCCCATCGCCTGCATTTTCTGACTTTGGGCGAACTGCAGTTCCAGGTTTTTCCGCTCGGTGGTGTCGATGAAATGCAGCATCAGCCCCGAGACCGCCCCCTCTTCGCCGGCCGGGCTGACATAAAGGGTGGCGACGGTTTCCCCGCCCCGGCCGGTCAGGCGGACCGGCAGGCGCGCACCCGGACTGGTCCCCATCAGGACGCGGGCCAATTGCTCGCCCACCGCCGCCTGATCCTCCTCGGCCAGGAAATCCCCGACCGGCGATCCGGTCACGGTCTCCGCCGAGGCCCCCGCCATGTCGGCGAAGGTCGGATTGCAAAGACTGACGGTGGTATCGGGATCGACCAGGACAATGCCCACCGGCGCGTCTTCGAACAACCAGTGGAACCGCCGCTCCGACGTCCGTAAAGCCCGTTCCCAATGCCGTTCCGGCATCAGATCGCGCACCACCACCGAGCGCGTCAGGGTCTCGCCCCCTTCGTCGAACACCGTATGGGTCACGAAGGCCTGGAAGATGTCGCCATTGCGCCCCTTCATGCGCATCTCGGCGCGGTCCTCCTCCGGGTTGGGAACCACCCCCAGGACCTCGGCCAGTTCCAGGCCGACCAGGGCTTCGGCCGGTCGGCCGATCCACTCGGCCAGGCGCTGATTGACGAAGCGGAACCGCCCCTCGGTGTCGGCCGAATAGAATCCCACCGGCAGGAAGTCGATGAAGTCGGCCAGCATTTCCTGGTCCCGGCGAAGCGTTTCCTCGATGGCGCGTCGCGCCGAAACGTCCTCGGCGCTCCACAGCACGCCGCCCAACGGCAGTGGATGGACGGCCAAGGCCAGCCAATCGCGCCCCCCCACCGAACTGGGCAGGGAAATTTCGGCGGTATGGGCCCCGCCCCGGCGCGCCGCCGACGACAGACGGGCCAGGTCCTCCTGCGCCCGCTCGTCCCCGCTGATGCGGGCGGCCAGCCGGGCGGTCGGGTCGTCCGGGGAGCCGAACAGTTCGGCAGCCAGGCTGTTGCGCAGTATTTCCCGGTCGCCGTCGAACAACAGCCGGGCGCGCCCATCCCCGTCCAGCGCCGCCTCCAATCGCTCGATCCGGATCAGCAGCCGGCCGCGATCGCCCAGCCGCAACAGCAGGCCGACCACCGCGCCGACGGCCGCCACGGCGGCGCCCAAGGTCGCCACCCAGTGACCGCTTCCCGACAGCGGTTGCAGGGCAAGTCCCGCCAGCAGCAGCACCGCCGCCACCGCCAGCCACCCCCATGGATTGCGCAGGGCCTCAGCGACGGAGCTTGCCCTTGAGACGCATGACATAGCTGATCACCTCGGCCACAGCTTTGTAATGGTCCGGGTGGATTTCCCGGTCCAGGTCGACGGTCGCGTACAAGGCCCGCGCCAAGGGCGGATTCTCGACGATGGGGATATCATGCTCCTCGGCGATTTCGCGAATCTTCAACGCGATCAGGTTCTGCCCCTTGGCCACCAGGACCGGAGCATTCATCGTCTCGCCGTCATATTTCAAGGCACAGGCATAATGGGTCGGGTTGGTGACGACGACATCGGCTTTGGGCACCGCCGCCATCATGCGCTGACGGGCCCTTTGCAGGCGCAGCGACCTGAGGCGGGACTTGATCAGGGGATCGCCTTCGGACTGCTTGTTCTCTTCCTTGACCTCCTGCTTGGTCATCTTCAGCTTCTTGAAGTAGGAATAGCGTTGGTAGAAATAGTCCGCCGCGGCAATCACCACCGTCACCATCGCGATGGTAAAAATAAGCCGGATCAAAACCTTATGCAGGAAGGAGATGATCGCCACCATTTCCATGCCGGGCAGCAGGTCAAGCTCGGCGACGCGGGGCTTCAAGATCAGGTAACAGATGCCCCCCACCAAGGCCATCTTGGCGATGCTCTTGCCCATTTCGAGGACCGAGCGCACCGAGATCATCCGCTTGAAACCCGCCAGGGGATTCAGCTTGCTGAGGTTGGGCATGAGCTTGCTGGGCACCACCAGCCATCCCGTCTGGCCGATCGACACCCCCAGCCCGACCGCCATCAGGAAGGCCAGCGGCACCAGCAGCAGCAGACCGACATGGGACATGATGTCGCGCCCCAGCGCCCCCAGCTCTTCCGCGCTGCCAACCCGAATGGCCTCGGGATGCTCGAGAAATCCGGTCAGGTAGCCTTGGGCCCGATGAATCACCAACGGCAGGATCAGCCACACGAAGACCGCCATGGCCAGCAGCATGGCTGCGGTCTTGACCTCCTGCGACTGGATGATGTCGCCTTCCTCGCGCGCGTTGGAGAGGCGTTTTCCGGTTGGTTGTTCTGTTTTGGAGTCGTCGTCTTCGGCCATGGCTTATCCCGGCGCCAGGAAGGCCTGCAGGCCGTCGGAGTAATAGCGCAGGAACCAGATCATGATGGCCGGCAGGGCGAACGACAGGATGCCAAGGCCGCCGAGTATTTGCACCGGCACGCCGACGAAGAACACCTGCACATGGGGCACCAGGCGGTTCAGCAGGGCCAGCGCGGTGTTGAAGGTAATGGCGAAGACGATGGCCGGCGACGCCAGCTTGAAGCCCATCACCATGCTTTCCGTGGACTTGCGGACCAGAACCTCGGAAATGTCGCCGAAGGGGATCGACTGACCGGGCGGGAACAGGCTGTAGCTGTCCACCACCGCCTGGAACATCAGATGGTGGGTGTCGGTCAGGAAGATCATGGCGATGGCCAGCATGTTCAGGAATCCGGCCACCAGTTGCCCCTGCTGATGTCATTGGTGAACATGTTGGTCAGGCCCAGCGCATAACTGATGGAGTTGCCGGCCATGTCGATGGGCAACACCAGCACCTGCATGACGATGCCCAGAAACAGTCCGATGGTGGCCTCACTGGCGATCAGCAAGCTCATCGACATCGGATCGGGCGGCATCGGCGGCAACCGGCCGGCCAGACTGGGCAACAGCAGGAAGGCGATGGAAACGGCCAGCAGCAGGCGGATTCGCACCGCCACCAGGGCGCTGTTCAAGCCCGGAAACATCATCATCGCGCCGCCAAGGCGCACGAAAATCACCAGAAGCGCATAGACGTTGGTGGCAAGGATGTTGGCCAGCATGATCAGCCGCCCGCGATGGCGCGGTCCAGAACCAGATGCATGAAGTCCGTCAGGGTATGCAGCATGAAGGGCAGAAAGATCAAAACGGTGATGAACACCGCCAGGACCTTCGGCACGAAGGTCAGCGTCATTTCCTGAATCTGCGTCAGGGCCTGGAAAATCGAGATGGCAAGACCGACCAGCAAACCGGCCAGCAGGGGTGGCGCCGCCACCTTCATCATGACCAGCATGCAGGCGCGAGCCAGTTCAATGAGATCGCCATCGGTCATGGGACAACCGACCGGTCAAATCGCCATATGCAGGATTTCGCTGTAGGCGGATATGACCTTGTCGCGCACGGCCACCACGGTCTGCAAGGTAACCTCGGCATTGTTGACCGCGGCCACCACGTCACGCACGTCGGCCTTGCCCATCAGCGCCTGCTGGGACATCTCCTCGCTTTTCTTGCCGGCGTCGATGGCCGCCTTGGCCCCGTCGCGCAGAAGGCTTGCGAAGTCGGTGCCGGCCGCGGCCGAGGACGCCTCATCGGTTGCGGGCGTGTCTCCGGTAACGGATTTGGCCGCATTCTTGTAAGCGGCGATCGCATCGGTGATCGAAGTTATGGCCATGCTGCACCTGACTGAACTGCCGGACATCGCCGACGTGACATTCACGTTCCTACTTTAGCATGTCGACGGTCTTGTTGAGCATGCTTTGCGAAACGCTCACCACGCTGAGATTGGCTTCGTAAGACCGCTGGGCCTCGCGCATGTCCATCAGCTCGATCAACGGGTTGACGTTGGGCGACAGGACATATCCGCTGGAATCGGCGGCGGGGTGCTTGGGATCGTATTTCTTCTGGAATTCCGACCGATCGACGTCGACTTTCTTGACCTTGACCACGTCGGCCCCCGACGCCTTGTCCAGGACGTTGCGGAAGCTGATGATCTTGCGCCGATAGGGCATGTCGTCGGGCGACGTCGGCAGCGAATCGGCATTGGCCAGATTCTCGGATACGACGCGCATGCGTTCGGACTGGGCTTTCATGCCCGCCGACGCGATCAGCGCAGCCTTGTTCAGATCATCCAAGGTCGTCTTCCTTTGCCTCAAGAACCATCGGAAACAGCTTACGAGCTCCCTTTCCCGATGGCCGTCTTCAACATGGATAGATTCTTGGTGAACAGATTGACAGCCAATTCGTAGCTGCCCTTCGTCTCGCCGATCTTTTGCATCTGCTCTTCGATCAGCACCGAGTTCCCGTCGATCTTGGATTCCTCGGGCTGGCGTTCGGTCACCGTTTCAAATTTGGCCTGCTCGACCACGGGAGAAACATGCATGGGATTGGTGGTCACCGCGCGCACCGCCTGATCCTTCTCGACCAGATGCTTGAAGGAGAGAGGCGCCAGATCCTTGGCCTTGTAGTTCGCCGAATTGGCATTGGCGACGTTCTCGGACAGCACTTCCTGGCGTTTCGACAGCCAGTTCATGGACTTCTGCGCCATGGCGAACAGGGTCAGATCCTCGAACATCGCTTTCGTCCTTACGTCGGGAAGTTCCAGACAGCCAAAAAAACACACCAACCGACGGATCGATTGTAAGGCAGGTCCCTTTAAGAAACCATGAATCCAGGGTCTTTGGCGCCACCTTTCCTCCACCGGCGGACGGAAGGGCGCGAATTTCTCAGATTGTTCCGAAGCTCTGCACCAGGGACCCGGCCACCAGATACCAGCCGTCCACCAGCACGAAAAAGATCAGTTTGAACGGCAATGAGAAGGTGGCCGGCGGCAGCATCATCATTCCCATGCTCATCAGCACCGAGGCCACCAGCATGTCGATGATCAGAAACGGCAGATAGATCAGGAAGCCGATTTCGAAGGCCCGCCGCAATTCGCTGATCATGAAGGCCGGTATCAGGGCCTGCAGCGGCGCCTCGTCCAGGGCCATGGCCGGATTGTTGTGCGACAGCGTCAGGAACAACTGCAGATCCCGATCGCGCACATGATGGGCCATGAAATCATGCACCGGCTTCACCGCCCGGTCGAATGCCTGCATCTCATCGATCTTGTTGGCGATCAGCGGCTGGATCCCCTGCTCATAGGACGCCTGCAGGGTCGGCATCATGACGAAGCCGGTCAGGAACAGCGCCAGGCTGACAACCACCGTGTTGGGGGGGGCCGTCGGGGTCCCCAGGGCCTGGCGCAGGAACGACAAGACCACGACGATCCGGGTAAACGAGGTCACCATGACCAGGATCGACGGCGCCAGGGATAGCACCGTCATCAGCGTGACAAGCTGAACCAGGCGGCCGGTGGTCGACGCCCCCTCGCCCAGATCCAGCGTGAACTGTTGGGCGGCGGCGGGACCGGACCACATCAGGCCCGCCATCAACACCGCCGCTGCCGCCAGGGTCATGATCAGACGATGTCTCACCGTTCTTCTTCCTGTTCCAGGGGCAGCGCCGGGTCCGTTTCAAGACTGGACCAGCCTTTTTCCACGACGATATCGGACGTCCCGCCGACCAGCAGCAGATGTTCGACCGAATCCTTGCGCACCAGCACCAATCGGCGACGGTTGTCAAGGGGCAGGATCTCGACCACCGCCAGGCGCCGGGCCCGCCGCCCCAGCGGCAGCGCGCCACCGACGCCGAAACGGCGCACCACCCAGGCGGCCATGGCGATCAATCCCAGCACCGCCACCAGGGCCAGGATGCTGCGCAGGTAAACCTCGCCGTCCATCAGGCCGCTCCGGTCATGGCTGTTCCGGCGGATCGCTGCGGCACTCGGCCAGCCGGCCTTGCAGATCCCGGGTCAATTGGTCAAGACGGCCGATCAGAGCCTGCATGTCCGCAACCAGATCCTTCCCTTCCTCGCGCGGCATCGCCTGGATGGCCTCGCAGGCGTCGCGCACCCTGTCCTCCAGGGCGGACAGATCGACCAGTTTTCCCGACGCGATCAGACGGCGCGCCGTCAGCGCCAAGGACGAGATCTTGGCCAACTCTTCCCGCATCTCCAGGGCTTTGGCAGACATCTCGGTCACGGCCGGTCGGCCTTTCGAAACAGGGGATCGGGCACCGCCTGCTGGTTCAACCGGTACACGTAGGCCAGTATCTCGGCAACCGCCATGAACGCTTCCACCGGAATGATGCTGTCCACCTCGACCAGGGACAGAAGTTGCGCCAGATCGGCATCTTCGCGCACCTTCACGCCGCTGGCGAAGGCGCGGTCGAGAATCTGGCGCGCCACGTCGCCCCGGCCACTGGCCACCACCTTGGGAGCAGGGTCGCCGGCCGCCGGCCGAAACGCCAACGCCACGGCAATGTCCTGTTTCGCCGACCTGCCCTGTTTGCTGTCGTCCGCCGGCACGATCGAGCCCCTCAAAGACGCAACCTAAACCATGCGCTGGGCGGCTTTAAGAAAGGTTTAACGAGCCGAGTATCGCTGCCGTGGCCCCGGCGTTGACGGCATTGCCGGCGAATCGACCACCTAATTGATGGCCGACAGTCCCGCCGACTGCACGCGCTTCTTGTAGTTTTCCATGAAGGACTGGAACCCTTGCGCTTCCTTGATCTTCACGGCAATGGCCGGCATGTCGGGAACGTCCCGGTCCAGGGCGCTGGTCAGCAGGTCGAAACCGTCCCGATAAGGCGATCCGGCCAGCGAGTCGGCAAAGCCGCGCCGCAAGGCCGCCAGGCCGCGCTCGTCATTGCCCAGCACCAGGCAGGTCGCCCAGGCCATGACCAGACGGGCCGTCCCGTCGGCCAGCGGCGTCCCCGGCGCCGGTGGCGGAACCATGGCCTCCAGGGCCTGGGCGGCGTTCGGCCAATCCTGCTTGCGCCAATAGATCTCGGCGCGCAGTTGCATCGCCTCGGCACTGTTGTCCCCGGCCAGAAGCCCGATGGCCTCCGGCACCCGCTCCAGGTCGGACAGGGCCCGGGCCTTCAGATGCCGACGTTGGCGCTGCAGATCATCGGGCAGGCCCGGCGCCTCACTGCTGGTAATGGCCTCCAACGCCGCCGCCGGCTGGTGATCCAGCAGGTCCAGCAGCGCCAGCTGGGCGCCGACCCGTCCCTTGTCCAGCCCCTGCAAGCGGAACTCCACCTGATGCTTGAGAAGATCGGCCGCCCGGTCGAGAAGATCGACCGAGGCCAACCGGTCGGCCAGCCGGCGGATCATCTCGTCCCCCTTGGCCCCTGTCGGCGTCAGATCGCGAAACTCGTCGTAAAGGCCGATGGACGACACCGGGGGCATGCTGTCGGCGACCCCATTCAGGTAAAGCCTGGTAAAAGTATCGCTCATC
>Ga0326727_10009354_pt1 | contig 24168 bp, 18 predicted proteins | sample MB2enrmetagenome_FD_207643 | JGI IMG/M metagenome (GOLD analysis project Ga0326727, IMG submission 207643) | Lab enriched peat soil microbial communities from McLean, Ithaca, NY, United States - MB29MY | ecosystem: Environmental > Terrestrial > Soil > Wetlands > Peat | place: USA: New York... | reverse complement strand
GCGTGAGGGAATTCGAGGCCTTCAAAGATCAGGCCGAGCGGCGGCTCGACATATTGGATGTGGCAGTAAACCTGCATGACCTGATGAAGTTGCCGAGCAATCGCTTCGAGGCCTTGAGCGGCGACCGGGCCGGGCAGTTCAGCATCCGCATCAACCGGCAGTGGCGGGTATGTTTTGAGTGGCCGGAGAGTTCCATTCGGCCTTTCAACATTGAGATTGTCGATTATCACTAGGAGATTGGTTATGGCGCGCGCACCGATTCACCCAGGGAAGTTTCTTGCGGACGAGCTTGAGGCGCTTGAGATGAGTGTTCCGGAGCTGGCTGCGGTGTTGCATGTGCCGGCTAACCGGATTTACCAGATCTTGAAGGGGCAGCGGGCGTTGACGGCGGGAACGGCGCTGCGCCTGAGCCAGTGGCTGGGCACTTCGGCAGAAATGTGGATGAATCTGCAAACGCTCTATGAGTTGCGGCTGGCGGAGCAGCGCGAAGGCGAGCGGATCAGAGAGACGATCAAGCCGCGGGTGGTTGTGGCGGCGTGATCGGATTTGCTTAGCTCACCAGTTGGAGGCTTGGATCGGAACGGAGGTCGCAACGGCGACCGGTTCACCGCGTACTTGATACGGTTTGAACCTCCACTGTCGAACCGCTGCAAGGACAGGCGGGCGCAGCAGGGCGGGACCGGAGACAGCCATCGGATGAAGGACAGTCCCGTCCTTTGATAGTTCAAATGCAACGATCACGGTTCCCGAAAAGCGACCGATCATCCCTCCGTGCGGAAGGACGGGTTCCACTCGGCGAGTAAGCAGGGACTCAGCAATCCTGGATGATATGAAGTTGTAGACTCCGTCCCGGTCGAGCTGCCGCAAGAATGCGCGCGAAGTAACCTGGTCGAACGCCTGCTCCTGTTGAGCCTGCACATCCATTGAGAGCACAGTTAAGAGGAGCAGAAGCCATCTTGCCGTCTTCATGACGATAATCTTACGCCAGTTTTGCAGCATTGCGCGAAGGCCTGGCTAGCGCGTCCCGACTAACTCCTCGCTCTTAGCCCGCTGCCCGTAATGACTCTCGACATACTTATCCAAAATCTCTTTGAATTCGGCGACGATGGTGTCGCCGTGGAGGGTTTTGAGCAGCTTGCCGTCGACGTAGACGGGCGCCTTGGGCTCTTCAAAGGTGCCGGGGAGGCTGATGCCCAGGTTTGCGTGCTTGCTTTCGCCGGGGCCGTTGACGACGCAGCCCATCACGGCCAGCTTCAGCTCTTCGACGCCGGGATAGATCTTGCGCCACTCCGGCATCGAAGTCCGCAGGTAACTCTGTATCTGTTCGGCTAACTCCTGGAAGTAAGTGCTGGTGGTGCGGCCGCAGCCGGGGCAACTGGTGACCTGGGGCATGAAGCTGCGGATCGACAGCGATTGCAGAATCTGCTGCGCGGCCAGCACTTCCTCAGTCCGGTCGCCGTTGGGCTTGGGCGTCAGGCTCACGCGGATGGTGTCGCCAATGCCGGCCAGCAGCAGCGGCGCCAGTCCGGCGGTCGAGGCGATCACGCCCTTCGATCCCATGCCGGCCTCGGTCAGACCAAGGTGCAGCACGTAGTCGCAGCGGGAGGCCAGGTTGGTATAGACATCGATCAGGTCGCGCACACCGCTCACCTTGGCGGAGAGGATGATCTGGTCATGCCGCAAACCGAATCGCTCGGCGGCGGCGGCGGAATCCAGCGCACTCACTACCATGGCTTCCATCATCACGTCGCGCGCCGGGCGCGGCTCGGCAAGGCGGCTGTTCTGGTCCATCATGCGGGTGAGCAGCGCCTGGTCCAGAGAGCCCCAGTTCACGCCAATGCGGACCGGCTTCTGGTTCTCGACCGCGCACTCGACCATCACTTGAAAATTGTCGTTATCTTTCTTGCCGATCGATGCGTTGCCGGGATTGATGCGATACTTCGCCAGCGTGCGCGCCGTCTCAGGAAACTTCTTCAGCAGCAGGTGGCCGTTGTAGTGGAAATCGCCCACGATGGGCACGCGCAGCCCGCGCTTCTCAAGACCCTCGACAATATGCGGTACAGCCGCCGCGGCTTCTTCGTTGTTGACCGTAACGCGGACAATCTCAGAGCCGGCCAGGGCCAGCGCCGCGACCTGTTCAATGGTGCCTGCAATGTCCGCCGTGTCGGTGTTGGTCATCGACTGCACGACGACCGGCACCTCCCAGCCGACGCGAACCTGCCCGATCCTGACCGTGGGTGTCTTCCTGCGCCGAATCTCCGCCATAGTCTTTAGTGTACCTTCGGTGTCGATTCCAGAAAACCCCCGGAGAGCCGGGAGCAACCTCAAAGGCCCTTCCTCAAGCGAAACTCCCGCACCACCTCGGCAGGGTCGCGATGCTGGCCGTCGATGGCCTCGTTCATGGCCCGCATGTCGTCAGCCGTGATCTTGCCGGCCAGCGCGCCGAGGGCGGATTGAATCTGGGGCCATCGCGTCAGCGCCTCGGAGCGCACCAGCGGCACCGCTTGGTAGGGCGGGAAGTAGCGCTTGTCGTCTTCGAGCGCCGTGAGCCCGAAAGCTCGAATGGGGCCGTCGGTAGAGTTGGCGGCAATCATGTCCACCTGGTGCGCGTTGAGCGCGCGGTAGAGCAGACCCAGGTCCATGGTGCGCGGCGCAGCGGCAAATTTGAGCCCGTAAGCAGCGCTGAGGCCAGGCAACCCATCGGGCCTCTGCTCAAACTCGTAACCGGCTCCCAGGCGCCAATCCGGCGCGTAAGGGGCGGCCTGGCTCAGCGTGGAAAGATGCAGCCGCCGCGCATCGTCGCCGCGGATGACCATGGCAAATGTGTTTTCAAATCCCAGCGGCGGACCGACGCTGATGTTGTAGCGCGAGGCATAGAGCCGGCGGACGGTAGCGAGGACCTTCTCTGGATCGCGGTCGACCGGCTGCTTGAGAATCGCCATTAGCGCGGTGCCAGTGTATTCCACGTAGGCATCGATGCGGCCGGCGGCCATGGCTTGCTGGCAGATGTAGCTGCCGGCGAGATAGAAGCGGCGCTCGACTTTGAGGCCTGATTTGGCTTCGATCTCCTGCGCCAGCAACTCACCCAGCACTACCTGCTCGGTGAAGTTCTTCGCGCCGACGACGGGGTGATCGGGGCGGGGCGGGGAACACGACGTCAAGAGCAGGCAGACTGAGCAAATGGCGGCGATGAAGAACCTGGGCATCCTTTAGAGCTTATCCTCAAATAGGTAGCGTCGGCCTCCAGGCCGGCTGTCGTGCGGGTCTCCTGACCAGCACATCGCGGCCGACGGCCCGGCCAGGCGATGCACGGGCGAGGAAGGGGAGAATGAAAGTATTCAGAGTACGTGCAAATGTCGACTATCAGACGTTCGATCTGTCGAATGAAAAAGGCAGGTTCTGGGCTGATTATGCCGTAGATAGCTGTAGGCTTGCTACCCATTGGGGAAAAGTGTTGCTAAAGAAGGATAGCCTAAGGCATAAACATGGGCAGGGGAACTTCGCCGATTGCCGTAAAGCTGGAAGAAATCTTGTAATAGATGCTCGCGCACACGGCATCCTGGCGCCGATATTGGATCAAGAATTTGAAATCCTGCCGATCGAGCCGTATCTTGGTGTGGAGTACTACTTTTTAAACGTGCTGAAGCAATTGGATTGTATTGACTGGGAAACAACGACATGGAAAGACGGAAGAATCGCCGGATTCCATTTTTTTACTGATAAGTTGACGGATTCCACGATCTTCAGGATCACAGGCGCACGGGGTTTATTCACTGCTGTCGGCCGGCCCGGCGCAGGGATTGAATTCAAAACCGTTGTCGAGCAGGAAGGCCTCACAGGCCTTTTATTTGAAGAGGTCTGGTCGGATGACGATGCTGCAATACGAACCGAAGGTGTCGTTGAGAGTGTGTTGTGTGCTCCTAAGACGCAATCCACCGGCGCCGCTAGTGAAGACGGGAAAGGAGATTCCAACAATTTCAATGTGAAGTCGTCCGCAGCGGAAGCGGATTCGAAGGACGCCGATGTTAGCCGCTCCGTTACCTCCAGCATCGCCAGGCGAGGTCTGGGCAATGGAAATGGCGGGATGAAAGTATATAAAGTGGATCTCGACCTGGACTATCAGTCGTTCTATCTGTCGAATCATGACAGCAAGATATGGAGGGAGTGGGTCTCGAATAAAGACAGATTAGAGCCGGAATGGGTGCGGGTGTCGCTGAAAAAGACTCGCGAACAACGTCCGCAGGGGAACTTCGCGTACTGCTGGATGGGAAACAGATTCCTAATGGATGCTCGCGCACAGAGCATCCTGGCGCCGATACTGGATCAAGAGATAGAAATCCTTCCGATCGAACCGTTTCGCGGCGTGGACTACTGCTTTGTCAACGTGCTGAAGGAATTGGATTGTCTTGACCGGGAAAGAACGATATACGAAGGTATTTTCGGAAGATTATCCGATCCCGTATACCAGTTTTTCCCTGATAGATTGACGGATTCCACGCTCTTCAGTGTTAAGTGGGCCAGCGGTCTATTTGCGGTTGTCGGCCGGCCCGGCGCCGAGGTTGAGTTCAAAACCGTGGTCGAGCAGGCTGGCCTCACGGGCTTAGAGTTTAAAGAAGTCTGGTCGGATGGTGTTCCGGTAGTTCGAAGAAAAGGCTTCGTTGAAAGTGTGATCTTTCCTGCTAAGCCGCAATCCACCGGCGTTGCTGGAGCGAGCGGGAAAAACGATTCCAAGATTTCCAATGTGAAGCCGTTCGTGGCGTGGGCGGATACAAAGGATCCCGATGACGTGGAAGATTGGGACGAAGAGCAGCCCTCGCCCAGCCTGGGCATTAGCGATCGGAAAGAAGCGATCGAAGTGATTCGCAATTCGGCGTTTTCGGCGCATGTTGAGCCGCTGGCGACTGCCCTTAGGCCCTCGGCGCGGATCTTCATTTGCAAAAAGGACGGGACGGAGAGAGTCGGCGGCGCGCGCTTGACCATCTCCCACTTCGGCGGCAAGCCCACGCTTCCGGAGAACGTCGCCTGGCCAACCTGGAACAGGACCGGGCATATCCAGGAGGAGATCGCCGAATTGGACCGGATATTCGAGTGCGCCCAGCGCAAAGCCGGAGATTCCTCGGAAGATTTAACGAAGAATTATCAAGACAAGATCGCGGAGAAGCGCAGGGAAATGTTGGCCGGAGAGTCTCCGCTGGCGTTTCTCGGGCAGTTGTCTCTGCGCGAGATTCAGGCCGTGGCGCCGCTGCCCGGATGGCCGAAGGAGGGAATCCTGGCCTTCTTTTATGATCCGGCGCAGGCCTGGGGCGGGAGCCCGCAAGATCGCGGCCATTGCCGGATTCACTTCTTTCCGGAAGACGCACCGCTGCGGCAGTTGGATTACCCGGAGTTGCTCGGCGAAGAGGGAAGATATCCCGAGCGAGCGTTGACCGCCCGCTGCGAGTGGACCCTGTCAAAATACGTCAAGCTGAAAAATGATCCCATTCCATTTCAGAAGAAGAAGGGGTATCTGGAGTTACTGGAGAAGCTGAATGCGGATGGGTCCGATGCAAAAGGCCCGGTGCACCGGTGCGGCGGGTATGCGCAGGAGATTCAGAAACCGTTGCGTACGCAGTGTCAGTTGGTGGCTGGCGGCTTGCATAACGGCGATTCGAGTGGAAAGAAAGTTCCAATCGCGGCCGAAGTGGACAAAGCTGCGATGGACTGGCAGTTGGTGATGCAATTCGACTCCGAGATGAGCCTGAACTGGGAGTGGGGATCCGGAGGGCGGGTCTACTTCATGGCCCGAAAACAAGATATTGCGGCCGGCGACTTTTCCAAGTGCTGGGCGATCTTGCAGTGCGACTGAAGTAGGGTTGCGGACGTTTAACCCGACCCAAATTCCGACCTGCTCGGTGAAGTTTTTTGCGCCGATGATGGGGTGGTCGGGGCGCGGCGGGGAACAGGAGGTGAGGAGCAAGCAGGCTGCGGAAAAGGCGGCGATGAGGAGCCTGGGCATTTCTTAGAGCTTATCTTCAAGCAGGTGATTCTGTGTTCCTGTGATTGGGATGGTGGAGTTTGCTGATTTTGTGCGGGTTCGGTGCGGGGTCACAGGCTCACAGTGAAAAACCCGAGTTCGGATGCCAGGGGTGTGGCTTGGTTGGCGGCGCGGGCGCGGGTCGGGCGGCAGGCTTCGTCGCTGATGGTGATGTTTCGCATGGGTTCGCCTTTCGGAAGGGCTTTTTGGAGGCCTGTTTTTATTATGCGCCTTCTGGGGGTTATTTAAGTGGTAAACAGGCTGCCGCGGGTCTGGAGGTTGGCTTAATGGGGCGCGAATTAATCCTCCATAAGTAATGTCTCTGTTGGAATTGCATTACGGCTGCGCGAATGGGGCTGTGGGGCCTTAGCGAAACTTGTGCACCCGGCTAACATTGCGGTGACTAGGTATTGGAGTAAGCCCCAATTACCCAATTACCACCAATTGCCGGAAGGAAGTGTGATCGGAGCCTGAAATCGATCGATGAATTGCTGGATAAAGTCGTCGCCCAGGTACTTCGGGGGAGGCCAAGAAAGGGATTCGCCGGAGTTGGGCCAAAATTGAACAGCAGCGGGATTCCAATAAGCATTCGGAGTAAGGGTGACCAAGGGCCTGTGCCCGTCAAATATATCCTTCCATCGTGGCGCAAGAAGCTGAAGGGTCAGCTTCCCGACGACATAGGTGTAGCTAAAAAATTCCATCCCATAAAGTGGGCCGGGCTCACTAGTAGCGCCAATATTGAAAACGCTCCGAAAGGAAAAGCGCGAGGTTCCTCGGAACGACGCGAACCATATCTTAACCAAGGGCGGGATGGCGAGGGAACCCCTCAGCCGCTTTCTGGCTGCTGTGGAAAAAAACACGTCTTTCCCGTAACAGTAGTCTTTGATGGCGGCTTTCATGAAGGTGAAGGCGGCAAGGAGAGCCGCATCTCTCGCGTCAACAGAAAAGGGCGTTCCGTCTAGGATGGCCGGCGAAAAACGCTGCTTGACCTTTGCGGTTAGATCGGACATCCATCCGCTGTTGCACTCCGCGCAGACAAATGGGACCTGTTCCTGCAGCCCCACCTGCACAAACTCAATCGGAGGAGAATCGATGGACAGGCGCTTCTTCGCATGGAAGCGCGTTTTCTTCGGAAGTGCCTCATTTAGCCAATCATCCCATAGGTGTTCCCCACCTTTGCTTGTGGCGGAAGCATCGCAGAAGGCACATTTCCTGGGGGGGCGCGGCATTCCTGATCATAACGCACTACTTGACGCGCGAGGATGATTACCTTAAGTGGTCAACAGGATGCGCTGGACCTCGGAGATTGGTTTACAGGGGCCACCCGCCGGCAATTGGCGCTATACTGTCTGTCGTCGCCGGTGCAAACCACTCCCGTCCTGAAAGATGAGGACTCTATGCGTGTTCTCCGTACAACACCGCTCGTTCTCGCTCTCGTTCTTTGTCCAATCCCAGCCTCCGCCGAAAAGAAGCCGAAGCCGCCATTGGAGAAAACCTATCAGACGACCGTCGACAAGGCTTATGTCGCGATGGTGCGCGCGGTTGGAACTACTCTGGTTAGTGAAGTTAAAGACGCCTGCCTAGTGAACTTCAAATTCAGCCAAATCAGTGATGGGTGGTACATCGTAGTTAATGTCGCCGCGACTTGCAGGGATATTGGCAACGGGAAGGTCGAAATCACCTTCGCCCCTCAGATGCAACACAACACGTTCCGAGTAGGAGACTATATGGACAAAAATCTCGCCACCGTATGGGCGAATATCGATCACGAATTGATCCCGCCATCTACCGCGCCAGCAGCCGCTGCTGCTCCTCCGAAGTAACTCGATCTTGTCACCGCCAGAGTTTTTCAAACCTCGCACGGTTCGTCGCGGCGTACCTGACGGTGTGCTGAATGTTCGGGTGGGCGGGTGGCCTCGATCTCATGGGGAATTCTAACTAATTGCCGGTGCCCCCGGTTCCTCGCGAGGGACCGGGGGGGCACCCGCAGCCATTTCATCGCTTCACTTCCAATCGATGTTCAAGGAAACCGAGGAATCCGTCGGCGGCGAGGGCTAGGAGGGCGGCGGGGATGGCTCCGGCGAGGACGAGGCGGTCGTCGACGGAGGCGACGCCGCGGAAGATGAGTTCGCCGAGGCCGCCTGCGCCGACGGCTGCGGCGATGGTGGCGATGCCGACGCAGGTGACGGTGGCGGTGCGGAGGCCGGCGAGGATGAAGGAGGCGGCGAGTGGGAGTTCAACTTTGAAGAGGCGCTGTTGGCCGGTGAGGCCGAGGGCGTTGGCTACTTCGATGACGGCGGGGTCGATGCCGCGGATGCCGGCATACGTATTGCGCAGAATGGGCAGAAGCGCGTAAGCCGTGAGGGCGACGATGGCGATGCGGGCGGCGCGGTCGCCGAGCCAGGGCAGCGGCAATAGGAAGCCGAACATGGCCAGCGACGGAATGGTCTGCAGAATGTTGGCTGCGGCCATCACCGGCTTTGCCCAGCGTGGCGAACGCGTCAACCCGATACCCGCAGGCACGGCGATCGCGGTGGCGAAGAGCATGGCCGCGCCGGTGAGCCACAGGTGCTCGACCGTCAGCGTGGCGATTTCGCTGCCATACTGCGAAAGGAAGCCGGCGCTCATGGCTGCCGCTCCTGCGCAGCGGACTGTTCACCGCGGGCTGCCCCACGCTCTCCGCGATGAAAGGCGCGGACGTAGGCTTCGATCTCCGGCAGACGCGACGTCATGAATTCAGCCGGAGCGAGACTGGCGATCAGCTTGCCTTCACTCAGAAGCACAATGCGGTGGGCAAGGTAGAGAGCTTCATCCAGATCGTGAGTCACCAGCAGCACGGTTTTCTTGAGTCGTGCGAGCAGATTGCGAAGCATGTCCTGCATTTCGGCGCGGGTGAGGGGATCGAGTGCGCCGAAGGGCTCATCCATCAGCAGGATTTTGGGATCGGCGGCCAGAGCGCGCGCCAGGCCGACGCGCTGGCGCTGTCCTCCGGAGAGCTGATGCGGATAGCGGCGCGCGAAGTTCTCCGGCTCCAGGCCCACGACGGCGAGCAGATCGTGGCTGCGGCGGAGGCGCTCATCGCGCGGAAGATTCATGACTTCAAGAACGAGGCCTACATTGCGCTCGACCGTGAAGTGCGGGAAGAGCCCAGTCTCCTGGATCACGTAGCCCATACCCCTGCGCAGAGCAACCACGTTCGCATCGCTCACATTCTCGCCGAATACCAGAACGTCACCGGAGGCGGGCACGACCATGCGGTTGACGGTGCGCAGAAGCGTGGTCTTTCCCGAACCACTGCGGCCCAGAATGGCGGTGGTGCTACCCTCCTCGACGGCCAGCGAAATACCGTCCAGCAGAATCCGCCCTTGCGGCGTGGCAAAGAAGAGACTGCGGAATTCGATAGCTGCGGTCATTGTCCAACCTGGCGTGCCCTCTCAGTGTAAGGGCGCTGTCCCCGCTTCCGGACGATCCGCGCGTCCTGAGTCACTGCGCCTCTTCCAGTGCAGTTCCCGACACCGGTTTCGGGGTTCGGGCGGTGGTAATCAACAGCACGCTGATGAGGACGCAGGCAGTTCCGAGAATGGTTCGCGTTCCAAGCGATTCGCCGCCCAGGAAATAGCCCACCAGCACCGCAACCACTGGGTTCACGTATGCGTAGGTTCCGACCTTGGTCGGCGATTCATGATGAATCAGCCAAACATAAGCGGTAAACCCGACGATGGAGCCCGCCACAATCAGGTAAAGCAGCGCGAGCCACGCTCCGAGCGAGACCGTCTCTGCGTGAAATCCCCGAAACTCCCCCAGCACAGCTGCCGCCAGGAACAACTGCACGCCTCCTGCAAGCATCTGCGTCCCCGAACTCATGACCTTGGATGGCGGCAGCGGCAGCTTGCGCGACAGCGCGGAAGCCACCGACCAGCTGATCGCGGCAACAATGAGCGCAACCGCGCCCGCCCGGTCGATTGGCTCTCCACCCAGGTGGAAGGAGCGGCTTACCAGCACGGCGACGCCTCCGATCCCGATGAGGAGCGACAGTGCCAGCCGGACGGTGAGTTTCTGCGTCCGCAGCAGAACGATTTCAGACAGCGCCATGAACACCGGGATGGTCGCCAGCATGACAGCGGCAATGCCCGATGGCACACGCTGCTCGGCCCAGAACAGCAGCCCGTAGTCCAGGAGGAAGATCAGGGACGCCAGCAGGGAGGCCGACAGCCACTGCCGACCAGTCGGTAGACGCTCGGCGCGAGCCAGCATCCATCCGCACAGCACCACTCCCGCAACCAGGAAGCGCATCGCCGCGAGCAGGAGCGGAGGAACTTCATGCACTCCGATGCGAATGGCCAGAAACGTCGATCCCCACACAAAATAGATGATCGCGAAGGCCAGCAAAGTCTGCCACCGCGCCGGCCGATGGTTTCTGACTTCCATATTCGATTTCTACCAGCAATCCGGAATTTAGGCTGGACTCCTTGGCCGCGAAGGGCCGAATGGGGTGTAAATGCGGATTTCGGCCAAGATCAGGCTTTCCACCGCAACTAACGCCGGGATGCCGGGTTCAGGTTAAGCATTCGCCCTTTCTACGCAGTCCGGCCTGGCTCTGGCGCCGGATCTGATCGAAGGGCGAAGACAGCACAGGGTACTGACCGCAGACGGCGTCAGCAGCCTCCGGCAGCCTGAAGCACCGGATTGTCCCAGGGCGAGCCGAGTGGCTCAATGAGGGGGAAGATGAAATCCCGAACCTACCTGCACGCGGCACGCGGTGCCTGGTTTTCCTGCCTGGTTCTCCGTTCCTCTTTTCCTGCCCCGGCGACTGCCAGCGGCGTCGCATCGAAGACGCTCACGTGTTGGGCAAAACCCGCGGCATTGCTGCTCCTGATGGGGATGGGTTCGGGAATCGCGTTCGCGCAGCAGCCGGCGCAGGGATGGCCGCAAAGCGACCCCTACGGACCGTCCGCTCCACAGCAGCCCGCGCCCTATGGTTATGGGCAGCCGCAGCAGGGCTATTCCCAGCCCGGCTATGCACAGACCCAACCCTATCCGCAACAGAATTACCCACCCCAGCCCTACGCTCAACAGCCCTACGCGCAGCCGTCGTATCCGAACTACAGCCAGACGGAGCCGCAGCAAAGTTATCCGCAGGCACAGCCGCCTGCCCAGCCGTTGGATGCGGAGCAGTTGGAGCAGTTAGTGGCCCCGATTGCGCTCTATCCCGACACCCTGGTCGCGCAGATCCTGGCCGCCGCCACTTACCCGGCCCAGGTGGTGGGCGCCGACCACTGGCGCCAGACAATGGCCTATGCTTCGCCCGACGAAATTGCCGCCCAGGCCGATATGCAGCCGTGGGATCCGAGCGTGAAAGCATTGACCGCGTTCCCGCAGGTGCTGGAGCTGATGGACCATAACCTGCAGTGGACAACAGACCTGGGAAATGCCTACTACAACCAGCCGCAGGACGTCCTTGAAACGGTGCAGGTGCTGCGTCAGCGCGCGGAACAGGCCGGCACGTTGCAAAGCACTCCACAGGAAGCGGTTAGCTACGACCAGGGCTACGTCGAGCTGGCCCCGGCGAACCCTCAGGTCGTCTATGTGCCGGCCTATAACCCCTGGGATGTGTACGGGGAGCCGGTCACACCGTACCACGGGTTCTCCCTGTTGGGATCGCTGGCTTCGTTTGCCGGATCGTCGCCCGTCCGCTACGGACTGGGCATCGCGATGTCCGCCTTCAGCCATACAGGCTTCGGCTGGATGGGATGGGCTTTGAATTGGCTGAGCCAATCCGTGCTCTTCCATGGCTCCAATTACTACTCGCACAGCACCACGGTGGCCCACTGGAACCTGCCGCGTGGTGGCGGAATCCGCATTGCGGACGGCGGAAGGGTAGGCAGGATGCCTGAGAGCTACGGCCGGCCTGGCAATGGGTATTACGGTGGCGCCGGACAGGGATATGCGCGCCCGCCCGAGCGGTTCGCCGAGAACCGGCCACAGGAATTCTCAGGCCATGGCTATCCGGCGTTCGGGGATAACCGGGTCCGCCCGGCGCTCGATGGCTATCGGCCTGTGCAACCGGCCACCAGGCCGCAACCCTACGTGGCAAGGCCCCAGGAAGCATTCAGCCGGATGCCGGAGCCTGCCCGGCAGGGGAGCTTTGGTTCAGGCTTTGTGAATCGGCCCGGCGGGGCCTATGGCTACGCAGGCAGGCCGAATTCGGGCTATGGGAGTCCCGTTCAGCCCTACCGCCCGCCGGCTGCAGCGCCTCAGCGCGGCTTCGATCAGCACTTCGCCGAGCCCTCGATGGGCCGGGAATTTGCTGGAAGCCGAGAGAAGCAGGAGCGCTCCGGAGGGTTCCATCCCTTCGGCGGAAGCCACGAGCCCAAACCCTACCGAGCCGAAAGCCACTTGCCAAAGAACTTCAATAGCGCGCCGAAGTTCAAAGGCGGTCATTCCGGCGGCGGAGGCCACGGCGGACTGCATCTGTTCGGTGGGCACCACCGCTAAAGCGGTGGCTATTTCTCAGTTGGCTCGCCGTCAGATCCTGTCCCGGCTGCCCCTTCGGCCTCTTCACCTTCTGCTGGCGTCGTTCCCGCTTCCGTCAGCGTTTCCGTGTCCAACCCATGTTCCTCGCGATAATGTTCGATCGGCATCTTGCCGTCCCACCACGCCCAGTTCATCGGATAGACATCGGCATCGAAGAACACCTGGTAAAAGTGCCAGACGACGATGGCCAGCGTGGCCAGAATTGCCTCGTAGAAGTGCACGGCCGTGGCAGCATCGATCCACCAGCGGGCCAGCAGGTTGCCCACAGCCACCTTGGCCCACAGCATGATACCCGTCAAAGCCATCAGAGCCGTTCCCCACACCAGCGCCCAGTACTCCGCCTTCTCCGCGTAGTTGAAGCGGCCAAAGCGAGGCTTCTCGCGGCTCAGCCCCAGGTAATAGCGCATCGTTCCCCAGGCATCGAAAGCATCCTTCGGCGCCGGCGCCAAGCCGCGAATCAAGCGTCTTCCGTCTCTGTTTGTCGCGATGTAAACGAGATGATAGAGCCCGGCCGCGATGAGGACCACGCCCGCAACGCGATGCGTGAAACTGCGGACCTTTTCTCCCATACCCAGGATCTCGGCAAACCACGAATTGGGAAACTTCAACGCAAATCCGGTTACGACTAGGACGATGAAACTGATGAGAAGCACCAGGTGCTGCCACCGCTGGCTGCTTGTCATGCGTATGACGTACGGCTGATCCGGCCTATGCCGCGCGATGGCTTTGGCGCGCCAGATTACCGCGTTGTGAAGGAACATGGCCCCAATCACCGCGAAGATCAGCACCATATAGAACAGCCTGATCCAGCGCACGGCAACCGAACCAATATCCGGGGACTTGCCACCGTCCATGTGCACCTTGTTGAGGGTGAACTTCTGGGTTACGCCCCGGTGGCATTTCCCGCAGGTTGTGTCCAGATTGGCGCGATTGATGGTGGAACGAGGATCGCTGGAGGGAAGGATGTTATGCACGCCATGGCAGCTGGCGCAGTTAGCCACCACGGCGGATCCGCGCTCCTCGGCGAGTCCGTGATAGCTGTCCAGGTAAGTTGAAACACGGTTTCCCGCCACCCCGAACTCCTGTGTCAGGCGAACCCCTTCATGGCAGCGCGCGCAGGTAGTGCGAGCCAGGTTCTGCTCGGACACGGAGGAGTTGGGATCGATATGTGCCTTGATGGAATGAATTCCGTGGCAGTCCGTGCACACCGGCGCCAGGCCATTGCCCCGCGCAATGGCTTGCCCGTGAATACTCTGCGTGAAAGCCTGTTCGATCGCGCTATGGCACTTGCCGCAGGTCTGGGGAACCATGAACTTCGAAACAGGCGAATTGGAGTCGTTGGCGGGCAGGATATCGTGGGCGCGGTGGCAATCTGTGCACACGGCAGCGGTCTTTGAGCCTTTCTCGATGGCGCGCCCATGCACGCTTTCCTGGTACGACACAAAAGGCTGCGCGCTGCCGCCATCTGACTCCATCAGGAACTTCTGCCCATGACACCTTCCGCAAGTAACAGGAATGTTAGCGTGACTTACCGGAGACTTACTGTCATCCACAGGCAGAATCTCGTGCGCGCCGCCATGGCAGTCCTCGCAATTGGCCGCGCTTGTTACGCCTCCGCGCTTCGACCTGGCGTGGTAACTGTGGGAGTACGCCTCCTGAGCGTCGGCATGGCACTGAGCGCAGTTGATCGTCGCCGGTGCCGTTTCGTGCGGCGACTCCTTCACATCCGCGTGGCAGTCCACGCAGGTGAACATGCCACCGTGGGCGGAGTGCTTCAACTTGTCGGGATCGACAAACAAGCTGATCTTCTTGCCGTCAACGACTTTCGTCAAGGTTGCATCGGAGTGGCAGGACAGGCAGTCGCTATCTTTGGGTTTGTGCGCGGCGTGAGCTGCGCAGGCACACGATAGCAGGGAAATCGCAAGGGCCCGTGTGAAGATTCGTACGGCTGTGTTCACGCACTCAAGCAGATTCCATGCAATGAAAGTATGGCTGTGATTGGAGTCACAGCATGGACACTGCTGAATCCGCGAATCTCATTAGGTGCAGTTCTCTTTGGCACATGCAGGAGAGTCCACGCTCTGGTATCCTGAGTGACGAAGATGAAAGACCGGCCAGTTGAGTGGTCCGGCAAGGAGAGATAATGCCCGAAGCACCCGATTCCAACTCCATACCAACCAAGATATTAGCGCCCATCGACTTCAGTTCGTCGTCTCATGCGGCGCTTGAGATGGCCGCGGATCTTGCTCAGCATTTCAGCGCCGAGCTCTATCTTGTGCACGTGATCCCGATGTTCACCACCAGCACCTTTCCCGATTTCATTCCTGAAACCAAGTTTCTTGAGGCGGCCCGGGCACAAGCGGAGACTCAGTTCGCAGCCTGCAAGGCCGATTTGACTTCCAAGGGACTCAAAGTGAATTACAGCATTGAAGAAGGCAACGATGTGGCGGGGAACATCATGGACGTGATCGATCGCGAGCACGTCGACATGGTTGTGATTTCGACGCACGGCATCACCGGCTGGCATCCACTGGTGTTCGGATCGATCGCGGAAAAAGTCGTCAAGCTGGCGCAATGCCCGCTTATGCTTCTTCGTTCCGCCAAGCCCCAGACCAGCGCCAAGGTTCCATCGGGGCGCTTGATGGAATGGTGGTAAACGCCGATTGAAAGAGGGCGAATATCATGCGTTCCGACGCAGGTATTCGCCCTTGTTGTTTGCGCCTCATCACCGGATTCAGAGAACGCGGCTATCGTTAGTGGAAGTCGTGCGAACGGATCGCTACGCTGGTGATGCCGAGCGGCGCTATGCGCTGCGCTTTGACGTGGATCACACCGTCCTGCTTCTGCAGTTTTCCTTCGATCGTCAGAAAGCGGTTGCGCGTGACGACCAGCCGTTCCCGCTCAAAAACATCGGGTGTCAGGATGATGTTGGCAATGCCGGTTTCGTCTTCGAGCGATAGGAAGACGAAGCCTTTGGCCGTACCTGGACGCTGGCGCGCAACCACGCAACCGGCGACGCGGACATATTGGTTGTTACCGCGCGCATCCAGCTCCTGAGCGCAGAGAATGCCTTGCTGCCGCAGACTCTCGCGCGAGTAGGCCATGGGATGCGGTCCGGTGGTAATGCCGGTTCCCGCATAGTCGGCTGCCAGCCGCTCGTCGGTGGTCATCTTCTGCAACGGCGTCGCATGCTGTACGCTATTGCGAGTTGCGGAGCGCAGCAACGAGCCCACTGGCCGTCCAGCCTGCTCTACCTGCCACAGCGCATCGCGGCGATGCTCCACTTCGTCCAGCGCGTTGAGCGCGCCGATTTGAGCCAGAGCCACCAGTTCCTTGCGATTGAGCTCCGGCACCCGCAGCGCCAGCGCCTCTACACCGGCGAAATCTCCATCGCGGTTGCGCGCGGCGAGCAGAGCCTCTGCGGACGATTGGCGCAGGCCCTTGGCATAATTGAGGCCGATGCGCAGCGAGAGCGAGCCATCGGGCTCTGCTTCCAGCGTGCATAGCCATTCCGAACGCAGCACATCGATGGGGCGCACGCGCAACCCATGCCGCTGCGCATCTTTGATGAGCACCGCCGGCGAGTAAAAGCCCATCGGCTGATTATTGAGCAAGCCGCAGGTGAAGGCCGCCAGGTAGTGAACTTTGAGATATGCCGAGGCATACGCGATCAGCGCGAAGCTGGCCGCATGCGACTCGGGAAAACCATACATCGCGAAGGAAGAGATGCCCTGCACGATGTTGTCCTGGGCAGCGGCGCCAATACCGTTGCGCGTCATGCCGGAGCGCAGCCGTCCTTCCAGATCCTTCATGCGCTGCATGGAGCGGCGCATGCCCACGGCGCGGCGTAACTCTTCAGCTTCGGCGCCGGTAAAGCTGGCCACGGTCATAGCCATGCGCAAGAGCTGCTCCTGAAACAGCGGTACGCCCAGAGTGCGTTTCAGCACCGGCTCCAGAGACGGATGCGGATAAGTCACTTCCTCCTTGCCCTGGCGCCGGCGCATATAAGGATGCATCATCTTGCCCACGATGGGACCGGGCCGAATGATCGCCACCTGCACCACCAGGTCGTAGAAGCGCACTGGCGCATTGTGCGGAATGGACGCCATCTGTGCGCGGCTTTCCACCTGAAACATGCCCACCGTGTCGGCCTTGCGCAGCGTTTCGTACACCAGCGGATCTTCAGGCAATGCGGCAAGGTCGATGTCCTTTCCATAGTGGCGTGGGATGAGTTCGATTGAATCCTTTAGCGTAGCCATCATGCCCAGGCCGAGCAGATCGACTTTGATGAGGCCGAGATCGGCACAGTCTTCCTTGTCCCACTGGATCACGGTACGGCCAGGCATTGAAGCTCTCTCAATGGGCACCACGCGGTTCAGCATGCCGGCGCAGATGACCATGCCGCCGGAGTGCTGGCCCAGATGACGCGGCAGATTCTGCATACGCATGCAAAGATCGAGATAGTGGGCGATGCGCGGATGGCGTGCGTCGAAGCCCGCCTGCTCAAAGTGCCTGGCCATGGTGTCGTTGGCGCCACGCCACTCCCAGTGACCCACAAGGCCGGAGATACGCGCGAGCTGTTCCTCATCGAAGCCGAGCGCCTTGCCCACCTCGCGCGCAGCCGAGCGGCCGCGATAGCTGATCACGTTGGCGGTCATGGCGGCGCCCAGTTGTCCATAGCGCTCGTAGACATACTGAATCACCTGTTCGCGGTGATCTCCCGAGGGCAGGTCAAGATCGATGTCCGGCCACTCGCCGCGATTTTCATTCAGGAATCTCTCGAACAGCAGCTCCATGCCCACCGGATCGACCGCGGTAATCTCCAGCGCATAACAAACCGCGGAGTTAGCCGCAGACCCGCGCCCCTGCACCAGGATGCCGTGCTGCTGGCAATAGCGGACAATGTCCCAGACAATGAGAAAGTATCCGGCAAAGCCCAGTTTAGCGATTAGCTTGAGTTCATGCTCTACCTGCGCGCGCGCCTTTGCGAGCAGCGATCGCTTGGCCTGCGAGCCATAGCGCTTGCATACGCCTTCTTCCACGCGCTGGGCCAGGAAGCTATCCATGGTCTCGCCGTCCTGCGTGGGATAGTGCGGGAATTCATACCCCAGATCGTTGAGCGTGAAATCCAGCCGTTCGCTCACGATGCGGGTATTGTCGATGGCCTCGGGAAGGTCGCGAAAGAGCGCGGCCATCTCGGCTGCCGTGCGCAGAATCCGCGATGTGTTCGAGGTCAGCAGCCGTCCTGCCTGGTCGAGTGCGGTGTGGTGCCGGATCGCGGTCAGAACATCCAGAATCTCGCGATCTTTCTCTGTCGCGTAGCGGACACCGTTAGTGGCAATGACCGGCAGATGGAGCGCGGATGCGAGACCTAGCAGCGACTGGTTGCGGCACTCTTCATCGCGCTGCTGGTGGCGTTGAAGTTCCAGATAGAGATTGCCGCGGCCATAGATTGACGTGAGCCGCTCGGCAATCTTGCGTGCTTCGTCCCTGCCTTCGTGTGCCAGCGCGGCGGCCAGCGGACCTTCCTCGCCGCCGGTGAGACAGAGCAGCCCGGCAGAGAATTCTTCCAGATAGTCGAGCGTCGCGGCGCCTTCGGCCTTGGTCGTCTCGCGCATCTTGAAGCGCGTAATGAGCTGACTGAGGTTCTGGTAGCCAGCTTGCGATGCGCACAGCAGCAGCAGGCGTGGCGGTTCGGCAGGGCACTGGTGTGGCAGCCACGCCGGCGGCGTAAGCCGGTTGCCAAAGGAGCGCACCGCAATCTCCGCGCCGATGAGTGCTTTCACGCCGCACTTCTTCGCCATGGTATGGAAGCGTGCTGCGCCGTAGAGCCCATTGCGATCGGCAAGAGCGATGGCCGGCATATTGAGTTGAGCCGCGCGCTCGGCAAGTTCCTCTGGCTGCGAGGCGCCATCGAGAAAGCTGAAAGCGCTGTTGGCATGCAATTCAATGTAATCGCTGCTGTGCGATGTCCTGGTTGAGACAGGATTCCGGGAAGCAGCATCTGCTTCTTGCGATTCCGGCGGCAAATAAGCGTCAGCGGGATAGCAAACCGGCGTCCCTGGCGAGCGTGCATTGGGTACAGCGAGGTGCAGCTCAGTCATACAGCGCCTCAAGCCGCCACTGGTTTTGCCGGCAATCGCGCACCAGCAGGCAGGCCAGTGATGAGCCACTGGCGCCACGGGCCAGCACGTCCCACTCTTCCGCATCCCAGTCATCGGCAGACCACCAGCCGCCGCTGTTTTTCCACGGTCCGTAGGCGGCCTCGACCTGATAGTTCTGTTGGCGATCGCGAAATGCATGAGGTTTCAGATCGCGCAGCACTACGCGCACCGGAACAGGCGGCCTCATGCGGCGTAGAGCCATGCGCGGATGATCGGCCACAGGCGCGTTCGATGGACTCGCGACCGCAAAGCTCTCCATGCGGAAGGCGTCTGGCCGATGCGTGTCTTCGAGCACCGGCGAGCCCACGCGCTTTTCGCCGGCGATAGCCTTGAGGCGCGCAATCGTCACATCCAGGCGCGAAGGCTCGGGCATTTGCGGCGCAAAGAGGCCGAGTTGCACCTTGCTCGATTGCCCGGCCTGCGCGGTCAGCGTGAGCGCAACCACGGCGGCCTGCGGAGGATGCGCGGCGATCTCGAGTTGCAGCAGTTTGAGCAGAAACTTGCGATCGGCGGTAGCCAGTGCCGGCCTGATCGCCCGCTCATGAATGCGGCCTCCCTCCAGCGCCATGCGCACGGTGATCGAAGCCAGAGAGAGCGCTCGTGCCGACGCGCGGGCCACCAGGCAGTCGATCATACGCGCGCCCACAAAGAGCAGTGAGTCGGCCTGATCCACTGGCGTTTCGAAGTCGCAGAACTCCGTGAGGACAAACTCCGGCTCGATCGGCTGAAATGTGTGCGGCAGTGCGCCACGTGCCAGATCGCGGCTTTGCAGCGCCTGTTGGCCAAGCCGCGTCACCAGGTCCACCTCAGGCAGCGCCGCTAATTCTCCCAGCGTGCGAATGCCCCAGAGGACGAAGGTCTCCGCGTGGTGGGCATCGAGATTCAATGCATCCAGTGGCAGCTTTGCCAGTGAAGCAGCTTCCTGGCCGGTGGGAATCACAGTAATTCCTCGTGTCGCGGCGGCTTTCATTCGAGCGGTGTGGAAATTGGAGCTTACGGCAATGGAGGCGTGAAAGCCGACGGACGCGAGAGCCGCGCGCAGCCGCTGTGCCAGCGCCTGCGGCGGACCAAAGAGCCGCTCAGTTCCGGCGATGTCGAGTACGCAGGCGCAGGCTGTTCCCTCGCTGGCCTCCTCAATCCGTGGCGAGAAATTAGCGGCACACTCCATCAGGATGACGCGCGCCGTCGATTCGCCTTCCAGGGAACGCGTCGCCAGCCGCAATCCCTGTATGCTTTCCGCTTCCAGGCGGGTCATTCCATAGGCTGCCCCTTTGAGCAGAGCATGGCGATTGAAGGAACAAACAGTCTGCAGCGGCGCCTTGCCATCGAGTACGGACAACGGTTCAGAATGCAGTTCGGGATGCAGGCGCAGCAGGGCCTGCACGGGAAACTCCGCCGCATGAATGCAGGCGTAGAGCGGCGTGTTGGGGTGTTCTGGATTCATGCGCGCATCTCCGCATTCCATGAGCCGGTTGCCTGCCAGGTTGAAGCCGGTGGCTTGCGCACGCGGTTGATCGGGAACGTGCATTCCTCTGTAGTTCCCCGTCCGCGGCGCACCTCATACGTGAAGCCGTTCAGTACGGTCTCCTGCTCTTCCATGGCATAACGCGGCGCACATTCCAGCACCAGGGCTGCGCTCGACTGTGCATACGTGTCCTGGCCCAAAACCACCAGCGAGCAGCGTGTGCGGCCGGCTGCCTGGCGGAAGCGGAACCAGGTGGCCAGCGGAATCCGGCTGGCATGTTCGGGCGCAGTGCCACCGAGGTCCAGCACGATAGCGGCAAATCCACCTGCCTGCAACAGCAGATCCGTGGCGCGCAAGGCCTGGTCAAGACGCGTCCAGGGCTTGCCCCCGGCTTGGCTGCCAGCCTTACGGCAACGCACCCAGAGCAACTGTTTCAGGCCCACACCGCACGCCGCTGCCGACTCGGCATCGAATGCATCTTCGGCGTCAACCCACGCGCAGACCTGGCCTTCCTGTGTGCACCGGGCTAAAAAGGAGAGCGTCAGGCTGGTCCGCCCCGAGCACTCCGGTCCCGTCACCTCGCTGATTGCGCCTACCGGCAACCCCCCGTCCAGCAAATCGTCCACCTCGGCAATTCCGGTGGGCGCAGTTTCCCGTACCGTGCGCGGAACTGGCGACAGCGCGGCCGGAAAACGGCGTTCCAGAGTGTGTTCGATCTGAATGCGAAGTGCCTGGGCTGAGGGCATAGCGACCCTATTTTCGCCTTTTCTTCGCTTAGAATCCCTCAAATCCCTGTCGTTTGTCAAAGGCGCATAGCGGGACAGTGCGTATATGCTTATATTTCAATCAGTTGAACCAAATTCTCAAATGTCTTTGTAGAGGTGTGAAGTGCGAAGGCGAGACTTCATCAAGACGGTAGCAGTTGCCGGGGCTGCGGCTGCAATTCCCCCGAACGCCGCGCAGGGCGCAGTAGAGGCAACAGCGACTCAGCAACCTGGCGCCGATCGAACCTATGTTGAGCGATACACAGGGCAGTCGCGTGTCCGCAGCGGGATGGCCCTGGGCGGCATCGGCGCGGGCTACTTTGAGTTGCGCAAAAACGGCCGCTTCTACGACTGGAACATCTTCAACAACTTCCCCAAAGAGACCGGACCGGCCTTCACCCTGCCCGATGGAGAAGTGGAAGACCGCATGGCGGCCAATCTCTTCTTTGAGGTCCGCTACCAGGTTGAGGGCGAGCAGCCGCGTATCAAACTGCTGCAACTGAACGACTCGCTTTATGAAGGCAACGAGATGGGCATTGCCTTCTCGCTGCCCTGGATGCAGGCGGTGGATAGCATCGAATACAGCGCCCGCTTTCCCATTGCGACGCTGGTGTTCACGGATCCGGAGATGCCCTTCATGCTGCGCCTGGAAGCCTGGTCTTCGTTCATCCCGCACGACGTGAAGAACTCGTCCCTGCCCCTTGTGTTCTTTGATTTCCAGGCCATCGCCACGACCAGCCGCAAGGTGGATGTGACCCTGCTGATGACGTCGCGGAACAACGCTGGCTACGACACGCCTTCGCGCTACTACACAGCTGAAATCGCTCGAGCCGATGATGCCCTTACTGTCAGCATGGGCTGCGGGGGCATGGATGAGCGTGCCAGTTCATGGGGACAGATCACCATTGCTTCGCTGTCGGCCGAGTCGAGTTATTACGCCGGCTGGGCCCACCGGCATCCTTACCATGAACAGGTCCTGCGTCATGCGGTTTTGCCGGACATCGACGACACCAATGGCGTGAAAAGCGCCGGTCAACCGTTGCCGTCCTGGCTGCCGGTCACCAATGGACGCAACACCATCGACCGCGCAACCCACAAACTGCGCGCGCTGGAAGCCGGACACTTCAACACTGTTGCGCACACCTTTACTCTCAATGAATCAGGCCGAACCGAGGCGCACACGTTTCTCTATGCGTGGAACTTTCCCAATCTCTACAACGAGAGGGAATTCCGCGTACAGGGCGACACGATCGAGGGGCATTACTACTCCAACTACTTTTCAACGGCAATGGAAATGATTCAGTATGGAGTGGCGCAGCGGACAGAGTTGAAACGCAGGACGCTCGAGTTCCTGGATCATTTCTTTCAGAGCGATGCCGATGTGGAGCTTCTGGAGCAGGTCAATTCGCAGTTGAATACGTTCTTTACCAGCGGACGCCTGGTACGGAACGGTGACTTCGGCATGTTGGAGGGTCTATCTTCCACATGGTCGTGGGGCCCCATCGCCACCATCGACGTCATGTATTACGGGTCGGCGCCCATCGTTGCGCTGTTTCCCGAGCTGCAAATGGCGACCATGCGCTGTCATGCGCGTGAACAGAGCCCGGCTGGCGAGATCAACCATGGTCTCCTGAAAGACTTCACACGCGGCGAAGACAGCACGGCAGGCGTTTCGCATCGCGTCGATCTGCACGGCCAATTTGCAATCATGGTCATGCGCGATTTCTTCTGGACCAACGACCAGGCCTATCTGCGCGAACTGATGCCGGCCGTCGAGCGAGCCATCGGCTATGTCTTGCGCGAGCGATCGGGGAGCGACGGCGCCATGCCCATGACAAAGAACATCGAAACAAGTTATGACAACTTTCCCATGTTTGGCTATGCCTCTTATCTGCTTTCGCAGTGGTTATGCACCATGGCCAGCGCCCGCGACGCCTCGGTGGAGCTGAAGGATGACCTTGCCGCGCAACGGTATGAGCATCTGTTGGCGGCGACGCGCCAGCGCATGGAAGAGAAGCTATGGAATGGCAGTTACTACCGGCTCTTCGCCGATCCGGCCCATTCGGATGCGCATGGCGATGCAGGCGAAGGGTGCCTCACGGATCAACTGGCCGGGCAGTGGGCAGCGCATAGCTCCGGACTGGGAAGCTTGCTCCCCGCCGAGCGCATCCATGTGGCGCTGCGCACCATCCTGTCGCGCAACTTCACCCCTTCAGTGGGTCTGAAGAACTGCGGATTTCGCGCCGATGGAGGACTGGGCGACGTGGATCGCGACATCTGGGGCGACCAGGCGAACACAACCTGGACCGGAGTGGAACTGGCCTTTGCCTCGCTGCTCCTCTACGAGGGCATGTACGACGAAGGCATGACGGTCGTCAAGAATGTGAATGCTCGCTATCGCAAGAATGGGTTGTATTGGAACCATCAGGAGTTTGGCGGGCATTATTTCAGGCCCATGTCGGCGTGGAGCCTGGTCAATGCGCTGCTCGGCTTCAGTATGCATTGCGGGAGACTCACCTTCGACCCCAGACTACCCCAGGCAGAAATGACGCTATTCTTTGCAACCCCCACGGGCACGGCCCACTATCGCCGTATGAGCGGGCGAACGAGCATCGTCTGCCGCACGGGCACCATAGACTTCAAAGAGATCCGGCTGCGGGATGTTGCCAGGCAAAGCTGTCTGCTGGACGGAGAGCAGCTTGCAGCGGCCATTGTTGACCAGGACGGCTGGCGCAGCTTTGTCTTCGCATCCGAGCAGTCTTTGCTTCCGCATCAGGCGCTCGATTTTGTATAGCGAACCTCGCGCAAGTCGCGAATGAAGGATGTTCACTAAGGATTTACCATCAAGATCAAAATAGGAGGGCGTGAACCGATGAGACTCTACCGCACTACGCGCGGTTGCATTGTTGAGCAGCATAGCCAGTGCTATCGCATTGAAGGGTTCTCGTGGGACGCCCTAGCAACGCGCGAGGACTTGTACGAATTCCTCAGTGCACTGATTGATGCAGGTCCAGAGCCGGCCAAGTTCGATGTCGCGGAGTTACAAGCCCCCATCGGGCAACAGGAGGTGTGGGCCGCGGGAGTGACCTATTTTCGCAGCCGCGGCGCGCGCATGGAAGAGTCTAAAGACGCTGGCGGCGGCACCTTTTACGATCGCGTCTATTCCGCAGAGCGGCCGGAGTTGTTCTTCAAATCCACGGCCAGCCGCACCGTGGGCGCGGGCGGCAA
>Ga0326727_10009353_pt1 | contig 24170 bp, 30 predicted proteins | sample MB2enrmetagenome_FD_207643 | JGI IMG/M metagenome (GOLD analysis project Ga0326727, IMG submission 207643) | Lab enriched peat soil microbial communities from McLean, Ithaca, NY, United States - MB29MY | ecosystem: Environmental > Terrestrial > Soil > Wetlands > Peat | place: USA: New York... | reverse complement strand
GCAAGTCAAATAACAAAAGAAAATAAGCGATACCACGAATCCGTTTGAGAACAATACGACTTGGCATACTCGCACCGTTAGAGTCATTTCTTCCTTGTCGTCTTTAGGGTCTCGAGTTCCTCTGTCTGCAGTTCTTTGAAACGTGTTTCCACGAATTGAGCTACCTTCTCCTGGCTGTATTCGCTTTCGTGTTTCTGCTTGTCGAGCTGCTCTTTGATAAGGCGCAGTAGTTCGTCCGTGTTTACTGGTTTAATCAGGTAGGAGTCTACTCCTTTGTTGATGGCTGTGACTGCGTTTTGTAGTGCTGGGTAGCCGGTCAGTATGATCTTGACCATTCTTGGTGTTGTTTCCTTCAGGGCGGTGAGTAGTTCGGTGCCTTCCATGTCTGGGAGGCGAATGTCGATTAGGGCGAGGTTGTAGAACTTTGCTGCTGCCTTCTCTATGGCTTGTTTCCCGTTTTCCGCTGTGTCCACTACGTAGCCTGCATGTTTCAACGTCATTGAAACCGTTCTCCTAATGCCTTCCTCGTCATCGATCACCAAGATGCTAGCTGATTCGCTCATTTCTGCAGCACCTCCACTCTGACAGGTTTGATTGGAAGGCTAATTGTCACAGTTGTGCCCTCACCGGCTTTGCTTTTCACTGATATGGTTCCTTGATGAGCATCCACGATGCGCTTGCAGATCGGTAACCCTAAACCCATTCCCTTCGCCTTGGTGGTTTGGAGGGGCTTCCAGAGATTCTTCATAACCTTCTCCGATATACCCGAGCCGGTATCTGTGAAGGCGATTTCGACGTTATCGTTCCATAGCCTGCTACTAATCATGAGGGTGCCGCCTTGTGGCATGGCGTCGATTGCGTTCTGGATAAGGTTGACGAGAACCCGTTTGATCCTCTCCGTGTCGACTTTGAGCGTTGGATGGTTTTGTGATAGATCCTGTACTGATACAGTTGGCGGAACTTTCACTGCCCGTATAGCTTCTCCTGTAAGCGATTTCGGCGTGGTGTCTGCCAATTTGAGTATGATTTCTGCCGAGTACTCGGAAAGATCTCGAACGATGGCGTCTGAATACTCAACGCTGCTTTGGATCAGCTGAAGCATCTCATCTCTCTCTTCCGCCGTCAATGACTCTTGCCTCAGGAGATGGAGGGCTCCGGTGATCCCTTGCAACGGGTTGCGCAGGTCATGGCCAACCATCGCCGCTGTTTCTCCAATAGCGGCCAGCCGCTCCGCTTTCCGAAGTTCGTTCGTCCTCTCCGCAACGAGCTCCTCCAGATGCTCAGAATGCTCTTTCAATTGATTGGAGTAGAGTCTAAGCTTCTCGTCCGAAATCTTACGCTCAGTGATATCACGCAAGATAATTAGCAGGTTAGGCCGCTCACTCGTAATTCCACTCAAATAGGAGGTCTGTATCTCGTAGAACTTCTTCTTCTCTCCAACGCCAAACGACGCTTCCTTGACTCTGTCAGTTCCAGAATCGAGTTCCTTCTTTACGTCCGCCCATTCAGTCCATATTCCTTCCACTGGCTTTCCCAACGCGTCCGACAAATTGTGACCGACCAGTTGCTCAGCGCTGGGATTCAGCTCCACGATTTGGGTCTGAGCGTTCAAGATGATAACCGCCTCATTCATGCTGTCAAGTATCATTTCATGAGCCACAGGGATAATTTCTGATCCCGGCAAGAGCAAGTATGATTTCCAGAGTGTTATGGAAATGGCTACAGTGAGCACTAGAGGCGTAGGATCAATGTACATGAAAAGGCTAGGGTTCAAGAACCAAACCGCGCCAAAAATCCAAGCAACGCATGAAACGAAAATCACGGGAACAGCCTGACGACGGTAAATGCTGCGTGAGGCAACCACTCTCCTAACAAATATGACAACAGCAAACATGAGTGCGACGTAAGAGTATCCTATAATCAGCAGCCAGTAACCTAAGCCTCTGTTTTCATTGAATGGGAGGAATGGGTCGACTGAGTTTAGCGTGATATTGCTCCACATGAGACCGTGGGATTCATTCGTGAATATCAACAGCAAAGTGATAATGGGCACAGCGCTTAACAGCGCCAAGTTTGAGCGTTTGATCCATCTCTCATAACCTGAGAGCTGCATCGTGAGAATCAGATACGTCGTGGGTACTAGGACAACGCCCACGAACTGCATCTTGTAGAAGACAAGTTTAGTTGGCAGGCTATCACTCGCCACTACTAGCGCTGACATAAGCAGCCAGATGACGCTCCCGAGGAGGATCAAAACTGAAACTTTGTTCCTGGCCTCATGATGGAGTAATGTGAAACGGATTGCCGCCATGATTGCAAGAAATGACACTCCCACTGCCAGGATAATATATGGGAGAGTTTCCATGGTGAAGCATCATGTGTGTTGTTTACTTATTCCGACTTCCAATCCTTGATGAGTGTTTGATTGCTTTCATCATGATTTGACGGTCTTCGTAGAACCCTGCCTTCTCGTAGATCCTTTTTGCGCTATTGCGGGCTGAGACTAGGATGCTGGCGTGGGAATATCCATGTGATGCAACGTAGTCCAATGCGTATTGCAGAAGCCTAGTGCCGATATCTGAATCAATCATTGGTCTGATCGAGATCGGCATACTCAGCGTCACTCCTATCCCCATAACCCTTCATTCCTGCCTAAGACTAGCTTGTCACCAAACTGTCCTAATGGCGGTAACAGACTGCCTATGTTCACGGATTCACTGTTTCCATGTAGGCGTGGTTCATTGGAGGTTGTAGGTAAGTCTACGATTACTGGGAGATACCAGTTGACGCTCCCGAAACGGGTTCGTGAATTTCTGAGGGCTGAAAACGGCGACTTAGTAGTGTTCCTCAAAGATGATGATAGGATTCTGGTAAAGCGAGGCACCGTGAAGATCGAAGAATGAACCCTTCAGGGGTCGATGGACGCCTTTAAGATCCGCTGATTGAATTGCAACAACCACAACTCGGCATAGAGTTCAACGATGCCTTGGTCAAATCCATAGATGAAACCATAACTGAACTACTTAGCCGAGCCGTGGTTGATGCGCTGTATATTCACCTGCAAACAATTTACTCAGTTTCAAGGGATGAGCTCCCCCACAGACTTGACATTCTATCAACTGCTCTAGAGAAGATTTTTGGCCCCAGTTCGCAGACCATAACCAAGGCCATCGCTAAGAAATTTTACCTCAAATTGGGGCTCGAGTTCACAGCCAATCCGAATCACACTTTAATCGAATATGTTGACGAAGCGAAGGCGAAGCTCCAGGACTCATCCAAGTAGCTTGTACATATGTTGATTGAGAAAAAGAGTGGAAAAATGATGGAAAGAAACGTAATCTCGGGCAGCTTGATGAAGACGCGGCCGCTGCTATCGAATCCTGAACGGAAATACAAGTATCTGTGTGAAAACGGCTCAGCGATCATGCTAATGATCGCCGCAGATGGAAAAGTAATAGATGCCAACAACGGTTTTCTCGAAATGTCGGGTTACTCAAGTCATGATATCATCGGCAAAAATGTGTTGGACTTCGTCGTCGCGGAACAGAGGAAAAAAACAGCTGCAGAAATACAGGCCGCATTGAGCAACGGGGGAACCGCACAGTTTGAGGTTGCGTTCCGAAGCAAAGACGGCTCAACCCGCACCATATTGCTTCCACAAAAACAACTCGTATCAGAAGAAGAAGGACAACGGGCTATCCTTGTCACGGGGGTCGACATCACCGAACGTAAGCACGCTGAAGAAGCCATGTCCGATCTGGCTGCGATTGTCGAATCCTCGGATGATGCCATCGTCGGCAAGACATTGGACGGGGTTATCACGAGCTGGAACCGGGGTGCCGAGAAGCTATACGGCTACTCTGCTGAGGAGGCAAAGGGTAAGCCCATCTCCATTCTCATCCCGCCTAATCGTCCCGATGAACTGGCGAAGATACTCGAGAGCCTCAAGAGAGGAGAGAGCGTCCAACATTACGACACCCGACGTATGCGAAAAGATGGCACTATCATAGAAGTCTCTTTGGCAGTTTCCCCCATCCGAGATTCCACCGGTGGAGTAGTTGGAGCTTCAACGATTGCCCGAAACATCACCGAACGCAAACGTATGCTGAAAGCGTTGGAGGAGAGTGAGGAGAGGTATCGGGCGATGGTTGAGAATTCGCCCAGCTTGATCGGTATTTTCCAGGATGGCGTCCTGAAGTACGTCAACAGAGCTCTAATCCGCCAGTTGGGTTGGACTTACGAAGAACTCGTATCGCCTTCTTTTAACCCAATAGAGAACCTCGTGTCGCAGAAATCTAGGAGTTTGCTAAAGGAAAACGTTGACAAGAGGCTGCGTGGCGAAGAGGTCGTTCATTTTGCGATAAGCCTGACCAGGAAGGACGGTTCAGAAGTCCCAGTCTTGGTTAGAGGAGTGAAAATCCTTCACCACCAGAAACCAGCGATTGAATTCGTTTTCGACGATATTACTGAACGCAAGAGGGCGGAAGAGGCGCTGCAAGCGAGTGAGGGACGTTTGCGGCGAATCACTGAGAACATGCTGGACATGGTTACCCAGACGGATATTGAGGGAACCTGCGAGTATGCTAGTCCATCATTCAAAACTGTTCTGGGATATGACCCAAAATCTCTGCTAGGCCGGTCTCTTTTTGAGCTGGTCCACCCCGATGATCTCGATAGCACGCTAGAAATCGTTCTAAAGGCTATTGCTACCCGCTCAACTGCAACGTTTGATTACCGTTACAAGCATGCTGATGGCCACTATGTCTGGCTTCAGAGTGTCGGCAATCCTCTCTACGATGAGACGGGCCAGATAAGTGGAACCGTCCTCACCACTCGAGACATCACCGACCGCAAACATTTGGAAGAGAATCTCAGACAACACTCTGAGCATTTGGAGGAGCTAGTTGAAGCGAAGACTGCGGATCTGACAGCCTCTGCGAGGAGATATCAACTGCTGGTTGACAACATGGCGGACGCTGTATTCACAATTGATCTTAAAGGAAACATAACTTTTCTCAGCGCGCAGACCGGAAAAATGACCGGCTATTCAGCCCAGCAACTGCTTTCTATGAACATCAAAGAACTGATAGCACCAGAAGACTTGCCAGAAGTTCTAAGACGTCTTGAGGCTCGCAACAGAGCGGTACTGCAGTTCGAGCTTGTGAGGATGGATGGAACGCGGCTCCCGATTGAAGTTCGTACGAGTCTCCTGTTTGAGGGAACCAAACCTGTTGGCGTTCAAGGAGTCGCTCGCGATGTAAGTGACCGTAAGCGGATGGAGGACGCGCTACGAAATAGTGAGACTAGGTTCAGAGAGTTGGCCAACCTTCTGCCGCAAATTGTCTTCGAGATTGATCCGAGAGGGAATTACACATTCGTCAATCGAAGCGGAATCGCATCTGCCGGGTACACTGAAGAAGAGGTCCTTTCGGGATTGAATGCTCTTCAAACCTTCACTGAACAGGACCGGACCAGAATCAAAGAGGACATTGGAAGGGTACTGGCTGGTGAGAAGGTGGGCGCGAATGAGTACACCGCTTTGAGAAAGGACGGTACTACATTTCCAGTCATGGTCGATTCGAGGCCAATCATTCATGAAGGCAAACCTGTTGGACTGAGAGGTGTCGCCATGGACATTACAGAACGGAAACGATTGGAAGAACGTCTTGCGGAAGCAAACCGATTTGCCGGTATTGGCGAGACAGCAGCGATGGTTGGCCATGACCTACGCAACCCGCTCCAAGGCATAGCCGGAGCCCTACACCTCCTAAAGCAAGAGTCGTTGACGACGGAAGAGAGAAAGGAGATGCTGCAAATAATCGAGAAGAGCGTCAATTATTCAGATGCTATCATAAAAGACCTCGTAGACTACTCAGCGGAAATCAAATTGGAACTAGCAGAGGCAACGCCGAAGTCGATCACAAGAAACGCAATAGAAGCATTCAAAGTTCCACAGAATGTTACAGTACAGGATTTGTCCGAAGACCAACCAACACTCAGAGTCGACTTAGACAGGATGAGGAGGGTGTTCATCAACCTTATCGAGAACGCAATCGACGCCATGCCACAAGGCGGCACCCTCACCATAAGCAGCAAGAAAACTGACGGTAAGGTCGAAATCGCGTTGACAGATACTGGGTCGGGTATATCGGAAAAGGTGATGGAGAATCTCTGGAAACCTCTCCAAACCACCAAGGCGAAGGGAATGGGTTTAGGGTTGGCAATCTGCAAGCGCGTCGTGGACGCTCATGGAGGAAGCATATCAGTGAAAAGTGAAGTGGGAAAGGGTACAACTCTCACAATGCAACTTCCCCTCAGACCTGTAGAGGTGAATGAGAAATGAGCGAATCAGCTAGCATCTTAGTGATCGATGACGAGGAAAGCATTAGGAGAACGGTTTCAATGACGTTGAAACATGCGGGCTACGTAGTGGACACAGCGGAAAACGGGAAACAGGCCATTGAGAAGTCTGAGGCGAACTTCTACAATCTGGCCCTAATTGACATTCGCCTCCCAGACATGGAAGGCACCGAACTACTCACCGCCCTGAAGGAAACAACGCCAAGAATGGTCAAGATCATACTGACCGGTTATCCATCACTACAAAACGCAGCTAAAGCCATCAACAAAGGTGTGGACGGGTACTTGATCAAACCAGTGAACACCGACGAACTACTGAGGTTCATCAAGGAGAACCTCGAAAAGCAGAAACACGAAAGCGAATACGGTCAGCAAAAGTTAGCTCAATTCGTGGAAACACGTTTCAAAGAACTGCAGACAGAAGAACTAAACACCCCAAACTGACAAAGAAAGAATGACTGTAACGGTGCGAGCAGGCCAATTTGAACTGGACATAATTGAATGCCGACTAAACGGTTTAGTGTAAGACACGCCATAGATGAAAGAGAGCATATTGTCTAACGAGAAAGTTCCGAGCCATGAAAAAGGTCCGGTGTTCGTCCAGCCCCGCACGGATACTACGGGGGGTTCGAATAGGGTCCCTTGTACTTTTTGACGGACCCCGTGCACTCGTTTCCACTGGAGCACTCCTGTAGTTTGAATCGCGGCTCTCCCTAATTATTCTCGACAGGTCTGTTAGTTTCCTGATTTGGCGTAATCCCAGCTGATCGTCTTGGTTGGCTTCATTCGGAGTATGATTCTGTTGGGCTCCAGACCGCTTAGCGTTTCGTCGACCTTGTCTGGCGGCCAGTACCTTGCAACGATTCTACGAACTAGAGCATGGTCCGTGTCATCCAGGATGTCGACGGTGCCGGAAAAAAGAGTTACTTTGTGAGCGTTCTCGTTTCGGATGCAGACGGCGATTCTGTTGCCACGTCTCACATTCCTACTCTTCGCCCGGTCAGTGGTGGTCGAGAAGTAGAGGTAGGTACCGTCAAAATAATAATCGACAGGGGTGATCTGTCGGGAACCGTCCTTGTTCAAGGTCACAAAATCAGCGATAAGGGTTGAGAAAGGAACTTCCGAATTTCTACGTCATTCATGGCAACGTGACTCATTCATTTCCGTCCCTAAAATTAGCGATGCTTCCCACCGGCGCGCGTCAATACCGTAATACAGAGTGCAAGCAAAAGAGAAACGAAAACACCTTCCGGGAATTCAGGCACGCTTACGGTGGTTATTTGCGTGTTGGTCGAGGCGTCGATGATAGAGACGACGCTTGACCCAAGAGCGGAGACGTAAATCTTGTCAGTGTTCGAATTCATCGCGACTCCAAATGGCGTAAACTCCATGGGGATGTCCTTAAGCAATGTCCCTGTGTGAGAGTCGATTACGTACATCGAATTAGAGGCACCGTTCGCCACGTACACCTCGCTACCGTTCGAATTGACTGCGAGACCGTATATTCTATACCCAACGGGAATAGTTGACACTACGCTGTTCGTCGAGGTGTCTATCACCGAAATCGAGTTGTTCCCCAAAGTTGTCACGTAAAGTTTGTGGGCGCCCGTGTCAATAGCCAAGCCAATCGGCATGTACCCGACTGGTATCTGAGCAAGCACATCATATGATGAACCGTCAAGGACCGTGACGGTGCCTGACCCAAGGTTGGTCACATAAACCCTTCCGGTATTCGAATCTACGATTACACCGAACGGCTGTGTGACCGGTACAGAAGCAATGGTAGTGTTCAACGACCCGTCCAAGACCAGCAAACTGTCAGAAGATACGTCGGTAACATAGACTCTTCCATTGTTCGAATTAACGGCCACACCAAACGACGCCAACCCAACAGGGACGCTGGCAATTACCGAATCGTTTTCTCCATTCAACATAAGAAGCGAGTGTGTGAACGGGTAGACGGCGTAGACCATATTTGTTTCGCTGTTGACCGCGACGCCCGTGGGATACGGTCCCGCAGAAACTGTTGAAACAACCGCATTTGAGGAACCGTTGATCACGTACAGCTGGAAGCTGGGCGGGTCCGTCACATACACCATGTTTGTAACTGGGTTGACAGCGGCACCCCACGGCTCGTGGCCGACTTCTATGGAGGATACAAGGGCGTTCGTTGAACCATTGATCACTGAGACCGTGTGAGAAGCACGGTTTACGACGTAGACGGTATTTGATTGCGGATTCACAGCAACGCCAACAGGGTAACTGGCCCCAGGTATGCTTGTCAACACCTGATTACTGGAGCCATCGAGGACGTACGTCGCATTTGATGTTACGCTGTTTACATAGACTCGGTTGGTGTTCGGGTTCACCGCAATTCCCCAGGGGTATGGTATAGTGACGGTGGTAACGATTGTGTTCGTCGTGCCATCTATGACTGAAACGGAAGAAGCTCCTCGATTGGAAACGTAGACTCTGTGTGTATTCGAGTTCACTGCGATGCTGAATGGGGACGCGTTCAAATTCCCAACGGCGATCGTGGCTATAACCATGTTTGTTGAGCCATCGATGACCGAAACCGATCCACTCTGGGAGTTAGCCACGTAGATTCTATTCAAGGTTAAGTCAACTGCGATTTTTCTCGGTGATTCACCCACGGGAATAGTGGCTATCGGTGAATTTGTAGAGCCGTCTATCACGGACACCGAGTTGGACCCAATGTTTGACACGTAGATCCTGTTTGTGTTGGGATTAACGGCTACCCAATATGGTACATCCCCAACCGGGATAGACGCCGTTAGAGTGTTGGTCGAGCCGTTAAACACGTAGACTGACTGGAGCCAACCATTCGTCACGTAAATTTTGTTTGTGCTAGGATTAACGGTTACGCCGTACGTGGCCGGATCGACTGGAACCCCGTAAAATCCTGAAGTTGGATGAACGTATGCATCGCTAGCAACGTTCGGGATTGCGTGCGCGTAGGGTATCAGGGAGACAGAAAGAATAAAAAGTGTGGCTAAAATCGTAACGTGACCGAATTTCATTTCCATTGCACATTTCTCCTAAGGAATGTGCGTATCTTTTCTATCGTCACAATGCTTGGATCGTAACGGATTTTGACAGTGTGGCTAACGTGGTTTACTGTGACCTCTTTGACGCCTTTCATCTTACGAAGTCGTGTCTCTACTTGCCCAGATGGAATCAGCATACCGAGTCGAAGACAGGATAGGATTGCATGAGTTTCCGCTTTCAATTCGCCCTTCGGTTTAGAACGGAGCTCTTGAAGCAACGAGCTAGCACCACGTAGATTCCTCACAGTTCGTCCAATTTAATTGGGACGTGCACTTTGTACACCATGAATCATATTGAATGCTATTTTTGTAGGACACGCTCGCAAGGATCGCCGCTCTACGGTGCTTGAAATCTCAGAGTTACTGTGTTTTCAGTGGTCTCAAGTTGTGGTATTGCCTTGAGGTAGGTTCTGATTGCTTTGTCATGGTAATGTTTCAGGGCTGTTGACCACTTCTTTCCGTACTCGTGATGAATGCTGATTGTGTAATCACGCCCTTCATTTTCAATCTCCGCCTCTAATGCGTTACCGTATTCAGCCGCGTTGGAGATGTACTGGAGGTAGGTTTCCAGGTTGGACTTCTTGAACCAGAACGAGGTTATCTCCTTCGGCAACTCGTCGCCAAGTCGTTCCGCAGCTGTAGCCAAAGCGTTTTCATCGGCTAAATCGAGAAGGGCGCGAAAGATCGTCCCAGGAATGGAGATGTAACGGAACTTTTCCGTATATCTGTCCCACCCAGCATACTTCGCCATTATGGAAGAGATCAAAGCATTTACGCTAGTTCTGTTAACCTTAGCGTCCTTCTGAAGAATTCGGTCTAGCTCCTCGGATATGCGAACGGTTCTCAGAACTGTCTTCTTCTGCTGTCCGGCACTCGATTTCATCGTCGAATCCTATAGTTTACATTGTACTACAAGTTAATTCTTTTCGTCGCGTGTGGACGTCCTGAATATTCGTCTCCGTAGACCGTAGTAGCTTACGGTGAGGGGGATGGAAGAGGTCTTTGCGGCAGTAGCTGCAAGTGCCGGAGGGCCCGGTTTTTCTCCTAAGTTACCTAAGGGCCGTAGCGTAACACGAGCTTTCCGCTTTCCTGACGCCTTGGAACGACAATTGATCGCCGAAGCCGCAAGAGAGAAAGTCTCCGTGAACAGGCTAGCTACACGTATTCTAGAAGACCGTCTCGCCGCCGGAGTCCTAAGGAAGAAACTCGCTTGGATGGAACTCCCGCAAATGGTATGGACTGATTTGATTAAGGCGACTCGAGAAGAAGAGAGAAATAAGATAGCTCGTAATCGGGGCATCGAGCTGACAAAACAGATTCTAATCAACCTCTACGGACACGCCGCCGCCGACACGTTCCTTCAATTTCTACCCGAACTAGGCAGCCTCCTAACCTCGGCGTCGGTAGAAGTCTCAGCCAATCGTGGGGAATACACGATCCTAGTGCTTCACGCGGGAGCGGGAATCGGATTGGCAAGATTCATCTCCACAATGATTCTAGCCTCTGTAGAGTACTTCCTCCACGTGAAAGCCATCACAGAGTACTCGGAGATCGCGTGCTCAATCAAATTCAAGACGAGGCTTGACCCTCATTCTTGCTTAGCCAGCAATCCGCTCGTCTTCTCAAGCTGATCGAGATGCCTGTATCCCGTCATGTGCAAGGTCAATTGGTGCGTGCAACAACAACACCTTTGTCCATTGTTTAGTCTCCTGCCTCGATAAGAGTGGGGTCAAAATCCTCGTCGCAATCGCAACAGTTCACACATCGCCCACAATACTCGCAGAGATAATAGCAACTCTTCTTGCACGCCGGGCATTGCAATAATTGAATCTGCGACGATGATGCATCAGACCCCATCTACTGCCGCTCCCCTACTCCCAACTTTCTGGCAATCATCATGCACAATTCGAGTAAAGAGTCGACCTTCTCTTCGATCGTTTCGATGTCCTCTTTGATTTCCGAATCATAACTCATTCCGAAACACCTCCGTACGAAGCGTTCGTTTACTTGCAAGCCAATTAGGCGATAATCGGGACTTTGTTGAATCTATCCGACTGGCCATGTTAGTTAGCCTCGTTAACGTGCTTGTAGATCCTGCTGAATCTCCGTTTGAGCTGCCACAGGCCTAGCGTCAGTGGTCCTACGATAAGTAATAGGAACACGTTGGAGATCAATAGCCATGCGGAGATGATCAAGCTCGAGAGTGACAATAGCCGCCATGCAATCAACAGGCTGAAACCAAGCATGACAAGCAACCAAGAGCGGAGACGCGTGATACGAAAGAGCCTGTATGTGAAGTAAACGCAGACTATAACCAAGGTGAGCAGTACAGCAAATAGATAGGCCTCAACGACTACCAAAGTCTCACCTTTTGATGGGGCTTACAGTTTCGGATGTTAAGCGTACGGTTTGCTTTGTGCCACAAAGCAAACGTCCAATCTAATAGCTCGTTGTGCGATGGATGTTGTCGATGTCAAATGGAAAAGAAATCGGTAACGACTCCAACATGGTCAAGGGCGCTTCTAGTGATCTTCGGTCTTGTAGCGATTGCGGCTTCGATTTTCGTATTAGCCGTGCCTGGTATAGCGCTTCTCACTCTGGTGTTCTTGCTGTCCTTCTCGTTGCTATTTGTGGGACTATCGAGGCTTGCTCGCGGTATCTCTCTTAGTAAATTAAGCAGAGGCCACAGAGTCCTGGACGTGCTAGCGGGATTGCTCGGAATTGCTATCGGGATAATTGTCTTTCTATTTCCTCTACTTGGGATCGGTACGTTGGTTTTCATGCTTGCCTTTGGAACCATGATCTTCGGAATTGTGAGCGTGGCAATTGGTGCGTCGGTGAGGCAGTTGGCTAGAGGGCTCAGGGCGCTTGTTTTGCTATCCGGCCTCTTGGCTATGATCCTTTCCTTCATCGTCTTGGTTAGGCCAGCGGTCGCAATATTGACATTGATATTCCTCTTATCTGTCTCGTTCATGATAAATGGCATTGAGAGCATAGTCTTAGCATTCGAGTAATCACTCAACAGGCGAACGGTGGCACCTCAGCAATGTGGGAGGTTGGAGATAGAGGATGGATATCAATAACCGTTGGTGTGGCCGCCGACGGAGTTACCGGTCAAGGTGCTTCAGGTAAGGATAACGAGCACAAGGGTCTGGCTGGGTGGAACTTCGCGGGACTTGACTGGTATTTTGTTATTGGTTTTATCTTCGGCCTCGACTTTGTCGTGGACAAGTTCGGTGTGTACGCTGCACCATTGATCATGATCGGATCGAACTCTGTCGTACCGGGAATTGGTTTTGGGATTGCGTTGTTCCGACGCGTTGGCCTCGGTGTAATTGTACCCTTCTGGATGTTCGGCATCATCGTACCGGCCATCGTCGCTATTATCGGATCGGCGGCTATCGCAATAGTTCTACTGATCGGCGTTGTGTTAATAATCGCCGGTGCTGCGAGATGGATTAAGAACCGCTCTAACTAAATCACAACTGCCTACATCCTAACTTCCTTTACAGTTGGTATCGCTGGGCTGAATCGACGTCAAGCGTGGAAAGATAAGGACCAGACTCTAAGGAAACAACTACTATCTCTAATGCGAAACCAACCCGATTACAATTGAGGGTTCAGTGTACTTTGTGACACTTTGCAAACGTACCGGTAATTAGCATCGTTCATGATATTCACACCCGGTGGATCAGTGGAGGTGAATGCAATGCCGAAACCTAGCGAGAAAGAAATGGAAAGCGAAATGGAAGCGCTCGAACACGGGCTCCCATTCGAGGATTATGCTAAAGACGAGAAGAGGCTAAGACACCATATTGAGCGACTTGAGAAGGAGTACGACGAAAGGGAGAAAGTCATTGAACGGATCATGGAGTACGGTACGGGCATCGAAACCGAAAAGGCACTACGAATGTACTCATCTCGCGTACTGGAAAAATGGGAAGCTGCCTTGGAGAAGAGTTATCGAGCGAAAGCAAGACAATAGCCCAACCTAATTCACGCTATTTTTTTCTTATTCTTATTTCAAGGAGTAATCGTGGCAACCTATAAGGTCAGGGTAGCAAAATGCTAAGAATTAGGAAAAGTAGAGAAGCATTTTACTCGATCTTTTCGCCGGAAATCGAGTCGCTTCGTCGATTCCTAGATGCCTATCCCTTACTTACTATTGGAATCGTGTTCTTGATTGGTGTCATAGTCGGAGGCCTTCTCAGGGCCTGGCCTTCGCAATTCGTTCTTCTATCTCTACTAGGAGGCTTTGGTTTGGCAATTGCAAATGGATCTGCAATCGGACTTCCAAGCTACGTGTCCGTAGCGCTGGTCGTACCAATTCTTGCTTTTGCCACATATGCAGGTCTTAGGGTCTTGCGCTCGGTCGAGCAATACCCTCGTGCGGCGCCCCACCTAATGCGCCTAAAGAGGAAATATTTCCCCATATCCAATTACTTGCTTGCCCATGCGGGTGTCGTTGGAATAACGGGTGTACTCGCTTTTTCTACGTTCCTTATCGGTTGGTGGGTTACGGTTATGATAGCCTACTTGTTGAACGTGAAAGTTTCTTCGACTATGAAGGGTACTGGAGTTGGCTTGGTTGTGGGAGCATTCGTTTTTTGGGCGTCCTATCAAGGACTGCTGCGATGGGTGCCGAACCCTATCGTTATTACCGCCATCACTCTGATCCTTTTCTCTGCTGTTGGTAGGATAATCATTCATAAGGCTGAACAGTCTTCTCAGACATTTTCCACTTTGTGATCAGGTGAATTTGATTTGCAGAAGAAAATTGGTCTCAAGCGTGACATTCCGGAGGAGCATACTTGGGTGCTGCAGCAGCTCTCAAGCAACGCGCTGACGCTTGCGGGATTTTCATTCGCCTCTTTAGTGTTCATGATTGGTCTTCTGGGACACTCCTTTCCGGTGTCGGCGGAGGTCGGTCTTCTGCTTTGCACAATCACTTTCGCTATTGCAGGAGAAATGGCGAGGACCTCGTATAGTTTAGAGGAGTATATCGTTTCAGAAAGCGTATATTTCATCTCACTGGTTTTGCTCTTTTACAACTTCATAACGCTAACCTATGAGTCACTTCACGGCTGGGGAGTCATTCCTATCATCGCTGCAATTGTTGGTCTGTTCTATGTTATCTGGCGAACGTTCGCTAACTTCAGGCTACTACTGAGAAGAACTTGACATCGGCTACAGTTGTCTAATTATGCTGGGTTTGAAGTCATGGCAACCTCAACCGCTTACCAGGGGAGCACTATCAACCATGGTCTTGCTTTTCTTGGGTTACTCGCGTTCATCGTGAGCTTTAGCGGAGCTCGAATCTTCACAACGCTACATCCGCACACGTGGGTTATCATCGATGGGGTACATGTCCACCATTTCTGGTATGGTCTGACAATGATAACAGTTGCGGGCTGGCTCGGCATAATATCAACCCTCCCTACTCACCGGAGACTCTACGCTCTAGTTTTCGGTCTCGGTGCGGGCTTGATCGGCGACGAGGTGGGCCTCTTGCTCACATTTGGCAATTATTACTCTGAGCTCACGTATGTCTTCGGTGTCGGCTTCATAGTCGTTGCTCTCCTAGGCTTGTTGTTGACGAGTTACAGGGACAGATTGAAAGACGATGTGACGGGGCTCGGGACCAACGAGCGAGTGGTTCACATAGGCGTGATCATTGCGGGTTTATCGGTAGCAGCTTTTTCGGTTAGCGCTTTCCTCGCGGGGTCGGTAATTCTCGTCATTGGAGTCGCCGTTGCGGTTACTGGCGCTCGGGGACTCTTGGCGAGAGAAAGTTCGTCCCCTCACAAATGAGGCTGTTCAATTTGATTACACTTTTGTTTTGTTCTCTTGTCTAGGGGATGTAGAACTGCAAACGCTAACTAGGGTTTGGTGTGATAGATGGCACAAGTCCAATCAACGGTCCAGATAATGCTACTCCTGCCACCACGCAGCGACTAAGCCTGGTCCGATACCCATGAAGAAAAGCAGCATGGTGCGCTTAGGCTGGCTACTGGTAGGTATCCTCGCACTACTGCTTTTCATAGATTACATGGGAGCAAATGGATTACTGCTCATTCTCTCACGAGTTAGTCCAATCGCAATTGTCTTGCTCGTCTTGGTGGAGCTTGTGGGGTTTCTTATGTACGGAACCACATGGTACGTGCTGATTCGAAGCTCGGGTCACCGGATCAAATTCGGCATGTGCCAGACGATTACTTTCGCCAGTGTCTTCGTCAGTTTCCTGACCTCAAGCGGCTTCATTCTAGAATCAATGCGCGTTGTTTTAGGATCGAAGGAGGCCGAGATGCATACTGGGGAGTCTGCTTCAACCGTCATCCTCCACCGAGTAGCCTATGTCATCACGGTATTGGTAAGCACTGTAACCGCGATGCTTGCTTTATCCGTAAGAGGTTGGTTGCCGCATGCTGAAGCTTTTCAGCTCGAACTTGCTTCGGGAGTATTGGTCATTATCATTTTAGTAGGCGTTTTTCTCTCCCTCTCACCTCGCTTCATTCAGCCACTTGAGTCAGTAACAGTCCGAATCATACGTCCAATCACGGATCACGTTCAACGCCTGCAAGAACATGACCCGAGCTGGAGTGTTGAACGATTCTTAACCGATTATGAGAACACGTTTAGGAGACTGCTTTCAAACCGAGTTGATATGCTACTTACTTTCCTCTCGAGTAGTGGGGATTGGAGTTGTTCGATAATCTTGCTCTGGGGTATCCTGGTCGCATTGGGACATGTTTCTTCAGTATGGATAGTTGTCATCGCAATGGCGGTTGGTGAGATGGTTGAAATGTTTCCGATTCCGATTCCTGGGATGCTGGGAATCTACGAAACCAGTCTAACAGCCACTCTCATCACGTTCAGCGTTCCGGGACCTATCTCCGCCTCGGCGGTGCTTCTACTCCGCTTAATAACGTCGGTTTTCGATATTCCAGCTACAGGATACGCCGCATACCGCTACGGCTACGGAGTGCTGATGAAAAGACTTCCCGGGTCCACTTAAACCGTGGATCCTCTTCTACTATGAATTAACTGAGGTCGTAACGAAAAATGAGTCTTGAGGGCGTTCTGGAAGAAATTCGCGCCAGAATGGAAGAGAGGATCAAGCGGCAACTTTCTGGATTACAAGGGTTTGTTGTGAGGCCGGTATACAATTCGATGATGCCGTTGCACGTTGAAATGTCGATAGCTCCTGAAATATTCGAATTTGTATTCCTTAAAGATGGTATAGTCGAGTTGAGGCATGGATACGGCGCGCCTGCGGACGTGCGTATAGAGACGGATGGTCAGACGTTTATGTCTCTCTTTCGAAATTCCAGCGCCGAACTGTTCAACGAACTGGAGAGACAACGTAGGATTAGAATTACTTCGCTTACGAAGAAGGGGAAGGATGCGGAAGGATACATCCGCAGATATTTGGCCAGATAAGCTAGGCTGCTGATCCTGAGACAGTTAGGAGAATTAGCGTTTGGGAAACGCTGCCCCTGAACTATTCTGTTGAACCGCCCTTAAAGTGCGAGCGGGTTCATTTGAATTTCTTGACGCGACATAGGATAACAAAAAATCAGGGGTAGGAGAGGGACGAGTTCTCCGAAGTGCCCGGTAATTCGTTGAGGGGGCATCAAGTTTTTGCTGGTTCTGGTTCTTTACTCTTAGCGGCAACCGTGTAGGCGTGGCCCGTGATACCCATTCCAAGCCTCTCGACGCCGAGGAGGATCAATGCAAACGCTAGAAGGTACACGACAAACAGAAGCCCTAGGGCTGGAAACGCCAGAACGACGAATCCGGCGACAAGAGAGACCAACCCTACTACGACAGCTAGAACTCGCGCCCAACCAGGCATCTTTAGACTTTTAACTTCCATTTCCGACTCACCCCCTCCAAGTAGCCAAACTTTGAATTCGCCTGCAGCCCATATAAGACCTGGCGAACCAGCAGAAGCTTACTGCATATTTACTAAGGTTGAATTTGTCGAGACAACTGGATATATGCTGGCAAGAAACACGGCGACTGAATATCCCCCGATCCGATCACTGTGGGGCGGTTCTGGGAGCAGGATTCGAACTGTTCTTCAAGTAGCCGACTCAGTGGCAAACGCAGCAGACGACAACGTGACGTTACCCTATTTAGCAATGAACTGCCCATAGGCCTGGTGTTACTTTGCTTTTCGCAGCCGGCGTTCTAGATCGGCAACACGTTTCTCCAGCTTAACGATTCTCTGCGCATTTTTCTTCGATTCTAGGCTAATGTCCGTTCTCACTTTTCTAGCGTGCTGATCCAGTTTAGCGTCTAGTTTAGTCGCAAATGCTCTAGCAGCCTTCTCCTGCCTCTGTTCAACTTGGTTGAGCTGATCGCGCAGTTCCTTGAACTTACCCATATCGTTGCTCCTCACGTATACTATGACAATCGAGTGCTAAAAGGTGTTTTAATGCGCTTAAGGTGGGGGGGTTGCCAAACCTTCCAAAGCTTCGACGCTGGGAGCAGCCAGAACCCACGATATTCGAGGGTTCGAATCCCATCGATCCCACGACTGTTCGGCATCAGCCAAATAGTTTAGACTTAGGCTCACATTTAGTGAGATTGTGAGCGAATTGTCCGACGAGAAAAACCCGCCGACCAACAAAAGTCCGGTGTTCATCCAGCCCTGTGCAGATACTACGGGGGGTTCGAATCCCACCCACCGTAAAAGAAACAGCTTCTACATTAGACCAAGCAACCGACTTCGATGAAACCTACCGCAACTTCCACCGCAACTACGCCAAACAACGGGCAAGAATAGCGGTATCTGCCAATTTCGAATCATCCTTCAGATAATTATCATGCAAGAGTTTTGCATATGCCGCGTGCCACCCAGTTTCAGAAAAGGCAATGAGACGAACTAACCCTGGGTGCTCAGCCATGTGGCTTAGGAGCGAATTGACATGTTTGTGGACATGAGAACTCGCTGGGGAGAAAAGACTCTATTGATTGGCGTCGCGACGACAGCTGCACTAGGGAGCAGGGGTCAGCTTGGTGGAGGAGGGCTGCTGCCACGACTACGACGAGGCGTGGGTGTGCAGGCTCTGCGGCTACCAGCTTCCGGGCGCGATTCAGAGTAAGATCAGGCAGGTTGGCAAGGGAGGGAGGAAGTGAGACGCAAGGCGGCCTTGCAGCAGACCATCGAAACCGTGGACAGGTTGGAGGAGGTTCGGCGACGTGTCAAGAAGCTTGAGAAACGCCTCCAAATCTCGCAGATTAGTTTCGGGGGTCCCTCAGCGTGGGTGTGGCATAGCCTAGTCTTGGAACTGTTTTGTAAATTCTAGGTTTTCGTGTCCTAGACTGGCATAGTTCATGTAGCGCTCGAAAACGAACCGCTAAGTGTTCAGAATCTTACTAATTGAGTGGAGTAACCAGGTTTTATCGACGGTTTTCGTGAAGATTTAGTCTCAAATATCGTGGGTTCATTTCATTATCGGTTATGATTGCGCGAGGATCTTGGCCCTTGGCTTGAATTCTCTGAGGTCTTCAGGTTTGGGCCCGATTATCTCGATTCCGAGCAGTTCATTCTTGCTGTTTAAATCTAGAATGATGTTGTCAGCGAGAGGTCTACTTTTGGCTACCTTTCCCTTTTTCATTCTCACGTAGAGGGCCGTGCTGCTGGGGTCATATTCGAGTGAAGCCGTATCTTCTCAACCCGCCTCGTTAATCCATAAGGCTGTGATGACATCTATCAAGTCACCACTGATCTGGTAGACAACGAGCAACCGTCGCCATTAACATTTCCGAAAGAAGCTCGTCTCGAAAAGCGCACTTCTATGGTTTCAACGGGTGAGGTGGGCACTTGTTCAATGTCGCCCTGCTCGATCTGCCGTTCTTTCATCCGAGCTAACGCATGAGGTTTGAAACGTATGTTCAACTTGCGTCGCCAACTCAGTCAAGCGTCATACAACATAAGTTCTCGTGTTACGATTACGAACGGAGCCTCGCCAAACAGCACCATCAGAACCATCAGCACAACTGCATGAACACGTTTGGGGTTTCGCTTAGGATTCTCTTCTCCACGTAATCCATCAGTTTGCTTCCAAACCCTTTGCCTCGCCATCGAGGAGCAACGCAAACTGACTGAAGATAGCCAACAAAGCCACCCTGCATGCTTAAGACCGTGAACCCCGCAATCTCGTCGCCTTCCAGCGCAAGGTATACTTCCTTCGATGGGTCCGTCAAATTCTTGAGCGAGGCATCATAGTCACGTCGTAGGGTTATCCAAGGTTCCGAATTCGCCATCATACGCGCGGATATCTCCGCGTCGGCTCTGCCACCGAGTCTTCGTATCTCTATCTCCTGTTCGCGTGCGTTAGTTGTCATTCCAAATCGCTTTCAATTAAGCCAATGTGCGAGCACTCGAATTTGAACTCAAGTGAAGTGTCAGTCTTTCCGTTTCTTTGATTTCTCCACGATCAAGCGTTCGTCATCTATGCGGATCAGGGGTGAGTCTCCCTCGGTAAATGGGAAATAGAGATCACCGTGATGTTTTTCACTATCGACTTTCCGAATTCAAGGTCGTAGGACCGCGTTCCTTATGTTACAGCGATTTTTCGTGTGTTCCTAGTGGAATGTGGAATAAGCCTTTCTACGCTTCTCTGCCTTTCTCCCCTTTAGAGCAGCTTCCCTTCGTCTGCGTTTCCTGTTCGTTTCGGCTCGTCTGCGCGTAGTCCAAGCTTTCTTCGCAGCTTCACTTCTCCTCTTGTTTACCATGCACTAGTCACCTCTCAGATACAACATAGCACTGACACTCGAATAAGCAACTTCCGATGAGTAAGAGGAAGGGCGAAGATTCGCACGCGCCGCAATGGGCCAAGGTTTTGCGTGATCTTGTGGAACTACGCGACACGACACTAAAGGAGTTGGTCACTCAGGAATGGCAGGACTGATTTCTGCTCGCGGCGAATTCTCGAGTCCGGCTTTTGAACCGTCGTTTGTGTGTGGGTCTAATGGTGCGCGCACCATTGGACCTCCCACCTGGGCGAGGTGGGAGTTTCTTGATAAGTGAGAGAACAGAGTTTGGCCGCGAACTATTATCAGATTTGCAAGATTGGTTTGAGGTCAGACCGATTCAACCAGAAACTCTAAAGAGCAAGAGCAGGAAGCACGAGGTTGCGAGAAATTCTTCTTGTCGACGACTTTCGTGGGCGTAGTCTATCCGCATTACATTGATCATATGGGGCACGTGAACGTCCAATACTACGCTTCCATGTTCGATCAGGCAACCTGGGCGTTCCTTTCGGAGTTTGGAATCACTTCCGAGTACATGAAGGCGAACCGTAGGGGGATGGCTGCAGTAAGCCAGCAGACAAAGTACCTACTGGAACTATTTTCAGGGGATATCGTAGAAATACAAACCGAGCTGCTCGAAGTCACGGAGAAGACGATAAGGTTCGTCCACACGATGCGGCGCAGACCACAAATAGATACGATAGCTACGAGCGAACTCGTCGGAGTGCATTTCGATACTGAGGTTCGCAAATCGTGTCCTTTCCCGCAAGAAATCAAGGAACGCCTATCACAACACGCTTCAGGTTTGGAGTCAGGTAATCAACAAGGGCCCTAGCGCTGGTTACAGCGCGATCGCTTGGGCGTCTTCCTCGTCGGATTCCCTGATCGATTTGAATGAGAAGGACTTGAACTCTATTAGGGCCAGACTCGGAGGGGTTTGAACCTATTTGGGTGCGGGTCATTCTTACTAGTAGCAATGTTGTGACCCCAATTTACCGGCACATATAGACGGTCGAAGGCAAAATGCTCACGCTGCACTTCAAAGTGAAGGAGGCGGTTGTATGCATTCGCGACCAGTGTCGAATGGGGTTAGATTGACGCTGAACGTGAAGCCGCTGAGAAGCGAGACCAAACTGTTCTGCGAGCCGGACGGCACACTTACAATCCATGTCGCTGCGCCCCCTGTGAAAGGTAAAGCGAATCGCGAGATCGTAAGATGGCTGTCCAAGAGGCTCCGAACATCATCCTCGAATGTGCAGCTGGTTGCTGGTTTCTATTCGAACGTGAAAGTCATCGAAGTCACAGGAATGACTGAGGCTGAAATCGCCGCGGTATTAGGCATTAAGCGCAAATCGGATGCGAGGCAATGAAGTCGATCAGCTGCAAGTGCGTCTCCGTCTAACGTCTCACCTATGCGTACGCACCATCTAGATTGACACGAAAAATTAGAGGTCGAAGTTGGAGAGGGGCAAGGGAATTCTGACCCCAATCTACCGGTATGAATACGCTGCGCCACGTGCTTTCTGACTTTCAGTGGACTTTTTGCCCATCAATGTAGTATTACTGATGTTCTAGCGGGCATTTCTGCGGTAGTAGGCTCCATGCGGGGCTGCTGCTTGTTCACACATAATTGCCCTTCGTAGGGTAAGCGTCGCGCACACACTGGGAATAAAATCAATCGAAGCTGAAGTCACAAAACTTTGTAAGGGATTCAATGGCTCGGGTGACAAGAAAATAGTCGCGTGAGATTTTCTCACAGGGTCTTCTTGAAGATCCATCGTTCACTGCCCAGCTTGCATTCCTCGGTGAAGCCCATGGAAGCGAAGAGATCAGGGGTCCCGTTCCAAAGCAGATTCGATGAATGCCTCTTCCTAGGATCTACCGGGTAAGCTTCAACCACTTCCGCGCCGTCATCTTTCATGTAGTGAAGAGCACCTTCCAAAGCCGCTCTCGCCACGCCTTTCCTCCTGTAATCGCGGTCAGTGAAGAAACAAGTTATCCTCCAGAGATTCCCATGATGCGTGGGTCTATAGTCCTTCATGTTCTCGATACGTGGCAATTCCTCGCTTGGACCGAACTGGCACCAACCAACAGGTTTGCCGCCGTGATACACGATTACTCCGTGCGCTTTCCCTTGCATCACCAGTGCCTGTTTCTTTGCTTTGTTCTGCGCTCGATTCTTATCCCTCCAACCTTCCGCGACATGATAGAACATGCACCAACAACCACCTTGTACCCCGCCGTGCTTCTCGAATAACCTCTCAAAATCAACCCAAGTTGAAGGCGACAACTCCCTAGTCTGATAATGGTGGACAGGTACGTTGGTATTGCCTGGTCTGGGAGCCACTGGAGTTCAATTTCCCTTCAACGCTCGCCCTAGCGAATATCAACTGCTAGTAGTACTGCACTTAAAGCTGAAGATGAGGAGTGGATTTGAACCAAGTAAGGTTCAGGTCCAGATATGGGACAGGTGATTCTGACCCCATTTACCGGTATATATAAACGTACTAAACCTACGACATGATGCTTAGTTTGTGTATTGAGAAAAAATGAGTGCCATACGGCGAATGGATCCCCTGTGAGAGGTTGTTGTGATGCTCACTCATGCCATCGGAGAATTACTGCTTTCTAGGAATGAGTCTATCAGCTTGCGTGCGATGCTCATTTCACCGGGGAGCTGAGAAGGTAAGTTCTCGGCTGTGAACCAGCCTACATCAATGTTTTCCGAATCATTCAACGTGATTTGGCCGCCGGCGTAGTTTGCGGTGAAACCGATCATGAGCGAATGCGGAAACGGCCATGGTTGGCTTCCGAAGTAGCGAATGTCCTTGACAGTGATCCCACTCTCTTCTTTCACCTCGCGCTTGACTGCTTCCTCCAGTGTTTCGCCAGGTTCCACGAAACCGGCTAGCGTACTGTACATGGCTGTGGTAAAGCGACGCCCTTTGACCAGCAGCATTTCCCGGCCGCGTCGGACAAGGACAATGATCGCGGGGGCGAGACGAGGGAAATGGAGAAAACCACATTTCGGGCATTCCTTAGCTCGTTCTGTAGCATGCAACCTAGTCTTAGATCCGCACCTGCCACAGAACTGATGTGTCCTGTCCCAATCAATGATCTGTAACGCTCGGCCGGCTAACGCGAAAAGGTATTCGTCTATTCGTCCATAGATTTGACGCAGACCCTCAAACATCATCCCATCAGGAGGCGTAACTTCTTCAGCCACCTCAACCGCATAGCAGTGACATCCATCCAATAGGCCAAGGTAATGCTGACGCAAGACCTCTAATCCGAACTCGGCAAAGTCTACAGCTCGCGGGATTGTCGCTGAAGATGACTCTTGCTGAATGAGCACCTTATCCTCTTGGATTGCGAACCACAAGGCCGGACCCGTCTTTTCTTTTGGCGGTACGACCAGAGAGACGAATTCTTTCTCCATCATGGATTCCGTTGCCTTCGTTGGTGACTCAACGCACATTTCACATTAACTTCTTCCTGATTGCTTCAACTCTCATAGATCACCAACATCCATCTCTTGTTTCGGAAGACCTTCACCACTTCAACTGTTTCCTCGCTGCGTTATATCCATACAACTTGTAATGAACAACTCTAGCAGGAGGCAAGCTGGCCCACCCCTCCCACTTAGATGGGGATTTCTAAGAAACATAGAAGTACGTTTCCCCGTCTTTTTCGCTGGCGATTATATCGCCCCTATCAGCCAACTCTCGCAGTTTGACAAGAAAGAAAGTTTCTCGTGCAACACTAATTCTAAGCTGATGGGATTCTTTCGCGTCGAGGTCAGTTGGCTCTGGGTTGGGTTTGGATGGTGTAGGAAGGAGTGCTTGATAGATTTCATCCGAAGAGAACGCTTTCCCCTTATTCCTTGCCAGAAATTCAATTATGTGAGGTTTAATCATGAAATCGGGCGACTCGAATTTCTTCTGAGATAATTTGGCAACCCGAAACTTCCTTGCCTCA
>Ga0326727_10009352_pt1 | contig 24174 bp, 31 predicted proteins | sample MB2enrmetagenome_FD_207643 | JGI IMG/M metagenome (GOLD analysis project Ga0326727, IMG submission 207643) | Lab enriched peat soil microbial communities from McLean, Ithaca, NY, United States - MB29MY | ecosystem: Environmental > Terrestrial > Soil > Wetlands > Peat | place: USA: New York... | reverse complement strand
CATCGCCTCCGGCAGGACGGCGTTGGCGTAGCGGAGTCGAGCCTCCGGCCAGGGCCAGGCGACATCGGCGTGGGGAGGCGCCATGCGTTCCGCAGCATCGGTCAGCAGTGCGTGTGCCCCACGATGGCCGGGCTCCGCCTCAAGCAACTCGGCTGCTCCCAGCGCGGCAAACGCCATCGCACGCGGGTAGGGCGAGCGCTGCCGTGCCGCGCGCTCGAACTCTGCCGTGGCCAAGTCGCGTAGCAAACTGTCGTCGCTGTGCGACGCCGCGGTGCCGAGGCCCCAGATGCTCCTGCCCCAGCAGTCCTCAAAAGCCGGGCGGTCCTTCCAGCGTCCCCGCCAACTCAACCGGTTCCGGTAACTGCCGTCGACGCCCTGCGCGTCGATCAGGAACTGGAGGCTGGTCCTGGCGAGGTCGCGTACCGCCTGAGTGGCGAGGAGTTCTCGTGTGGCGACGACGAGGACCCGGGCCATGTCGTCGGTGCAGTAGCCGAGCTCTCGCCTGGGTTCGTCGTATCGGGCGTGCTCGAAGGTACCCCGATCGTCCCCCATTCGGCAGAGGTGATCGAAGTTGGGCTCCACCATGCCGGTCACACCAATGCCAGGCTTTCGCTTGCCCGGCTTTCACTAAGAAGGCGATTCGCCAGGTCCACGTATGCTCCCGCGACCACCGACCAGCCCATGCTCGGCGCCAGTCGTGACGCTTCTGCCGCCATGCGGTCAGCGAGCCCCGGTTCGACGAGCACCCGGCGCAGGGCTAGAACCAGCGCTGCCGGGTCGTCACGGTCGACGACGATGCCCGCCCCGCTCGCCAACAACTCGACGGCGTGGGGAAAAGCCGTGGCAACCACCGGCCTGCCCGCCGCGATGGCCTCAACGAGCACGCCGGAGGTCACCTGGTCCACAGAGTCGTAGGGCAGTGCGACCACAGCGCACGACTGGATCAGTGCCGTGAGGGACGCCACATCCCGGTAGGCGGCGTCGAAGACGACCGAGTCTCCAACCCCGTTGCGTAAGGCCTGTTCGATACGGGCATGACGGTAAGCCTCACCGTCGAGGGCGAGCACCTTCGGATGGGTCTGGCCCGCTACGAGGTAACGAGGTCGCGCCGGAAGGCGATGCAATGACGGCATCGCGTCGATCACCCGCTCGATGCCTTTGCCCGGTCCGATGAGGCCCCAGGTCAAGATCGTCGGCCGAGCCGCGGGCTCGTGCCAGGCTCGACCCGTCGGGATTGCCGCCCCGTGTGGGATGGTTTCGACAATCGCTGGGTCGACGTTGAACTGGTTGCAAAGTCTGTCTCGGGCCGCCTCCGACATGACGATCACGCGGTCTGCTATCGCGGCGATCGCGACGAGAATGGACCGTTGGTGCGCAGTGGGGTTACTGAGAATCGTGTGGGCGATCACGATGGACGGGATATGGAGGCCACCGAGGACGTCCAGCACCTCGTCACCATCGGGGCCACCATAGAGGCCGTACTCGTGCTGCACGATCGCCACGTCGCACCGGTTGAGCAGTTCCGAGCTCGCTGACACGGACTGGGGGGAGCCATTTACGAGTTCTCCGATGACCCGCTTGCTGGAAGCGGGCGATCCGTCCGCCACTCGCACGACGCTCACCTCGGCACCGTTTGCAACCAAGCCGTGGGCAAGAGCGACGCTGAATGTCGCCATCCCGCATGCGGTCGGGGGGTAGGTGCTGAGTATCCCGAAAGACGGGGTGCACAAGCGCTCTCCGCCAAACGGCGGATTTGGTGAACCCGGGACGCGCATGGGACTCCTCGAAATTGCTCGGTCGAGGCGTCAAACCTGCACGGGGCGATAACCGGTGGTCCTAGACGACCGTCCAGCCCAAGCGAAGCGACTCTTCCAAGGGAAATTACTAAGACAAGACTACCGCGTTATCCCAAAGTTCGGGCGCGATTGTGCCGTGGCGCGGCGAGACGACTGGAGTCGCGTCGGCTGCGGCCGTCTCCTGGCCCACTCCGTCCAAGCTGGCCCCGAACCGGCCAACGGGCCCGGTCTCCCGAGGGGGAAGGTCAGGCAGGGCGAGCTCGCCCCGCATTGCAGCGCCAAGAAACCGACTAGGTCGGCAGCGTGGCGGGATGACGTGCTGACTTCCCTGTAAATGATTGGGGATGCCCCACCTGGCGCACCCTGACGCAGCCAGACGACGGGGCTGCGGAACCGCAGGTGGGCTAGCCTCCCCGCTATGGCCCAGAGGGGGGAGGACCCACGATGGCTGATTCCGCTGGTGACTTTAGGCTTTACAGCAAGTACGACAAGACTCACGACACCTGGGAGTGGCGGTGGGATCTCACCGACCCGATGGGGCATGTGATCTGCACCGCGGGTGGATTTCCCGACAGGGACGCCGTCGCCCGATCCATTGACTGGGTTAAGGCAAACGCCGCGACGTGCGGGGTGATCGAACCCCCTGGCGTCGTAGCAATTGGATAGTTCGCACTCACCACACACCGTCACCGAGACAAAGCTGTCACCGACCATGGTTTCTAAATGATCGAACAAACGTTCGCCGATCTCCAAATCCCTGCCACAATTACCGCACGTTCGATCGGGGTCCCAATAGACGCTCCACGGCGCATGGACCAACTGACAGGCGGCATATCGGCAATCTAACCTTCCGCAGTGGATACAGCCCCCCTGGCGCTGCATTAGCTGATACACCCATTTGCGATAATGTTTCTATGGAAATCAGCTTCCCCGCCTTGGCAAACAAGATTTCGACCGAGGCCGACGCCTATCTTCTCTTGGAGGAAATGCGTTGGCACGGCAAGCCCGTTTGCCCGCATTGCGGATCGATCGACAAGCACTACTTCCTTACGCCTCGCAATGGCACGAGTCGCGAGACCTCCACTGGTAAGCAAACCCAGCGCCGCCTTTGGAAGTGCTCGCAATGTCGCAAGCAATTCTCGGTGCTGACCGGAACTGTCATGCACGGGAGCAAGATTCCCGTTCGTACTTGGCTGTTCGTGGCGTTTGAGTTCGCTAGTTCCAAGAACGGCGTTTCGGCTCGCGAGATTGAGCGCAAGTACAAGCTGCACACGGACACGGCGTGGACATTGTGCCACCGTCTGCGCGAAGCGATGCGCCTTGGCCCGTACGGTGCGCTGCTTTCGGGCACCATTGTTGCTGACGAGGCTTACCTGGGCGGCGATCCCAGGAACAAGCACCAGCAAGGGCGTACCGAGAAGATGCGTCCTGGCCGAAAGAAGGGTGGCCCGACCGGTACTCCCGTGTTCTCCCTCATTCATCGCGAATCTGGCGAAGTTCGGTCGCAGGTTGTAGCCCAGCCGCCAGTCTCTAGTGTTCTCGGTGCCGTTCTCAACTCTCACGTCAAAGCGTCGACCTCGACGCTTTGGACCGACGGAGCGCAGCTCTACCAGTCGATCGGCCAGCAGTTCGTTGGCCATGAGGTCGTTGACCATTACCACCGGGAGTACGTCAAGTCTAATGGCACGACGACAAACGCGATTGAGGGCTATTTCTCGCAACTCAAGCGGAGTATCGACGGGACGTATCATCACGTCACTGCCCGTTACCTGAACCGCTATCTTGCGGAGTTCGATTTCCGCTACTCGACTTGTGAAATAGGCGACGGAGACCGGATGGAGCGGATGCTTTGTCAGTCCGCCGGTCGTCGGTTGGCGGCTTAGCGCTATCTGGTCCACCGCCGTTCGGCATGCTCCATGTTCCTGCCGCGCGCCCATCCGTGTGGATGGATACAGACGCGGCTCCCCTGAACCCGTGCTTCCCGATACGGGCGATAAGCCACAGCAGAAACGCCCCAAACAAACCCGCCGCAGTGATCCCGACGGCAGATCCGAAGGCCCATGTCATAAGACGGAAAACCCAGTAGTCGATGGCTCCCGAAACGAGAGTCGCAGCTGCACCGCGCAAGAGCACTTGGTGACGCACGACGCTGTTGTGTGCTTCCAACAAGCGACGGTTAGGCGTCGGATTCCGGTTCGTCTGGTTCGGTTGACGCTGGTGCAACCAACGATTCCACGATCTGCTCGAACGTAAGGGGTTCGGCGCTGATCGGTTCCTCTAGCTCTTCGGGTGTAGGTCGCCTGTTGACCATGGCTCCATCCTAGGTTGCGCAGGGCATCGGACCCATGACCCGCGATGTGCCACGATTGGGTTCGCCACATGGGGCGTCACCAAATGATTTCAGCCTGAGCAACCGTGTCGTTCGCGCGAACCGATGACAAGCAGGCCCAGGCCAATGAGGAAGCTACCTCCGTCCTTGCTCGTGCGCGAGGAACTCGACCGGCTGCTCACCGGCGGCGGCGGAAACGCTGGTTCGGGTGACCTAGCCCTCCGCCCACTACGTCGCCACATCGGCGATCGGTGGGCGTCCAGCGGCAGGCGCGGGGTACGGGTGCTCTTCGTCCAGCGAGTACGGGTGCTCTTCGAGGTGGCTGAGCAGCTTCTCCAGACTCGCCTCGGCCAGGCAGACCACGCTGTCCGCGGCGCCGTAGTAGACGTGCAGGGTGTCGCCATCGTCGCGCAGGACCCAACCGCACGGGAACACGACTTCGGGTACGTCGCCCGATTGTTCGTAGGGTTCGTGGGGACCGAACACCCACTCGTTTCCGCGCGCCAGGACCCTGGTCGGGTCGTTCCTGTCCAGCAGTGCCAGCCCGAGCCGGTAGATCGACCCGGCTGCGGTGACCCGCACCCCGTGGTAGCAAAGTAGCCAACCATCCTTGGTGAGGAGCGGCGGGGGGCCGAGCCCCACCTTATTGGCGTCCCACCAGCCACCGTGCCGTGCCGCGAGCAGCACGCGGGCGTCACCCCAGTGGCGAAGATCGGGGCTGAACGACAGCCAGATGTGAGCGCCCAACCCCGACATCGCTGGTGCCGGCCTGTGAATCAGCGCCCACCGTCCATCGAAGGTCGTCGGGAAAAGTGCGGCGTCTTTGTCCTCGGGCGGCTGGAGGATACCGCTCCGCTCCCATTGCATGAAGTCACGCGTCTTAGCCAGACAGACGAGCGGCCCAGCGGTGGAGTACCCGACATAGACGACGAAGTACTCGTCACCGACTCGGGTGATCCTCGGGTCCTCGATTCCCCAATGCTCCTCGAAACGGTCCGACCGTGCCTGCAGTCCCCGAACCGGGTCGATCTCCCAACCCGTCAGACCGTCTTTGCTGGTCGCCACAACGAGAGAGGAGAGACCGGTGCGGTACTCGACGCGTAACAGCAACAGCGTTCGGCCGTCGACGACTGTGGCGCCCGGGTTGAACACCGCGTTGACCATCGTGGGGAAGTCGTGTGGACGCAGGATCGGGTTGCCCTCGAAGCGCTGGAACAGCTCACGTGGGTCAGCCCTGTGGCTCATCGGCCAGACGATAGTTCTTTGGACGCGGTTCGCACTTGAGGACAAATAGCCGATCGTGCAATGCGGGTACAAGCTGACTTCAACGCAATCTGCTCAGATGCGCCCGCGTTTGGGCTCGACGACATTCACTCCGGCCCCAGTGCCCTTGATCTACGGTGCCCCGGCAAACACTTCAGCAGCAATGGCCGCCGTACCGCTGCGGCGGGGAGTGAGCAGCTGTCAGTCCAGGTGGTCGTCGTCTAGGAGCTTGGAAGCTGAGCAATGACACTTGACGGACCCGACGCGCCTCGACCGGTGCTCGCCCACCTGACCGATGAAACCAATGGCGGAGCGACATCCTCCACGCTCGCCTCGATTGTCGCTCGTGCGCGACGCCACCGCGAGCGCCGCCTGGGGATCATCACTGTTGACGACGTGCTCGAAATGGCGATCCCCAAAAAATTGGCATCGGCGGGGCCCCGTTACACACGCAGAGTGAACGGCATCATCTCATCCAGAGGCTCGGCGTGACTGTCAAGAGCACGTTCCAACGCGCAATGCCAGCAGTCTTTCCGAAGGGTGTCTCCAAACATTCAGCAAGCAGACAGACCCGCGCCAACAGAGGACGGGTCGGAGAAGCAATTCCGAGGCGAGACGGTCGAGGGTGGAACGGGGCCATCCGACCGGCCGTGGGATGGTGTAGGCGCGGGAGTCGAGAGTGCTGGGACTGACGAGAACTACTGGGACGGTGTTGGGCAATCTCCTTTCGGCTGAACAACCAGACGCGTAACCTGTGGCTGGGCCCTCGGGGGTAAACCCACACCGAAGAGCCGGAGTTGAGGGTGAGAACCGGCCACGCTGGCAGGTCTTTTGACCACAGATGTCGTTCCCTCCTTGGGACGCTCCCGAGGGCCCACCACCTCATCAGCACCCAAATTCGGTTTTGGTTGCACACGGCGGCGACCAGCGGCCGCCGTTGTTACGTGTGCGATGCCTGCCAAGAGGTGCAGCTCCTCAATCACGAGTGCGGCTGTGGGATGACCTTCGGTTGTCCCGGTCGCGGCGTCCGCTCTTCTCGCTGGCGTGACTCGGGTTTTGGCGCCTTACACCTGGGGACAGGCTGGTCGCGACGCCCCAGCCTCGGAGTGACGGGAGAATTCGCGGTCGCTCCTCAACGCGTTCGAGCTCTCCAAGTTGCCATCGTGAGTCCATGCCGCGCCGCACAATCGGGCGGGTGCATCATCAATGAAATCGGCTCCCCTGCAGGGAGCCGATTTCATTGAGCCAGAAGTCAGTCCTCAGGCGAGGTCACTCCTCAGACGGAGGCCAATACTGGAGCGACGGTCTTTGCCGCCACTCCCGCGTGGGCGATCTTGACCTTGCGGGGCTTGGCCTGGGCGATCACCGGGATGGTGACGGTGAGCACGCCGTCTTCGTAGGAGGCCGTGATCTTGTTGCGATCGAGGCTCTCCCCGAGGAACAGCTGGCGGCTGAACTCGCCTTTCGGGCGCTCCGTAATCGCGATCTGGTCGTCGTCGAGCCGGAGCCAGGTGCGCGTGCCTCGCACGCTGAGGACGTCATTGTCGACGGTCAGCTCGATGGAACCCGGATCGGTGCCCGGTAGGTCGAGCAGGACCTTGAACTCGTCGTCCCGACGGTAGGCGTCGACCGGGATCTGCCACGCCCGACGTTCGCTCTTCAACTGCTCAGTGATCTGGTCGAACTCACTGAATGGTTCGAATCGCATCAACATGGCTGCATCCTTCCGCTGACTCTCGAGCAACTCGGTGTCGGCGACAGGGGGGCCTCGGGGTCTGCGACCTACTCTACTCTAGTCGTAAAGAACTAGCAATTTACTTCTAGAAAAATACGGCTAGACTTTCTGGCCATGGCGACGTGGAGTTTTCTCACCAAGCATGCCCAGGCCCTCGTGTGCATCGCCCACGACCCTGGGGTCCGGTTGCGCGACATCGCCACGATGGTGGGCATCACCGAACGAAGCGCCTTCGGCATCGTCAACGACCTCGTGTCAGCCGGCTACGTGGCCAAGCGCAAGGACGGTCGTCGCAATCGCTACTCCATCCAGAGCGATCTGCCCTTGGGAGAAGCCATTGGCCGAGAACGGACAATCGGTGAAGTGCTGGAGATCTTGGTTGACACAATCGTTCCCGAGGGACCGCGGGGAGGCGACCGGTGACCGAATGCGTGCAGAAGCCCACGGGCTGGTGGCAGGACTCCAAAGGCCGAGCGCAGCCGCCGGTCTCATAGCCCGAAGGTCGCAGGTTCAAGCCGGCGTTCCGAGTGAATGTTCAGGGACAATGATCTACGGCGACGCTCGAGACAAACGAGATCGGCGTTGGGGTTCGCGTCGGAGGGGCCACGCCGCGAATTTCCGATTGGCAGCGGGTCCCGTCCGAGCGGTGATCTTTGCTGGCGACCGATGGCAAGCCAGATCGAGACCAGCAGTCTCGGATGGTGGCGCGCCACCGACAAATGTCCGGCCCCCGCCTGGCACGATCGTGATCAGATGACCTTCAGTAGTACGAGAATGACGACACCGACCAGGCACAACACAGCCAGGCCAGTCAATCTATGAACCATTTGTGAACCCTTCGATCGAGCGCAACGTCGTCTAGTCCGCCTAGTTGCCAGCGGTTCGGCTAGCTGTCCACCGCTTCGTGCACTGCGGTCGACTGACCCTGTGCGTCGGTGGCTTGATGGTCATAGGTGCGTTTGCCGCTACCGACTGGACGGCAGCATCCACTCAGCTCACCACCGGTAGAAGTGGTGCCTCCTGGAGCTCCCGCGTCCTAGTGCGAGCCCAATAATCCACACCAAGAAGACGATCGCTGCGACGACCCACAACAAGTGCAGGGTGAATCCCAGTCCGAAAAAGAGCAAAGCCAGCAGCAGTACCAAAAGGATGATCATTTCCCAACCTTCTTTTCGTCAACCAAGAGAAGTTGATTGTCCAACGAGCCTCGGTCTTCACCTCGGAGCCGCGACATCCGGCGTATTGGCGTCGATCTACTGGGTCGCGTCACTTCTTGAACGCGTCCTTGAGCTTCTCACCGGCCTGCTTGACGTTGCCCTTCACTTGGTCGGCCTTACCCTCGGTCCGTAGCTTGTTGTTGCCGCTGACCCTGCCGATGGTCTCCTTCAGCTTTCCCTTCGCCTGTTGGGCGGTGTTCTTTGCCTTGTCGGTTGTTGCCATGGTTGGGCTCCTTGTCTTGGGCTGTGAGAAGAGGGACGAGACCACTGCTACCGGACGCACACGGGTTCCCCCGTTTTCTCTTTCTTGCCTGCCGTTGCCGGCGGTTCGGCTAGCTGTGCACCTCTTCGTGCACTGCGGTCGACTGGCCCTGTGCGTCGATGGCCCGACGGTCGTAGGTACGTTTGCCGCTACCGACCGGTCGGCGTGACATTGCAAAGACGATTCCCGAGGCGACAAGGCCGACGACACCGACAACCATGAGGATGATCCCCACCGTGGAAACGCTGAACCCGTGTCCAGCCGTGCTCACCGCCCAGTGCATGACGGCGCCCGCCGTGATCGCGAGGATGCTGAAGAACATTCCTGCCCGTCCCATTTCTTGACCCCCATCTACCTAGATGCCGTAGCTCTCGGCCAAAGCGACCTGGGACCACTTCACTTGGCTACCTGAGATAGTACTCTAGGATTGTAAAACTAGCAAATAGATTCCTGAATATGCTAGACTGGTCCCATGCGAGAATGGAGTTTTCTCACCAACCATGCCCGTGCCCTTGCCTGCATCGCAGACGATCCAGGCGTGCGCATTCGCGACATCGCCGCTGCCCTGGGCATCACTGAGCGGAACGCTTTTGGCATTGTCGCCGACCTGACCACCGCTGGCTACGTCCTAAAGAGCAAGGACGGCCGTCGCAATCGCTACCGGATTCAGGTTCACCTGCCGTTGCGAAGAGACAGCGATCGACACCAGACGATCGGTGAGCTGCTGGCAATGCTCGTCGACACGAAGGCTCGTGGGGATCTCCAACAGGGCGTCGACGTCATTGCTTGATCGGGCGGAAGACCAAGGAAGTGCGCTAACCGCCTTCGGTCACGAGGACGGCACTATTCAATGGCAGAGATGTTCCCTGTGATGCCTGCTAGATCGCCAGAATCTCGACGCATTACCTCGTTGCTCGGTCAACGCGGAGTCTCGGGTCTTGCAATGGTGGTGGTGTTGTCTGCCGCCCTTTTGTTTGGCCTTATTGGCTTCGCCGTACACATCCTTTGGATTGTGGCGATCGTCGTCCTTGCCCTCGGGCTCGGCTTCGTCGTCGCTAATGTCCGTCAGGATCGCAGAGAGGCCATTGACGGGGATCGGGAGGACGCTGAGGAACCGAGCGATTCGCCTGCGAGCGGACCGAGTCTGCTCCGGCCAGGCGACTCCGGACTCGGGTGCCACGCCTGAAGCCAAAGCAGTCGTGAACGATCAGGATTTGGGCGAGCGCAGCACACCAGAAATGGAAATCGATCTCACCGCGTGTGGGGTGTTATCGCTAGGCGCGTCGTCAGGGTGCAGTTGGCCGGAGCCCGTTCGATGTCACTCCGACCGCTAAGTCGCATCTCGCCGATTCCGAACTCGGATATTCACCCCTCCTTTGATGAGGGCCAGTCGAACCGTGGAGGCGTGCCGTCCGAAATCGAGCGCGATACGCGTGCGGTTGCCACCACCCCGGAAACGCCATGAGGTGACGCTCGGGTGCCGCGTCGAAGATCAGCAGCCCGCCACGAAGGCGACGACGACATGAGCGGCGTGTCGGTCGAGGTTCTCCCGACGAGGTCGTAGACCGTCGTCCTTGCGCGTCTACACGAGAGATGAGGCGCGACTCGCCAGGAATGTGGCCCGATGGAGAGGCTTAGCGGGCGTGGATGCCAAACGCACACGGATCTCCAGGGCCATTTCTGACCTTGTACCCCGAGGCGTTCTAGAATTAATTACCACCCAATGTGACTACGCGGCTACAATGAGTGAGATTTGCTTATCGGGGCATCGGGGTCACGACACAAACCGGGCTCCGGAAAAGGGTGACCCATGGTGAAGGCACTGCAAGTTCGGACTGGCACATCGATGATGCGGAACATATTCGTGGTGATTCTTGGCGCAATGTTGGGAGCGACCGCGTTTGCGGGCACGGCTGGCGCCGCCCAGGCCACGGTTGGGCTCGGTACCGCCTCAAGTTTCGCGGTGCTCGCGGGCTCTGGGATCACCAACACCGGAGCGACGACAATCACTGGTGACGTGGGAACGTTCCCCACCCCGGCTGAGACCGGCTTCGGCTCGATCACGCTCAACGGCGCGAACGACGCAGGAAACTCCGTCACGCAGGGCGCGAAAAACGATCTCGTGACTGCCTACAACGACGCAGCGGGACGAACGCCGGTTAGCACGATCCCAACTGAGCTCGGCGGGTCGCTGCTAAGTGGCGGGGTCTATGACTCCGCAGCAGGAACATTCGGGCTCACCGGAACGCTCACGCTCAACGGGCAGGGCGACGCGTCCACTGTCTTCATCTTCGATGCCGCATCGACGGTCATCACCGCGTCGTCGAGCAGTATCGTGCTCGAAAATGGCGCCCAAGCCTGCAACGTCTTCTGGGTCGTTGGGAGCTCGGAAACCCTCGGGACGAACACAAGCTTCGTCGGCACCACCCTTGCGTTGACGTCGATCACACTCGACACTGGCGCGACAGTCGTCGGACGTGAACTCGCGCGAAACGGGGCGGTCACCATGGACGCCAACACAATCACCGTTCCGACATGTCGCGCGTCCGCGACCACGACAACCGCGGCGCCAACCACGACAACCATCAAGTCGACCACGACAACCGTCAAGTCGACCACGACGACGGCGGCGCGAAACACGACGACCGTTAAGTCGACCACGACAACGGCGGCGCCAACCACGACAACGGCGGCGCCAACCACGACAACCGTCAAGTCGACCACGACGACACTTCCGACGACAACGACAACCACCGAAGTCGTCCCATCGGGGTTCCCCGCGACGGGAGGCGGAGGTACCTCAGGTACGAAAGGTGAGAATCTCCTGTGGCTCGGCGCGATTGCGCTCCTCGGCGGAGCCGGCGCGGCGATCATCGGGTTACGCCGTCGGCACCTCATGCGCACTTCATTCACGGAGGCTTCAAGAAGCTCGGAGCGGTTCTGACAGGGGCCAGTTGTCCCGAAACGATGCATTGTGATGTGGCGAATCGCCCGCTGCTCGAAACTGAAACGACCCGGGACCGAAACGGCGGTGTCCACCGCAGGGTGATCCAACGCATCGCCGATATCGACTCACCAACCTAGAGAACGGTCGAAACAACGTGCGCCGGTGGTTTGCCCTTTCGTTATTGCTTTTCACGAGCGGATCAATCTCGCTCGGCTTCGGTCTCGCGGCCCAGGAGCATGCGCCTTCGCCAACCCACGATCTCGGGTTGATCCGGCCGTCGACCACGGCATCGCCATCGCGGGCGAGGGCGCCGGTGGCAAACAAGAGGAGCGTCCTCGAAGTTGGTTTGGCGCGGTCGGTGCCGGTCGTGCTCGACATCCCGGCGATCGGCGTTTTGGCCCGGCTCACGTCGCTCGGGCTGAATCCCGACGGCACGGTGCAGGTTCCGAGCGGATGGCAGGAGCCCGGTTGGTATCGCCTCGGTCCGACGCCCGGACAGCTTGGTGCGGCGGTGATCCTCGGCCACGTGGACTCGGTTGCTGGGCCAGCGGTGTTCTTCCAACTCGGAGCACTTCGGCCGGGAGAGGTGGTCAACGTCACGTTGGCCGACGGTGTCGTCGCGCATTTTGTCGTTGACGCCGTTGACGTCTATCCGAAGAGCAGCTTTCCCGCGCGAAGCGTCTACGAAGCGTCACCCGGTAGAGCCACCTTGCAGCTTGTGACCTGCACCGGCGAGTTCGACGCTTCGACTCATCACTACCTGTCGAATCTCGTCGTGTACACCTCCCTCTTCTCGGTGACGCCCCCTCGGAACTAACGCGCTCCTCGAGAACGGGTCAACTCCAGAGTGGTGAGGTGCCTTCGACGTACCGTCCTTGGGCGGTCGTGAATCAGACCGGACTTCGGCAATGACTACCCAGCTACCTTGGACGAACAACCGACCCCGGTGACGGCGAGGGAGCAGTCGCCATAGGGCGGCCAGTACGGCCCGGTCCGCCAGCTGCAGCGCCGGACGGTGGACCTGGCGTCGGAGCACTGCCACCTCGTGGCTCAGCACGACGATCTCGATCACAAGATCGATGTCCGTGCGACAGGAGAGCCGGATGAGTTGGAGGGCGCGTACCAGCGCCCGGTAGAGAAACGAGGGGGCCATCGCCGGATGCTCGCCGCATCCTGCGCCGGGCATCAAAGCCCAGCCCACGGCTCACGGACGGCCTTCTCGGCAGCCGCAGGCTCTTGGCACTCATTTCACCGAAGCCAGCGCTTCGACGCGATCGAGTGGAGCGGCAATATCGGTCTCTGTCTCCGTTCTCACCGTGAGAACGACGACGGAGTCGCCGAGGTTGCCGCGAGTGGTCGGTGCCGGGCGTTCAGGACGACCTAGCGGCCTCCCAGGAGCCGCGGTCCACGGTCCGGCCGTCGTGCTCCCTCTTCCAGCTGCCGGACATAGAGTTGCCCGAGGCCGAAACCGAGCCCGAATAGGAAATTGCTCCCTTGCCGACGGTGCCGAAGCGGAGGGACGTGCCTTGGACGGTCCCGTGGACGCTTTTGGGTTCATTGAACGCGGAAATCACGGCCGTGCCGCTCAAGTTCTTCCCAGACTGCCGCCACGTCAGGCTGAACGTGCCGCTCAAAGTGCCGCTGTAGGTCCCCGACCACTTCCCTGACAAAGAGCCGTGCTTGGCCGCGAGGACGACATGGTTCTGGGCCGAGGCCCAAGTGGGGTTGCTCCAACCAGGAGCAATCGCAACAAGCGCGGCCACGCCGGTGACGAGGGCCAGCCTCGGTGCAATGGGCAAACGCCAGGACATGTGATACCCCCTTCGGACCAGAGCCGCTAAAGAGCGGCACACCTTCCCTTGGGGAAATTCTTACATTCGACCCGCGATTGACCTTGCCCCATGAGTAACAGGGAGCCATCTGGCTCAATGCCTCAGGCGCCCTCGACCTACCACCCGCTCCCTGCTCCGCCAGCGGGTGAACGCGTGCGCCTGGTGCTCCGCCCCTGCGTACGGGCGGTTCGGCCGTTTGCTGGGCCGTTGCGTTAGGCCCGGGGATCTTCTGTGGAGGCGACGGGACTCGAACCCGCGAACCTCTTGACTGCCAGTCCAGAACGCTGCTCCAACAGGTACGAACCGTCCCTCGCGCATCCCATTTGACCTGCTGATTCCAACGTAACTCCGTGGCCCGGCAGGTCGGGTTTCGACGTGGTGAAGGGATTCTTGAAGGGATTTCGGTCACGCCTGTCAAGAGGTTGAAGGGTCTGGTCGACGAGAGGCACCTCGACACCACTTGACCGCGCGTCAAGTGGCTATCTCGTGGTCACGGCACTCCCCCGCTGCCCATCTTGCACTAACGCAGTTCCCGCCCACTCCGCCGACACGCAGGGCTGGGGCCAATCCGGATTGCCCTCACGGTGCCAACTGAACGTATGGCAGGGGTGGAGACTTGACTACCCGTGTTGACGCACCGCCGTTTCGCCCGACTCGTCCTCAGCGTCGAGGAGGGCGCGATGACCGCCCTCCGCCGGCTCCGTGCCGAAACGCGACGTGCACGTTTCGGATGCCTCGTTCGCTGCTGGCTCAAACGGGTGGCGCACTGAAATGTTGCGGCAGCGTGGACACACTAGAGGCGACGAGGCCGTGACCAGGGAGTTCAGGCACCGTGACGATGTCGCAGGTACAGGGTCCCGCAGAGGGAACCAGAGAGTGGAGAAGAGAGAGATGAGCTACACGGAGTTCGGACCGAAGGGGGAGTGTGGGCGTGACGTGAGCGGGGCGACCTTTGCCCACACGTCACACCTCTCCCCCGAGCGGTGGCCGCGGCTCGTCGAACGTGGCGTCGAACTGCCCGGCTGGGTCCAGCGCGGGAACGTCGTGAAGGCCGTGAACGAGTGGTGCACCTTGCACACCTACACAATTCCGAGCCGCGCTGCCCCCATGCCCGAAGGCTGCTCGTGGACCAACCTCGACCTGTGCGGAGGGTGGCAAAGACCATGGGGCATTGGCGAGGACGAGGTCATCCTCCGACGGGTGCTGAACAGCGAGAAGATCTGCGGCTCATTCCTCGCTCTAGAAGACGAGAAGGCTCGCACATGGCAGAAGCTCCCGAACATCGAGTCCGTACGGCAACAGGTACAAGCTCACCACGATTTCGAACTAGTCGAGGGCGGTCCCCACCAAACGCTCGAAAATATTGTGTGGTGTTGGGTCGCCCCAAAGTGTTCCCTCCGTGACGCCGTTTCGCTGGACGAAATCGCTGCGTGGTACGAAGCGGTCGGCTGGCCCCGAGGCGCTGAGCTGATCAAGGCCGCCGGTGGCCTCTGGTTGCCTGACCGGGCGGAGGACTTCGATCAGCACTGGGAGATCACTGGCCTCGTCCTCGGCTACCCGCCCGCCTCGACCGCGGCGCTTCTGGGGATTCGGTAGGAACGCCCGATGAGTACCGACGGGTCAGTGGTGCACTGTGCTGGCGAGTATCGGCCATGCGGAAATGTCCCGAAGTGGCTCCTGGTCACGCGCAACGCCTGGGCGAGAGAGCACGGGGACGTTCGGATTGAAGGAATCCACGCGCTCTGACGCGTTTCCGATCTGTCGGGAGGGTTAGCCTGAGGGTTTCGTTGGTACGAGCCGGGCCAGAAGCGTCCGGCTAACAAGGTGAACTGACGCGAGTCTGAGATTCGTTTCGAGCCGCTTGTCGACGAGGTGGATAGCGTCAGCGCATGATTCCCGACGCCGAGCACGAAAGCCTGAAGGACGCCCTCCTCCAGTTGAGTACGTGCCTCACGGCCCTCGACGAGAAGGTCGAGGACGACAACGAAGCCGCGAGGGACTCGCTCACTGGCGCGTGGCGCGCCTACAACGCTCTCGCCCGCGTCGTCGATCCCCGGATGGTCTGGCTGGTCGACGAGGACGACCTGACGGGGTGACCGTCACGGCGCTAGCACGCCGGTACGGACGCGTGGAGCCTCGCAAGCGCATCAATGTTGTCCTTCCGGGCTGAGATCGTTAGAACGCCTCTGCCGCAAGCGGCGACCTCGGACGGTGAATGAGCTGGGAAGAGTGCACAAAACAGCAGGCCGCGACGTGAGCGCGAGAGAATAGGAACATGCCTGTCGCGGCGACGGTTGACCTCAGCAAGGCAGCCATCCGAGAGCGGGCCGTCCACTTCGCGAAAAGGTGGGAGGGCGTCAAAAGCGAGGCTGCCGAAAAGCAGACATTTTGGAACGAGCTACTCGGCGTCTTCGGCATCGACCGCCGTCAAGTGGCGGCGTTCGAGGAACTCGCTAAGCGGGCCTCGACGGGCAACATCGGCTGGATCGATCTGCTCTACCCCGGTCAGATGGCCGTCGAGCACAAGTCTGCAGGTGAAGACCTCGACAAGGCGCTCGGGCAGCTCTTCGACTATCTGCCGTCACTCCATAGGACAGAGTTTCCGTGGCTCCTCGTCGTGTCGAACTTCGAGCGCTTCGCCTGGCGAAACCTCGACACGAATCAGTCGGGTGAGTTCCCGCTGGCGGAGCTACCCCACAACCTCGACGTGCTTTGGTGGATGGCGGGACACGGATCTTCGCCGTTTGCCTTCGAGGACGAGGAGGAAGCCAACCTCGTCGCGACGAGCCATATGGCGAAGCTCTACGACGAACTGCTTGCGTCCGGGTACGACGCGCACGCGCTCCGCGAGTGGCTCACCCGCATTCTCTTCTGTCTCTTCGCCGACGACACCGACGTATGGGACCGCGCTGGATTCCACACCTATGTAGCGCGCTACACGCACACCGACGGCCATGACCTTGGTCCGATGCTCGCACAGCTCTTCGAGGTGCTCGACACGCCGCCGGCGCACAGGGCGCGGACCCTCGATGAGGACCTGGCGGCTTTCACTTACATCAACGGCGACCTGTTCGCGAACCGGCTGCCAATGCCATCGTGCAATGAGTCCGTTCGAAATGCGCTCCTTGAAGCGTGCAAGTTCGACTGGGGGATCGTTTCCCCTGCGATCTTTGGGTCGATGTTCCAGAATGTTATGCAGCCAGCAGAACGGCGTCAGCTCGGCGCTCACTACACGACGGAGCAGAACATCCTCCGGACGATCCGCCCGCTATTTCTCGACGACCTCGCAGCCGAGTTGGCCGCTGCAAACACGAGACCGAAGCTGGAACGCTTCCTCGACAAACTGCCAACGCTCGGGTTTATGGACCCGGCATGTGGATGCGGAAACTTCCTCGTCATCGCCTACCGAGAGCTTCGCCGCCTTGAGACAGAAGCGTTGCGGCGCCTTGTTGCACAGCGGCGGCGCACAGGGCAGCGGACGATGAGCCTGGAGTTGCTGTGCAAGGTGAACGTCGCTCAGTTCTTCGGCATCGAGATCGAGGAATTTCCTGCCCGAATAGCTCGTACGGCGCTCTATCTGGCCGACCACATCGCGAACCGCGAAATTTCGGCGGAATTCGGCGAGCTGTTCGTGCGCTTCCCAATTCCTGTATCTCCGCATATCGCGATTGAGAACGCCCTCCGCATGGACTGGAACGACTTGCTCCCCGCCCCGGAGGCAAGCTATGTATTCGGTAATCCGCCATTTGGCGGGCATACGACCCGCACGCTCGCGCAGAGTGACGATCTACGTCTCGTGTGGGGCCGCGGATATGCGAAGTGGCTCGATTTCGTCACGGGTTGGTATCGGAAGGCCCTCGACTACGGGCGAGAGAGCCCTATCCGGTTCGCCTTCGTCTCAACGAACTCGATCTCGCAGGGGGAGCAAGTCGCTCGTCTGTGGCAACCGCTGTTCGATGCTGGCTACCAAATTGACTTCGCTTACCAGACCTTCGAATGGCGCAACGAGGCTCGCGGTATGGCCCACGTTCATGTCGTGATCGAAGGATTCAGCCATGGAGCAGCACGATCACCGAGGCTTTTCGAGTTTGCGACTCTGAGGTCTCAGCCCGAAGAACAGCGGGTACGTAACGTCAGTCCATACCTCATCGAGGGTCCGAACCTTGTGGTCGCCGGACGCTCAACGCCGCTTTCGGAGGCGATGCCGCCGGTTCGGTACGGCAGCTTGCCTTCGGACGGTGGCGGTCTAGTGGTCGATCCAGCGGACTACCCACATGGGGATGCTGTAGCGATTCGCTACCTGCGTCGCTACGTCGGGTCACAGGAGCTCGTCAACGCCGAAGAGCGCTGGGTGATTTGGATGCCCGATGGCCCCGCCCCCGGCGACCTGAGCCAGTCGCGATTTCTCCGAGAACGGCTCGAAAGGGTCCGTGTTGCACGCGAGGCCAGCCGCAACCCAGACAGCCAAGCGCTCGCTACCCAGCCCTATCGATGGTTCTTCAACTCGCAGCCGTCGGAACCGTATGTGGGTATCCCGGCACAGGTCAGCGAAACGAGACGTTGGTACACCGTCGAGCGCCTCGCCGAAGACGTAATCGCCTCCAACACGCTTTACACCGCGCTCGACGCGGACGGCTTCCTCTTCGGCATTCTCTCCTCTTCCATGTTCATGGCGTGGGTCCGAACAGTGGGCGGGCGGCTCAAGTCGGATTTGCGGTACTCCAAGTCAGTGGTCCACAACACGTTCCCCTTACCCGTGGATCTTCCTGAGGCTCAGCGCACGGCCATCATCGACGCCGTGGATGGCGTCCTCGAAGCTCGGCGGATGCACCCCACCTCGTCACTGGCGGACATCTACGAGCCTCTTGCCACGCCGCCGGCACTCATCAGGGCACACGTGGAGGTTGATCGGGCAGTGGACGCGCTGTTCGCTCCAAGGCGGCGATTCGCCACCGATTCTGATCGACTCACTCTTCTCTTCGAGCGCTACCAGCAGCTCGTCGAGGCCGGGACACTCGGATCGGCAATACCACGGACTACGCGCCGTCGCCGGCCTTCGTAGCGGGCGCAGGTAAGGAGATGACTCCGTCTGTGGGTGCCAAGTGACGAGCACACCTTCACCCTCAACTTCTGGACCTCAACCCGGCGTTACCCGCTCGCCACTCTTCAGCGCTTATCTCACGTCCGGTCACGCGCGTGCGAACTTAGGCCGCGCCCGTCACAATCGCGCAGACGAGGCATCCGCACCTCACTCGGCGGTGCGGCCTAGTCGATCTCTTTCGTGGAGAGGAAGGCGCGACTGCCCCGTTTAGGGGATCGGGCCGACGTAGGTGTAGTTGACCTCCCGGTGGCAATGGGGACACGGCGGGAACTCCGTGTTGAACGTCCGCATGTCGATGGTCCATTGCGGGCCACAGTCGGACGCATACCTGCCGACCAGCGTGCATTTGTCACCAGTTCGGGGCATCGTCACGCCTCAACGCTTCTATGGGCACGGCTGTGTGTCCGTCCTCGGATCGTTCGCGGTGAATCCAATTGCCTGCGGCCCACCACTTGCCCCATCTGCGCACTGGCCCATCGACGAGCACCACGATCGCTCCGCATTCCGCGCAGCGATCCTTCTCGATGTTCTTTCCGTAACGGTCCGCCTTGGCGTTCATGTCTAGGGTGCTGCCTGCCGGGAGTTCATCGCGTGAAAGGCGTGACGCTGTGCCTTGATCCAACCATCCAGCTCCGGCCCTCCGGGTGCCATGCCTGCTTCCAGACACCCCATGATCCGATGAAACATCTCATCCACATCGAAACCTACGTCTACCTGCGGTTTCATCCTCAGGTGGCGTATTTCCCACGAACGCGCAGTAACGCTTGTCTCGGGGATGAGCAACCAACGCGGATTGAGAGCAGGAAAGTCCAGCACGGCTAGGACTCCCGACTGGCCAGGAGTCCGAATCCCATCTAGGCCACGTTTCGTCAGCACGATCTTGGATTTATCGCTCGTCTTCACCTCGACCGCGAGGGTCTGTGACTCGCCCGAAGTCATCGGTGAAGTGGCAGTGAAGTCAGGTACGCCAATGGCATTCTCGACGACGCGAAAACCCGCTGCCTCGAACGCACACGCGAGCGCTTGCTGCATGACACGTCCGAATTCTTGCGGACTCAATCTTTTACGCAGCAAGTCCAGCTGGTAGATCGTCCGATTGATGTGAGTCCTGTCTCCAGTTGTCTCACTCATCACTGGTGAGGACCACAGCGCCTGTCTGTGGAGACCACGCGAGGCGCTTGCGGTGGAACACCCCGCCAGCCGTGGAGCTCCCGATCAACTCGTCGAGTTCGGAATCCTGCGTGCCTACGAGGACTTGGAGCTCCGGGGCCAATCGAGCAAGGATGCGCACGAGCGCTTCCTTGTGTACGGTGTCGAGATTCTGGCTGGGATCATCCAGAATGATGAAACCAAGGTTGTGTTGAAGCTCAGTCGCGAGAGCCAGATACACACTCAATGCAACGCAGTTCATCTGCGCCGTAGATAGACGTGAGCTTGCGAGCGTCTGTCGGTTGTCCGTCGAGGCGTGGGTGCGGATGAAGTAATTGTTGCGCTCGATGCCGGAGACCAGCTGACTTTCGACCGAAATCTGGATGCTATCGAAGTAAGGGTGATTGCACAGCTCTTTGTAAAGCCTTGCGATCTCTACTTGCGCTCCATCCACTGCGTCGCGCGCGCGGGTGCTTGCCTCGATCGTGACAACATCAGCGATCGTCTTGATTCCGGACTCAAGTCGACTCAGCGACTCAATCTGTTGCTCGGCGACCGATGAGTCCTCGTCATCCTTCCCGAGGCGCGAGGATGCCTCCTGGTAGCTGGCATCCAGCTTCAGAAATCGCCCGATCTCTCGCAACCGTTCCATCGTGATTTGGAGAGCTTCGATTTCTTCTTCTCGCTTGCTTCTTTCGGCATCGACCGTCGACGCTTGCTGAAACAATTCAGACTTGCGTGCCTCAAGCGCGTCGAGCAGTTGGTGATCCGCTACCTGGACGCCTAGCAAACTACGGGCAGCACCGCATGCCTCTGCCATGTGATCCGTATGCTCTTGGCTTTCTCGGAGGAGCCGATCTCTCTTCGTGATCGCCGCATCGAGGTCATCAATCCGCTTCTGTTGCTCGCTCTGCGCCACCCGAGCTGCCGCTAACTCCGAGCGGATATCTCCGGTGAGATGGTCTTCAAGACGCTCGATCAGATCGTCGCGTTCGATTTCCTGTCCACAGGCGGGACATGTGTTCTCGTCTGCCGACGCGCGTAAGTAGGCCAGTGTGTCTTGAAGGATACGTTCGGAGATACCGAGCTTCTCTTGCTCATCGCGGTAGCTCTGAACGGCCGCCTCCGCCGTCACTTTCTGGCTGCCAAGAATGTCGAGGTCACCGAAGGTGTTTCGCAACTCGGTCAGCCCACTGCCAACGCCATCGATCAATCCCGAGAGTCGGCGAACTTCTATAAGTGCTGCGTCGGCGTCGGCGATCTCCTTGGTGGCATTCATGGCTACAGCTGCGTTGGTTGCTGTCTGCCGGATCGTCTTGATCGCTTCGGTGACTCTCCGGCTGTAGGTATCGATGGCGTCGACGTCACCCGGTTCCAACAGCTCCTTGAGCGGCGCGCCAATCGGCTTGGCAAGCGAAGTGAGGTGGCCAATGACCTGGCGAGCGAGTTGGGAGACCACCTCAAAGGTCAGGTCTGCTTCCGACAGGCCTCTCTTTTTCGCGTCGTCCAACGCGTGCTGCCGCTGTCCTTCGACCTCCCCGACTGCACCGGTCAGTCGGGCAACAGCCGTACTCTTGCTTCTCTCCAATTTGTCCAACGAGACGCGAACGGGCTTCGTCGAACCAGACAGCGCCCTCAACATGTCACGAAGCTTCTCGACACCGAAGAGCCGGTCCAATGCCTCGTTGCGCACTCGTGGGTCATCCGTCAGCAGTCCTCGGATGCTCTCTTGATGGAGATACACCGCGCGGTAAAAGTCCTCAAACGTCAATCCGAGCAATCGAAATAGAGCTGTGTCCGCCTCACTTCCCGAAAACTCTTCACCATCTGGAAGCTTGACAAAAGCTTCAACTGCGCGCTTTCCGGCCTTCTTCGATCGCGTGACCGAGGCGATGCCGTCCTCCCCTTCGAGGTCCACGGTGACGGTGGCAGCCTGTGCGCGGTGGCGGATGTTGACGAGTTCATCATTGGTCGCGTTCTCTTTGGGTTGGTACTGCAACTCTCCAAAGAGCGCCCATTCGATCGCGCCCAAGATTGACGTTTTGCCAGAGCCGTTGGGAGCGGAGAGGAGGGTCATCTGGTCGTGGAAGTCGATGTCGAGTGGGTCACAAATGCCACGGAACCCCTCTGCCCGCAGCCTGGCAAGTCGGAGCTTCTGCGGACTCATTTGACCACTGCTCTCCTACGAGGAGCCGCCTTCTTCGCAGCGGCCTTTTTCTTTGGGGCAGCACTCTTCGTGACGGAGCGTGTCTCCCGCAGGTCCTTCTCGACAGCAATTCTTGATTGCCGTATGCGACCGTCGATCACATCCTTGACCGCGCTTGGGCCACCTTCGTCGAAGGCCGCTCGGATGTCGGCCCAAAGAGCCCGCGTATCTTCATCGGGCGACTCCTCAATGATCTTCTTCTCGACATCGTCAAAGATCGATCCAACCACCGGCTCAGGCACCAAAGCACCTCATTCCTCAGACCGGGGACCCTCAGATTGTCCAGGTAATCACCCACCGTGATGATACGACTCGGTCATCTCGTCCCAAGGCTCCGGTGGCTTGGCGAAAGTCCGCCTAGGACGGATCGGCTTGTTTGTCATCTCGGCTCGCCTTGCGCTGCTCTGCGATCCGCTGCGCCGCAAGCTTCGCGGCTCCTAGCGTCCGGTATGGCGTGTCGTCTCCATCGGCCATGTACCTGACTGATGGCACCGCGCCTAGGCTCGGCCCGACCTTGACGACGCTGCACAGCTCGGAGCCGTCGTCGTCAGCCCAGCCCCAGACGTTCCGGCCCGCATTCGCCCACTTCACAAGTCCCCATGCTACGCAGCCGATCGAGGCAATCCGCGTCCCTTGTTGCTCCACGCCCAGGCGGTACGCGAGCGGGCAGCACAGGACGACGACCACCTGACGATTTTCTGGGCGCACGACCTCGACACCATGATGCGATTCGTAGAAAGCACCCGGCCTTAGACCGAGCCCGTCACCCCGTCCTTGCCAGGTTCTCCCTCACGGTGCTCGCCCCGACGTTCAGCGCTGAACCGATCTTCCGGTAGGACTGCCCATTCGTCCGGAGCCTCCTCGCTGCGTCGAGGCGCTCGGCGGTCATGACGGACGGACGACCGCCCATAAACGGCACTTCGGGCTAGTTCACGAGACGAAATCCGCGCGCATTATGTGACGCTTGTGAACGCTCGATTGAGTCGCCTCGCGTCAGCACGGATCAACTCTCACTTGGACCCGAACACTGCACGCATCTTCCAGGTGTTGCCGTCGTTCTGGGTCTCGAACAACCTCCACCGAAACGTCCGGAACAACGGCTGGACAGCGAGAGCCCATCCAGACGACGTCATCGGGAACGCCATGAGGACAGGGTAAGAGAAGCCGACTCCCTTGAGCGGGGTGAGGTGCCACTTCGTGTCGCCTCGTCTCAGGACGCCGACGCTCGTCTTTCCGTCGAAACCGCAGCCTCCGCAGCTCGCCGCGAGGTAGGTCGTCGAGGGGCCGGCGACCGCGAGGGCGTCAGGTTGGGCTCCCGGTGCGGCGGGGAGGTCGCTCCGAGCCGGGTTCACGCCGGCGAGCTGCCAGGTTCGACCGCCGTTCAAGCTGTCGTAGACGCCATACCCCTCGCCTCCGGCATAACCGGCACCGGCGGGCACGATGAGCGCCCAGATGGTCGTCGGGGAGGCACAGGACAGAGCCGCGACTTGGTAGGGAGCCAGCAGGCCTGCTTGTGTTTGGCGTTCGAGTGCCACCGGGATTTGGCGGTTCGACCAGGTCGCACCACCATCGACGGTCTCGGAGATGACCGGCGATGCCGTCACGCGCGATGTGTTCACAATCCAGCCCGAACGGGCGCTGGTGAAGCAGGCCATGGCCGCAGGCGTCGGCGTCGTGACGCGCTTCCAGGTTGCACCGGAGTCGGCCGTGCTCCAGAGCGCGCCGTCGGCCAGGCCCCATCCGTCCCGGAGGGTCGCAAAGGAGATCCAGGTCAGCATCGTTCGTGGGCTTCGTGACGGCTTCCAGGTCGATCCTCCATCGGTGGTCGAGAACAACCCTTTCCGGGTAAGGATGAATCCGTCTCTCGGCGTGAGGAACTGCACCTGCTCGATCGGGCCGAGCCCTGGCCGAATCACCGACCAGGAGCGCGCGGCGTCGACCGTGTGGGCTAGGTAGTCGGACTCGGCAATGTAGCCGTCATCGAGCGTCGGGAACGACATCGAGACCGGAGCAGAGCGCGTTTCCGCACTGGATGCCGATAACGGGCTAAGAGTGATTCCAACTGTTGTTGCGATCATGAGCGCAACCACAGCGACCGCTATCCGTTGCACGCCGAGAGTCTTGCATCCCAGAACGTTCACGGGTTGACGGGGCGATGGGTGTCACTTATCGCCGGGTATCGGGTCGCCTCTCATCGCAAACGGAGCAGGCTTAGAGCCTCAGCGGATAGGTGACCACCGATCTCGCCAGTCGATGAGCTTGGCGGTGATGAGGAAGGTGATCGCCAGGGCGAGCTGGGCGAGACGATGGGCGCTCTTGCGGTCAGTGCAGCGGCGG
>Ga0326727_10009351_pt1 | contig 24179 bp, 21 predicted proteins | sample MB2enrmetagenome_FD_207643 | JGI IMG/M metagenome (GOLD analysis project Ga0326727, IMG submission 207643) | Lab enriched peat soil microbial communities from McLean, Ithaca, NY, United States - MB29MY | ecosystem: Environmental > Terrestrial > Soil > Wetlands > Peat | place: USA: New York... | reverse complement strand
TTCGAAGAAACGCGAGCCGGCACCGGCTCAATGCGAGTCGTGCGCGGTCTTTGCCTTTTCTCATTTATCGGCGCGGAACGGCGGCGAATGAGCGCTTAGCGGCTGGAGGTTGAGGGAAATTCGCTTACGAGCGTAATCTGAAGCGGTTCATTTTGATCGTGAGGATCTTCGTCTGAAGGATGGAAACAAGGGCGTATGCCCGGCGGGGAAGAATTCAAATCGTTGATCTTTGGTGGACGCGGGAGCCCTAGCGGGTTTCAGCAGATGCGCGGCAACTGCTCGCCGATCATGGTGGGAATGACGCGGTTGGCGCCCATGGCGGTGCGCGCGACCAACATGCGCTTGTGTTCCGCGGTCACATGGCCGATGCGCGCGGCGTCTTTTCCCAACGGGTGCGCGCGCAGAACGGCAAGAACGCGCTCCGCAGCCGCAGGCGCGACGAAGAAGACCGCTTTGCCCTCATTGGCCACGTAGACCGGGTCGAGGCCCAACAGATCGCACGCCGACTGTACCTCGGGCCGAACGGGCACGCTGGCTTCGTCGATCACAATGCCCACATCGGAGGCCTGAGCAATCTCATTGAGCGTGGAGGCGAGCCCACCGCGAGTGGGATCGCGCATGGCATGCACCGCCGCGCCCGCCGCATCGAAAACTTCCGCGATCATGCCGTTCAGCGCCGCGCAATCGGAGCGGATGGGGCTCTCGAATTCAAGGCCCTCGCGCACGCTCATGACCGCCATGCCGTGGTCGCCGATAGTTCCGGAGATGAGAACTGCATCTCCGGGTTGGGCGCGATGCGGGCCCACTTGAATGCCCTGGCGCAGCACGCCTACGCCCGCCGTCGTAACGTAGCAGCCATCGCCATGCCCGCGCTCGACAACTTTTGTGTCGCCAGTGACGATCTGCACGCCGGCCGTCGCCGCAGCCTCGGCCATCGCGCCCACGATTGCTGCGAGTTGGGCCAGCGGGAATCCCTCTTCAAGGATGAAGCTCGCGCTCAAGAACTTCGGGTCGGCTCCCGAAACGGCGAGATCGTTCACCGTGCCGTTCACGGCCAGCTCGCCGATCGAGCCACCCGGGAAAAACAATGGCTGCACAACGAAGGAATCCGTGCTGAGCGCGAGGCGCGCACCCGATGCTTCGAGCACCGCGGCGTCACCCAGATTCTCAAGAGCGGGATTGCGGAAGGCTGGCAGAAACAGGTGTTCGACAAGCTCAGTGCCCAATTTGCCGCCGCCGCCGTGGCCCATCACGATGGTGGGATAGTCGGCCAGCGGCAGCGGACAGGACCAGTTGGCGAAGTTGGGTGCCGCGGATTGATTCGTGTCGGTCAAATTCGTGTACCCAGTATCGCAGTCATAAGCCTAGTCCACGGATGGCTTCGCGGCTCTTTTTGGGGCGGGATCCCAGCCACACACTGAGAATCGCACATCCGATGAGAAGAACGCCGCCTGCGCAGATGAGGAAGAACCCGGCGTCTCCTTCAGTCTCTCTAATTGCCTTCCATAGCGGGGGCCATGCCACATACGGAAAGAGGAGCGGGTTGAAGAGTCCGTAGAAGAACCGCTCTTCGTCCACCCTCCCGAAAAGAATGTACTCGGTCACAGCCAGCAGTGGAATGTAGGCGATGTAGCCTGCCAACAGTCCACGAAAAACAAACCAGAGTCTTCGGCCCCACGATCTCGCTGTATGCGCCACGACTTACCCTTTCACGGCACTCCTATTGTCTGTTTCCCCGCGCCGGCGAGCTCTTCGGCGGATAGGAAGCGGCCGTAGTTATAGTAGGCGGCGCAAGCGCCTTCGCTCGAAACCATGGTCGCGCCGAGCGGATGACGGGGTGTGCACTCTTTGCCAAAGGCTCCGCATTGGGCCGGCTTGATGACTCCGCGCAGAACATCGCCGGAGCGGCAGAGCGGCGACTCCTGCGTATGAATGCCGGTAATGTGGAAACGCTCCTCGGCGTCGAACTCGCGGTAGTTTGCACTCAGCCGCAAGCCGCTCTTCGGAATGACGCCGATGCCGCGCCAGGCGCGATCGGTGACCTCGAAAACTTCGCTCAGCAGTGTTTGCGCCGCGCGATTGCCTTCGAAGGTGACCACGCGGCTGTACGCGTTCTCCACTTCGTGACGGCCGGCCTCAAGCTGCACGACCGCGCGGCGGATGCCATCGAGCAGGTCCAGGGGCTCAAAGCCGGTGACCACGATCGGCACGCGGAATTTTTCGGCGAGAGGCGGGTACTCCCAATAACCCATCACACTGCACACGTGGCCCGCGGCAAGAAAGGCGTTCACCTGGTTGCCGGGCGACTGAAGGATCGCGGTAATCGCGGGCGGGACGAGGACGTGCGAAACCAGCAGCGAAAAATTCTTCAGGCCACGGCGCTTGGCTAGGTGCACGCTCATGGCGTTGGCCGGAGCGGTGGTCTCAAAGCCCACGCCGAAAAAGACCACCTGCTTGTCAGGATTCTTGACGGCGAGATCGACTGCGTCGAGCGGCGAATAGACCACGCGCACATCGCCGCCGCGGCCTTTTACCTGGAACAGGTCGCCCTCGGTGCCGGGAACGCGCAGCATGTCGCCGAACGAACAGAAGATGACGCCGGGCTGCGCGGCAATGGCCAGCGCTTTGTCGATAAGCTCCAAAGGCGTGACACAGACAGGGCAGCCGGGGCCGTGAATCATTTCGACACCGGACGGGAGCATCTGGTCGATTCCGTTTTTGATGATGGAGTGGGTCTGGCCGCCGCAGACTTCCATGATCTTCCATGGGCACGTGGTGATCTGTGCGATTTCGCGGGCCATCGCTCGAGCGATCTCGCCGTCGCGAAACTCGGTGAGGTACTTCATTTGCCAGAACCGCTTCCGGTTTCGTTGCAGCTCCCGTCAGGGCAACGGGACTGCGGCCGTTTGGCCGCGCGCGCGAAGGCTTCTTCCTCGCTGGCCAGCTCCTCGTCGAGGACGCCGAGGGCGCGGAAGTCGGCCAGAGTCTGCTCGGCGGTCTCCTCGTCGATCTTGGAGATGGCAAAGCCAACGTGGACGATGGTGTAGTCGCCGACGCCAACCTCAGGCACGTAGTCGAGGCAGACGTTTTTGACCACGCCGCCGAAATTGACGCGGCCGACGCGGATCATGCCGTCGGTGGTGATCTCTTCCACTTTTCCCGGTATCGCCAGACACATAGCAACCTTCTTATACCTTGGTGGGGTGGCGGTCAAATGTGATCTGAATCACTCGTTGGACAGGTTGCCATGGTGGTGGCGGAGCCGAGGCCGTTGGATGGTACCTTCCCGCTCAAAAGGGCCGTCTTTCGCCGGAAATCGGCCCGATCTTGCGCCAAAATGCGACGTTTTTCGCCGCGACTTTCGAGGATAGTTATTGATTCAAAGACACTTATCAGCAAACACATCCATCTTGAGGTGTGGAACAGGGATAAAAGGAACGAAAAACTAAGGGCGACGTCGCGGCTCAGTCGGAAACCATCAACTCGCCGGGCACGATGGGACGGGTGCGCGGGAGCAGGCCGCGTGAGGCTGCCACGCCCATCACGGCCAGAGCCCCCACGAACGCGGCGAGCTTGATGAGATTGCCGGTGCGCGATTCGGGAAATGTCCTCCAGAGGACGAGGAGGACGGTTTGCGCAGCGGTGACCGCCCAAACCGAGCCGTAGAAGTAGCGGCGCTCAGTGCCTTCGCCCTTGGTGGAGGGACCCACGCGGGGCAGTTTCCCCAGAATGCCCATGAGCAGGATGAATGCGCAGAGCGGCGAGTAGGAGTAGAGATAGATCTGCTTCAGGTGCCAAGTCCCGGTCATGGCGGCAAGAGCGAGGCCGGTCATGTTGAGCAAGGCGAAGTTGAGGATGGCGTTCCAGGCGAAGGTGTAGCAGACACGCCGGTAGAGCGGATTGGGCTTGTCCTCGTCAAAGCGAAGGATGTAGGGCTGATGCTCGCAGCCCGGCAATTGTGCGCGGAGGCCGGCAATGCCGGTTCCGACGAGGACCGCCGCAAGCCATGCCCAGTTGGTCCAGTGGAAGCCGTGACTGAAGAGGCTGAAGGTGAGCGGCCCTGGGGCTAGAAAGAAGACCCAAATCCAGATGGGCCAGTGAGCCATCCGGTAAACGCGCGTGTTTCGTTCCCGGATTTTGCGCTCTCCGGCATACTCAAGCTTTCCGCAATAGGACATCCCCGTGAGTCTCGCAAACAGGGCGGGCGTGCGTCAAATCGTGCGGCCAACGCTCGTTGCGAAGGCAATGCCGTTATTGCTCCGCGAACTGTACGACCTTTGGTCCGATTTGGCCGGTGCACTGCAGCGGGGCCAAGTGGCCGCAGCCGTCAAAGACGTCCAGCTCCGATTGCGGAATGAGCTTGTGCATGGTCTGCGCCTGGTCGAGCGGAGTGATGTGGTCGAGAGATCCCCACACGAGAAGCACCGGCATCTTCAACTGCGACAGCAGATTGTCGGTTACGTCCTGCGCCGTAAGCATGGACGCCATCGCCCGCTGCACGACCCAACCATTCTGGCGCGTGATGCGCAGGATGTCGCGCACCATGAAGGCTGGAACCGGCGGCGGATGCGGCATGAGCAGCGCGTCCAGTTGAGCCAACTGCGCGGCGGAATCAGGCGTGAAGAGCGCAGTGTCCCACTGGGGCTTTACGTCGAGACCGGCGGCATCGAAGAGCATGAGACGACGGACTCGCTCGGGATGCTCGACGGCGATGAGTTCCGCGATCCAGCCGCCCATCGACCAGCCGCCCAGCTCCACCTGCTTGAGTCCCAAAGCATCCATGAAGCCCACAACAACGGCGGCCTCGTCGCGGACGGAATAGGAGAAATCCTGCGGCCGGTCGCTGCGTCCGTAGCCGATCAGATCAGGCATGTAGACGCGGAATCCAGCCTTGGCCAGATAGGGCGCTAGGTAGGACCAATCCTCACTGCGCCCGCCGAGCCCGTGAACGAGAACGACGGCGGGACCGTTAACAGGCCCCTCGGCGATGTAGTGCACGCGATGGCCGGGAACCTGCACCGAGCGGCTGGTGACGCCGCCGAGATCCTCTTTGAGGTACATCCACGCGTCGAAGCAAGTGACCGGACGCAAGTAGAAACCGACTCCGGCGATCCATGCCAGCGCAACCGCGGCCCAAAGCACTCTCCACGGCCATTTCATCGCTCTATCGCCTTTCCTTTCTCGAGAGCCTGCGCTCTTTGCCAACCTTTTTCCATCACGCGCACGGTCACCGGATCGAGAACGAGCGCGCTGTGGCTGTTCCATTCGGCGCGCTCCACCCAGCGGACCGCGTCGGCATCGGAGGCCGCGCGCAGCGTGCCGCCGGTGACGCGGCACAGGAAGTCTGCGATCACGTAGTGGAAGCGAACGCGGTCACCCTCGCGATGGATGCGGTCGAGGACTTCAACGAGTTCGACGGGTTCGACCTCGAGGCCGGTTTCTTCGCGTACCTCGCGCGCCACGCCGGCGGCGAGCGTCTCACCGACTTCAAGCATGCCGCCGGGCAGCGTCCAATGGCCTTTCAGCGGCTCGCTGCCGCGGCGCACGAGCAGCACGCGGCCCTCGTCGACCACGACTGCGCCCACGCCGACAAGGGGCGCCTGAGGAAACTCACGTTCGATCCTGCGTTCCATTCGATAAGCCATTCTGTCACGCCGCCAGCGCTGCGCCGTCAAGGAATGCAGGCCGCTCGCGAATCGCTCGCCTCCCGCTATCATCAAATAGAGACGGATGGGAGAGGAAATGGCTGAGTTCACGTTGAAAATCGACGGGATGCACTGCGGCGGCTGTGTGCGACGCGTGAGCCAGGCGCTTGCCGCCACGCCCGGCGTAGAGGTGAGCGAGGTGAAAGTGGGAGCGGCCAGGCTCACTTCAAGCCTGGAGCCGGCGCCGATCGATCTCGCCATTGCCGCCATTGTCAAAGCCGGCTACACCGCGCATTTGGAATCATAACGCCGCTGAATTGGGCTTCATTCAGATGGGATGGATCCGTGGCCACGCACACGACAGAATCGCTCACGCTTCCGGTTCTGGGGATGACGTGCGCCAGTTGCCAGCACCACGTAGAAGAAGCGCTGCGCGCGACGGAGGGTGTGGAGTCGGCGCGCGTGGACCTGATGGCGCATCGCGCCAGCGTGGTGTTTGATCCTGCATTGGCCGCGCCGCAGCAACTGGTAGAGGCGATTCGCGGGGCGGGATACGATGCGGTGCTGCCGCGCGCGGGCAAGGGCGCGGGGCGCGCAGAGGATGCGTTTGCAGGGGCGGACCTGAAGGCGTGGGTGACTCTGATTGCGGGAGCGGCGGCCATGCTGCTGGCCATGCCGCTGGGGACAGAGATGGGCGCGCCGGACCGCCTGCTGATGCGCTTGCTGCCGTGGCTCTATGCGTTGCCGGCGGATTTTGTGCGCTGGTTTTTGCTCGCCATGACGGCGGGCGTAGTGGCCTGGGCGGGGCGCGGGATTTACGCGAGCGCGATCCGGGCGCTGCGCCACGGCGCTACCAACATGAACACGCTGGTGAGCTTGGGCACGGGCGTGGCTTTCGCGTACTCGGCCTACGCCACGGCTTCGCCCGCGCCCGGCCGGCAGGTTTACTTCGACGCGGTTCTGTTGATTCTCGGTTTTCTTTTGCTGGGCAAGAGCCTCGAAGGCCGCGCCAAGCGCCGCGCCCTGGCCGCGCTGGACTCGCTCTCACGGCTGCGGCCGGTGACCGCGCGCCGCATCGTGGACGGCGTGCAAACGGTGGTGCCGCTCGAGGAGATTCGTCTGGGCGACAGCATCGCGGTCCTGCCCGGCGAGCGCTTTCCGGTGGACGCGACCATTCTTGAGGGGCGCACGACGGTGGACGAATCCATGCTGACCGGCGAATCGACGCCGCTCGAGCGCGAGGCCGGCGGGCGCGTGCTGGCCGGCTCGCTCAACTACGACGGGGCGGTGGTTTGCCAGACGCAGTCGCTGGGCGAAGCCACGGTGCTCGCGCAGATCACGCGCATGGTCGACCAGGCGCAGAGCTCTCGCGCGCCCATGGAGCGGCTTGCCGACCGCGCCAGCGCGATCTTTGTGCCGGTTGTGCTGGCGCTCGCGGCGGTGACCTTTGTGGCTTGGTGGATTGTGGCGCATTCGCTGCCGCTGGCGCTGGCCAACACGGTGGCCGTGCTGGTGATCGCCTGCCCGTGCGCCATGGGGCTGGCCGTGCCTGCCGCGCTCACGGTGGCGGTGGGCCGAGGCGCGCAACTCGGCGTGCTCTTCAAAGGCGGCGAGGCTTTGGAACGGCTGGCGCATCTCGACGCGATTGTTCTGGACAAGACCGGTACGCTGACGGTGGGGCGGCCGGTGCTGGACGCGGTTCACTCACTCGATGGACGCGCCGAAGACGACCTGCTTCGCATGGCCGCTGCTGCCGAGGAGCGATCGAATCATCCTCTGGCGCACGCTCTTGTCGAGTCTGCTCATGCGTGTGGATTGGTGTGGCGGCCCGCGGAGGATGTACAAATTCTTCCTGGCCGCGGCCTCACTGCGCGCGTGGAGGGGCACGACTGCCTGCTGGGCAATGAGGCGCTATTCCGCGAGTTCGGCATCCCGCTCGCCAGCGATGTTGCGCCGCCGGAGTCGGGCATGACAAGGCTGTGGATGGCGCTGGACAACAAGCCCGCCGCTTATTTTGACGCGCGCGATGCGCTGCGGCCGGATGCAGCGGCGGCGATTGCCGGGCTGCGCGGCGAGGGGCTTCGCGTGCTGATGCTCACCGGCGACTCAGCCGCTGCAGCCGCGCCGATCGCGCAGCAGGCCGGGATTACGGAAGTCGAAGCGGGGCTCGATCCGGCGGGCAAGCTGGCGCGCATTCGCGAGCTGCAAAGGTCCGGGCTGCGCATCGCCATGGTGGGCGACGGCATCAACGACGCCGCGGCGCTGGCGCAGGCCGACGCGGGCATCGCCATGGGAACCGGCGCCGACCTGGCGCAGGAGGCCGGCGACGTGCTGCTGCTGCGCACGCAGCCGGCCGCCATTCCTGCCGCGTTCGGCCTCGCTCGCCAGACCCTGCGGATCATGCGGCAGAACCTGGGATGGGCGGTGGGCTACAACCTTATCGGCATTCCGCTCGCCGCGGGGCTGCTCTATCCGGCGTTCCACATTCTGCTCACGCCGTGGCTGGCCGCGGCGGCGATGGCCTTCAGCTCAGTGTGCGTGCTGGCCAACAGTCTGCGGCTGCGGGGATGGCAGCCTGCGCCGGGTGGCGCGCGGACACGGTAAACTAAGCGCAGGGTCCGTCTGTGCGCATCCTCACCCGGTATATTCTCGGCGAAATTCTCTCCCTCACGCTGATCGGCTGCGCGCTCTTCACGTTCATTCTGTTCATGCCCCAGCTACCACACATCCTTGAGGTGGTGGTGCGCAGCAGTTCCACGTGGGCGGATGTAGCGCAGGTCTTCCTTTTCACACTGCCCAATCTTTTCAAGGTGACGATTCCCATGGCGGTGCTGTGGGGCGTGCTGTTGGGCCTGAGCCGGCTGGCGGCCGACAGCGAAATTATCGCCATGCGCGCCTCCGGCCTGGGCATCGGGTACTTTGTGCGCGTAGCGTCGATTGTGGCCGTGACGGGCACGCTGCTGGGACTGGGCAACTCGCTTTATCTCGCGCCCCGCGCCAACCAGGCGATCATCGAGATGGAGCAGTCGCTGGAGACCTCGCAGGCCTCCTACGAGATTCAGCCTCGCGTTTTCTACGAGGACTTTCGCAACTACGTTCTCTACGTGCAGGACGTACGCTCGGGGCCGGGCGCGGCCAACTGGCGCCAGGTGTTCATGGCCGACGTCTCCGATCCTGCCAATCCGCTGATCACCACGGCTGCCTCAGCCACCGTGGTGACGGACAACACCCAGGGGCTGCTGATGCGCCTGCGCGATGGCCTGCGCGACGAAACCGTGGCCGACGAGCCGGAACAGTCCAATATCTCCACGTTTACCACCACCGATTTGCCGCTGGTGCTGGGCACGCAAAGCGACGTGCACCTGGGGCGCTTGGACACCGCGCTCTACGCCATGCCGTTGAGCGCGTTACTCAGGCACATCAACGGTCCCGACGGCAAGCGCTTCCTGATTGAGATGCACGACCGGTTTGCCTTTCCCGTGGCTTGCCTGGTGTTGATGCTGGTGGGCGTTCCGCTGGGCGTGGCCTCGCGCCGCGGCGGCAAAAGCTCGGGCTTTGTCTTTACCATTTTGTTGGTCTTCGTCTACTACTTTCTCTCCTCCACGGGCATTGCGCTGGGCCACCAGAGCAGGCTGCCGGCCTTCTTCGCGGTCTGGTCGGCCAACCTGCTCTTCGGCGCGGCGGGGATCTTTCTGCTGTGGCAGATGGCGACCGGCGGCCGGATCCTGAGCGCACTTTCGGCCTTGATTGCACGGTCGCCCAAGCTGACGGACGCAACCAAGCCGAATGGATTCCCGCTTACGGAACTTCTCGGCAAGCTGCAGCCGCGCGGGCTGGCCGCAACCAGGGTCAAGTCTCGCGGTATCATTCCGCGCATCCTCGATGAGTACATCGTGCGCGAGTTTGTCTCCATGTTCCTGCTGGTTCTGGCCGGGTTTGTGCTGCTGATGATCGTCTTCACCTTCTTCGATCTGCTCGGCGACATTCTCCGCAACCACATCGCGCTGGCCATTGTGGGCGAGTATCTGTTGAACCTGACGCCCAGCATGCTGTACCAGATCGCGCCGCTGGCCGTGCTGATTGCCGCGCTGGTCACCTTTGGCGTGCTCAACCGCAACAGCGAAATCATCGCCATGAAGGCCACCGGCATCAGCCTCTACCGGCTGGTGATCCCTATTGTCACCATTGCCGTTTGCCTGGCCGTGAGCCTGTTTCTCTTTGACCAGTACTATCTGCCGCAGGCCAACCGGCGGCAGGAGGCGCTGCGCAACGTCATCAAGGGCCGGCCGCCGCAAACCTACCTGCACCCCGAGCAGAAATGGATCTTCGGCCCCAAGCCGCTGGCGGGCGAGCCGGGTTGCATTTACTACTACGAGTTCTTCGATCCCGACAGCAACGAGTTCGCCAATCTTTCCATCTTCGAGTTCGACCCCTCGACCTTCCAGCTCACGCGGCGCATCTTTGCCAAGCGCGCCGTCTGGGATTCCAATGCGCACGTCTGGCTCTACCAAAACGGTTGGGTGCGCGACATTCAGGGCGCCAATGTGACCGCGTACCGGACATTTCTGGAGACATCCTTTGTTGAGATCCATGCCGGGCCGGACTACTTCAAGAAAGAGGACCTGCAATCACAGGAGATGAACTTTGGCCAACTGGACCGCTACATTCGCGACCTGAGGCAGAGCGGATTTGACACCAAGCGCCTCAGTGTCGCGCTCTGGCACAAGCTCTCCTACCCGCTGATTGCTGTCGTCATGGCTGTTCTCGCCATTCCCTTCGCGCTCTCCATGGGCCGGCGCGGATCGATCACGGGCGTCGCCGTGGCGATTGCGGTCGCACTTGCCTACTGGGTCGTCGACGGGCTCTTCGGCGCCATGGGCAATGTGAATTACCTGCCCGCAGCGATGGCTGCGTGGTCCGCCGACGTGCTCTTCGGCCTCGCCGGCGGATACCTGCTGCTGCGCACGCCGACGTAAAAGGCGCGGAACAGGGAACAGGGACTAGGGAAGAGAATAGAAATTTCCGGAGCGCGGGTCGCGCACCAGATGGAGCATCGCGCATTTCTCCGCGCCGTCTGCAACTGAGAATGGCTGCAATCGTAGAATAGAACTATGCTCGGCGACCTCGCCCCGCTCTACAGCTACATGCGCCGCTACCGCTGGGGATACGTGCGGGGAACGCTGGCGTGTGTCGCCACGAATATCGTTGCTGTGCAGTTCCCAAGAGTGCTGGGCATGGCCGTCAACAGGATGGAGAAGGGCGCCAGCCGCGAACTCATCCTGATCTTTGCCTTGATCCTTGTCGCCATCAGCCTGGTGAAGGGCGTCTTTCTCTATGCGCAACGCTGGATCCTGATCGGCATCTCGCGCGAAATCGAATTCGATCTGCGCAACGATCTCTTCCGCAAGCTGGAAAGGCAGGACTCGGGCTTCTACCAGCGCTACCGCACCGGCGACATCATGGCGCGCATGACCAACGACCTGAACGCCGTGCGCATGCTGTTGGGGCCGGCGCTCATGTACAGCGCCAACACGGTCTTTCTCAGCGTCTTCGCGCTCTTCTTCATGCTGCGCATCAGCCCCTATCTGACGCTGGTGGCGCTGGCGCCCATGCCGCTGGCCAGCATCCTGGTGCAGTACCTCGGGCGCAGGATTCACGACCGCTTCGAGCGCATCCAGGCCAGCTTCTCCGACATCTCCGCCCAGGCGCAGGAGAACTACTCCGGCGTACGGCTCATCCGCGCCTTCGCGCGCGAGGAGTCACAGATCGGCCTTTTTGAGCGGCTCAATCGCCAGTACATCAGCCGCGCGCTGCGCCTGGTCCAGCTTATGGGCATGTTGTGGCCCACACTGGAATTCGTTCTCGGCGTGTCGATGGTCATCACGCTACTCGCCGGCGGGCACCTGGTGCTTGCGCACCGCATCAACGTCGGCGAATTCTTCGCCTTCAGCACCTACATGATGTTGCTCATATGGCCCATCATCGCCGTGGGCTGGGTGATCAACATCTTTCAGCGCGGCACGGCTTCAGTGAAGCGCATCGACGAGCTGCTCAAAGCCGAGCCCGCCATCGCCGACCGGCGTTCCGCGATCTCAGGTCTTGGACTGGAGACGGTGCTTAGGGGAGAGATCGAATTCCGGCATCTGACCTTCAGCTACGGCGACACTTCCGGCCAAAACCCCGTGCTCCACGCCTCTGACCAGAACCTGTCCGCGGGGACCCCCGTGCTGCGCGACATCTCGCTGCGCATTCCCGCGGGATCGAGCCTGGCGATCGTGGGCCCCACAGGCTGCGGCAAGACCACACTTGTAAACCTGATTCCACGCCTCTATGAGGCGCCGGAAGGGTCGCTGTTCATTGACGGTCGGCCGGTTCGCGACTATCCGCTGGCCGTGCTGCGGCGCAACATCGGGATGGTGCCCCAGGAAACCTTCCTGTTCAGCGAAACCATCCGCGAAAACCTGGCCTTCGGCGTGCCGCACGCGAGCGCCGAAGAGCTGCTTGAAGCGGCGCAGGCGGCGCACATCCGACTGGAGTTCGAGGAGTTTCCGCAGGGCTTTGAAACCATGGTGGGCGAACGCGGCGTGACGCTCTCAGGGGGGCAGAAGCAGCGCTCGGCCATCGCCCGTGCGCTGCTGCGGAGACCGGCGATTCTCATTCTCGACGACGCCCTGGCCAGCGTGGACACGTACACGGAAGAGCGCATCCTCGGCGGCTTGCGCAATTATACGGCCAACACAACGACCATCCTCATCTCTCACCGCGTGTCGACCGTGCGCAACGCTGACCGCATCGCCGTGCTGGATAAGGGCCGGATTGTCGAAGTAGGACGCCACGACGAACTGCTCGCGCTCGATGGCTACTACGCCAGTCTCTACCAAAAGCAACAACTGGAAGAGGAGCTTACGGTCGCGGGATAAGGCCGCGGAGTTAGCGAGCTAGCCAGTCAGCAAGCCGGGGAAGCAGCAATTCAGCGGGGCGAGCCGATGTGCAGCCCAGCGAGTCAGCAGGCGCGGAGCGGGCCGTGGGCTGGTGCTTCCCCGCAGGTTCAGGCGGTCCAGCTTGACCCTGAAGCCGCTTCCGTCGCCGCCTCGGCGCGATCCGCGGCTGTCGGCGCAGGCCGTAGCGTGGTGAGCGCGCGCGATGAAGCGGGGTTGACATTCGGGCCAACACTCGGGTCTCTCGCTACCTCGCGCCATGCGTCGCGCACATTCCTCACACTTGCAATGGCATGCTCGAACCTGGCCTTCGAAGCCGACTGCGATGCCTGCAGGATCTGCGCAAAGATCGCCGCATAAAACTCGCTCAGCGACTGCGCGGGCCGTCCACCGACATCCATGCGCAGCCGCGCCTGCAGATGGATGATGATGTCGAGCGCGCGCTTCACGGCTACCCTGCGGGCGTCCGCGTCGCCCCGCTCCACGGCGGCGATGGCTGCGTAGAGAAAGCGGATGATGCCGTCGTAGAGCGCGACCACAAGGTCGACGGCCGAAGCTCCTTCCAGCGCGTGTTCGCGGTAACTTGACATTGCGATTCCTTATCCGTCCAGGTTCTGGTCGTAGCCCGTGATCGCCGAGTACAGTTCGTTCATGCCGTTCAGTTGCGAAGGCAACTCCTCAAGAGTCTCGTTGGCGTTGTTCAGTTCCGTGGTCAGGCTCGATTGCTGAGCCGAGATATAGCTCTGTTCCTTCGTAATCTCCGCGTTCAGCGTGGATTCGGTGCCGCTGTTGGAGCTGGAAGCCAGGGCCAGGATGCCGGTCGCCGAACTGTTGCCGGAATTGGTGAGCATATTGGCAAAGGTCTGTCCCCAACTGTTCGCGTTCTGAAAAAAGCCCACCACGCTGGAGTAGTCCGTGTTGAGCACCGAATCGAGCGAGGTGGCGTCGAAGGTGAGCGAGCCATCGTTGTTCACGCTGATGCCCAGGCCGGTCAGGCTGTTGATGTCCGACGAGGGGTTGTAACTCAGCGTCGTGGTGGTGGGGCTGGTGGTGTCCACGATGTTCGAGGTCATAGTGAGCGCACCGGCCGCGCCGTCTGTGCCCGAGGTCAGGGTCAGACCGGTGCCGGCCTGATCCGGCGCCGCAGAGACACCGGATAAGCCGTTGATGGCGATCATTACGTCGGAGAGCGTGTCGGCCCCGCTGCCGGTGTAAACGGTATTCGCCGCGGGAGAGCTTGGCGCCGCGCCGATGACCACGGTTTCTGCTGTCCCGGCGCCCACCTGGATGGTCACAGAGCCGGAGAGCGTATCGCCTGCCCCGGCCACTGCGCCCAGGGTACCGATGTCCGGCGTTGTGCTGGTGTACGCCGTCGTGTCGGAGTACGTCAGCGGCGTGGGCGCGGTGGCGGTGAGCGCGGAGGTGACCGTCAACGCGCCGTTCGCGCCCGCTGTCTCCGAGGTCAGCGTCAGAGTCGACTCGCCGTCGCTGGTGGCAATGCCGGCCGTTACTCCGATATGGGCGGCGTTGATGGCCGATACCAGCCCGGAAAGCGTTTCGGGCGTGGAAGAGGCGCCCACGTCGACCGTCTGCGCCGTGCCGTCGCCCACCTGAATCGTGACGGAGCCCGACAGCGTCGTAGCCGCAGTGGCGGAGATCGAATCCAAAGAACCGTTGGGATTCTCTGCGTTCAGGCCGTTCAAGAGCTGCTCCTGCAGCAAGGAAAGCGTGGGCGAGCCGAAGAGCGGTTCGGGATTCCCCGAGCTGTCGTTTCCTTCCTGGGTGTTGATGGCGCTGATCAGCGAGTTGTAGTCGGTGACGAACTGGTTCACCGTGCTCTCAACATCCGTATTGTCATTGCTGATGATCACCTGGACCTGCTCGGAAGAGGGCGCGAGCAGTTGGAACGTCATGCCGGGGATTAGATTGGTCACGGTGTTGGAGGCGCTGGTCAGGGCCACGCCGTCCACGGTGAGGCTGGCGTTGGCTCCCGTCACCGCCTGGGTATAGCCCAACGCGGTACTGCTGTCCGTAATGCTTGAATTCACGGCCAGCGTTCCCGCCGAGCCGGGCGTCTGGGAATAGAGTTGAAGGCTCGAGGTGCCGTCGCTGTTGGTGACAATGGAGGCCTGGACCCCCTGCGTCGTGAAGTTGGCGTTGATGTAACTCTCCAGGTCGGAGAGCGTCGTGCCGCCCTCGGCCGTGCTCACGCCGCTCATATCGATCGGCATCGCCGTTCCGCTGCCTACCTGAATCGACATCGACCCCGAAAGCGCATCGTTGAGGCTCGCGACCGGCGAGAGCGTACCGGCCGAATTCGCGCTGCTGCTGCCCGCTGTGCCGGTGTAGCTCAACGTGTTTGTCGCGGCGGCGGCAAGCGAATTTGCACTGACGGTGATGTTTCCGCCGGCCCCCGATGTGCCCGAAACCAGGCTCAGCCGCGAGCCGGTCGCGTCGGTGAGTACGCTTGCGGTGATGCCCACGCCGGACGCGTTGATCGCCGCCGCGAGGCCGGAGAGCGTGTCGTCGGAGGAGTCGAGTGTGATGGTCTGCGCAGTTCCGCTGCCCACACTGAGCGTGATCGATCCCGAAAGCGTGTCCGCGGCGTCGACGATCGGCGCCAGATACCCGCTCGAGGATTGGGCCAGGCTGTTCACTACCACCGTGTGCGTGCCCGCCACCGCCGAGGACGAAGCCGAAGTGAGTTCCAACACATTCGTATCTGAGCTCGATCCCTCCTTTTGTGCCAGAATCCCTTGAAAATCAGTCAGCGAGCTCATGTCGTTGGAGAGATTCGAAAACAGCGTTCCCAGGCTCGAGATCGCCGTGTCCTGGCTTTCCAGAGCCGTCAACTGGTTTTTCCACGGGGTTTCGACATTCTGGAGATTGCTGACGATCTCAGCCACGGTGGAGCTCACGTTGAAGCCCGCACCGCTGGTGGGCGATCCGAAACTCAGTCCGACTGTGCCCATCGAATCCTCCATTGAAGATTGGTGCAGTTGACGATCCAACCGGCCCACAATCCGGATGAGTGAAATCTCATAACTTCGGACGCCGTGGACTCATGCAAAGAGGGGCGCCCACTGGACGCCCCTCTTTGGCTATCGGCATTTCTGCCTGCCTGCTTACTGCAGCAGCTTGGTGACTTCCTGCTCCATGCTGTTGGCCTGGGCTAGGGCGGAGATGCCGGTCTGGCTCAGGATTTCGTACTTCGACATGTTGGAGGTTGCGGACGCGTAATCGGTGGCCTGGACTGCGTTTTGCGCCGACTGCACGTTTTCCTGTTGTGTCGAGAGGACCTGGCTGACGGCGTTCAGCGTGTTGATTTGGGCGCCGACGTAGCCGTCCTGCGCCGCCACGTCAGTGATGGCCGTATTCAGAGCGGTCAACGCACTCTCTGCGTCTCCCTGATCGGAGAGATCGGTGCCGTTCAGGCTGCCGTGGCCGGTTGCCGCGTAGCTGATGGTCGCGATGCCGCCGTTGTTGTCGGCTACCAACGCGGAGGCTGCGGTCGCGCCTTGACTGGTATCGTAGCCGCCGGTCGTGATCCCGACCTCCTGCTTTGAGGTGGTTGGCGCCGCCGTGCCTACGTTGCCCGAAATCATGATGCCCATGTCGGTGCCACCGCCTGCGTCACCCGCGGCCGCCGCGCTGGTAAACGTGGCCGTTAGTCCGCGACCGGAGGCGTTGATGGCGTCGATCAGGCCGCCTATGGTCGTTGCCGCGCTGGTCACGACGGTGCCGGTTGAGTTGTCGGGGTTCTTATAGGTGATCGTCATCGTTGTGGAATCCAGCGTATCGGTGAGCGATGCGTTGGTGGTCTGGCCGGTTCCGTTCGAGAGATTGAGGAATACGTTCTCTCCCGAGCTATACGACATGGCACCTCCCGTGTCTCCCAAATTGGAGGCAGAAAGCGTGGAGATGTTCAGGTTGTCGAGAGATGCGCCCGCATTGGAGGAATCGCCGGTGTAGATGCCGACCTGTCCTCCACCGAAGACCTGATCCTGGTTGTAGGTGGTCGTGGTGCCGATGTTGTTAATCTCCGACAGGATCGACTGGTACTCCTGGTTGGCCGCAGCATCCTGCGTGGTGTTGAGCGTGCCGTTAGAGGCCTCCGTAGCCAACGTGACAGCACGGTTGAGCAGGCTTGTGACCTGCGAGAGGGCGCCGTCAGCCACCTGCAACAGGCCTGCGCCCTCCTGGGCGTTGGTCTGCGACTGGGTCAGCGCGGTCTGGTTCGCCTGAAGGCCGTCGACCAGAGAGAGGCCGGCAGCGTCGTCCGCGCCGGAGTTGATCTTCGATCCCGAAGACAACTGCTGCAGCACGGTGTTCAGGCTGTTATTGCTGTTGTTGAGATTGTTCTCCGCATACACCGCGGAGAGGTTGTTTAAGACACCCAGGGACATGGGGTTCTCCTTGTGGATGCGGTGATTTGCGGTTCCAATGCCGGATGCGCATCCCTGTGTATGGCCCTGGGTTGCTGCTGCCGGGTCGGAACCGTCGCATCTGACCCCTATTTCGGCGCGGTACCTATGGACTTTACGGATGTGCAGTTTGTGTCCTGCGGGGGGACAGTTCTGTCGCCTTTGTTTTGTTTTTTTAACCTTTAGCGGCTGTTGCCGATAACCGACGCGAAGGAGATGGGACCATGATCGAACTGACGCGGCTCAATGGCCGGCCCATGGTCGTCAACAGCGACCTGATCAAGACCGCGGAAGCTTCTCCGGATACCATGTTGACCCTGATCAACGGAGAAAAGCTGATTGTGCGCGAAGAAATCGCCGAAGTCGTGGAGCGGATTCTCGTTTATCGCGCGCGGCTGCTGGCTGTGGTAGCCCGGCGCCTGCACCACTTCGGCGATCTTGAGCGAGCCGCGGCTCTCATGAGCCTCGATGCCGCAGGTTCGCCCAGCGCTCCGCCGCAAAAACCAAAGCAAGACAGCGACGCCGACCAGGAGCACGCGCGACCGTAATTCGTTCAGGAGCCGCACATGGACAAAGCGAGCATCGGCGGAGCGGTTCTGGCCATCGCCGGCATCATCGCGGGATTGCTGATCGAAGGCGGCAATCTGGGTCAGATTCTGCAGCCCACGGCGGCGCTGATTGTCTTCGGCGGCACCTTGGGCGCGGTGTTGCTCCAGTTCCCGCTGACCACGGTCGCGGCCGCCTTCCGGAGTGTGGCGCACCTATTTGCCGCGCCGCGCAAGCACGATGCGCAACTGATTGGCCAGTTGGTGGCCTTCGCCAACAAGGCCCGTCGCCAGGGGGTGGTCTCGCTGGATGCCGACCTCGAGGCCATTCAGGACCCTTTCCTGAAGCAAGCGCTGATGCTGGCGGTCGACGGCACCGAGCCCGCGGAGCTGCGCAAGATCATGCATGTGAGCCTCGAATCCATCACCGAAGACGAAGAGCGCCTGCCCGCCGTGTTTGAATCCGCCGGCGGCTTCTCGCCCACCATCGGCATCCTCGGCGCCGTGCTCGGTCTCATCCAGGTCATGCAGCATCTGGACAATATTTCGGAGGTGGGCCGCGGAATTGCCGTGGCCTTCGTTGCCACCATCTACGGCGTGGGCATTGCCAATCTCTTTTTGCTGCCCATTGCGGGCAAGATGCGGCTGCGCATCCGCAATGGCCATCGCGGCCGCGAGATGATGCTCGAGGGCGTGATCTCCATTCTCGAAGGCATGAACCCGCGCATGCTGGAGATCAAGCTCGCCGGTTTCCTGGACGACAACAACCGTGAACCAAAGGAGCGCGCCGCATGAATCCCCGCGTGCCTCGCAGCCGCGTCGGCCACGACCGCTGGCTGGTCTCTTACGCCGACTTCATCACCCTGATGTTCGGGTTCTTTGTGGTGCTCTACGCCTTTGCCAGGGCCGACCAGAAAAAGCAGGTGCAGGTTTCGCAGGCAATCGACACTGCATTTCGCTCGATGGGAGTCTTCTCTGACCGTGCGAGCAGGTCCGCAGGCTCGGCCGGGGCAGGGGAAACAACCGCGCCCGCGGAGGTCGTGATGGGAGAAGACGTGCGCACCGCGGCTCAGGTCAAGGACGATCTCGATCGCATCCGGCGCGATCTGGCAGCGACCTTGTCGAAACAAGTGGCCGAGCACACCATTTCTCTCGAGATGGGCCGGGATGGGTTAGTCATCAGCCTGCGCGAAGCCGGGTTCTTTAACTCCGGCTCGGCGACGCCCAAGCCGGAGGCTCTGCCCACGCTGCGGCAGATCGCCGAAAAGCTGGGCGCAACTCCCTACGATTTGCGCATCGAAGGCCACACCGACAATGTTCCTATCCACAACGCCGAGTTCGACTCCAACTGGGAACTCTCGTCGGCGCGCGCCACGCGCATAGCGCGGCTCTTTCTCGACATGAAGGCGATTCCGCCCGACCGCCTCTCGGCAGCCGGGTATGCCGAGTATCATCCCGTGGCCAGCAACTCGACTGCGGCCGGCCGCGCAGAAAACCGCCGCGTGGATCTCGTCGTCCTGCCTCGCGCGAGGATCAACTTTGCCGCGCCTGCCGATACTGATTCCTCGGGTCCCTGGCGTAAGGTCACCGATGGCGAGTGAGCAAGCAGGGGTCGGCAAGTCAGCGAGTCAGCCTCTTCGCGGGCTGCGTCTTCCCTCGATGTGGCCGAAGATCTCGAAGAAATCGCAATGGACCGGGAGTTGCGTGCACTTGCTGCCTCAAATCGCTTGGCAGCGCGTTCGCTAAGCGGTCCACACCGGTTCGCTAATTCGCTGACTTGCTGACTCGCTGTTACTCGACCCCGAGCACCTTCACGATCACGCGTTTGCGGCGTTGGCCGTCGAACTCGGCGTAGAAGACTCGCTGCCACGTGCCCAGGTCCAGCTTGCCGTTCGTCACGGGCAGGGTGGTCTCGTGATGCAACAGAAGCGACTTCAGATGCGCGTCGCCGTTGTCTTCCCCGGTGCGGTGGTGTTTGTAATCGGGCCGCGCGGGGGCAAGCTCCTCGAGCCATTTGCCAATATCCTCGATAAGTCCACTCTCGAGGTCGTTCACGTAGATCGCGGCCGTAATGTGCATTGGCGAGACAAAGCACAATCCGTCTTTCACGCCGCTGCGCTCGACAATCTGTTCCACCTCGTCGGTGATGTGCACCATCTCGCGCCGCTTGCGTGTCTCAAAGACCAGATATTCGGTGTGACTCTTCATAAAAAGCTCCTCGCCTGCGCCTGAACGCATCGCGCCGCCTACCGCTATCCTAAGGTAGCCGTGAACCCCCGCCGCCGAACCGATGCCGCTGTGCGCCTGCGCCGTATGCACGAGGAATTGCTGCGCGCCTATGGACCGCAGCACTGGTGGCCGGCAAAGACTCCGTTTGAGGCGATCCTTGGCGCTTACCTGACGCAGAACACCGCGTGGAAGGCGGTCGAGCGGTCGCTCGAGAATCTGCGCGCGGCAGGCGCGCTCACGCCCGAGGGCCTGCGCAGGGTTCCTTTGGCCAAACTGCGGCGCCTCATCCGGCCGTCCGGCTTCATCACGCGCAAGGTGCCCGCGCTCAAGGCGTTCATGGCGATGCTCGATAAGGATTTCGGGGGCTCGCTCCAAGCGCTGAAAGCGATGCCGACTGCGGCGCTGCGTCAACGCCTGCTCGATCTTCCCGGCGTGGGTCCTGAGACGGCCGACGCCATCCTGCTCTACGCGCTCGGACATGCCGTTCCCGTGGCGGATGAGTATTTGCGGCGCATCGCCGAGCGGCACGGGCTTCTGGTGCCGACGGGACGAGCGCGCAATTCGTACGATTCCCTCGTCGAGCTCACACGGGACGCGTTTGCCGGCGATCGGGCGGCCGGGCGCGGGCAACTCTACAACGAGTTCCACGCACTGACAGTCGCCGTGGGCAAGGCGCACTGTGGGCGGACCGCGCGGTGCCAGGGCTGCCCGCTGGCGGGGGATCTTCGCCAGGCGAGCTGACGGCTGAGGGCTCGGAGCTGAAAGCTGTAATCTGATTGCATTATGACTCCAACTTCACAGCAGCCTCAATTGAATGTCGCTCAGACTGCCGATTACCGCGAGTCCTACGCCAACAGCGTGCAGGTGCGCGTGAGCGTGTGGGACTTCCAGCTCGTCTTCGGCCTCGCGTCCAGTGACAGCCCTGAACAGGTGACCATCCGCAACCATCAGGCCATCTTTCTCAGCCCGCAGCAGGCCAAGGCCTTATGGAACGTGCTGGGCCAGAATCTTGCCCAATACGAACAGGCCTTCGGAACCTTGAACCTGGAGCCGCAGACCCAGAATTTTCCGCGTGGGCCGGTGAACTAGGCAGCGTCGCATCGCACCGCAGGAGCGAACCCTTGCGCTTGAACGGAATCCTGAATCCGCGGCTGGACCGCCCGCTGCCTCTCTGGATGATTTTTCCAGTGATCTTCGTGGCCCTGTACGCCAGCCACTTCGCGCTGCTGCGCGTTCCCTATTACTGGGACGAGGCGGGCTACTACATCCCCGCGGCATGGGATTTTTTCCGCACCGGCTCGCTCATCCCAAGCTCCACACTCACCAATGCCCATCCACCGCTGCCCAGCATTTACCTGGCGCTGTGGTGGAGGATGTCTGGCTATGATCCCGAAGTGACGCGCGAAGCCGTGCTGATTGTAGCCGCGCTGGGGCTTCTCGCCGTGTGGCGGCTGGCAATGCGCCTTGTGGGCGTGGCCTCCGTCGCCTTCTGGACGACGCTGCTGACGGGCCTCTACCCCATCTGGTTCGCGCAGAGCTCGCTTGCCCAGGCGGACCTTTTTGCCGCCACCTGTTCGCTGTGGGGACTGGTGTACGCGCTTCCCAGCCGCGGCCGCGTGCCCTGGGCCGCTGCCATCTGGTTTTCCGCCGCCGCTCTGTCGAAAGAGACTGCCATCGTCATCCCGCTGACGCTGGCTGCAGTCAACTTGGCGGAGGGAGTCCGGTTCTCCACCCCACGGACCCCGGCTCTCCGAGCCACCCATCCGCGGGGGCCCCGGTTCGGCGCCACGCCGCGCGCCCGGCTGTGGCGCGAAGCCGCATGGCTTTGCGCCTGCGTGCTGCCATTGGCCGGTTGGTACGCCTATCACTACGCCAGGACCGGATTCCTTTTCGGCAATCCCGGGTACGTACGCTACAACGCCGAGGCTACGCTCACGCCACTGCGCATCGTGGCCGCGTTCGGCCATCGCATTTTTCACCTGACCGCGCACATGAACCTGTTTGTGCCGGTGCTGATGGCATTCGCTGCTCTGCTGCTCCGTCCCCGCCCCGATGCCGAGGGCCACGACCGCGCCACGCTCGCGCCTCCGGTTTTGTTGCGCATCTTTTTGTTGCTTCTGGCCAACGCCCTGCTCTTCAGCGTGCTGGGCGGCGCTTTGCTCACCCGGTATCTGCTGCCCATGTATCCGCTGGTGCTGCTGGTGGCCGTGACGACCCTTTACCGCCGCGTGCCCTATTGGCATGGCCTGGCGCTATTGTCCGCAGCGGCGTTTCTGGTGGGCCTGTTCATCAATCCGCCGTATGGATTTGCTCCGGAAGACAATCTGGCCTACGCGCGCGTGGTCCGGATGCATGAAGCCGGCATTGCAGAACTGGCCAGGCTCTATCCGGGCGCCACTGTGCTCACGGCGTGGCCCATGACCGATGAACTCACCCACCCCGAGCTCGGCTACGTAAAACAGCCCTGGGATGTGGTTTCCATCGACGACTTCTCCGTTGCCCAAATTGCCCGCGCCGCCGAGGAGCCGCAGGCATACTCCGCCGCGCTCGCTTTTTCCACCAAGTACGATCCTTCGTCGCCTCTCGTGAAGCTTGGCGGCGTAGCACTCGACGAACGTTACTTCGGCCTCCACCACGATCTGCCGCCTGAAGTGATCGCGCAGCAGCTCGGCGGAACGATGGTGTGGAAGCGCGACGACGACGGCATGTGGATCGCGCTGATTCGCTTCAACCACCCGGTTGAGGCGCGGTTGCATAGCGGAACGAACGACCAGCAGACCGAGTAAGCGCAGAGAATTTGATGAGCAAACGTGTGCAGGAATTTTTTTCGTGCAGTGCGGGAACAGTTTGCTCCTGCCCGGTGTCTACACAAGCACAGTGGTGCCGAATGGGATGATCGGAGGGCCTTGAACCCCCGCTCCCCGCGCCAAGCGCGCAGAGCGGGCTGTCCGGCTACGCCCTGCGGCAGGCCTTCCGCCTCGCGCCCCAAAGACGAAGAACAGTCTGTGGGGACCCCGATCCTCCCGGCCGGCGCGGCTGAATTCAGGTCAGGGGTGCGTTGGCAGGCCCCGAGGGAGGCGGCCATGTTTGAAGACTCCACGTTCGAAACCATGGGCAGAATCCACACCCGCAGCCGGGGCTGGATGATCGCGACGTTTGCCTTCAACTCCTCGATCCTGCTCGCGCTGGTGATCATTCCAATCCTCCACCCGGAAATGTTGCCGCAGCTCACGAGCGCAATCATGATGGAAGCGCCGACGCCGGTCGAGGAGCAGAGGCCGGTAGTGCGGACAGGACGGGTGCCGGCCGCACAGACCGAGATGCCAAGCGGGGACATTCAGGCTCCGCGACTGATTCCGAGCAAGCCCTGGATCCCTGGCATAGGTGACGATCCCGGCCCGATCGGTCCTGTTGATTTCGGAGGCGGCCCAAGCGGCATGGGCAGCGCGGACAATCTGTTCAACGGCCGCGGCACGCATCCCGATGTGCGCCCGGCCGCCGCGGGGACGCAGCGCGTAACATCGACGGTGATGGAGGGGATGCTGGTTTACAAGGTCGTTCCGACGTATCCTGCGGTGGCGCGAGCCGCGCGCGTCGCAGGTACCGTAGTGCTCCAGGCCACGATTTCGCGCAACGGGACCATCGAGAATTTGCGCGTGGTGGGCGGGTCCGAACTGTTGCGGCAGGCTGCGCTCGACGCCGTGAAGCAGTGGCGCTACCGGCCGTATATGCTCAACGGCCAGCCGGTAGATGTGGAAACGACGGTGAACGTCGAGTTCAGGTTGGATTGATTTGGGCGAGACTGGCGGCAGGTGAGCATCGTAGGCGACAATAGCTACTGCCATGACACTCGCCACCCGCCGTGAATTTTTGAGCAACGTTTCCGCCGCCGCAGTAGGAACATTGACAGCGCCGGGCCTTTTGCGCGCTGTTGCGCAGGCCTCAACGCCCGCCCGCACGCGTGTGCTGGTTGGCTCAGGTTCGGCCAACGGGATTCTGGCCTACGACTGGGATCCTGTGAACGCAACGCTGACCCCCGCCGGCGTGGCGGCGAAGCTTTCCAATGTGTCTTGGCTCGCCCTTGCACCCGAGCGTGAATTCGTTTACTCGGCCTCGGAGTTGGATTCGCTCTACGGCAAGCCGACCGGGGAAGTGGCGAGCTTTCGCTTGGCGGATGGAGGGCTGCAAACGCTTTCGGCGCGCAACTCGGCCGGCACCGGGACATGCCACGTGGCCGTGGACGCGACGGGCCGTATGCTGCTCGCCGCCGACTACTCGGGGGCCAGCGCGGCCAGCTTTCGCATTGAGGAGGGAAAGCTGAGCGAGGCGGTTTGGACCGAACACTACACCGAGCACGGCCCCAACGCCGACCGCCAGCAAACCGCTCACGCGCACTTC
>Ga0326727_10009348_pt1 | contig 24185 bp, 19 predicted proteins | sample MB2enrmetagenome_FD_207643 | JGI IMG/M metagenome (GOLD analysis project Ga0326727, IMG submission 207643) | Lab enriched peat soil microbial communities from McLean, Ithaca, NY, United States - MB29MY | ecosystem: Environmental > Terrestrial > Soil > Wetlands > Peat | place: USA: New York... | reverse complement strand
CCATTTCGTACAATTGACTCCATAGCTTGTGTTCCATGGCTGACCTCCGTGACTTTGCCTATGGTCACCATGGACGCAAGCTCTTGTCATTTCAAGACCCCAGGCAAGAATGAATAATCTTGCACAAAGGGGGGAGGGAGAAAAGCGCGGCTGGTTCGCTACCGCTCACATCCCCCAGCCGTGCGGATCGTAGTCTGTCTCATGCCGATTCAACTCTCGGATCAACGCCTGCCAGGTGAACGGCCAGCGCATCGGCTGAGTCAGCACTGCCCGCGCCTGCCGTGCTGCTTCCGGCGGTACAATCTTGACTGGCTTGCCGGTTGAAAGTGCTCGCAAATTCAGTGCACAAGTACGTTCCATATCCAGCATGTCGATCAATGCTTGTTCGACCGTTGGAGCACACGTCAACAGACCGTGATTCGCCAGGATCAAGGCTCGCTTGTCGCCAAGAGCCGCGACAATGCTACGCCCCTGGGTCGGGTCGAGCACGATGCCGTCGTATTCCGAGAAAACCGAGTGCTCTTCGAAGAACGAACAGCCTGTTTGATCGAGCGGATCGAGCGGCAAACCTAGTGCGCTATAGGCAGCGCCGGCTGGCGGATGTGTGTGCACGGCGCAATGAACGTCGGGGCGCGCGTGATGGATGGCAGCGTGAATGCAAAACGCCGCGTAATTGATCAGGCTGCCGCCGCCGACGATTTCGCCTTTGCCGTTGATTAGAACGAGATTGTCGGCCGTCACTTCGCGGAATAGCAGTCCGAACGGATTGACCCAGAAGTAGTCCGGAGCGCCGGGCACTCGCAGACTGATGTGTCCGGCGACACCCGCGTCGAGGCCGTTGCGCGCGATCAGGCGATACGCCGCCGCCAGTTTCACCTTCAGCTTGCGGGCCTCGGGCGTGTCGGCCATTTCCAAGGCGTGACGCCGCGCAGCATCGTCCGGGGCTGTCTGAGTGTGACGGATCCGGGTCGGGTCGGTCTGCAACATGGATTCCCCCCTCGGTAGAGATTACGACTCGAAATAATCATTTCGCCCCGGACGCAAACGATGAGGCGCCACGGGTAGCGGGCGATGATGGGTGTATGCGTCAGGATACGAGCCCGGCCGGGGTCTGTCATGCCAGCTACGCTAGTTCGGCTGCTCGTCATTCCTCTCCGTAACGATCCCGGTCGGGTTAATCGACGGCGGCCTTTCCGATGTGAACTGGGTACTGGCACTGCCGGCCGAACCAAAGCCTAACGCTGCCGCGGCGTCTGCTTCGCGCTTGCGACGTCGAAGGTAGTCGCTTTTCACGGTCATCGTAGCAGCGATAATGACCAGGACCAAAATTCCATTGAGAAGCGGAACAACGTACATTGCGTTGTGCAGGCCGACTGCCTTGTCCATACCCGTTATGTCTGCCGATCCGCGCGACAGAGCCTCCCTCCGAGCGAAAAAGTCGCTGATGATCCCGGTTCCCACGGGACCGAGCGCCGCACCGAGCAAGTATTGACCGCAGAAGTAAACTGCCATTGCCGTGCCCCGCAACGCCGGCTCTATGATGTCCTGGATGCTGGCGTACACCGTGCCGTAATAGAAGTAGAGCAATCCGTAACCCGGAAGCATCCAGGCAGCGCAGACCCAGATAGTATTCGCCGGCGCCGCCAGCGATAGCAGCAAACACGGAACAGCAGCCAACAGACCAATCCAGGCAATGTGCAGCCGGCCGCTGACCCCGCGGCGATAGGCTCGGTCACCCAACCACCCTGCTGCAAAAATGCTGAGCGCGCCGACACCTTGAATCAGGCCCGTAACCTGGCCGGCGCGTGCAACATCAATGTTGTGATAGCGAAACAGCAGAGACGGCAGGAACGAGCCGAGCGCGTACATGTTGAAGTTGTGCAACGCTCCGGAGGCGATGATCCACCACATCGTCGGCAAGCTGAATATGCGTGCAATGCTAGCTCCAAACGAAAGCCCATGCGAGACTGGCGGGTCGTGCGGCCGGGACGCTCCGAACGAAGCGCCACCGGATGCCGGTGGCCCGTGTGCGGGGCCCCCGCCGAACGAAGCGCTACCGGATACTGGTGGGGCGTGCGCGTCGGCCGCCCCGCGAACCGGTTCGTTAATGAACAGAACGGCGAGAGCGAGTAACAGTCCTGGAAAGCCGGCGACGAAGAAAGAAGCCTGCCACCCGGTGGTCTCTCCTTGCACGTCCGTCTCAATTTTCGGTGTAGGCTGTGACGGATCAGCCTTCACTCCGGGACGTTCCACGTGAAGCCCTACTTGGATGTGCGTATATTGCGCGATCGTGCCGCTGACCGACGAGCTGAGAGCTAGCCCGACGGGAAGGCCGAGCATGAAAATGGCGAGCGCCCGCGCACGCTGCCCCGGCGGCACGAGATCGCCAATGAGTGAGTTGGCCGCTGGAGCACAGCTCGCCTCACCGACGCCGACTCCCAGGCGCAGAACGAACAAAGACGCGAAACTCCACGCGAATCCGGAGCCGAACGTCAGAAGACTCCACAGCCCGCACCCCACCGCCAGGATGATCTTGCGCCGCCCCACGTCCGCCATGCGACCGAGCGGCAAACCGACAACGGCGTAAAGCAGGATGAACGCCGTGCCCAGCCAACCCAGCTGACTATCCGTCAGTTGCCACAGAACTCGAACCTTTTCCTGAACGGCAGCCAGCGTCTGCCGGTCGTAGAAGTTCATCGTGTTGATGCCGAACAATACGGCCAGCGCGAATATCAGACGTGGTCTATTGGACGTCCCCATCGGGAGAGGCCCTCGGGACAGAGGTCGAAACGGACATGTGCCAAGCGAGCGGCAATCCGGGACGGGCAGAGGGTTGGCGGAGATCCCCGGAAAGGCATAGCTACCGTGCCGTAGACGATAGACGCTGCCACGCCTTTCGGCAAGCAATTGCAGCGCGGAAGTTTGCGTGCGGCCGATTAAAGATCTCAGTCGATTGCATCAAAATGAGAAGTAGCTATGCTTCGAAGGCTGTCATCTTCCAGCAAGCTCATAGCCCTGCGTGGCCGGTTTCATGAACATCATTGACCAACATCCGCTGATCGAAGCGATTCTAGAGTCTCATCAACAGATTTGCGGCAGCGACCGCGCCGGCTACCGGGGTTATCGAGGTCACGTTTATCGCATGCTCAACTTTTGCCAGGCGCTAGCGCGACAGGATGACGACGTCCTGAACAAATTCGCGATCGCCGCGGCATTTCACGACCTGCACGTCTTCGAGTCGTTTGACTACCTCGGACGGTCGGCCGCGAGCGCGGCCCGGTATCTTCAAGCCAATGGCAAGGAAGCATGGATACCGGAAATCACCGCCATGATCGGCTCCCATCACAAGCTCACGGGCTACCGTGACGCGTACTCCGGACTGGTCGAGCCCTTTCGGCAAGCGGACTGGATTGAGATGAGCTTCGGCGTATTCCGCTTCGGTCTGCCGAAGCCGTACGTGAAGCTGGTCCGTCGAACGTTCCCGATCGCTGCTTTTTATCCGTGGACTGTGATCAAATCGGCCGCTCGCTGGCTGATTCGGCACCCGCTACATCCGATGCCCTACTACCCGACGCGGCGAAAGTTAGCCGCAATCGACAAATCAGCAAAGGATGCCATCCGGACGACCGATGAAGTCAACGCTTGAGGTTCTTGGTCTCGACCTGCGTGAGCTGTCCCTCCACGTCCAAAGCACGAAGCCGCACCTCCGTGGTACCGGCAAGCTCTTTAAGTTCGGCAGCGGTAAGCAGATATCGGTGCGGCTCTTTCTCGCCGAAGCCCCAGCTCTTGTGAGCCACGGCTTCGTCCTTCACATCGAATCCGAGATAACCCAGACCGTGTTCCGATTCGATGAGAATGTCCCCGGAGGGCCCGGACGCCGTGATGCGCGGCGGGTTGCCGTTTTTCCACGGTTTATCGTCCAGCGCGAACCAACGACTATTCTTCAATGAGCAGCCGGACATCGGAGCTATATAGCTGATCTGGCCATCGGGGAACTCATACGAGCGCGGCATGGCTTTACTGGGAGGCTCGACGAATGTGTAGAAGCGATTGTAATGGATGAATCCGCGACCGGCGATAACGTCCATCGGGTCTTTTGAGTGCGGCAAGTCCCAGGTATGCATTAGCTCATGAAGCATTGCCGCCAGCCAGGTGGCATTGGAGCCCCAGACGGTCGACCGGTTATCGCTGTCATCCTTCACCAGACGTGTGTCGATGGGAGCACGCGAGCTGAACGCCGGGATAACCTCGGCCAGTGACGAAGGCCATGCCCACATGGCGCCTGTACCGCAAACGGCCGTCCATTCGCCGCCACGCACCGAATTGCCCAGCAGTTTCCCGGTAGCAGGGTTATAACGCGTGAACGCTGTGAAAACAGCCTTCTTGGCGCGCACCGCTGCATATTTCTTCTCGGTATCGGTACGCACGGCCACGTAAAGGGGAGGGCCATCGATCTCATAGTAGTGTGACGCGGGATAAGGACTTTCAAGTAGATGGACATCGACTCGACCGTTGTTATCAAATTCCAAATTGAACGTCATTCGGCCGAAGCCGAGGTCATTCATACGCTCGGCCGTGAAGCTCTGCATCAACTTCATCACCGTGTCGAGCTTGTCGCGATAATTCTGCGGATCGTTCCTCTTCGGTGTTTGGTACTTCGTGTTGCCGGTGACATCAGTCATATAGATGACTTGAACGACATAAGAGTTTGTTTGCGGTTTGTAGTTAAGAGTGACTTTCAATTCCCGGTTTCCCGAGCGCAGTACCAATTTATTCGGCCCCGGCACCAATTCGGTCAACGCCTTGAATCGGCCCTTATGAGCAACGCCCTTCAATTCCTTGGTCGGGCGCGTAGAGGATTGATTGATGACCGTGATTGCCGTCGCGCTCTTGTCGTCTATCGTCCCTTGCAAGAACGGCACCGGATACCGGATCGTCTCATCGTCTTTGAGATTGCTCAGATGAATGCCATCGCCTCGGACCGGACTGGCGGCTGACAGGAAGATGAGACAGAGAACCGCCGGAAGCTCTACACGCCGGGTCATGTTGCATTTCCTCGAAGGGTCTTACGCGGAAGAGCGCGCGGTTGCATTCGCCGCAGTCGCCGTGCGACTCAGCAACGGGCGTCTCGACCATAGTAGCAGTTGGCGCGACCACTCGGCAGGCTTGTATTGAGCAGACCCGTCCGAACGCTGCCGGGTCAGGAGTTGCTCACAAGACCGGTGCTGACCGGCTTGTCAGTCGACGGCACAAACGTGATCAAGGAGGTTTATCTGAGGCGAAGAAAGAGCATCCGAAAAATGTATCTTTTCTACTACCGACACGATCCGTCATAGCGTTTAAAGAGGACTCACGGGGACCCGGTTCCCGTCTCGAGTCGAGCCGGGAACCGGGCAGTTTTAGCGGGCCCGGGCCAAATGGCTCGGGTTCTCACTCATTCAGCGACAGGCTTCGTGTCGTCGCGCGGAGATTACTTTCGGGCGGTTTGCGTCGGAAATGCGAGAGAGATGCGGGATACTTGGCCGGCCCTGACATCGACATTGCGAACGACTGTCGATTTCTGGCCGTTTCGAGTTACTTCCGCCTGCAACGTGTAGGAATAGGTCTTGCCGGGTTGCAGCGGCGGACTGCTGAACGTCCGCTGACTCGAAGCCGCGTGCGTCGCCTCGCCGTCAATCGTCAAGTTGGCTTCCGCGGGTAGGTCGACGATCATGGTCGCCGGCATTTTGTTGTCCACGGTGACTGCACTCGACAAATACACTTGACCGGCATAGGGGGCAGAATAGGCGGTGGCATAGCAGCACGGGTTGTAGTAATAGGAGTTACAGCACCCGTTCCAATAGCCGCCGTAGCCCCATCGGCCGTAGCCCCAGCCGCAGCCGCTGTAGCCCCAACCGCAGCTGTCGTAGCCCCGCCCCCAACCGCACGCCGGCAAATCCACATTGGTTCCCAGCGCCGCCATCATCACTACCGTGTACATCAGCTTTTGCCTCCTCAGAGAGTGTAAATGGATTGGAATCAGCAAGCCGCACCGGTTCGAACTCGCTGTTCCCGTCGTGCTCCAGCAAAAGCAAGGGCCGTGCCGATATCCGAAATGGGGCAAAAGGGACAGGCTTTTCTACGTTCGCTGACGACGGAAGGGCTGGTTCACGTCAGAAATGATGTCGACGTAGGCCATTGATTTCCAATACGTTGCGCCAATCTTCCAATTTCGGATACTTAGCCGTCCTCGGCAGGGCGAGAAACGCGATCTCTTTAGAGTGTTTTTGATAGTTGGACACAGCCGGAAGGAATTGCCCTCGTAAAAGTACTTACCGTTGTGTCCGGGTTTTGCCAGTTCTTAGGGTGACAGAAGAATTGCGCGGCTCTAAGCGCCGTCGATTGTAAATCAGCCGTGCGACTGCGGGTCTCCGCCAAGCTCACGTACCAGAGCGGCCAAGCGTTCCACTTCTCTCGCCGCCACGTCGGCTCGTTCGTCGCCTGTCGGTAGCAGCTCACCCGCGTCATCCCAGAAGCGCAACCAGGCCAGCTCCATCCCACGATATTTGCCGCGCCAGATACCCAACTCCAGCCGCAGCGGCGAAACCGGCAATCGTCCACGATCATTTGCAGAGATTGGACGATAGCGGCCCTCGATCAGCCCGAATAATTCTACATTTGCTCTCTCTTCCGTATAGATAGCGTAGTAAGGAATGCGGATTCCTTGTTCGTATACCCAAAACTTTCCTTCATAGGGTGTCTGGTCACGCTCCTCGCGTCCGGTACCGGAGACAAACTCGATCGCGAGTAGTGGTGCGATACCTTCATACTACATGACGTACGAGCCGCGCGGCCGGCCATCGAGCAATGGCGGGACGCCTAGGACGCAGTACCACTCGGGTGCCTTGCAGCCACGCAGCGGCGGATCGGTGAATCGCCAATAGATGCCGCTGCTCTGACCGACCGTGAATTGCCCGTCCGGGCGAAGTTGCTGCAACCAGGGAGTGATGCTGTCCGTCAGAAGAATACTCTGAGGGTGCTCATGAAAGTTTTCCACGATGGCACCGTCCGAGCAAGGAAGCTGACTATGGTCGGGAGGTACGGGGGAAGGTGCATCCGCTCCAGGAGATGGGACCGAGATGGTTGTGGAAGGAGTCATGGCTCACTCGCCGCACAAAAGAAACGCACTCGCACTTCCATGATAAGCGCCTTCGGCGACACAGCCTAGGTGTCGGCGGCGAGCGCATCGGCCGGTTGACAACGCGAGTTCAAGGTTCGACTTGGTCGACATAAGAGAGTCCGGCGTGCTGCATCGAATCCTGTCACGCCGGGCCTCTCCAGTGCTTATCCGGTCGATCTCACTTCGTCCCCAGTGGTGCTTTCCCCTCTTTCACTTCCTTCAAGCGCTCCGCATAGCGCTCGTACAAGCGTGTGTGTTTGCTGGCCGGTTCATGGGGCTTGCCGTCGATGAAAACGGCAAGCACTTGCGTCGACGCCTGCAGGATATCGCCGTTCGCCAGCACCAGGTTCGCACGCTTGCCCTGCTCGATGCTGCCGAGCTGATCGGCAACGCCGAGGATCTTGGCCGGGTAGAGCGTCACGGCCTTCAGCCCCTCATCGGCCGGCAGGCCGTATGAGACAGCCATGGCAGCCTCATAAGGTAGATTGCGCGTGTTGGACGTGCCGGAAGAGCGGATGCAGAAAGGTATGCCGGCCTCGTGCAAGCGGAGCGCACAAGTGAACGGCGCGTCGTACGGATCGTAGCTTTCCTGCGGTAAGGTCATCACCGGCCCTAAAATCACGGGCGTTTTCTGCTTCTTCAACTCATCGATTACTTTCCACGATTCAAACCCGCCGCTGATAATCGCCTTGAGCTTGAACTCTTCACCGAACTTCAAAGCCTCGCGGATTTCTTGCGCGCGATTCGCCTGGATGATTACCGGCTTCTGCCCGCGTACGTACGGAACGAGCGCTTCCAGACGCGGATTGGCAGTGCGCGCCGGGGACGCCTTGCGTGCATCGTCGTAGGCAATGGCTTGTTTGAATAGCTCGCGCAAGCGCCGGAGCTTCTCCGCGCGTTGCTTCTTGGCAATCGCCCTTCCCACCATCGGCAGAGTTGGATCGCCGGTGAAGCTGGGGAACGCCCCGGGGAATTCAATGTTCAACGCGACTGGATCGAGCACGGTCATTTCCTTCGGCACCCAGCCAGCCAGGTTGATCAATGCTCCCTGTCCCGCAATGATCGAGCCTGTCGGTCGGGTGAGTACAGTCGTCACGCCGTTGGCGCGCGTGACTGGGATCAACTCCGAGTCCGGATTGATCGCCGTGCTCGCTCGCAAATCGGGCTGGAAGTCGCCGCCTTCGGTGTAGTCCTGCGTCTCCCGAGCCGAGTCGACTTCAGTCAGCCCGAGCACCGTGGCGGCGTCGATCATGCCGGGATAAACATGCATCCCGTGCGCTTCGATCACTGAAATGCCAGGCACTTCGGCAGCAGGAGTGGTCATCGGCTCCAAACGCGCGATCTTGCCGTCCTTGACGACCACGCGGTGGTTCTGCAGCACGGGACCCGTGACGGGATGAACCGTCGCGCCCTGCAACACATACGTGTTCACAGTCGAAATCGGCAATTTGACCGGTGCCACGGGCTTGGCCGGGCTTGCCGCGGCCAGTGTGTAGGGAGTCAGTTTTTCGGACCGTTGGAAATAGACTTCACCATCCACCAAGGTCATTTCGCAGCGGCTGTAACTGTTCAGCGGATGGCCGTTGAATATGGCGAGGTCGCCGTCCTTGCCGATTTCGATGCTGCCCGTTCGTTTCTCAAGGCCGAGCTGCTTTGCGCCGTTCAGAGTGATCGTCCGAAGTGCTTCATCCTCGGACATGCCGCCGTACTTTACGCACTTGCCGGCTTCCTGATAAAGATGGCGCATCAGCTCGTTGCTATCGGATTTCAAACAAACGGTGACTCCGGCTTCATTCAAGAGCGCCGAATTGAACGGAATCGCGTCGTAAGCCTCGATCTTGTACGCCCACCAATCGCTGAAAGTCGAGCAGCTTGCGCCGTGGTCGGCGATCTCCGCGGCAATCTTGTAGCCTTCCAACACGTGCTGCAACGAGCGGATCTTGAAGCCGAATTGATCGGCAACACGCAGGAGCATCAGGATCTCATCCGATCGGTAGCAGTGACAGTGAACTCGCAAATCGCCTCGCAGGATGTCGGCTAGCGCTTCCAAACGTAAATCGCGGCGCGGTTCGCGCGCCGGTCGGCCGGATTGCCTGGCACTTTCGTATTCGTCCCGGGCATGGCGATAGGCTTGCGCCTCGGTGAACGCGCGAATCAGTACAGCTTCAACGCCCAGGCGGGTGTTCGGGAATCGGCCGTCTGTTCGCTTCACGTTCTCCCCGAGCGCGAATTTCACGCCGCGCGGAGCATCTGCCAGTAGTATCTTGCTGACCGGTTCGCCGAATTTCAGTTTGATGACAGCGTCCTGGCCGCCGATCACGTTGGCGCTGCCGTGCAGGAGTCGCGATGTGGTCACGCCACCGGCCAGGGCGCGATAGATCTGTACGTCCTCGCTATCGATCACATCCTTGACGCGTACCTCCGGTACTACGGACAACGAGAACTCGTTGACGCCTCCCGACACGGCGAAGTGACAATGCGTGTCGATAACGCCCGGCATGATGAACATGCCTGTGACATCGATGACTGTTACGCCGGCGGGCGCCTCCAACTTCTTGCCGATAGCGGTGATTTTGCCGCCTTGAATCAGGACGTCCGTGTCCGGATGCGTGCCCTTGGCGACGGTCAACACGGTAGCGCCGCGCAGCAGCACGTTGCCACCTGTGTGAACTTTCGGATGACGATCCGCTTCGATCTCACTGGCTGGCTCCGTCGCTTTGTCATCCTTTTTCGCGCTTGGCTTGTCGTCTTTCTTGTCGCCGCCGGGAGCCGGGGGCGGAGCCGGCCGTTCGCGCCGGCCGCCTTCACGCCGGCCTTCGGAGGCCTTGTCATCCGCGTTGTCGTATTCGAATCGAACACCGTCGGCGAACACGTAGCGAACATGCGTCTTTTCGCCGAGGAAATCGCCATCGGTGACGATGAGGTGCGCCGCTTTACCCGGTGCGACAACGCCGAGCTGTCGTTCGACGCCGAGGATGCTGGCCGCGTCGCCGGTCAGCGCCCGCAATGCGGCATCAGCCGGTAGTCCAGCTTCGACGGCTTTGCGGAGGTTCGTGCGGAATTTGTCGAACGGCTTGTCGTTGCCCAGACCATGAGTGCTGAATGCGAAGCGCACACCTGCCTTGTGCAAGCGGCCGGCCGTGGCTTGCTCCTCTTTCTGCAGCCGCTCACGATCTGCCTTGGCGCGAGCGGGTGTCGGATCGTCTTCGGGCGCCGGCTGGTCAGCGTTGGGAGGCGGCTCGGCAAAGCCAAAGCGGCGGCGTTGCGGCGGCCCTTCGGTATACGCCACACGTAGCAACACGGGCACGTTTTCGTCTTTCAAGCGCTTGGCAACTTTGTCGGCGCGTCGGCCACCGTACAGGATCGGTTTCAGATGGAATTCTGCGGCAAAGTCTAACGCCCGATTGATCTCGTCACGCGTATCGGCTTCGAACACAACCGGCAGCTTACCTTCCAACGCCAGTCCCAAAGCAGCCAGCGCCGGATCGAGCGGCGGGCGTTTGCCGACGCCGCCGCCTTCTTCGAAGGCCTTCCACGTGCGGGCATACCAGCCGGCGTCCAGGAATGCCTGGCGTGCATGCGAAACGACGCCCATGAGCGCCCGAGGATAGTCGGACCCGCCGGACACCTGCCGGAGTGCAGCGTGGAGAGCGACTGGTGCTCTCAGAACGGAATCGCGCGGAGTGGCGCCGCTGAGACTGACAAGCGCGCTCTGGCCGACGATGATGCCGCCATCGGGTGCGACCAGGTGGGCCGTAAAGCCGACCTTGCGCCAATTATCAGCCGGGTCTTCTTCGCTGCGCGCTCCAGCCGCAGCTGCCGCACCGGCCCCGCCACCCCGCCGGCCCGTCGGCGGGCCAGCCGGCTGCTCTGTGGGAGCATCGCCAAGCTTGAGAGCAGTGCGAACTTGAAATTCTGGAGTGAGGCCTTTGCGATTATCCAGCTTGGTCGCAGCCAATGCTTCGGACGCAAGGTCTTCGACGGCTGGCGGGCCGCCCTCCGAACGACGCAGGGCGTTGTCGTAGCCCCAGGTACTCATGGCATCGAGAAACCCGGGATAAACCGTCATCCCGGTGCCGTCGGTTACCAACGCATCCGCGGGCGGCGTAACGTTCGTTCCAACCGCCTCGATCACACCATCACGGATGACGACGGTCGCTTTATCGAGAACTTTGCCTGCCTCGGTCACAATCCGGGCGTTTTTGACTGCGAAGACTGCTGGCTTGAGCGAGTCGCTCGGCCCGGCCAGTACGAAGATCGACAGCGCTGACAAGAATGCGAGCGAACCCGTCGTGAAGATCAAGCGGCGTGGCAGCATGGGAATTGGTCCGCAGAGGGCGATTTCGGGGGGATATCGTTGCGGACCAGCATAATGCGGCAACGGACGAAAGGCAAACGGCGCAAGAGTTGTCGAACTAGATTTCCAGAGGCATCACCCTAGAGCTCAAAGAATTCCCGATGGTTTATCTGCGGAGAGCGTGTAGCGTTTCTCAATCGCTTCGCGAATCCTTATTCGACTGTCCGCAGCAGATAAGGTCTGGCCCTCGATTCCCCGAACTTCGGATGCCAGGTCTTCATCCTTCATTTCGTCGCGAAACCAGGCGGAGTATTCATTGCGTTTCAGATGAAATAGCCAGGTCTCGTCATCCACTCCGTCTGCCATTTGCAAGAACAAAACCAGGTTTTGGGCACGCAGATGCAGCTTTCCTTCCGGGCCGCGGAAGAGGAAGCTACGTTCGGGTCCGACACTGCCTTCCGCATATTTCCGTGAGTGCCGGCGGTGTTCGGCTTGCGGGAGTTCGGTTTTCACCCGATAGGGCGCCGACTCCGGCCGCCAGGCAAGCGTCTCGCCGGGCTTCAATTTCGCAGCCTTTAGCTTCGGCGATTCCTTGCCGGCAGTCCGCGCATAATTGCCCAATGTTTCCTCTGCTTTATCGCCGACGGCCAGTACCAAGTTGATCGTTTCCAGCACGGGACGAGACACGCTCTCAGGGTGAACGGTGATGAACAGCGCGCTATTGAGAGTCCGCGGTACGGTACGCTCGGCGTGCGTCCAGGTAGACGGCAGCAAGTGATGCGCTTCGTCGACAACGAGCCAGTGCGGCCGGCCGGTTCGCGCTCGCAGTCCTTGCAAATGCGGCAGCAGCCGTTCGAAGAATGCGGGACGTTGCTCGAGCGGCACTCCCAACATGTTCACGACGATATTGTGACCGGCTGCTTGTGCCGAGTTCGTGATCTCTTCCACGACCGGCGCTCGCTTGGGATCACCCAGTGTGACCGCGCCTTCGAATCCTTCGTAATCGCCCTCCGGGTCGAAGATGATGTATTGGTAGCCCGCGGCTGCCAACCGCTCGAGCAGGCCCTTGGTCAGCGTGGATTTGCCGCTCCCGGAAGTACCCGCGACCAAAATGCCGTGGCCGTAAGGCTCGATCCTCTCTTCGGTGCCATCGTCGCGCACTCCGAGAAGAATGCCGTGGCGAGCTAGTTTCGGCGCCAGGCCGGCAAGGTCGTCGGCGATCAATCGCTCGGCCAGATCGACGACGCCCGCACCGTGATCGCCGGGAGTGACCCAATCGGCTCGTTCCTTCACCGCCGGCAGGGCGTTGGCCACGGCGACGGCACATTCGCATCGAGCCAGGAAGGCGTGGTCATTCTCGGCATCGCCGATCCCTACCGTGTTATGTGCCGATACGCCGAGTTCTTTCAAGGCGGCGTCCAAGCCGGTTGCCTTGTTCACGCCGGATGGCAGCACCATGACGGCGCCTTTGTTGAAGATCACCTGCAGTTCCAATCCCAGATGCCGAATGGCGTCGAGCACTGCGGCATGATGCGGTTCCCGGGTGGCGACGATCACTCGACCTACCGAGACCGGGCGGACGCCGCGTCGTTCCAATTCCGTCAGGAACGCTGGCGGTGGTGGCGCAGCAAGGATTTTTTCTTCCTTGGTCGTCGGTCGGTAAAGAAGTGCGCCATTTTCGGCAACGACATAATCGAACAAATCCACGTGACCGAACGTCGACTTCAGGTCGGGCATATCACGACCCGTCACCAACAAAAGATGTCGTCCCGATTCACGTACCCGAACGAGTGCCTCTACCGTCGAGTCGTCGACGTAGCCGTCATGAGCCAGCGTGCCGTCATAGTCAGTCGCGATTGTGAGGTAGCGCATGAATTGAGTCGCTGCGAATTTGAGAATTGTGAGTGACTGTTGAAAGCGACGTTCCTGCCGGATTCATACCTCCCGCGCGACAGCGTGGACGAATGCTGTGCGGCGATGCGGCGCGCATCGGCCGCCGGCGCCGCGTGTATCGCATCGAACGGATTCAGACCGCGTCGTAATGCGGATTGAAACCCGACTCCTGCTGAGCAATCCTCGTGCCAGGCAACTGCGACGGGCGTGCTTGTCTGGCCCGGAGAGCGAATGTAAAGTAACCATCCCCGGTTTTTCCGCGGGAAACTGTTCGGAACTAGAGGGTGGACTGCTCATGCCCGAAGTCGTCGACTGGCAAGCCATCACCGACGCCGCTGAGGCTGTCCGTCGAGCGATCGAGGTATTAGAGGAAGGCGGGGTGGTCAGTTTCCCGACAGAAGGTTTGCCGGTGCTCGCTGCCAGCGGGTTGGCTGTCGATGCAGTTCAGCGATTGGCAGAGAGCGGCGCCCGGCTGGACGTGGCAGTGTCAGGCGAGGCGATGGCGCGACAGTGGCTACCCGCGCTGGGAGAATTGCCCCGACGCCTTGCACGCCGCCTGTGGCCCGGCCCGTTGGTCTTGCAGTCTGAGTCCGGCGCGGGCGCGGGTATTGCGAGCACGCTTCCCGGCCGCGTCTGCGAAATCGTTTGTCCCGGCGATTCGATACGCCTCCGCTGTCCCGACCACGATGCTATTCTGGAAGTACTCGCTCGGTTGTCAGCGCCATTGATCGTGACGCCGACTACACAAACCGAACACGCCGACTTTGTCATCGCCGACGTAATTGGTCCTTATCCGGAAGCTACGGTCATCGCTGTCGATGGCGAGACCTGGCGAGTCGTGAGCGCCGGAGCGATCACCGAAGACTTGCTGCGGCATCAGTCGCTGTGCCTGGTGATCTTCGTTTGCACCGGCAACACCTGCCGCAGTCCGCTCGCCGAAGCATTGTGTAAGAAGCGCCTGGCCGATGCCCTGGACTGCAAAACGGAGGAGCTTCCTCAGCGCGGATTTTTGGTGTATTCGGCAGGGCTGGCGGCAATGATGGGGGGCCCGGCGGCGGCTGAAGCGGTGGAGGTCGTTCGGTCCTACGGAACCGAGCTTTCCGGACACCGGAGTCGGCTCTTGACAGCGGATTTGGTTGCACGGGCTGATTATCTTGTCGCCATGACTCGCGACCACATGGAAGCGCTGAACGACTACTATCCGCAGAGCGGCTCGCGGCCGCGATTGCTTGATCCGGCCGGGGAAGACCTTGCCGATCCGATCGGGCATCCGGCGCCAGTGTATGTGGCGTGCGCAGAACAGATTTGGCGGCACCTGGAACCATTGGTAGCGGAGCTGTTGCCGTAAGGGCGGCCCGCTTCCGGGGGCGAACCCTACTATGAAGATAGCGATTGGCAGCGACCACCGAGGCTTCGACGTGCGTCGCCGCATCAAGGCTGCACTGGAACAACTAGGCCACGAGGTGCTCGACTTCGGACCGCAGGTACGCGAGAGCGTCGACTATCCCGACTTCGCGTTCGAGGTTGCCAGAGCTGTCAGCGAGGGCCGAGCCGAACGCGGCATTCTCGCCGACGGCACCGGTATCGGCATGTGCATCGCCGCCAACAAAGTACGCGGTGTCCGCGCGGCGCCTTGTCATGACAGTATCACGGCCGAGATGAGCCGCCGGCACAACGATGCCAATGTCATGTGCATATCGGCCGACCTGCTCGGCGACGAACTCATCGATCGCATGCTGCGAATCTGGCTGGAAACGGCCTTCGAACAGGGCCGGCATGCCCGGCGCGTGGAGAAGATTACGAAGTTCGAAGCCGAAGGACGATAGGCGGGTAACGGATTCCTCGCGTTGCTAACTACCCTTGAGCGAGTTGAAGACCAGGCCGCTCAGCAATTTCGGATAGAAATAGGTCGATTTGGGCGGCATTTTCTCCAGGCCGCCGGCGATGGTTTCGACATGACTCATCGTCGCCGGCGGCACCAGTACAGCCAGATCGCACAGTCGCTTCTCTGTCGCATCGGTCACTTCACGTAATAGATGAACGTAGCTGCACGTTGGCTTGCCCTGTCCGGAGAGCAGGTGGTCCAGCACGAGCACATGCAGAACGCTGACAGCGAGTCCACGCCACGGCTCGCTGTGGTTCGATGCCAGCCGGGCCATTTCGCCGGGTGCTCGGAAACGCGCCGTTTGCCAGATGCCGTCGGCTACCGTTCCGAACGCCAGCAATTCCTGGCCGCCATCGATTTCGATGCGTTCCCAAGCCTCGCGGGCACCGGCCTCACCGCTGCCGACTCGTTCGACGTCGAAGTGCGGAGCCAGAATAGCTTGCAAGCGATCGGCGGATAAGCCAGCCAGGCCGCCGACCAGCCGATGCGTCGGCAAAATCACCAACCCGGGATCGCTCATGCTGACGAGCATCATCAGAATGAAGTTCGGAGCGGACTCGGCATCCAGCGCCTCACCGGCCGCTCGACGTTCTTCCAGATAACGCAATCCTGTCTCGTAGCGATGGTGCCCGTCGGCAATGAACACCGGCTTCGGACCGAGCAGGCCGGTCACCGCACTGACGACGTGATCGTCGGTCACCGGCCAGAGTTTGCTGATGACTCCCAGATGATCGGTTGCTTGCCAGGGCAAAGATCGGCCGACCGCCGTATCGAGTGCTGACATCACCTTGTCATCCGCATCCGGATAGAGGCCGAAGACCGGGCTGAGATTCATGGCGGTGGCGCGGAACAACTTGAGGCGATCTGCCTTGGGCCCGGAGAGCGTCTCCTCGTGCGGATAGATGCGTCCGGCGCCGAACGGCTCGAGCCGGATGCGTGCGAGGAATCCGCGGCGAGTGTAGGTTCGGCCCTCAACTTCGAATTGCTGATGATAAACGTACAGGCCGCGCGCCGAATCCTGGCGAAGTACGTCGTCGCGCAGCCAATCGCGGAGCGTGGCAGCCGACCGCGTGTAGCGATTGTCCTGCTCTGTATCGGATGGCAGTTCCCGATTGAGGATAAGACGGATTACGTTATATGGACTTCGATCGAACAGCGCCTGTTGCAAATCAGCATCGATCACATCGTAGGGCGGGGCAATCACATCGCTCAGCGCGCCGACGCGGCCCGGATCGTAGCGATACGCTCGAAAAGCACGAATGTCAGCCATGGATCATCCTCGGCGGCGGCTTTACGGTCCTCCGGAAGGCCGTTATCTTAGCGAAGCCTCCGGCCACCAGGCAATCAAAGGACCGAACGTGCCCGAACCGTCAATCAGCACGATTCTCGCAGACCGCCTGAATGCAGTGGAAGCGCGGTTGCGCGCTGCTTGCGCACGTGCCGGCCGAAAGCGCGAGGATGTCACGCTGGTGGCCGTGACCAAAACCGTCTCGTCCGAAGTCGCAGCTCATCTACTCGGCCTCGGCATAACCAATTTGGGCGAGAGCCGACCGCAAGAGTTGTGGCACAAGGCGGCGGCCTTACCTTCGACCGTTCACTGGCACCTGATCGGCCACCTGCAACGGAACAAGATCGAGCGGACGCTTCAGCTCGTGCAGCTGATTCACTCGGTCGACAGCCTACGCTTGCTACAGGCGATTGAAACGGAAGCTCGTCGCCAGGGTCGTTCGGTCGACGTCCTGCTGGAGGTCAACGCCAGTGGCGAGGAGAGCAAAACCGGCATTGCTGCGGCTGAATTACCGGCGTTGGCACCGGCACTGACAACGCTACGTCACGCCCGAGTGTGCGGCTTGATGGCCATGGCAGCGTTTGAAGAGGATCCTCAAAAAACGCGGCCGACGTTTGCAAGCGTCCGCGCGCTACGCGACCGCTTACAGACCGATCTCGGCTCGGCTCATACACTTTGCCACTTATCGATGGGAATGACCAACGACTTTGAAGTCGCCGTTGAAGAGGGGGCAACCCTCGTACGACTGGGCACGGTGCTGTTCGAAGGGCTGGGCGACGCATGATCGCCATTACCGACCACGCAGAGGGTTGCGTGCTGGCAGTGCGAGCTCAACCCGGAGCGCGTCGAGCCGGCGTACAGGGCGAGCAGGCCGGGGCACTGAAAATCGCGGTAACCGCACCGCCGCAAGACGGCCGGGCCAATGAGGCGTTGATCGACGCGTTACGTGATGCGCTCGGCGTACGCCGTTCGCAGGTGGAGCTGATCGGCGGTGCAACGGGACGCGATAAGCGGTTTCTGATTCGAGGCCTGAAGCGCGAAGAACTGGAACGACGAATCGCGGAATTGCTGAGGGTATAGGAGGGCTTAACCGATTTCCAGTGCCGACTGCGGACCATCAAGAACAATGCGGTATCGGTTGAGAACGTCGCGGCCGAGGATGACGATCCCTTCACCCTCACTGGCGATGGCCTTAACGAACACTGGTTGAAGGGAATGGAGAGAGATCTCCACAGCGAATGTCGGGACATTGCTTACGGTCCCGCCAAACCCCGCCACGGAAATCATGCCCATCTGAGCGAGGCCCAAGGCGAGCGCTACCGAGCCGGGAAGGACTGAACGATCAGCACCGGTGTCAACCTGAGCTGGGAGATCCTCCGCACCTGGAGGTGATTCGAAACGATGGCATCCGTTCCGGCGGAGGCGGTAGTTCCGTGACGAGGCCAATGTGGATCGGTGCGTAACCATATTTGTCCCACACGCGCGACGCCAAAGAGAGTTCGTCCTCGCTGCAGTCGACCATTCGTCCCTCGTGGAATGCCACAAATTGGCCGCGGTGGGTCTTAAGTAGTTCGGACAGGTTCTCCAGGAATGACCGATACTCTCGCTCCCACTTGGTCCGCGGCGGCTGGACAAGCTCGACGGTCATCGTCGGTATGGTAATCGGCTGGGACATGGATCGTTCTCCTCGTGCAACCCCGTATTCTAAGCCCTTCCGCGACCTCGAACAAGGCAACCGTTGAGGGTTGAAGTTACGACTATCCGCGGGCTAAGCCGGTCGCAATCAACGATCGCGCCCGGGCTGCGTCCTCGTCCGAGAGAGGCGGGTCCGGCTGGGATTCGTATAGAAAGCGGTCATAGCCGCCTCGATCGTAGAGCGTGTGGAGAATCGTCTGCAGGTCGAGCACGGGCTCCGTATCGCCGCCGAGAAGTGGTATCCGAATGCGCGGCAGGGAATCACGTAAGCGGATCGGCCAAAACCCGCCTGCCGGGCGCTCCTCGTATCGGCTTACGAGCACGCAATAGTCGCAAGTTATATCTTCGGCGAACGGCATGCGTTCCCATCCCCGCAACAGGTCGATTTCTACAAAGTGCGCCTGCCCGCTGATGATCTCAGCCCGTTTGGTGAGGTATTGCTCACGATCTTCGCCCGGACGTTTATTTGAAAGACTTAGTAGCTCAAGAACAGTCACAAGTCGGCGATTCCGGCGGTCTCGGATCTCGAGGTACGACATTCCAACTCGATCTACCTCAGGAAGGGTTACGCGACACGGGGCGGTGCTGATCGCCGCGCTACCGCTCGGTTCGCCAGAGGCCGGCTTGGAGTTTTGTCCAAGATGGATGTCGGAGCGGCCCCATAACCGTCGGCGTTCTTCCGGCATCTCGTGGATGTAAACGTGCTCATCTACTTTGACAAAATAGTTCGGCCCGAGTTGAGGCACGAGCATTTCCACGGCGACGGCAGGAAACTGTTCGTGAAAGTTGTGCCAGGCGTCGTCGTTTTCCAGATACGGATTCATACCCGGAAATGGTGAAGGCATTTGTCGATCTCCTCGCTCGATTATTTCCCTTTCGCCGCCTGGATGAACGCCTCGAAGTTTTCTACCGGCGTACTCTTATCGACGCCGTGATTGAGATTCACTATGTGTCGCTTGCCGCCGCCTGCCGCGATACAGGCGCGCGTGGCGGCTTTCACCTGTTCCGTTGTTCCGGAGCGTAACAATTCCTCGTCGACATTTCCTTGAAAGCACAGATTCGGATAATCCCGCCGGGCAGCGGCTAAATCGTGGCACTTGCCCAGACTGATGACATCGGCTCCCGAGGTTGTCATCTTCGGCAAATAAGGGCATTCCTTGACAAAGAGGATGCGCGGAACGCCCGTCGCTGCAGCCAGAATCTGGCGATGCCACGGCTGAGCCCACCGGTCGTATTCCTCCTCGGTCAGCATGCCGGCCCAGGAGTCGAACAGTTGATAGACGTCGGCTCCTTCGCGCACCAGCGTAGTAAGGAAGTGAACGGTTGCCGTGCCCAGCTTCTCAAGCAATCCGTTCCAGACCCGTGAATGATCGCGCGCGAAACGCCGCGTCGCGTCCATGTTCTTGCCGGTGCCGATGCAGTAGGCAGCGACGGTGAACGGTGCGCCGGCGAACACGATAACGGGCAACTCTCTCCGTAGTTGTTCCTTCACCACGCGCAGGAGTTCGCGGATATGCCGGAAGCGCTCCGGGTCCGGTTTTGCTTGCAGGTAGTCCAAGTCCGCCAACGTCCGTATCGGCCGATCCGGCACGGGACCGAGTACCGGCTTGAGCGAAAACATCTGCCCCATAGCAACGGGGAGCGTCGTGATGTCGTAGAAGAGGATGATCCCGTCTACGCCGAAACGGCGCGGCGCCAGTGACGCTGCAACGGCCCGGTCAACGTCGGCAGAGAATTCGTAAAAGGACAGATTGGCACGAACGCGGTTGAATTCCGGGTCCCAACGCCCGGCCTGCCGCATCGCCCAAACGGGCGGCCGGTCGACCGTCTCTCCCCGAGCGGCGCGAACGAGCAAATGCGGCGATGAAGACGCGGAGCGCTCACTCATAGTGCTGCTTCCTTCCAGTGTTGCGCAGCGAAATGAGGTTATTGTACAGCGGATTGAAACGGGATGGCTCCGAACCGCGCTCCGGGTATGATGGGCCGTCGATCAAGCAATCGAGGTCGTAAGCATGGCCATCCGCAGTACTCGCTCGAATTACGATGACTTCACGCCGACATACAGAGTGGCAATTCCCAGCGTGAGAGAGTGCCAGCGCACGTCAGCCAATCCGTGGCTTCTTAGTTTTGCCGCCAGAGCCTCGCCCTCTGGAAATTCCATCACGCTGGCCGGCAAGTAGCGATATGCATCGTCTTTGTTGGGGGCCAGCAACTGGCCGACGGCCGGCAGAACGCGCTGAAAGAATAGCCGGTACACCCGCCCGAAGAACCATCCCCGCGGCAGCGAGAATTCCAGAATAGCCACCCGGCCGCCCGGCCGCGTTACGCGGACCATTTCTGCCAGCCCCTTGTCGGTGTCGGTCACGTTGCGCAGACCGAATGCAACGGTCACGAGCTGAAAAGTGTTCGAAGGAAACGGCAATCGCTGCGTATCGGCTTCAATGAAGCGCACCCGGCCGGCTGCGTCTCGGCGCTCTGCCTTCGCGCGAGCGGGCAACAACATCGGCAGGCAGAAATCCGTTCCGATGACCGGCACGCGATACTTGGCCGCGCGATCATAGGCCAAAGCCAGGTCGCCCGTGCCTGTGCAAACGTCGAGGATCGGGCCATCGCCCTGCGGGGGAGCCAGGCGCGTCGTTCGCCAACGCCACCAGCGATCGACATTGAAGCTGAGCAGGTGATTCAGCAAATCGTAGCGCGGCGCGATGTCGCCGAACATGCGACGAATGCGAGGTTCACGCTTGTCGAGCAGGGTGTTGGACACAAAAACTCCGGAATGGCAAACGGGCAGTGAATCACGTCTCCGGCTATGGCGGTTTGTCTAGTCCGAGGCGAACACGCATCACTTTGCGAACGCGCGTTGCTACGCGGAGAGCGGAATCCGTTTGACGCCGAGTGGCGCGAGGGCCAGGGTACCTGTAATCAACGGCACAGTTAGTTAAGCGAACCAGCCCGCGACGAATAGACCGCAGTTCAGGATAGCGGGACAACAGCAGGTCAAGCAGCTTGTCCAAGTCGTGGGTTTTGGAAATTGACGCACCGATCGATTGCAGTAATGCCTTCAGATACCTCTCAGCGGATTGCTGGCAATGGAAGCAGATAATGTCACGGCAGTCGGGCAGTACTTTGTCCAACGACGTCGAAACTTTGTAGTCTTGCTCGGCCTTTTTCACCCACTCGGCGACGAGCTTCGTCATATAAGACTTTCCCCTGCCCGACGATTTCGCGCAAAAACCAGTCGCCCAATTCCAGGCGACGCTGCAGTCGCTGCGGTGTGCGAACGATCAGGTCCAACGGAAACGGAGCCTCAATTGCTTGACAAATCCGCGACGCCTTGCTGATCTCGTTCGACGCCGGCATCACCACCAACAGGTCGACGTCGCTATCCGGAGTTGGCTTGCCATAGGCATAGGAGCCGAACAGGATGATCCGCTCCGGATGAAACCGCTCCGCGATCTCTCTGGCCAAGCGTACGATTGCCGCACGCGGGACGAGACCGAGTCGCCGCCGAAACAGCTTGGTCGCTTTATTTACTGCCTTCGGCACCACCTGTACCTCGACTGTCACCGTTCCAAGTTCGCGTTGGACTGCCACAATTGTAAATGGTGAATCCGTCTGTCGGTATCCAGCCTCGCCGAGTTATCTTAAAGAACAACCGTCACCTGCCTGCATCTGATAACGGCCGTAATAGTCCACACGAGCGTTTTGTTCCGCACGACGTACAAGGTTCCGCTCAGACTCGGGGGTGAGGCAGTCCGCGCCGCGTTGCCGACGTCCGGAAGCAGCGGTAAAGTTTCTCTCGTCCGCATCGGTGAACAGAGAAGGGATCGAGCCATCCGCATCTTGCTAACGGCTTCCGAGGTCGTCGGGTTCGCAAAGACCGGCGGTCTCGCTGATGTAGCCGGGGCCTTGCCGCCGGCCCTGGCTCACCGTGGCCACGATGTCGCCGTGGTCATGCCGCTCTACCAGTGCGCCCGCAAAGGCGCTGTCCCGGTCGAGCAGACGTCCCTGCGCTTTCGCGTGCCCGTCGGCGATCGCGGTTACGAGGGACGAATTTGGCAGTCGCATCTGCCCGATTCGGACGTTCCTGTCTACTTGATCGAACAGCCGGATTTCTTCGACCGGGACACTCCCGCTCTCGGTCACGGCCTCTATCAATTCACTCCAACCGGCGGCGGCAAGCGCGATTATCCCGATAATTGCTCTCGCTTTCTCTTTCTTTGCCGGGCTGTCTGCGAGGTGATGCGTCTGACCGATTTCTGGCCCGATGTCCTGCACGTCAACGATTGGCAAACCGCGTTCGCTCCCGTCTTTCTGCGCGAGGTCTACTGCAAGCACCCGGACCTGGATCTTCGTCCTCATTATCGCAAAGTTCGCGTGCTGCTGACCCTGCACAACCTGGCCTATCAGGGTTCGTTCTGGCATTGGGATATGCAATTAACGGATCTCGACTGGTCGTTGTTCAATCCGAGCCAGCTCGAGTTCTACGGCAATCTCAACCTTCTCAAGGCGGGCATCGTCTACAGCGACCTCCTCAATACGGTCAGCCCGACCTACGCACGCGAGATCCAGACGCCCTACTACGGCTGCGGCCTGCAAGCCGTACTTTCCGAACGGCGCGATCGTCTGAGCGGTATCGTCAACGGCGTCGACTATGGCGTCTGGGATCCCTCGCGCGATAAGCGCCTGGCGGCAACGTATGATGCCGACCAACCGCAGCCCGGCAAGGCACGCTGCAAGGAAGCGCTCCAGCGCCAGGAAGGGCTTGACCCGCGCCCGGATGCTCCGCTCCTGGGAGTGGTGGCTCGATTGGCCGAGCAGAAGGGCATCGATCTTATCGCGGCCGCCGTTCCTGCATTGCTCGATGCCGGAGCGCAATTGGTCGTTCTGGGCGACGGTGAGCCGTGGTATCAGCATCAACTCGAGGCCTTGCGCGGCCGCTATCCGGGCAAGGTGGCGTTGTCGTTCAAATTCGACGAGACGCTCGCCCATCGCATCGAAGCCGGGTCGGATCTATTCCTGATGCCGAGCCGTTACGAGCCATCCGGCCTCAATCAGCTCTACAGTTTGCGTTACGGAACGCCACCGGTGGTGCGCGCGACCGGCGGTTTGGCAGATAGCGTGACCGACACGACGCCCGAAACGCTGGCGGCGGGCACTGCCACCGGATTTAGTTTTATCGCTCAGACACCCGAAGCCCTTCGTGATACGACGATGCGAGCCTTGACCATCTATCGCGACCGGCCAAACGACTGGAAACGCATCATGGCCACCGGTATGCGCCAGGACTGGTCCTGGGACCGCAGCGCCGCCGAATATGAACGCCTCTATGAACGACTGGCAGTACCGCAAACCGTTGCGATATAGACTGATCTTCAAGTCGTAAGCTGATAGCTGTTAGCTATTGACCCATGCAAAATGAAAGACCAACGAGCGCGGATACGATTCTGGCCAGTGCCAGCGGAGGCTGCCTGGGGCTTCTACTTCAGAAGCCCCGAGTTGCGAGCCTCAGTCAACGTGGTTTTTGGTGGATGTTCTGAGATAGGCGGTCGCTGTGGCGTTGATCTCCCGTAAGTGCTCACCCAAGAAAATCACCACCGCATTAATCTCGCCATCCGACCCTCTTAGTTTCCCTCAATCGGCTGAACTGAGCGTCCCATGCGAGAGACTGCTCGGCACTACTGAACCACACCGCCGTACCCGTGTCTGTCCCCGTAGTGCGGCAATCGCTTACGGTCCTGCGGCTGACAAACTCCTGTGAGGTCACTCGCTCCATGAAGGGAACCAAACACCAGCACGTCGTCGCACAAAGCTACCTGCGCCGCTTTGCTGGCGCCGATGGGCAAGTCTTCGGTTTCGACAAGTCGAAGCAACGGGTGTTCGGGCCTACGTCCGTCCGAAACGTCGCAGGAGAAGCCTTCTTCTACGACTTTCCGCCGTCGGTGATGAAGGAAGTAAAGGCCGCCAC